>Ga0209690_1000032_pt1 | contig 62701 bp, 56 predicted proteins | sample GraSoiAngelo_150_FD_186164 | JGI IMG/M metagenome (GOLD analysis project Ga0209690, IMG submission 186164) | Grasslands soil microbial communities from the Angelo Coastal Reserve, California, USA - 14_1009_09_40cm (SPAdes) (version 2) | ecosystem: Environmental > Terrestrial > Soil > Grasslands ... | reverse complement strand
TACGGAACTGCTGAAGGGCCTGCGTCAGATATGCCGATGGATTGGGGGACCCTTGTCCCCATGTGGTTTGTCGCCAAGGAAGAACGGGTCAAAGCTAAGACGGTTATTGTCACACCGTCAAGAGAGATTCCTCTGAGACAAAATATCGCGCTAGGGACGACAATTGCCGAGATTGCTGAGAAGAAAGAGAAGCGCATCGTCTTCATTGCAAGTGCTGATCAGGCTCACGCGCACAAGAGGTCAGGACCTTATGGATACCATTCAAGCGCTGCAAAGTATGACGAGTTCGTCTCACAGGCAATCCGAAAGAATCGCATCGAATCCATTTCTCGGCTAAAAAAGCGATTCATCGAAGATGCGAAGCCAGACAGCCTCTGGCAGATGGCAATGCTTGCGGGTTTGACCCGAGTAGTCAAGATGCGGGGGAGCCTACTTTCATATGATGTTCCAACGTATTATGGAATGATATGCGCAAGTTTCCGCCGAGGCTGAATCGCGATCTTGCTGGAAGTGTTCTTACTCTTCGGTCATTCGGTTCATCATCTCTCTGACCTCGTGCTTGATATCAGGTGAGGTTGTTACCACGACAACTCCCTGTGACGGTTGTCCATAGACGATGAAGGATTTGTCAGGAGACTCAAGAATAGCTGGAATGGCAAGCAGGTCTTCTTCGCCATCCACGTAGATTACCGCTTCTGTATGTTGCAGGGCCCCTTTGATGGCATCCCACGCCTCTTTTGTCACGATCCCTGCCGGGTTTCTGACTCTGTAAATCCGCTCCGCCTTAATCTCAACTGGACTGATGCTTTTTCTGAGAGTCATCTGGTCTACTATTCTCAGGTTGACTTGTATTCCACTTGCTAGTGTCTCTCGGGAGACTATGTCACCAACTGTGGTGACCTTAGGGGGCTTGTTCTGCTGAATCAGTGTCCTCAACTTGGGCATAGTTTCTGCGGGCGTCCCTGTGAGGAGTTTTCCCAGGGGAGTCTTTAGGCGAACGAGGTCGGATTGAGATGGACGGAAGCTTGTCAATGCGCCGTTCGTTGGCGTCTAGCTTTCTAAACTAATCTATGATATCGTAGACCCAGCTCGAAAGGAAACTCAGCTTCAACGGCAAGAGCTTGCAGTTAGAGTCGATAGGAGTTCCCTATGGACTAGCTGCTTCTTCGGCAAGCTTCTTGATAGTAATTTCAAGCCGATCTACTTCTGTAAGAATCAAGGAACCATCGGTTCCGTATTGAGGGTCCTTAGAAACCTCTCCAATGAACTCTCGAATACGCTTCAGCAGCTCCATAGCCCCTTCCTCTCTAGACAGGATCATAGTTTCACCGCAAGCTGGGCAGGCAAAGCCTGTGGGGCTCCTCGGAAGGCTTCCGGTTTGTGCGGTAGGTGGTGAGAAGAAGTTGCCCTCAAAGATGTGCCCGGCCAAGCACTCCCATCGGCTCAAAAACAAATCTTCCTCACCAGTGGGCGTGATTCAAAGCTAGCTTTCAAATCAGAGCAACTTATGGACGGAGTGACACTCTATCCCGAAATCGAGAAGGTCGTTGCCGATTTAAGAGTCGCGTACTTTTTTGCGAAACAAAGGGAAGGACGATCTTGGCTTATTGTGAGAAGCTTCGATAACTGGATTGGTCTCAGCGGTTAATACAAATTGGCAAAACTAGGGAGACGGAAATATGTCCAAGCAGTGTGTCAGGCGTTTCTGGAGGGAATTTGCGGGGCGACGTTCGATCCGTCGATTCGTTGTAACGTGTCGACCAAGCGCATCGCGTATGCCCATTCGTTGTCATACCAGGCTAAGATGCGAACCATCCCACCAATAGTTTCGGTTGAGAGCCCATCTACAACCGCGGAATGAGGATCCTTCTTGTAATCAACGGACACTAACGGCTCGTGAGAGACTGTGAGAATTCCCCTCAAGTTTTCGGCCGCCGCCTGCTCGTACGCGTTGTTAACCTCGTTCCTGCTCACCTCGCCATCGCATTCGACGACGAGGTCTAGAAGCGACACCGTTGAGGTGGGCGCTCTTATTGCCGAGCAGGTAATTTTTCCTTTAAGTCGAGGGAGAATCTTGCCTATTGTCTGGCTGGCTCCAGTGCGAGTGGGTATGAGGGATTGGCCTGCTGCTCGGGCTCTTCGAAGATCCTCATGAGACCCGTCGAGCAATCTTTGATCGTTAGTGTAGGAATGGATTGTCGTGGCAAATCCGTGTTTGACCCTGAAATTATCGTCCATGACCTTTAGAGTAGTCGCTAGACAGTTTGTGGTGCATGAGCCCATGGAAATGATCCTGTGGTGATTCGGGTCATACGTTTCCAAGTTACAGCCAGGTATGAGAGTCACGTCGGCCTCTTCTGAAGGAGCGCTGACTAACACTGTATGGGCTCCGTTGGAGAGGTATGTCTTGAGCACTTCGCGCTGAAGTGGCTGTCCGGTGCTTTCAAGCACTATGTCGACTTCGAATTTTTCCCAGTCGATCTTTGATTGTATCGTTTCGCTGAGACACGGTGTCTTTTTCCCTGCGCACATAATGGTATCCAAGTCACAGCCAACATCAAGTGGCAGCGTTCCGTAGGTTGAGTCGTACTTCAGGAGATGAGCGAGTGTTCGTGGCGGAGAGGTTGAGTTTATCACCGCGACTTCCATGTCAGAGTTTTGATTCTCCAAGAGCGCCCGGTAGAAGCACCTTCCGATCCGGCCAAAACCGTTGATGGCTACTCGCAACTAGCGGTTGGCCACCAGATTCATGATGATAGTCCAGGTGGCTCGGTGAACTCTTGCGGATGACTGGGGGTAGGTAGACCTCTGCAGGACGAATCTGCCTCATTTCTTCTGGTGGTTCTGTTGCGCGTTGAAGTATTTATTCAATCTTAGGTCTCTAACTACTATGAGGGCGGAAGATATCTCAAGATTTATTTGTCATTACAACGGTTGATATCGGTGGTTCCTTTTAGGAAGGGTTAAAACTCGCGAGTCTGCAAGCCCTCCGCAAGGCGGAGTTAGGTACGAGCGGAGAAGCCATCTTGAGAACTTATCCTGCAAACCAGGCTCAGGCGATCGTGCAAGCACGGCATGAGTTCAATATCGGGTTGATGAGGCCTGTTGTCGATGAGGAGATGATTGAGGCCGGTATTTCCGCGCTACGAAACGAGAGGCTCGTTATGGGCGAGAGTGTCTACAAGTTCGAGGAAGAGTTTGCACGGTACTGCGGCACGCGTTACGCGGTTTCGACAGCTTCAGGGACTGCTGCGCTACAAATTGCCTTCCAGTCGATAGGGATCCACGGTGACGATGAGATCTTGACAACTCCCTTTTCGTTTTTTGCAACCTCTAACGCAATCATTCACGCAGCTGCGCAGCCGAGGTTTGCGGACGTTGAGGATTCCGGATTCAACTTGGATCCTGAAAACGCGTCTAAGAAAATCACCTCGAAGACCCGAGCAGTTGAGCCGGTGCATCTCTACGGCCAGCCAGCACGAGTGGACGAATTCCTAGCAATGGCGGAAGACCGAGGTATCAGTATCGTTGAAGATTGTTGCCAGGCCCATGGTGCAGAGTATGATGGAAAGAAAGTTGGATCGCTTGGTCTAGCGGGATGTTTTTCTTTCTACTCTAGCAAGAACATGACCGTCGGCGGTGACGGTGGCATGATAACGACCAACGACAAGAATCTTGCCGATGCTGCTCGATCCTTCAGAGATTGCGGGAGGGCGTCCAAATACGAAATGTCCCGTGTCGGATATACATCGAGGCTGAATACTGTTAACGCCGCGATCGGCAGGGTCCAGCTTCGAAGGCTCGACAAGTGGAACAGTCTTAGAAGGGGAATTGCCAGCCTCTACCGGCGGGATCTCGAAGGCGTAGAAGGAATCACGCTCCCGCCCGAAGAGAATTCGAAAGAGGTCCCCGTGTACCACTTGTTCGTGATCAGAAGCGAGCACCGCGATCGAATCGCGAAGCGGCTCGAGGAGAAGGGAATAGAGTCTGCCATCCACTATCCCATTCCAATTCATCTCCAAGACTACTACCGGCGCCAGTATGGATTCTCAGAAGGATCCTTCCCCGTATCAGAGAAGCTTGCGAAAGAAGTTCTCAGCCTACCCATGCACCCGATGCTCTCAGAACAAGAGGTCAGTCTAGTCTCTCGAACAGTTCGAGAGGCTGTTCATCAGGACTCCTGAAACCACTAGGAAGGCTTGGAGCGTGGAACCTCTCAGAATCGCCGTCATCGGGGCGGGGTATTGGGGAAAGAAGGTCATCCGTGAGACTCTGGACGTTGGCAGGACTACAGGACGCGTCCAAGTTCACGCAGTGGTTGACAACTCCCCTACCATGCTGTCCCACTGCCAGAATGAGTTTGGCCCCCTAGACTACAGGCTAGACTATCATGAGCTTCTCACAGACCCGAAACTGTCAGGGGTACACATCTGCTCCCCGAACGCGACCCACTTCGAAGTCGCCTCTGACTTCCTCAAAGCCGGAAAGAATGTTCTAGTTGAAAAGCCGCTTACTCTAAGATCGAAAGAGGCGTATCAGCTAGTGCAGCTGGCGAAGGACAATAATCTCGTCCTCTGCACGGGCCATATTCACAGGTTCAACAATGGTGTCAGGGAGCTAAGAAGAGCCCTCTCCAGCGGCGTCCTCGGCGATCTCTACTACCTCAGATTCGTCTGGACAGGTTTCCTGCCTCCCCAAGGATTCCGGGAAGTCATCACGGACCTTGCGCCGCATCCGTTCGATATTTGCAATTACCTTTTGGACATGTGGCCTAACAAGGTTACTTGCAGGGGTAAAGGATACAGGACAAAGGAGAACGAGGAAATGGCTTTCATAACAGCAGAGCACTCAGGAGAGCTTACCGCGCAAGTCGAGGTTAGCTGGTTGAGTAGAGAGAAGCGGAGAGAGGTAACTGTGGTCGGGAGTAAGGCGGAAGCGTACTTGGATTGCTCTGACCAGAAAGGCGTTCTCCGGACTGCAGAGGGTACCCAGCAGATATCGATCACGCCTAGCAACACCTTGAGGGAAGAGGTCGAACACTTCCTGAATTGTATAACCAGCCATCAAGACTCCAAACCCTTTTCCAACCAGTCAGACGGGGTCCTAGGGGCCCGGGTAGTCAGCGTCCTGGAATCTGCACGTGAATCTATCCGTCAGGAGCGCACGATGCAGATTCAGATGCCTACTGCCGAGGAGATCCCTGCAAAGTGAGGAGCAGCTCGAAATATTCCGTTATCAAGAAATCTAGGATCGGGAAAGACTCCCGAGTCTACGACCAGGTAAACCTTTACGGCTGCACGATTGGCAAGAACACGAAAATAGACGCTTACGTTTACATCGAAGAAGGCGTCACTATAGGGGATAATTGTAAGGTCAGACCGTTTGTTTTCATCCCGACCGGAGTAACGATAGAGGACAGTGTCTTCATCGGGCCCAACGTCACTTTTACCAATGACAAATATCCCAGGAGCAGCGGTGACTGGTCTCTGCTCAAGACCCGGATCAAAAGATTCGTGTCCATAGGAGCTGGGTCCACCATAAACCCAGGAGTAACCATCGGCGAGAACGCCCTCATCGGGTCCGGCTCCGTGGTTACAAAAGACATCCCCAGCAACGCAGTTGCAGTCGGTAATCCAGCCCGGGTCGTCGGCCAGAGAGAACCGCACAGGTAAGGGACTCGCTTTCGAAAACTCTTGCGATAATTCCAATCTACAGCGAAGCCCCGTCAGTGGGAACGGTCCTAGAGAGATTCGGGCCGGGCGTCGTTGACGAGATTTGTCTAGTCGCTGACAGCCCATCGCCCAGGACGCTGAAGCGGATCGAAGAAGCGCGCCGAAGCATCGATGTTCCAGTATACTTGATCCATAATCCTGAGAGGAAGGGAATCGGTTACGCTATCAGGCAGGGATACAGTTACGCCCTCGATAACAAGTTTGACCTGATTGTGGTGATGGCTGGGAATGGGAAAGATGATCCTAGGGAAATTCCTAGGCTGACCGCACCGATACTGAAAGAGGGGACGGACTACGTCCAAGGATCTCGGTTCCTCCCCGGAGGACGACGGAAAAAGAATCCGTTCCTCAGAAGCATCTTCACCCGCCTGTTTCCGGTCATCTGGACTTCGATGACCGGTGTCCACTGTACGGAGGTTACGAACGGATTCAGAGCCTATAGATCCTCGATTCTAAAAGACCCCCGGATCAACGTATGGCAGAGCTGGCTTGACAACTACGAGCTGGAGTATTATCTGCACTACAAGGCTCTCACACTAGGCTACAAGTTTGCAGAACGGCCGGTCTCAAAAGACTATACGGAAATCAGGAAGGGAAAATACTCACACATTTCTCCCCTCAAAGACTGGTGGCAGATAGTTGGGCCCGTATTCATGTTGAAACTCGGGGTCAAAAAATAGCCTTGGAACCGGCTATCGCTCAAGGCATAGTCCTGAGAGGCAACCAGGACAGAGACGTTCGAGTCTTGCGAGAATATGCTGAATTCTGGAAAATACCGTACGTTGTCGATCCTCTCCGTGAAGAGAACCAGATTCTCGTCTCGTCTGGGATGATACCGCGGACCGAAGTAAGGAACAGTGCAAGTGTCATCATTTTCCCATCGGGACCGGAAGACTCCAAAGATATTGCGAAAGAATACGGCCTTACGTTCCATACTAGGGACACCCTGCTTCGACTTCCAGTTAGTCCCGACGTCTCCGTTGCAATAAGAACCAGAGTGAACGAGTTCTCAGGAGCCGGCATCGAGCCAGTGATCAGCGATGGCAAAACAGCAGTGTTGTCCAAGATCCGCGATACACGCATTCACATATCATCGGTGGATCTGGTCTCCGAGTACGAGAGACTGGTAACCGGGGGATTAGAGGAAGCTCCGAGCAGAAAATTCCGACTTGTGACAAAGTTTCCATTCTCGTATCGAGCGATACCGTCTTTCATCAGGAATCGAGCATTCAGAACCCCCGATGCTGTCACGGAATTCACGGAGGACAAGCTTTCCCCTGTTGAATGCCTTCGGGCTGTCTTTCTGGCAAGCCTAGTTGTCGCGGCAGGACTTGCAATACCGCGGATAGCCTTCTGGCGGAAGGGAAAATCCCACGCTCTGGCGATCACCCACGATGTGGAGACGAGACTGGGCCTTGATGAGGGCGCGGGAAGATGCGCGGACATAGAGTCTAAGCTCGGGGTCCGTTCGACCTGGAACATTCCCAGCGAACGATATCCCCTCTCATCCCAACTACTGATCTGCCTTGCAAGTACGGGGGAAGTTGGGGGGCACGATACGAAACATGATGGCCGGCTGATTTTCGAGAGCTTTGAGAACAAGGTGGAAAGGGTCGGCAGGTGCAAATCCCGACTTGAATCCCTCTGCAAAAAGGAGGTTCGAGGGTTCAGGTCCCCTCTACTCCAGCATGGACGAGAACTACTAGGCGCGCTGGGAAAGGCAGGGTACATGTACGATTCATCCGTTCCAAGCTGGGAACCTCTCTCGCCCACATCCCTCAGGCCACATGGGGTCGGAACTGTCTTCCCATTCTTCATCTCGGGGATGTTAGAGATCCCTGTTTCTCTACCTCAGGACCACCAGCTCATCAGGGTGAGCGGTCTCGCCACTTCGGAGGCTGTTGAGGAGCTCTTTCGGATTTCGCGATGGATCCACGGTGTCGGTGGCGCGTGTGTATTACTAGTTCACCCGGATTACGAGTTTGGCCGGCCCGAGAATGCGGAGGAGTACTATCGCCTTCTCGACAGGTTCAGGTCTGATCCCGAGTGCGAGGTTCTAACGCTAGGGGAATTGGCGCAGTGGTGGATTCATCGGGCCAACTCCCGCATCGAGACGCGCAACGGGAACGTGTCCATCCAGTATGGGGATAGGGACCGGCCTGGCGATCTTGAACTTGAGATAGTGACTGGGTACGGTAGTGATGGATTCAAGGTTTCCCGCCTCGACAGCCCAGAAATAGTCCCGCTCCGTGAGCACACTTTCAGGGGGGAATAGTCTTCCTGATCGACTCCGTCCTCATTGCCTGGATTCTCATAGGCCTCGTCCATATCGGGATTCCTCTCGCATACTTCGGCGTAATGGGGAGATTGGCCTCTTCGAGAGGTTATGGCCTTAACCTCTCCAAGGAATGGGAGCCAACTGTCAGCATCATCGTCCCAACATACAACGAGAGTCCTGTGGTTGAGAAGAAGCTCCGCAACCTCGCCGAGATCGATTATCCAAGGGAAAAGGTCGAGCTTATCGTGGTTGACAGCGCTTCGTCTGACGGGACCGCTCAGCAAGCCCGGAAGGCCTTCGAGGAAATGGGCTTCAACGGAGTTGTGTTGGAGGAAACAGAGCGGAAAGGTAAGGCGTCGGGTCTCAACACAGGTTTGAAGCGCGCTTCAGGAGAGCTCGTCTGTATCAGTGACGCTGAGTGCTTGTGGAACCAGGAGACTCTGCGAAACGCCGTAAAGTATCTCTCGGATCCTTCAGTCGGCTCTGTCTCGGGAGTTCACGCTAGCCAAGCGCTGGGGTCTAGTCTGCCGGTCAGCATGGAGAATTCCTACAGGTCGATCTATCGCGCGGTGAGAATTGGCGAGTCCAAAGTTCACAGCACTCCCGTCGCTGAGGGGGAGATTCAGCTCTTTCGTCGGGCGGATATGCCGAGTTTTAACACTCGGATCGGAGGGGATGACACGGATGCTGCCTTGGCAATGGTGGAGAAAGGGCTTCGCGCGATCAGCGCTGAGGACGTGGTTTTCTTCGAGCCTACCCCCAGCGTTTGGGGCGCTCGGTTCAGGCAGAAGATACGGCGAGGCCAGCACGTGATCCAGGCATTTCTTGGTCATCGACGCCTGTTCACCGGAAGGTCGACTCCCGCGGGAATCATCTTTCCGATGGAGTTTTTCCTGTACGCTGTCAACCCGGTTCTCTTTGTCCCATTTGCGGCGTTGACGATCTGGGTAGTCGCGATCTTTCCACTGGTTCTCTACATGGCATTAGCTGGGCTAGCTGTGATAATCTTGGTTCCTAGTCTCAGGCGGATGGGAGCGACGTACCTAACTAACAACGTGATCATGCTGGCCGCCCTGTATCAGGAGGCGCGGGGGAACAAACAGCTGACATGGGAAAAGATCGAAGAAAACCGGCTGGGTCAATGAACGACTCAGTTTTGAGGTTGGGCCCGCGCCCCGTATCGGCAAGTGATTTCAAATTCAGGCATATTACCAAATGCACCTTTGGATATAGGACTATACATTGGTATTCGGTTAGATTTTTGTTTCCATTCGCATTTCGTTTCAGAGTTTATTACTGCCTCAACTCCTCCATTATGGTTTAGGGTCCAGAGGGCGTCATGGAGAGCATAACGTATGTGAGTCCCCGATATCCTCCGTATATTGGAGGGGTGGAGACTCATGTCTCAGAGCTCACCACAAGGGCATCTGGCCGGTTTCGCAGGGTTTCTGTTGTGACCACAGACCCCTCAGGGGGCCTTCCCTCGACCCAGAGCCTAGGGAATGGTTCGACGATATTCAGAGTGAGATCCTTCGCACCGGGGGGAAACTATCATTTTCCAATGTCGGCGAGTTTTGTCAAGATCCTTCGATCTTGTCGTTCGCGTATTCTCCACTTGCATAGCATACACGATGTTCCAGGTCCACTAGCGGCAATCCTTGAAAGCAAGAGTGGTAGCTCGATTGTCTTCACTCCTCATTTTCATGGAAAATTCAGTTCTAGCCTTGGAGAGCTATTCTTCGAAGCATCTCGGCCGGTGTTGGGCATGGTCATGGACCGGGTGGATTGTCTGATCTGCGTGTCGGAGTTCGAAGCGGGAATAATGGGCGAGGCCTTTCCCAGTGCGGCGCGCAAGATTACCGTGATACCTAACGGTGTGGACTCTAGACTTCTCTCTCGGTATTCATGGTATCCGCCTGCGTCTCCCAGAATCCTTTTCGTTGGCCGGTTGGAGAAGTACAAGAATGTGGACAAGATCTTGACGGCGTTCGCCGTCTTGAAGGAAAAGCACCCTTCTCTCAAGCTCACTGTCGTGGGGAGAGGACCGGTCAAGGAAGAACTCTTGTCCCAAGCGGAGCATCTCAAGCTAGGTTCGAGCGTGGAATGGCTGGAGGGGTTGACGAAACCGGAGCTATACGAACTCTACCAGTCGAGCACCGTGTTTGTTCTACCATCCTATCTTGAGGCTTATGGGATAGTGGTCGCTGAGGCCGTGGCTGTTGGCACCCCTGCCATAGTGGCGAACTCCTCCGCCTTATCCGAGTTTGTAACGGCCGGATTGGCTACGGCTGTTGAGCCTCCGGTCGAGATGGAGAAATTGGTCAATGCAATGTCCCTGGTTCTGGAGGATCCGAAATCATACTCGGCTAGGAAAAGAAGCTCTGACATGATTCTGTCATGGGATGACGTGGCAGCGAAGACCTTCGAAACGTACCAGTCCCTTCTTTGAGAGAGGTGAATCATTTGCGGATGAATTTTCTCGAATCGATGGGAATAGTGAAAACAGCCAGAAAAGAGGCTGACTCATTGATCCTGGCTCGAGTCCTCCTTCGAAAGGAGTCCCTGCCGATCGACTCTGAGAAATTCGTGGAGCTCGCTAAGCTCAACAAGGTACTGCTCAGGACAGCTTCCCGGCTGAGGGTTCCTGCCCCGGTCGCACGGGCCGCGAAGGACGGAGCAACAGAGGCATGGGAACTATACGACCAAATGAGCCGGGCCTTCGAGGAGCGAGGAATCCCCTTCGTGCTGATAAAATCCTTCGACTCCCTGCCCGACATAGGCCATGACCTAGATTTTCTGGTTCCCTCTCCTCCTGAGTTCCGCAGAGCCAAGGATCTACTTGTGACCGAATACAGGGTTCGCCCGCAGGATCTGACACATTGCGACAAACTTGTCGGCAAATTCAGCTGCTACCTGCCGAAATTTGTGCACGACTTCGAAATCTACCCTACTATCAGCCAGCTCGGAGAAGAATACCTGGCACCGGAAGACGTTCTGAAACACCGCAAGAAAGAAAATGTAAACGGCCGCGAAGTTTGGCTCACATCTGACGTGGACGGCGTTCTGATAAGAGTTATCCATGCAATGTTTCGTCACAACGCTCTGAAGCTCTCTGACATCATCGATTTTGCCAATATGACTCGTAGTTGTCCCAGTCACGAGATAATAGACGGAATTGAGAGGACTGGGACCCAGGACGCGTTCCTCTTCTATCTCTCAATCGTGGAGCGATTCTTAGAAGCGTGCGAGGTCGATTTTCCCCACGTTACGCGTTTGAGAGAAGAAGCAGTAAGGAATTTCGGCGCCGACAGGCTGGGCTTTCTTGGAAAGGATAGGCTCGTTCTTCCCTACCGCATCCCTCTTCCTGCGCAAGTAATGGTCTTCCTCCTCAAGGCGGCACGGGATACTGCGAGGGGCCGTCTCGGAAGTGCTGTCAGATGTTGGCTCGCTCCTCCCCTATTGCTTCTGAACTTTGTCAACGCGCTATCGGCGGACCGGCTTCTCAAGAAGGTCTGGTGAATGCGAACGGTGCTCGTGACACTGAGTGGGACCCATGGAACCGGAAAGTCCACGAATGCCGGTAAATGCTACTATCTCCTGAACAAGCAAGGTCTAAGGTTCTCCTATCTCAGGCATCAAGATCTCTTGGACCCGCTTGGTTTCATACTGAGAAGAGCAGCGAGGATTCTTAGGTTCGAGAGTACCACCGACTTCGAGAGGATAGCGCCCGTACGCGTCCTTTCATCAGCTTACTATCTATTCATCTATCTGCCATTCCTGGCGGGCGGAATCAGGATTCGTAAGCTCCTCGGATACAGTACTGTGGCGGACCGGTACCTGTACGATCTTATGGCCGGCTCTTGGGGCAACGGGATGAAGGTGCCGTTGGAAAAGCTGCTCTTACGCATGGTTCCCCGCCCTGACGTTTCCTTTGTCTTCGATGCTGACGTTAAGAGAATTCTCACCGATCGGCCGGAGCACACTTTCGAGTACATCATCAACGAGAAGGCGCAGTACAGCAAGCTTGTGGGCGCCTTTGGGCTAAGAAGGGTCAGCACTGACGATCCTCCCGAGACAGTCTGGAACAGCATCCTTCACGACATTAAAGCCGCATTCCCTCAGGGCGACCAAGAGAGAAGACCGGGCCTTGGTGCTTGATATTGAAGGCTCTGGTAATAGGCCTGGACGCGGCTTCTCCTCACCTAATTGAGAAGTGGATTGACAAACTTCCCAATCTCAAACGTCTCACCCAGCGAGGCGTGCACGGGGTCCTCGAATCAATTGTACCACCGTCAAGTGTGCCGGCCTGGCAATGCTTTGCCACGGGGAAGAATCCGGCGAAGATAGGGAACCTAGGTTTCATCTACATCGGCAGGGACCTTCAGATCAAACACGGCAGGACAATTCCTGAAATGGGATGCATATGGGACATTTGTTCTAAGGCTGGGTTTAGGGTAGGAGTCTTCAACGTTCCGGGAACCTATCCCCCTTACCCGGTAAACGGGTTCATGGTATCCGGCTTCCCCATTCAACCCGGGAAGGCCTGGACATACCCAGCCGATCTGATGAAGAAGCTCGATTCCGCAGTGGGAGGCTACGAGGCTGACGTGCCACTGGCAAAGCCGTCAGAGATGAAAGGTGGAGAGAGAGCCTACCTGTCAGAGGTCGAGCGGCTTCACTCAAAAAGTGTCGAATCCGCTAGACTGCTCCTCGAATGGTTCCGGCCCGACCTGTTCGTCATGACTCTCCAAGGCCTGGACATGGTCCAACACGACTTTTGGCATTTCATGGAAGATCCAGCGTCGCAGTACGCCAGCGTCGTACAGGACTGGTACGTGAAGATGGATGAGGCGATTGGGAAACTGACCCAGAGTGCAAAAGAAGATACATACGTCCTGATCATGTCGGACCACGGCTCCGTTCCGGTCGCTGGTTCTCTCTACATCAACGAGTTCCTGAGGTCCCAAGGCCTACTAGCTTGCAACGTCAATGGAGGCGAGCGAGCTGGGGAAAAAGGATCCTCTCGGAAGATCCGAGAGTTCGCCATAAGACATGTGCCCCCACGGATCATTAGAACCATCTACAGTCTCTCTCCGAGTTTCATAGCAAGCAAGCTAACAGTGTCCGCTGAGATGGAAAGAGTCCTACGGGATCTGGTCCAGAGCATTGATTGGACGCGGACCCTAGCTTTCTCAACTGGCGGACATGGAGCGGCGATCTATGTGAACTCCCAACCTGAAAGGCCTAAGGAATTGTCAACAACCACTGCTCGGTCGGAAATCGTTCGCAAGATCTGCGACCTCTTGAGCGACCTGACCGATCCCGTTTCAGGAGAGAAAGTTCAGCCCGTTTTCCATCTCGGCGAGAAAGTTTTCCGGGGGCCGTATAAAAGCGAGGCACCAGATCTTTGTGTGGAACTTTTCGAGGAGGACAAGAAGGTTCAGGTCAACCCGCGACTGGGGTCGCGGAAGATATGGAGCTCGAGCTCGCATTTCGCGGCCACGCACGTGAGGGACGGGTTTTGGGCTCTGACCGGCCCACAAGTTAGACCAGGGATTACTCAAGATGCGGGGATTCTCGACTTGGCACCAACCCTGCTCAATCTCCTAGGCTTGCGGGTTGAGGAGGATTTTGACGGACAGATCCTTGACTCAGTATTTTCTAAGACCGGATCACGATAGCTTGTTCTCTCTGGTTTGGTTCGATGCGTAGACGAGGCCGCCTCATATCTTTCTCGGGCATAGACGGTAGTGGGAAGACGACACAGGTCAAGTTGCTGGAGAATCGGCTCAGGGAGAATGGGGTTGAAACTGTGAAGATTTGGTCAAGGTGGCGGCCGCTCCTCTCGCTTCCCCTCTTGCAAGTTCTTCGTCGAACCGGCCAGGTGCGAGTTCACAAAGCGGATTTCCTTTCTATTGTAGAGTTCCACAACCCCAAGAACGAGGCACTCGCGTCTCTCTGGTGCTTTGCGACGCAGTTAGAAAATCTCCTGAAAACGATCCTGAAGGTATTCTTTCCCATGGCGCTAGGACGAACTGTCGTTTGTGACCGATATTCGCTTGACTTGTTGGTTGATGGTATGTCCGATCTTCATGATCCGCCGACGAAAATGAGGCTCGGTTTCAAGCTGCTCAAGCTTCTACCAAGGCCCGAGGAGGCTTTTCTGATAGACGTCGATGCGGGATCGGCTTACGGGCGAAAGCCTGACCTGCCGAGCGTTTCCCATAACGTGCAGAGGATCCACCTCTACCTCAGCATGTGCGAGCAATCTGGCGTGAAAGTAATGGATGGCAGAAGGCCGGCGGAGACAATTCATCAGGATGTCTGGAATCTCGTATCCTCGATGGTAACATCTCGGTGAGCGATGAAGTTTGGAAGTATGTTTCGTCGGGGACGATGCGCATCCACCTTGGAATCATGCGAGCTCTGCATTGACAAAGCGGATGATAGAGTGTCTCTCGCCAGAGGTGACTTGTACGCTGGTTACCACCTCCGAGGAAGATGTCCGGCATTTCAAGACAGGTTGGAGTACGGTCACGACGAAGCCTTCTGGAAGGCGGGCTTTGGACGCGGCGAAGCTTGGACTGCTCGCTACTCAATGCTCCGCTGACATCATCCACGTCGTAGGAACTAACGCGTTAGTCTTCTCACCAGTCTGCAAATTGCTCGGAACCAGCGGTGCAATCGTACGACACATCTTCACCCCCTACGATAGGAAGGATGGAATGGTCCGTCCACTAAGGTGGCTGGTCAACAAGCTCTTCGTAGGCGCGTACGCATTTACCACTCCATGGATAGGCCGATGGGATAGAGATCTTGGCTCGGGAATACGAAAATTGCTCGTAAGGCCTCCCATTGACTGCGAACTCTATCGACCATATGACGTGGAAAATGACCATTCGGCAAATGGTGGTTCGCATGAATACAGCCTTCTCTACATGGGCCCGCTCTGGCCCTCTCGGTTTCCAGCCGAGAACGTTCTAGGAGCGCTTAGGCTCTTGCTTGGTAAGGGATTTGATATCGGACTGAACGTCCTCACCAGCGCTAGAAGTTCTGTAAGTCTGTGCGAAAATGTGTTGGCTCTTGCGAAGCGCCTCAGCGTGGACCGAAACATGGCGTTGGAAAGGAAGGATCTTTCGGAGATCGACAGGGTCCGGGCGTACAATGCGGCTGACGCGATAATTTTCCCATACGTAGGTCCCGAACCAGAGCAGCTTGCCGATCCGCCCTTTGGAATCCTGGAGTCGATGGCGTGCGGGAGAGTCGTTATCTCGACGCGAGTACTAAGCGTCCCCGAAGTTGTGAGCGATGGAAATACTGGTTTCCTAATCGAGTCCGCCTCATCAAACGACATTTGCAGCGGTGTCGTATACGCACTGACCGCTCCGGACAGGAAGGAAGTTGGAATCGGTGCACGGGAGAAGATCGTTGGACAGTTCAGCTATCCCGCGGTTCGTCGAAGTCTGCTCGAGGCATACGAGTCCCTCCTGGTGCGTTGAGCCAGTTGGCATTCTGACCGGCTATTCCAATGGGAGGTCTAGAACACCCGAGCTCACAAATCTACTGACGTGAATATCCGTCCGTGTCCTCGATTCGACATGCATTTCACGTCAACTATTTCCTAATGGTATTCCATTAGATTGAAATTTATTGAGAAGCGTTTATACGCTTCACCGATCGAGGTGCTACTTTAGCAGGGTGAGAATATCCACTTCGAACAGCGACCTTGTTTGGTAGTCGTTGCCAAAGAAGTGTTTTTCGGCCTCGCTGCCATGTGGCGGTCTCGATGAGAGGGAAATCTTCCTTATTACTGGCGATTCTCCTTTTCTCATTCTTCTGGATTCCAGTACGTAACAATGTGGTGTTGGCAGCCGGCCCAACCTTCCAATTTGCGGCCGCGGGGGATCATAATCAGAGTCTAACCACAAACTCTAGCCTTAAGCGCCTCGCTGACTCCGGAGTAAATTTCTATCTGGCCCTCGGGGACCTAAGCTACACGACTGTCGGCGAGGAGAGCGATTGGTGCAACATAGTAAAGTCGTACGTGGGTCCAAACTTTCCATTCGAACTCGTGTCAGGGTTCCATGACGACGGGCTGGAATCACCGCCTAGTAACGGTGGTCTAATCGACAGCTATGCGAACTGCCTCCCCGACAAATTGGGGTCTACGGGCATATACGGAAAAGAATACTACTTCGAGTATCCTCAATCCAGTCCTCTGGCACGAATCATAATGGTATCACCAGATCTCAACTTCACCAACGGCGGATTCTATTCGTACAGCAAGGGGTCTTCACACTACTTATGGCTGGCAAGCGCGATAGACGGGGCAAGGGCCTCTGGGATCACCTGGGTCATAGTGGCGATGCACAAGCCCTGCATTTCGGCGGGACTATACCCTTCATGCATAGTGGGGCGAGACCTGATGAACCTTTTGTTTCAGAAAAAGGTTGATTTGGTATTACAGGCTCACGACCATAACTATCAACGCAGCAAGCAACTGACATGTGCCCTCGTTGAAAAGTTCTCAAGTTCTTGTGTGGCGAATGACGGCTCGTCAGGAATCTATTCGAAAGGCCGAGGAACAGTATTCGTAATAGCGGGAACATTTGGACAGGTATTTTATCCCATTAATTTTACCGACCCTAACGCCGCCTATTTTGCAAGCCTCGCGAGTAACAACACTAGTGGGATGGGACATGGATTTGTTCAGATCTCCGTTACAGCTAGCGAGATCAGGGCTCAGACGGATTTCTCAGGCAGCTTCTCCGACTCTTTCAGCATAGTCAAACCCGGAGTCTTGCAATCAATCACCTTCTTTGTAGAGGACAATCTCATCTTGGTTTGGCTTTCTATGGTCCCTATCTTGGCAGGGATAACGGTAATCTCGTTTAGACGCTGGAGAAGATGGCCCCTAATCGCGAAAAACTGAACAGTTGATGCGTCTAAGCATTTTTGCTCCAGCATAGCCGCGGAACTTCTCTGCCGGATAGGTTTTTTTTGTGGGACTCGGCTTACTTTTTGCCAGCCCCGGCACTGGCCTAGCGATAGTGTCTCCTGACCAGTATTACCGCGGTGACAGTCAAGGTTAGTCCGACGGCGAGTCCTATGAGGAGCGGCGAGGATGAGGAGAGGTTGCTGAGCAGGCACTGGAGGCAGAACCCGCTTGGAGCGGATGGTGGAGTGACGATAGCTGTTAAGAATTCTGACATTGTGGTTGAACCGCAGTCGTTTCCTGAGACTAGGCAACTTAGCGACCAGTTGGATTCGATCGTGGCAAGCCAGTTCAGATGGGTAAACTTGGTCGACGAAGAGTAGTGGAGTTTTGCTCCGGGACCGGCGACTACGAAGTAGACTGGAGTTGTTCCATATGTGCCCGTAGTGGGCTCGTCCAATGTAATCATAACGGTTGCAGACAGGTCGGTCTCAAATGTTTTCGTAGTAAGTATCGCCGGGACAACAACTGATAGCCAGCTGTCCGCCTGTTGCATGTTACAGTCGTGGCTATCATCGATTACGTTGGGGGTTACCCATGAGAAGTGAGGAGCAGTACCATTAAGGTCACTCACCAAGCTGCTGATGACAGAGGTCGTTACGGATGTTCCGCACGAGGTTGCGCCTCCGCTGAGTCCTGAGGGGACTACTAACGAACATCTTGTTGAGTTGTTCACGATGTTACCGAAGTAGACAAACGGATTATGATGCGCGACATAGTCTGTTCCGCCATCAGAACCGCCATTACCGTTGCAGATGTCAGCGGCGGGCATTCCTTCCATGTAGCCTTTCCAAGATACTCCGGCTTTGGAAAATCTGTCAATTACATTACAAGGGCTTGAACAGGTCCAAGGAGCGGTAACACAACCACCGGAGTTTGGGGGTGGGTCAGATGTACATCCCCAGGTCTGCGCCGAGACTAAGCCGAGATAATTGGGTAAGCTTGGATTCCACGTAGAGGAGACCGGGCCCACATAATTGGTACTATTGGCGTACAAATTGCCCAGGGACATCATATAGGGAGCGCAGCCGCTGCAAGTTACAGATGATAGAGGATGATTCTCTAATATTATGAAAACGATGTGGTTGGAGTAAGAAGGGCTGGGTGATGCGAAGGCCTGGAAGCCCATGGAACCTTGGCTGTTGATTGGAGAAATAGTTGTCTGTGCCAGGGTAACCATTCCCAACAGGATGGAACACGTGAAAAAGGTCCGGAGGCTCACTCTCATCTCATTTCCTTGGCGATCACGTTCAATATTCAACGCCGCTGTTCCCTCTCCATCCACTCTATGTGTCTTACAACCAGAGTACATGGGAAGGTTGCTGATCCTAGACTTGGAATCAGGCTTCGAGCATTGAGAGTTTTAACCCATGTCCTGACAAAACTCTCGGTTTCAATCGTTGTAATGACAAAGCGATCCGGCGATATCCTCCCCTCGTCTCAAGGAGGGCCGACCCCGAAGTGGGATAAATAGGACATGAAGGAAATCATTGGTGAAACCCATCTCCGGAGATTTAGCCAACATGAACGGTGCAGAATTGCGGTAGGTATACTTACCTAGTGGGTTCGTGAAAATCAGGGTCTCGGACGACAAGGTATTAACTCGATTGCGCAGTCGTGAACCTGGAAAACCCGTGGCCAATGCTCGACTAGGCGAAGCCCTGATCGATATTCAGACCATAGTGATCATCGGATTGCTGTACTGGCTACTCACCGAAGAACAATCAAACCCCTTCCTACGCACTTGGCTCTCAGATAACTTTCCGCTGGGATTGTATATCCTATCCCCTCTGGCGGTTGCGGTGATCAGCGGGACCCTATTGGTCGTTACGGCGTTCCGGATCGGACTTTTCGTAACTGGCAGAAGCATGACTTTTGTGGGTGGTGAAGTTCTTCGCGGGCTATCCGGGCTCGAAATACAGCTCCGAAAATTCGTCTCGACCAAGGGAACCACCACCTCAGCGCTAATACTAACGAGCTTTGGCACGGCGTTAGGTCTGTATTCATACTTCATAGCCGGAATCATCCCACTCACGGCGCTGGGTATCTCATGCATCATTCTAGGTCTTACTGCACTGTCGCTCCCTCGCCACGTCAGGGGCGGTCCGGGTATGAGGGCGATGCTTCAAGGGGCTACACGAGGTGTGGAAGCGTTGCTCGAACAGGGTACCGTTGGAAGGGCAACGTACCTTCCGCCAGCTGACGGCGATGCAATCTTCGCCTATGTCCCCTTGACTCCTCAGCCCGAGACCCTTAGCATCGACGAGATGAAGCAAGCTCCCAAGAGTCATGTTGGTAATAACGAGAAGGGACTGCTCGTCCACCCAGTGGGGTCGGAACTGAATAGAATACCCGAGTTCCAAGAAGCCCTTTCTCTCGAGGAGAGGCTGAGATATGTTCTCGTGGAATCGGCAGATGTCTGCTCCCGAGTAATGGTCGAGGAGACTGGGAGCGTCGTAGTGGTGGCGATGGAGAGTGCAGACACGGACCTTCAGGGACAGAAATATCTGGAGTCGCTCGGCAGCCTTCCTTCGAGCCTGGCGGCCTGTATAATTGCTACATTGCACAATAAGCCTGTAACACTGCTTGACGAGAAGAAGACGGGGAACAGACTTATTGCCCGTTTTCGGTTGCTTGCATGAGCCGAAGGGAGAGGTAGAGGGTTGCGTCGAGAAAACTCGTTTCTGATATCGCTTGCAATCCTGCTCGTAACCTCAGTGGTTCTGCTCTCAACGTTACGAGTCCAAAACCTCGCCACTTACCTGAACCTCTTTACATTATGCTACTTCGCGGATTCGTTCGTTTTCAGGCCCAAGAGAAGATCAATCGATTTCGTAGGGCTGGGTCTTCTATACTACAGTGCACTCTTCCTCGCCATCGCCTTCCGGGTGTTATAGATCTCTTGCGTGGTTTTCTAGCCGCACTGCATTTGATCTCATTTGGTGCTTGCTCTTTTGTCATGCTGTTTCAAGCGTACACTCATGACCTGCCCACTTTGGCCTATTATCTGGCGCTTCTCGTCTTTGTTGGGACGGTTGCAACCTCGATTGTTCTTGGAAGCGAATTCCTGGCGGTGGCGGGCGTCCTCTCCTTCTTTCTCGTGACCCGGTTGATGTTCTACGTCTCGACTTTCTTTCTCGCTTTTCCCTTTGGCGATCCCTACGGCCAGTTCGGAGTTCTACGGGTATTTGCCCAATCTTCTCACATCTCGATACTATTTCCCAACACCCCTCCCTTTGACCAAACAAAGTACTTGGCCCTTATCACGAACTCGTATTCTCAATGGCCGGGATTCCAGATACTGACACTCAGCCTCTCAAGAATCACCGGCCTACCGCTGCTTGGATCGGCAATGGCCATAACCATGATCCTTGATGTGGGTTGGTTCATGGTATCGTACGCTCTGGTTCGGAAAGTTCTTGCCCGAACGATCGTGAACCTTCCAAACGCCGTAGCTCTCAGCTTGGCGATTGTTACGGCGCTGCCGACAACTGAGATGCCATCGTATTTCAAATACGACTTTCCAGCGACGCTGTTCCTCCTCGTCTCCGTCCTACTCTTGCTGAGGGTATACGACAATCACGACTTCAAGGTGTTGGCTCCGCTAACCATCCTCAGTATGGCGATTACGGTGACCCATAGCATAACATCCCTCTTCTGGGTGCTGGTGCTGTTACCTTTCGCGCTCTGGACAACGGCGCCACGTCTCTTTACGACTCTCTCTTCGAAGCTTCCGTTTGTTCTGGGGCGGTCGATTCAATGGCCGAAATTTAGCCGTCAACCTCCGGTGCATGCTCTTTTCGTCTTCGCGCTCATCTCATTCCTCTCATGGTCGGCCTTTTACGCGGTATACCTAGTCAAGTACGTTAGTGTCTCGGCGGGAAAGATTCTTTCTTCACTTTCACTAGGAACTCTTTCGCGACTCTCGTCCAACCAGAGTAATATCGGTATGCTGACTCCCAAATGGCTACTTGACCTCCTGTATGTCAGAGACCGTGTCTTTCTTGGGCTTCTTCTGGCTGGAGTTGCAGCGTTAGTTATCGTCCCATCCCTGGTCCGGAGGGCTCACGTGAAGATCATGCTTCTCACTCTATCGGTGATTATTGTCGCTACGGAATTCTCCGGTGCGTTGAACTTTGGAGACCGTGCCCTCCTGCTTTTTGCCCCACTGATCGGATTTCTTACCCTTGCGCCCTTGATCGTCGTAGGCTCTCGGTGGCCCAAGCTCAGCAAAGTCGTAATCGTCTCTATGATGATCTTGCTTATGTTCAGTGCAGGGGTCGGGTTTTGGGGGTCCTCATTCGCTCCCACCGGCCTCTATGTCCAAGGAGCCAACCCCTCCTCAATGAGCGGAAGGCCTCTTACGTGGCCAGGGGTTGCTTCGTATCTGTCTTTTTCGGGCCGGCAAGATTGTATATTGACCAACGAGATCTATATGACTTCAATGAGCGTTCCAGTGGATGAGTGGAATATTTCCGGAATGATTGGAAATGTCCGTCCCGCACCAGGCTGCCTTGTTGTAGTTTACCCCGGCCTCTATTCAACTGTCAATTCGAACGTGTCATCATTCGGCTTCGGTGAACCCTACATCCCATATCGCGGGTTCTCACCCAACGCGTTTTACAATCATCTCTACAATAACACGGATAGAATTTTCTCGACAAGAGAAGCCGCAATATACTACTATTCATGACAGAATCCGGTTTACAGCGGTAAGGCTTCAGCGGCCGGGCGAGTGGGTTCGAAATATTTCGATTCTACAACTATCACGCAATGATTTCTTTTAGGTCGTAAGCGATTTCATCCTAGGAATCACTGAGGAGTTGCTATTCACTAGTCGTGATGTTCGCAAGACGATAGTAGGAATACTTTCTATGAGCAGTGAGAAACAATAGCCCAATGGTTACGGTGCTAAGCGATAAAACCACCGCGAGCAACGTGATGCCGAATGGAGTGAAGTTCAGCGCGAGCCCGACTAACGTCGTTATGGCCAGACTCATGACGAAGGAAACTGAAGTTCGAGTTAAGTAATCAATGTCCTCTTTCTTGGAGTAGATGAAGCCGAGGAGTGTGTACCCTGGGAGAAATAGGACCAACAGGGCCCCGAATATGTAACGGAGGTAGAGCGCAAGACCTGATGATGCAAAGACAAAGCCGATGGAGGCTAGGGTTGCGAATGTCTGTTCCCAGAACCAAATGGAGAGCGGAGAAAGAAGATAGTCTAGAAATCGTTTGTACGGGACCGGTTCTCGGATCAGAATCTTCCGGTCTGCTTGAAGGCTTGCTATTTTCGCAATGATTTTGTCAGACGTGTAGGCCAGGTCATTGGACAGTTCTCTCACTAACCTTGCAAGGGGAATGGGTTTCGTCGTCAATTTCTGCAATACGAGAGTTTCGATCTCCTTCCCGGTCTTTGACTCGTTAGCTAGAGTCTCTTTTCTTCTAAAACCGTTATTGAACTGTGCCCTAGTCTTTTCCGCTGGCGACGAATTCCTATCGATGCCTAGGCTGTTACGTTTAGCCAAATCTGGTTCCATAATCCGGTGTATTCGAAATTGGAAGCGGGAACATTGTAAGACCATAACTCGAATATGATCCTCGTATTATTTCCCACTTGGTTCACGCTAAGGGTCATCGGGAATGTCCAGGTTTCATTGTCCCTAACAATGTGCCAAAAAGTTGTGAGCACTGGCGCATTAGCGTAGGTTGAATTGCTCACCAAGGTTGACTGGATGCCAAGTTTGACGAGCATTTGGTAGTTTTCGATGCTGCCCTCATGGTTTCCTACAAAACCGTAGAGCAGAAACGGCTGGTTCACCCCGACAGTTGTCGGATAGCCTCTGGTTGTCTGGTCGGGACCTAGGATACCTAGTTCCGAATACCTCTGCTGTTTTACCGGTATTAGGGGTGCCAGAGCGGTTACTACGACGAGTATAGTTATGGATGCTAGGATTATTGTTGCGGTCTGCCTATTCATCGCTCTTTTTCACAACATGGTTTCTATAGACTCGCAACCACAGCCGCCTGTAGACACGGTCTCCCATGAGATAGGCCAGTGCAGCTATACCAAGCGTTGCAGCAACGGTGCCTAGAGATTCGTACAAACGGAGTTGGCGTGCCAGGGAACCGCCAGATGAGACCGAAGTAGAATTCATAGAAACCATTTGGGCTATGGTAGTTGCGTTAGAGAGATCCGCGGAGGCGGCATTCGGATCTGTCGCATTTTCCGCCAGGGCCCTTTGAATAAGGGAAACGGCTATGTTCAGCTTTTCGACAAGTGCGGAAACGTCTCCACCTTTCTGTTCCGCGTAATAGACTGAGGAAAAAGCGCTATTAACCGAGCTGTTCGCGGTCGCTAATTGTCCTCCGGTAGCTTCGTGCGAACTAATAGGAGTAATCGAAATCACCAGAACTATCAGTGTGATGGTAATAATGCATCGCCAGAGTCCTGAGAGGCTCAATCGCTTTCCACGTTACCCTGAATTCTCTCGCGCCGAGCTACATATCCTTGAGCATGACTTCGGATGCAACTGGGCAACTCCTTCTTCTGGTATTAATCTCCTGTAGGTGCACTAGACGTTTCTCGGGCTCTGTTCTTAACGACCTTCGGAGATCGGGTTCTGTGAGAATGCTCTGGATCTCTGTCTTAGATCTTTCTCTAAGGTGGAAAAACCAGACGCCTTTCAATATTGCACCTTACAAACTCTGTTCGAGCGCCCTACTCGTAGTTAGTATTACCATTAAGCTAGTTATTGCTCAAACACGTTTCCGAACGGAATCGAAAAACTCCCTTGACTGTGTCGGAAGCTGACTAAGGGTGGGCTTTTTGGCAATCCTTGGCAACAAAAAGAATGATTCGGATACCAAATCCTAAATAGATTGACGGTCGCCCCTCCCTCTCGAAGCTAAATTAAGGCAAAGAATATGGGAGGTGTAAAGGACAAATGAAGATAGAATTTACGGCCAAAAGAGTCAGACTGGCCAGGGTGGCTATAGCACTAGTCGCAATATCGTTGGCGGGTTATGTGGCATACGCCGCAACTCAACTTTCAATCAGCAACACTGGGAGCGTAACCACGGTCGGCGCCAATTGGCAGGGAGCGACCTTTGCGCCCGGAACAGTTCCAAACTGTGCTACGGCCACGTATTCGGATACTCCATCTGCAATAACAACTTGGTCAGTTCCAGCCAGCGGTTCGCAAACAGCTGGAATCTGCGTCAAGAATATCAGTACTTCTTCGCACACTTTTACCGTAACTACTACTGCATTGACGGGATCCGTAACAGTCGCCTATAGTGATGCTACGAATCCTACGCCGTCTGCAACGATAACCAGTGCCAGCATACTAGCAGGTAGTACAGACCTAGTGACGGTCACGGTTTCAGCTGGCTCTGCCTCAAGCGGTAGTCTTAGTTTCACGACGAACATCGCTTAGCCTCCTGATGAGCCTGTGAGATTCGGGCGAAACCCACGCTCTTTTTCTGGGTCGGGGCAGCCGACAGTGCGATCTGTGAACTCAGATACAATGTTTCGCACACTTATACAATGCGCCAACAGTCTCCACCAGTTCGGATCAGCTGTTACGGCCATTCCCGTGGTTGCAAAACGGGGCTTGGTTTCGGCTACCAAAGCTTCCCGCTTGGGATAGGGAGAAAATGCGATCACCCTTTTCGTTCGTCCTGTTCGTAACGGTCATTCTAGTTTCGAGCACACTTGCGAGCACGACGCTAAGCGTAAACAATTCAGGATTCGTAACAGGCCCCTTAAGCGGAAAATGGTTCGATTATGTGGTGATTATCATGATGGAGAATCACGATATCAACTACACCTATGGCGTCTCTAATCCTAGCTGGAATAGTGGGAGCACAAATACCTGTCTGGGGAATTGTACGTATTACGACCTACTTGCCGATTCAAATGGGCTTGCAAAGGAGTATATCCAAGACCGAAACCAAATCACTGGCTGCAGCTTGGGTTGCTATATTGCGATTACGTCAGGATATGGAAATACGCCACAACTATGCAACGCCGGCCCCTTTGCTAGTGGTTGCCAACTGCTTTCGCAAACCAATATTGTCGATCGTCTAGAGTCCGCCCATTTGAGCTGGAAGGCCTACATGGAAGACTATCCCATACCGTTTGGTTGTTCCAATAGCTTCACCGGGAGTTACGAACCTAACCACAACCCGTTCATCTACTACGCTAACATCCAGAATAACGTGACAAGATGCTCACACATCCGTAACGCTAACTCGCAAATACTCCCTCAAAATTCAACTGGCTGTTGGCCAACAGATGTCCAAAACGATGACTTGCTCCTCAACGACTTGAACTCTCCATCTACCGCACCTAACTACACGTTCCTAACCCCGAACAGAATCGATGATAACCACGACTGCAACGACGTTTCGGTAGGCAATGCGTGGCTAAACAAGATGGTTCCACAGATCCTGGGCAGCACCCTATTCAAGACTAAAAGGGCTGCGCTCTTCATCACGTTTGACGAACCGGACTGCACGAACTCGAACACGCCGACAAGTTGCCCTCCTTTGAGAAAAGAATTGTACTCAGTTTGGGCGTCAAACTGGGTCACCAAGACGGGGTTCAGATCTGTTAGTTCCTACACACACTACAGTCCGCTGAGAACAATCGAAGACAATTGGAGGCTGCCATACCTCAATGCCACGACTGATGGTGCCGCGAATAACATGCAAGAGTTCTTCCATTGAAGCAGGACTCTTTTGAGAGCCACGCTCATTGAGGAGCACCGTGGGGAGCCCGGGTTGTATCTTTGCCAATCTTTGGCAATAAAACTCTATCTCGTGACGCGAGCAACGCTTATTTCATTAGTTAACGAATAGGAGTCGAGGTTTCCCTCGATTGGCTCTCGTGGTCAGGTTGATTGGCATAGCCACTTTGCCTCCTCAACGACGCGATGTCTCTTTGCCGTCCCACTCCCAGCAGGAAGTACCACTTAGCAACAAGCTCAGTGTCGAATTGGCAGAGAAATGGACCTCGATATTGAAAAGCGTGAGTGAAGAGACTAACCGATGAGTGAGAAAACTCATCCGGGGCTGGTGTAACCCCTGTGAGGCAACGAGATCGTGGACGGCTTATTGGTCTCGCTATCGTCCTAGCTCTTGCGAGCTTTGTGTCTCAGGTTCCTCATATCGAAGCCGGTACGACACTTCAACTTGACGGGAGCGGCAGCGGGTCATCAGTTGGAGGTAACTGCGTTTGGAGCCAGAAACTTACCACTTTGAACGGACCGGACGTAATTGTAGCGATGCTAGCTATCAATGACACAACTACGACCGTCACACCTCCTTCGGACACCGCCTCGCTGTCATGGACTTTTAGAGCGAGCCAAACGGGACCCGGAAACGTGCAGATCGTCTACTACTATGCCATAGCTCCAGCTCCACTACCTGCCGACTCTGTGACTTTCGGATTAAGCTCGGCGTCAGTTGCCACGGTTTGCCTGGACTTTGGTGTTTCCGGAGCCAACACCAATGCCCCTTTTGACCCGAATGTAGGCATGCCAGACAAGAATAGTGGCTTGTCTACCACCGCCACTCTCAAGTATAACACCAGCAACCCCAATGACCTTCTAATGGTTCTCGAAGGATTTTGTGCTCAAGGTGCGGCAGGTTCCGGTTCACCATCGGGCTTCTCTCTTGTAAACGCTGGTAATGTCCGATCGAGTAGCAACTGCCCAGCCGACGGCTTCCAAAGCGCTACTTACTCTGAAATTGTATCTACCACCCAGTCCTCAAGCGATGTAAGCTGGCCCTTCGACACCGCAGTCTCACCCTTCGCCGTTATCGGGGACGCGATCCAGTCCGCTCCTGGGCCTCTTAGTGCCTCGGTCACTGCTGGTTCGAATGCTGTTGATGTGGGACAATTGGCCTCGTTCTCCTGCGCTGGTGCGGGTGGAGTTCCTCCTTACACCTATTCTTGGACATTTGATGATGGAAGTACAGGATCTGGGGCTAGTACGACCCACATCTACAGTACTCCCGGAACGATGAACGTGGCTTGCACGGTGACCGATGCCCTTGGAACAACAGCGGATGGAGCCGTGCAATTGACAGTCAATCCGCGCACGACCCTAACGAGTGTAAGTTGTGCTGACCCATTCATCACTAACCGCGGTTCGACGTGCCGTGTGACCGTTACTGACAATTCGCCTGGAACCTTCATCACACCGACCGGCACCGTTGGCTTGAGCCAAACCGGAGTGACCGGTACTTTCACTGCATGCATACTTGTCGGCACCCTTGCCTCCGCAACGTGCAATTCCACCTTCACAGCCTCTGCCACCGGGACGGCAACTATCAGTGCAAGCTATCCTGGTGATTCTACTCACACTTCGAGTAGTGACACGGAAAGCATAGCGGTCGGGTCCGCTCTCTCGATCACATCCTTTACGGCTTCCCTTGCCAACGTCGACGCCGGGGAGAAGGTTACATTCACCGTCACAACGAGCGGAGGATACGAGGCCCTATCATATTCGTACGCGAATCTTCCAGCGGGTTGCCTGTCTACCAATACGACTACGCTTTCATGCTACCCATCTTCCATGGGCAATTACCGCGTGACCGTGACGGTTACCGATCGTGCAATGGAATCCGCGAACGCAACCACAGTCCTAACGGTGGGACCACAGAGGGTCCTCGGGTTACCCCAAACAATGGGGTTGGCTGTAATCTTCGGAGCGGTAGTTGGAATCGGCGCCGTTCTAATCCTTTCAATATTCCTGACCCTCCGCCGAAAAAGAAGACCCCCGGCCCTGACTACGGGGTGAAGCAAGCTCTCGAAAGCTTTCTGATTTGGCCTACCAAGGCATTACCGGCTAATCTCTCGTCATGTCCGACATTGTCAGACAGCCACGCTTGCGAACTAGCGGCAATGCATTGCTGACAAAGTCACTATCACAAATTGAGTGTACGATGTGTTTTTCTTGATCTCAACGGTTCAGGGAAAAGTTCAGTCTTCACTGGTTAACCGGTTCATTCTTCGCTTCCTACGCTCTAGACTCGCCCGAGTTCTGATCGTAAGCAAGGCGAGCGAGGCGATCAGCGCGAGGAGCCCACCGATGACGAGGAGCCCGATGCCACTCGGTATCGTGGGGAATATTCCACAATAGAAACAGGGCCCGTTCGAGCCTCCACCTGAGCCTCCGTTTCCTCCGTTAGATCCTCCGGGGGCGGCTTGGTCTACTTGAATTCCCATTGGTTGGCTCGTAGGCGTAGAAGGAGAGTTGCTGTCCGTAGCGATGAAAACAATCGTGTAGGACCCTGTCTGGCTTGAGCTGGGCTTCCAAGAGAAGACTCCAGTTGAGGGATCGAAGGTCGCCCAGGCCGGCAGCCCCGTTGCTGACAGGATGACAGTGCCACCTGTGTTGACAGATGCGGCTGTAACGGTAAAGTTGATCCAGGTTCCCGCGACCACCGTCTGGTTTGCAGGAACTGCAAGTGTAGGCGGGACCAAAGCCTGTACGTTCACGGATTTGCTTGCTGATGCGCTCGCTAGAGGCAAAGCTGAATCAGTGACTGTCACTTTGGCAGTGTAAGATCCTGGGGCATTGTAAGCGTGGGTTACAGGATTTCCCGTTCCGATTCCCCCGTCGCCGAATGCTATCATGTAAGTGTAGGGTGCTGTTCCGCCACTCGCGGACGCAGTGAATGTTACGGTTTGGCCAACCGCGGGCATGGGTGATGAGACGGCAAGGGTCGTGGAGAGTGGGAGGCTAGTGTAGGCGGTTACAGATTGAGAACTGGTTGAGGTCTGTACTGGACTAGATGAGTCCGTCACTGTTTCTGTTACTGTAAACGATTGAGCGGTAGTGTAGGTATGGGTGGCTGTAATTCCAGTGCTTGTCACTCCGTCGCCGAAATTCCAGGTGATGGTGTATGGCAAGACTCCGCCCGTGGTTATTGCCGTGAAGGAGACTGGTGAGTTGACTAGCGGACTGGTAGGCAGAAAAGTGAAGCTCGTCAAGAGAGCAGGAGGTGGGGTCCCGCCGACTGGCATGTACTGGAGAAGGTTGCCCCATCCAACTCCTCCGCTGTAGCCGGCACCTCCCGGACAATTGGCTGGTTGCAGCGCACCGTAGGTACCTGCACAGGGAGTATCTGTCCATGTCCCTGCTGGCCACCACACCCAGTTTATTCTCGGATTGTTATTATCAAACAACTGTGTTAGTGTTTGGATGAATGTTAGTGACACGGTGGCGTATCCAGCGGACCCTGGTAGTATGTCGTCAGGTGGACACCCAGATGTCGTGCCACCTGGACCGTTGCAAGTAAGTGATTGAGGGTCGGGGCCACCCTCAGTATCTAGTGCAAACCAACCTGTCGTTTGCTCTCCTTTTAGCACGGCTTGGTAATCTTGTTGAGCATAGGATATGGCCGCAGGTATGGTCCAGGTTGAGTACTGGTAAGACATGTAGTCGTGTAGGCTGATCAAGACCTTGCCCAGAGGGTCAGTAACGGTTGGATAACCTTGGCTCACATCTGAATATGGGCAGCTGTTACTGCACTGATTTTCCACTGCTATGAAGTGTTGGTCGCCTGACTGTCTGGCCATGTTAATCCATTGCTGGTATGCCGAAGACAGTGTCGCTACCGACGCGCTTGGCTCGTTGATTGGTTCCCAGACAATCTGACTGTACAACGGTCCCAGTTGCTGTACGATGGGTTGCCAATAATTGAGCCAGCAAGTCGTAGCTGAGGATATGTCACTGTCACCGTCGTAGCGTAAGACGATCCAGAAATTGTAATAGTTCGCAATTTTGATCATGTTCTGGGTATCAGACGACGAGTACGGACTATCGCTTGGGTCCCCGCTAGGGTTCGTACAATAGGGCGCAAAACTCACCCTTATCGTATTCAGTCCCATAGCCTTCATCCTGACAACCAGTCTTTCCATATCGCTCTGACTTTGTCCCGGGAAAACATTGCTTGCCACATAAGTCGAGTTCTGATAGCAAACACTTGAACAGGTGGTCGTCGCTGAATCCAACCTCAAACCGCCCCAACCAATCATCACGGGAGGTTGCTGAGGCGGGCAGTTCGTGCTACATGAGGTGCTAGTCATCGAGGAACCCTTCAGGAAGGCTTGACCCACGTCCCCACTCGGGCCCTTGAGAGTTGGCGCAAACAGCAAGCTAGCCACTAGAATTGAGCAGGTCAGGAGGCCTAGGAGGCGGCGAGTTCCTACCAATTTCAACATTCAACCAATCGATTCGGAATGGCGTCAGACGTTTTCCCGCGTCTCACGGTAACCGAAGGACAACTAACTCCGGGAGAGAGACGAATCCTACGGCGATAGATATATCGGTGTCGAAAAGGATAGGTTTCTCTTAACCCGTCTTGAAGGGTATGGGTATAGTTGCCTAGTCTAGTGGGTACAGTAGTGTGGATTGTAGTTTGAACTCTTGGCCGAACCGGATTTCCACTTGAGTGATCCTGTGGCAGGGAACATTTCAGACTAGGGTTCGTGTACTAGGTTGACACGTGGCAGCTGCTGACGTGTTCGACCCCCACAAAAAGAGTGAATTCAGGCGTACAAATGGAGTTTCTGAATTAGTCTTATCGGAATGTGTTTCTGCAGAGGGATCGATAGGGGAACAACGAATCGAAGCTTCGTCGAGAAGATCAAGTCTCGTGGCTGGTAAATCCTGAACTTGGCGAATACCTTTGCCTTTCTGGTTAGAAGAACGTAGTTGTAGTTAACTGGGACTGACCTGAACCCGTTACTTATCCTAAAGTGGTCTAGGCCTCCTAAGACCCCCATCTTTCCATAGGCGAGATGGCTTACTCCTCGGTAGCTCAGCATCTTGATCTGAGTTGCCAGCAATGAATTGGAGACGCCAATAATTTTTCGTCTCACTTCAAGGCTGGAAAGAAGATTGTTGATAACTCCCACCGGTCCTTTGAATTTTGTTCTAGCGACTCCGACAATTTTTCCCTCGTAAACGGAAGCAATCGAGACGAATTCGTCATTTGTCTTGAATGATTCCATTACTCTTTTGAGAGTCCAGTGATGGTAGCCCTCGAAGTATCGGCCCTCTCTGAATGGAGACTCTCGAAATAGGCTCACAATTTCCTGTGCTTCGGAGACCGATAACTTCTCTATGACTTTGGTCTCGACTCCTCTCTTACTTCCCTTTCGAATCTCATTCCGTGTGTCCTTTTTCAGACCGTTAAACCATTCGTCGAAATTTCTGAAAGATAGTAATGCTATCTCTATTCTGTCAGTTAGGGGAAACTGGACTGATTCCCCGAGCCATGGCCTGTCGCAAAAGACAAGCACGTCAGCTCCGAGGGATCTGGCCTCGTCAATCGAGTCCCTGTCGAAACGATAGAGAAAATCATCACCACGCGCAAATCTCAGATTTGCAAATTTGATAGGTCTGAGCGTTGAGTTGTCATTCAGTGGAGGCAATGATTCCATCAGCATGGACTAACCCCACAACATTTTGTGCGTAGACCAATCGTCAAGCCAGATATTAAACGCTCCTAGACACAACTGGTGAATTGTGACTTGGAGGGGTAAACACTGATGCCGAGTGTGAATCCAACCTTTCGAAGATAAGGCAAAAGCAATCCTACTGTATCGACAGCAACCCAAGACTTACAATTGTCGGGGAGAGAATGTGGTCTAACACTCCCTCAGACACGAAATCGCCTATTTTCAGTCCCGATTCCGAACCTGAGCCTACCGCAAAATTTCGCTTGGAAAATCGCTCGGGAATCGCTCGATAAACGGGGAAAGCGTCAGTCTAACCGGGTCTTTCCTTTCCGGAGGGTTGTCCTTGCGAGGACGTTCGTCCATCAGTCCGGAAATGATTCCTCGTCAAATTCAAGCCTGCAACTGTAAGAAACCAGTAGGCCGTCCCTATCCCCACGAGGAAAAACACTGGTAGCAGAGGGGTAAAGAAACAAGGCAGGCATATGCTCCCACCGGGCTGATTCTCGGGGAGTTGCCGCGCGTGGACGTCTACGACCTGCGATGCAAACACTGTCTGATCCGAACTATCATTCGTAGTTAGAATTACTGTGTAGTGTCCAAGGTTCGCGTAAGAATGAGTCGACGTAACGACGTCAGATGTAGTGCCATCTCCGAAGTCCCATCTGAAACTGTAGGGTGGAGCTCCCCCCAACCCAATCGCGTTGAAGGATACTATTGTTCCGGCCGATGGAGCTAGAGGCGAGAAATTGAAAATCGCAGATAACGGGGCCAAAGGTATGTAGTTGAGCAGTGTACCCCAACCAACCCCTCCTTTGTAACCTGTACCTCCGGGACAAGAGACTGGCTGCAGTGCACCATACGTTCCTGCGCAGGGAGTATCTGTCCACGTCCCCGCCGGCCACCACACCCAGTTTATTCTCGGATTGTTATTATCAAACAACTGTGTTAGTTTCTGAATAAAGGCTAGTGACACGTTAGCGTATCCGGCCGATCCAGGAAGTATGTCGTCAGGCGGGCATCCTGATGTTGTGCCATTTGGACCGTTACAGGTAGGGACTTGGGGGTCGGCCCCACCTTCAGTATCGAGTGCATACCACCCTGTAACCAGTTCACCCTTGAGTACTGCTTGATAATCCTGTTGAGCATGCGAAATCGCAGCAGGCGTGGTCCACGTTGAATAGAGGTATGACATGTAATTGTGCAGACTTATCAAGACCTTGCCCAGCGGGTCAGTTACTGTTGGGTATCCTTGGCTCAGGTCCGAGTACGGGCATTTGCTACTGCACTGATTCTCCACGACGATGAAGTGCTGGTCCCCTGTGCCTCTTGCCATGTTGATCCATTGTTGGTATGTCGAGGACAGTAGTGTCACGGACGCGTTTGGTTCGTTAATGGGCTCCCAGACAATCAGGTCGTATTGTGGTCCGACTTGTTGTACGATGGGTTGCCAGTAACTGAGCCAGCAAGTTGTAGCAGTGGATATATCCTCGTTTCCATCATACCGCAGCACGATCCAGAAGTGGTAGTAGTTCGCGATCTTGATCATATTCTGGGCATCGGTGAAAGAGTAAGGACTATCGTCTCGATCGCCGGCAGGTTCCGTGCAGTACGGCGCGAAACTTACTCTGATCATGTTCAATCCCATAGACTTCATCCGGATTACCAACCTTTCCATGTCGCTTTGATTTTGTCCCGGGAAAACGCTACTCGCCGCATACGTCGAGTTGTGGTAGCAAACAGTTGAACAGGTTGTCGTGGCCGAATCCAACCTCAAACCGCCCCAACCAATCATGACAGGCGGTCGCTGTGCGGGGCAGTTCGTGCTGCATGATGTAGGGGCCGTCTCGGAACCCTTCACAAAGTCAGAACTTTGTCTATTCGAGTTTCTGAGAGTTGGCGCAAGCAGCATGCTAGATGCTAGGATTAAGCAGATTAGGACGACTAGGAAACTACGAGTTATCATCGATCTTAACACTTGGCCAACCTACTCGACTCGTCGTCGAACGCTTTACCATCTTACCAGGCCGAAGGGGATGTGAACTCAGCTGCATGCCAGGCATAACTAACGCTAAACCAAGGGCAGACTGACAGTAACGGTTACGGTTGAAGTCGCGGTCTGTCCATTCGCATCAGTAACAGTCAAGGTTACAGTGTATGTTCCTGGGAGCAGATAGATGTGGCTGACGCTGGATCCGGTGCCTGTTGTTCCATCGCCAAAGTCCCAGCTGTAGGTGTAGGATCCAGTCCCCCCGGTCGCGCTACCAGTGAACATAACAGGTGTGAGAACTGTTGGGTTTGAGGGAGAGTACGAGATGCTCGCGGAGAGCGGAGAGTTCACGGTTATTGTCTGAGATGATGTTGCGGTCTGGCCCGAAGAGTCGGTAATTGTCAGTACCACTGTGTAGGCCCCATTTGACTGGAACGTGTGGCTGACCGAGCTTCCTGAACCGGTTCCACTGTCTCCAAAGCTCCAGGAATAGCTGTATGGAGGAGCGCCCCCGGAGGCTGAGCCTGTGAACGAGACACTTTGTCCGACATTAGGTGATGAGGGGTTGAAGGTGAAGCTAGCCGACAGAGGCGGCGGAGGCGGGCTAGTGACAGTGACTGATTGTTGAGAAGTTACCGTCTGTTGCGGCGACCCACTATCTTTCACCGTGAGGACAACCGTAAAGGTTCCTGCCGATGCGTAGGCATGTGTCACTGTGGAACCAGTACCACTTGAGCCGTCGCCAAAAGTCCAACTGAACGAGTATGGAGTCGTACCGCTGCTGGCCGACGCTGTAAACGTAACCTGCTGGTCCGTCTGAGGCGAAGAAGGACTGAAAGCGAAACTAACGGTCAAGGGTGGCGGGGGTGGACTTGTTACAGTGATTGAGTTTTGAGAGCTTGACGTCTGTTGGGGTGACCCGCTGTCGCTTACTGTCAAGATAACATTGAAGGTCCCCGCGGAGGAGTAGGTGTGAGTTGTGGATGATCCGGTCCCGGTTGTTCCGTCGCCAAAGCTCCAACTGAAAGAGTAAGGTGATGTTCCACCGCTGGCTGAGCCGCTGAAGCTAACCTGTTGGCCAACCTGCGGTGACGTTGGACTGTAGCTGAAGCTGCTCGTCAGAGGAGGAGGTGGATTAGAAACGGTGACTGATTGTTGCGAATTCGCAGTCTGCTGAGGCGAACCACTGTCGCTGACTATCAAGATGACGTTGAATGTTCCAGGGGAAGAGTAGACATGACTGACGCTAGAGCCCGTACCGATTGAACCATCACCGAAACTCCAGCTAAACGAATAGGGAGCTGTTCCCCCAGTCGCTAAAGCAGTGAACGTTACTTGTTGTCCCACTAGAGGTGAGGCGGGTGCGTAACTGAAGCTTGCAGTCAGCGGTGGAGGCGGCGGATTAGAGACTGTGACCGTCTGTGCTGAATTTGCGGTCTGGCCAGGCGCATCGGTGACAGTAAGGACAACATTGTAGCTTCCAGCAGCTTGATACGAATGAGTGACGGATCTTCCAGAAGCGGTTCCACCGTCACCGAACGTCCAGGAGTAGCTGTAGGGTTGTGTTCCACCAGACGCGGAACCGGCGAAGGAGACTGTCTGTCCAACGTTGGGGTTTGAAGGAGTGTAAGTGAAACTGGCGGTTAGAGCAGGCGGAGGTGGACTTGCAACAGTCAGAGATTGTTGAGAATTCGTTGATTGCTGTGGTGACCCTTTGTCGTTCGTCGTGAGAGTAACCGTAAAAGTCCCCGCGGTCCCGTAAGTGTGACTTACAGTAGCCCCTATGCCAGTGGACCCGTCACCGAAATTCCAGGCGAAAGAGTATGGAGGAGTTCCACCTGATGCGGAAGCGGTGAAAGTCACCTGCTGGCCAGCGACAGGCGAGGACGGACTGTAAGTGAAGCTAGCGGTCAAAGGGGGAGGAGGACGACTGGTTACCGTCAGAGTCTGTTGTGATGTGGCGGTTTGTTGAGGGGAGCTACTGTCCTTGACCGTAAGGACCACGGTGTATGAACCCGCCGCGGAATAGGCGTGAGTTGCGGTGGAGCCTGTTCCAGTTGAGCCATCCCCAAAGTTCCAGCTGAAACTGTACGGTTGCGTTCCGCCGGACGCGGTGGCAGTGAACGAGACTTGAGATCCAGTGGACGGTGACGCTGGAGAATAGGTGAAGCTGGCCGTCGTGCTACCGCTCGATAGTCTCCACGCAGTGAGAGGATGAATCTCCCAGCCAGAGTAGCTGTGCCACTGATCGGCAAAATGGCTATTGTTGTTGGGATCCCAGTAGACAAAGCCCTGAATATTGAAGAGCTGAGAGCTGACGGGCGGGGTTCCTGGAGCAATGCCAGCTGACTTCCAAGCCTGGTCTATCTCCAAGTGAATCGTGCATAAGTAGACGTCTGAATTGGCGCAGTTCGGATCTTGAACATTAAACGTAGTATCACAAAAGTTCCCGTTAGGATACGAGGCACAATCCTCCACTGTGTAGCTCGACGGGAACTTTACCCCATGAATTTCGACGAATGTCGCGTTTCCATTCACTGTACAGGGAGGAGTGGTGGATCTCTTGTTGGGAATGCCGGGCAGGAATCCACCTCCTCCGAAGGTTGCCCCGCCGTTCGAGTTTGCTTGGTTACCGATAACTGCCTCTATGGTCGTTAGTAGTGCTGTGCACGAGACAGCGGGGTTCCAAGATGGAAGCGAGCCGGGAGTGACGGTAGTTCCGTAGACTGAGAATGGGTGCGCCAGGAACAGGGTTGCAGACATTATCAAGGTAGACAGCACTATAGCACTTGTCAATGCCCTCTTTCGTCGCGAAGGGATCCGAGTCGCGCCTTTCACTGTCGTACCCACTTTGGTTCTCAAGGGGAAGACAGTGAGGCCCGAGTATTTGTTCAGTCTGTCCACAAGAGACTAGAAGATAACACACCAAGCAAAGGAAGACTCGTCGTCGCACAGATAACTAAAAGCTCGACAAAATACCCACCCTGACTTTGCTTCAGCAGGAATCGTTAGAGATTTCAAGACAACGAGTCCATTCTCGCGGGAATCGACTCCATGCCGTCCGATGAGCTGTCTATAATAGTGTAGAGATTTCAAGTGTTGTGTATTTCCTACACAATTGCGACGAGATGTGTGCTCTTAGAACACTTTGTAGACGCCCAGCCCATATACTGGATAAGGACGGAAGATGGTAGGAAGCATCACGCCATGCGTGTCGCGAAGAGTAGGAGATTGACGATTCTCGCTTGCAGCGTTCTCATAGCAATGATCACGTACACTCACCCGGGAATCGCCTCACCAGTCCCGACCGCCAACAGCCCGACAGGAGCATTGACTTCTTGGAACCCCAATGTCAATTGCACGCCGGTACTCGTCACAATCGAACAGATCATAGGGAATCAATCAAGTCCGCTAGGTGGGGCGACACTTGGTGGTAGTATGTTCAATCCGGGGACAACCTCGCCTTACGGGCAGGAGAATACGAAAAGGTGGTTGAGCCCAACGTCTTCAACGCCTCCGGGATGGATATCGCCGGGGCAGCCATGTACTATGACAAACGCGAACGGACAGGTTGTCTCAGCGTTCGTCCAGATAAACGGTGTCCAGAGGGGTTATCGTAATGAGGAGGACTGGAATAGCTCGTTCATGCCGGTGAACGGCGGAACAAAGTATCCTAACGGTCCACAATCCGACTCGACATTCAACATCTTCACTCCCGGATACGGCATCTGCGATTCCAGCAACACCACTGGATGCATGCACAATATTCACGTGGAGATCGATCATGACTGGAAAGGAGCGTCCTACTGTGGCCCATACACTTCCTGCGACAATAACACGCTGGTAGGGCAGACCACAGCCTTCCTAACAGGGCTCGATGTCCAAGGATTCGTATTCTGGGACCAGGACCGTGTCGACGAGGCGACTCACAATTTCTCAGGATGGGAGCTACACCCTCTCACAGCATGGAGAGTTCCATACTGGGCCCCCGATTTCCACCTCAGCGCTAGTGCTAGCAACTTGGGAGTCCTAGCCGGCCAGTCAGCCAGTTCAACCATCACAGTCAACACCTTCAACCTCTTCTCTGGCAACGTGTCTTTCTCAACTGCGATATCGCCTGCTTCCAATGCCAGTACGGTTGGTGCAGCACCTACAGCATCAATGACGCCTTCTAGCGTTGCGCTTCCATCGAACGGATTCTATATCGCTTACTCCCAACTGACCGTCACAACTGCCGTACCGTCAGCCGGTAATTACATCGTCGTTGTAAGTGGCACAAGCGGTAATCTGACGCGCTCAGTGAGTGTGACAGTAAACATCATGGACTTTAGCATAGCTGCTAGTCCAACTTCTCTATCCATCCCAATTGGATCGTCCGGGACGTCTACATTGACGTTGACAAGCTTCAACGGATTTTCTGGTAATGTGAGTCTCGCGGCACAGGTGACCCCGGCCAGTATCACAGCTGGTCTCTCGCCCGTCAACCCCTCGGCATCCTTGAGTTCATCGTCTATGACTCTTCAGTCCAACGGGACAAACTCGGCCACGTTGGCGGTATCTGCGTCACTCCTCACAACACCGGGAACATACATTGTGACGATCACCGCCTCGAACGGTGGGGTAACCCGCACCACAACTGTGACCGTCGCGGTCACAGCTACACCTCTCGGAGTATAGAGGCTCGCCAACCGAACTCTTACCTCAAATCAAGAGTCACATGGCTGCTCAACCGTTCTCTATCGATAGCACCCTAAAGAAGCAGAATTATCGAAAAACGAGAGAAATATTCTAAAGTGCGCCACGCAACCAACCGAGTAGCGTGGTCGCAAGAGTTGCCCCATGAAAAGCAAACGAACACTGAGGGAAACACTGCCCAGACTACCACTGGAGGACTGTTCTGCTCTCTCTGCAATATTTCCCCCGAGGAAGTTCTAGCAGAATTTCAACGATGGAAACTTGTGCGCACCAAGACAATGAAGGGCCACAAAGAACGTCTGATGCTGTTTCACAAAGACCACGTTCGAACTCTCGATGAGGGGTCCATCGGAGAGGCCTACCTGTTGCTGATGAAGGCCGGTTCAAAGTTCTTCTCATACACTGACAAGTGGGCTATATTCGAGCCCGTATACGCCACAGTTCCTGACCACTGGCACCGTGTCGCCTCCGACTTGGACGAGAACGCGCATGATTATGGCCAGATTCTCAAGACTCCTAGAATAATCATCGATAACCATGGGGGAACCATTTTCAGAGTATATCCAGACAACAAGTCGATTGTGACATCCGGCAGTTCCAAGTGAATGGTCCTTTGAGGCTATTTCCAGGGACGCCTGCTTTCTTGCGGAGGCGACTTGTCGAATATTCTGATAATCAGTGATTTAGTCGATTCATCTTTCGCTTCGTCCTGGCTAGATTCGCCCGAGTTCGGATTGTTATCAGGGTAAGCGAGCCTACGAAACCCACGAGTCCACCAACGACGAGCATCCACATGCTGGTAGAGAGTGAAGGGAACGTACCGCACAACAAGCAGTTCCCATTCGAACCGCTACCTGACCCTCCTCCAGAGCCTCCGCCTGTTCCTCCAGAAGTAGGCGGAGTTGACGATCCGTAAATCTCTGTCATCGACAGGGCCGCGGCATCGTTGGAGGTCAGGGTTGGCATAGCCCAGTTGTTCTCGATAAGGTGCAAAATCGAGTACTCATCATAGACGTCACTGGACGAGATGAACGCCTGCTTGACGACCCCTGGTCCATAGAACAAGATCGGGGCCGGGTCGTACTCGTCCCACCATAGAAGGAGCATAGTCTTATGACCTGACGCGAAGAGGCTGCTTGCAAGAACTGAGCCCGCGGCGGGACTTGCCAACGTTCCAGATGGTCCTACAAGTAGATCATGGACATATGAGTCTCCCGATTGGATAGAATTGTCGTGCATGTTGTGACTGTCTGTTGGAGTCAGCCAGATCAAATTAGGAGGCGAGGCCGAGTTCATCGGCGCCACAAACTCTGGGTCGGGCTGACCGGAACAACAGGTGCTGTCCATAATGTTCGGACTGTTGGCAGTGCCCGCGAAGCCTGTGAAGGGAAAATGGTCGTTGGCCCTCGGACATCCGCTCTCGCAGAAGGCGGTCCATGTTAAACCTGCGGTGGCCATACTGTCGATGAGAGTAGGCGCATTGATACAACAACTGTAACCATTCGCGATGCTCTGGTCAGACCCCGAGATCAGGGCTGTGTAACAGCCAGCTGAACACCCGTTCACTGGCCTTCCAGCAGCACCATAGGCGTGATAGAGGGGAACGGTGGCCCCTGCAACCAACATGCCTGAGATGAAGGGAGCATTACTGCTCCCGGTACCCGCACCCATTACATCGGCATAGTTCTGGTTCTCCATGGCAACAATCACAACGTTGTTGAAGTTAGTTCCCGGGGCCGCATGCACCCGAGGCAGAACAGGGACCACCATTATCCCAACAATCAGCATCACGACAAGCAGCCGAGCTCTCAAAGTCAAGGTCCTCCTACAAGTTTGGACCCGGCAGCGCGGTGCTGCTGGTACGGATCCAACAATACCATTATTGTTTTGATTTTCAACTTTCTTTCACGACCTCGGGCGAGATCATGGTGGCCCGAGCCGAACGATCTGCTAGCCTTGCCGATCCAGAACCAGACTCTTTGTTGTGAGCGAGTTCCTCGGCAAGAAACTAGTATAGTCCACATTTTCGGTATAGGCGCTGTCGAACTTCGTGTCGTGTATCCGAGTTCAAGTGCCCAGTTACCACTGCAGTCTTGCGTGGACTCGGCGGGAGAGTTCTCCAGTTCGAGTAGAGATCGTGCAACTTTCAGGCATCACGTGTTAGTGCACGAGGCTCCGCTCCCCATCGGAAACGGCATAACACTTGGTGTCTGGGACAACCCTTAGACTGAGGGACTCGAGGGACAGAAGGGCTCCAGCAGAAACCGAGCTTTTCTACTCCTGTCACGACTCCGAAGAGTTCCGTTTCAAGGGGTGCCGCTCTTACCCGCGAGGCCGAATCCGTTGCATATCGAAGGAAGAGCTGGGTGAAAAACAGCTCATCCTCGAGATGTGAAGAGTCGTTGGTGAAGGCGAATGTTGAGACTAATTTGTACCCCAATGTGATTGGTTGTGTTCCTTCTTAGACGCCCCGGTTATATCGACATGTCAATACGTAGCTACTCAGCGATGCAGCCTCTGCCAATCTCCGTAGTCGGTGCTGGCTACTGGGGTAGAAAGGTAATCCGCGAAATCCTCAGCCTCGCCCAGACGACTCGAAGGGTAAGCCTACACTCAGTAGTCGACAACTCACCAAGCACACTGGAACAGTGTAGGAAAGAGTTCGGCTCACTAAAGTACCGTCTGAACTACGGAGATCTCCTATCTGATTCCGAGGCTTCGGCGGTTCACATCTGTTCGCCCAACCCCACTCATTTCGAAGTAGCGTCCGAACTCCTAAGATCTAGGAAGGATGTCCTTGTCGAAAAACCACTCGCACTGAGAGCCAGGGAGGCATACGAGCTTGTGAGGCTTGCAGAAACGAACCGTCGGGTCCTATCCACTGGGCATGTTCACCGGTTCAACAATGGGGTCACGGAGCTGAAACGGGTAGTAGACAGCGGAGTGTTGGGAGATATCTATTATCTCCGATTGAACTGGACGGGATTCTTGCCCCCCCAAAAGGATAGAGACGTGATAACCGACCTGGGCCCACATCCATTCGACATTTGCAACAACGTCCTCGGCGAATGGCCGACAAAGATCACGTGCAAGGGCAAAGGCTACCGAACCAGAACAAGTGACGAGGTGGCGTTCATAACTGCTGAATACCTCGATGGCGTTGTAGCAAATATAGAGCTTAGCTGGCTGGACCGCGAGAGACGCAGAGAGGTAACCGTCGTCGGTAGCGACGCCGTGGCTCGGCTAGATTGCCTCGATCAGAGACTGGTCCTTCGACGCTCGGACAGCAGTGATCCAGTGTCGGTTGTCCAGAGTAACACGCTTGGGGATGAGATCCTCCACTTCGCGGAGTGTGTCGAACACAATGGCGGATCAGAGGGTTACACCAATCTTGCCGATGGATGGCTTGGGGCTGGAGTCGTTCGGCTCTTGGAGACTTCAAAGAGATCTCTATGCGAAGAACGGACCGTACAAGTCCAACCTCTGGAATCAGTAGAGATATTCGCCGGCGAACAAACCCAAAAAGGATTTCGTAAGCTGGCGACCTAGCCCGGACAAGGTGTTTGCGCGTTTGTTGACTGCTAATAGTTCCGAGTCGCTGGGTAACAAAGTTCGGGTTGTGGATGCGTACAGGGTTCGTAATCTGGAGAGCAATATACCCGAAGAAACCGTTATGCCCAGATCGCTCGCTGAGTTGTTTGAGCGGGCTTCGAAAGATCTGATCCAGATCAAAGGGGATTATGGATTCTGTGATGGAGTCAGTGAGGCGTGCGCGGAAGGTGCGATTTTCTACTATCGGGCAAAATCAACATTTCATGACTATAACGGAACACTTGACTGGGCACGGTGCACCTACATCGTTGATAATAATGAAGCCAAACTGATCACAAGCCTACTAATTCAAGAAGCGATGAATTTCGAGGAAGATCTAATCCTCTTGACCGGAAAAGACATGTCAGGATTGAATGACAGAGATGATTGGTCGTTCGCCGATTTTGCACGTGCGGCCCGCGAGTTGGGGTACTAGCCCCGGCTCAACGATGTCGGCGTTGCTAGGCACATTGGGGTTGCGGCGTCAACCGCAACCTGCGACTAATCGCTTGTGGGCGGCTAAAGACGAGCACGATGAGGGTTGGTGTCCCTCTGGGTCTCATCGGAATTCCAAGAGACAATGGCGGGTGAGTCGAGATAAGGCGTCAGGGACGTGCTAGCGAAGGAAACAAGTATCCATGAACATGACACGTCAATTCACCATCTTGTCAGGGTAAACCTGCAAGCATGTAGCGCATGCGGACGCTTCTTCATTACAACCTTTGCGAGAACCAAGAAGGGAGAGTTGGTCTTGAGAGAAATCGAACTGGATCTGAAAGTAAGGTCATCCCGAATCAGACCATACGACTCTAGCGAGAGACAAGGTGGCATCTCTCCAGCCGAGACTGCTGATCGTGCTAACTCCAGACAGGAAACATGCTGGTAGATCACGACCAATCTGCGTGCTGGATTCCAAGTTAAGAGGCGAAAAGTTCGAATGAGAAAGAAGAAGAAAGCTTCCCTGATAGTCGCCACGCTTCTATTCTTGTTCCTTCTAATTCCAACAGGTAATTCTGTGGAAACTTCTGGCAGCACCAGCTTCCATTTCGGAGCGGCCGGGGATCATTCTCAGGATATCAACACAAATTCGTCCCTCCACCGCCTCGCATCATCAGACGTCAATTTCTACCTGGCGCTCGGAGACATGAGCTACACCAGCATAGGTGACGAGACAAAATGGTGCGGTATTGTAAAGTCATACGTGGGTCAAACCTTCCCCTTCGAACTGGTATCAGGGTCCCATGATGACGGATTGGAATCGTTGGCTACCAATGGAGGGCTTATTGACTATTTTGCGAACTGTCTCCCCGACAGAACGGGGTCTACGGGAGTCTATGGAAAGGAATTCTACTTTGACTATCCCTCTTCTAGTCCTCTCGCACGAATCATAATGATATCTCCCGAACTGAATTTTACCAACGGTGGATATTACTCGTATGATGTTGGGTCTTCACACTATGAATGGTTGTCCCGCACGATAGACAGGGCTAGAGCCTCTGGAATACCCTGGGTAATAGTCGGAATGGCGAAAGCCTGCATTTCAGCCGGAATATACCCCACATGCCCAGGTGGGGAGAACTTGATGAACTTCTTGATCCAAAAGAAGGTCGACCTAGTGCTGCAGGCTCATGACCACAACTACCAGCGCAGCAAGCAGTTGACTTGCGCCTTCGTTGAACGGTTCTCTAGTGCTTGCGTGGCGAACGATGGATCATCAGGGACATATACGAAAGGTCATGGAACGATTTTCGTTATTGCGGGGACATTTGGGCAGGAGTTCTATCCGATCAATTATTCGAGTCCGAACGCGCCCTACTTTGCTAGTTTGGCAAGTGTCAACACTCCAGGAATGGGGCATGGGTTCGTTGAGTACACCATAACATCCGAGGAGATTAGTGCTCAGACTGACTTCTGGGGGAGGTTCTCCGACTCATTCAGCATAATCAAACCTGCTGGAGTCTTAGAGGGATTTCTCTACCTTGTCGAGCACAATCTAATCCTTGTTTCGTTGTTTAACGCCCCCATCTTGACGGGGATAACTGCGATTTTCCTCAAACAGTTGAGACGTCTCACAACTAATTCCAGAGAGAAAAGGGTGATGAGAATCGGATGTCTTGACCAGGGCATATCTGACCGTTCATCCGTGTCGTCCCTAGCGTCGGCTTCTGCTGGGTTGAGCCTAGACGATTGAATTCGCAGATCCCGTTCAGGGAACTTCCAGAGCGCCGGTTTATCTAAACCAAGGTCGAAGAGCTCCGTCTGCTTCTGAAGTGCGGTACCCATTGAACCGAAATTACGTTGCTCTCATGCTCCCCGTCTTTATGTAGAGGAAATGAAGTTGATCATGGGAATCGAGAGCCCGGTTAACACAGTGATCTAAGACTTGGACGACACTTCTAGATCAAGGTCAAAAGTTGATTCAACAGTCCGATTCTATAATCTGTTGAGCGTTGTATTCTTCGTTCTCGCAGTAATCTCTCTCAGCATGCTGACACTCTATCTGATAACCGACTTCATCGTACTTGCCCTCGGAGCCATGGACATTGGAACAATTCTAAACGCAGTAAGTCGAATGATCTCTCTACGTAGCATACCTGACGCAACTGAACGTCATAGGAAAGCAGCAACAACTGTAAAGTTCTTCCACATCGTAAGCTATGCTTGCTTTGGAATCGCCGCGATCGTTTTCGGTATCGCGCTAAATGGCTTGGCAACCGACTTCGCTGTCATGGGCTTGGAGCTAACAGGTTGTGGAACAATCCTGCGCGCAGTGTCTCGTGACATACAGTTAGAAAGTGTCTAGTTGTTTGGTCGAAACATGGAAACTAAACAATCTATTCAAACTGTTTCTCCTATCATTCATCGCAGTCTTCCTGTTCCTAATATTCGTTCTCAATAATATCCCAGCTTCCCGATACTTACTCATCGTTCTCGCAGTCGGAACAATCACATATCTCGTCATTAGTTTCCGCGTCACCCCAAGACCCACTAGTCGCCCCGCTGCACACAAAGGACGACTCCACCTAACGCGTACACATCTCCTGGCAACCGTATTGATTTTCTCGCTGTTTGTCTCATCCTACGTCATCGTTCGCACGTTCACGGCCCCCTCTGCTTTTCAGCTGGTGAAATTCCAGTACTTGGTTCTTCCAAACGGCACGGCTTTCTCAATGAGTCCCCTGCAGCCGAATAACGAGTGCGCTTGGCTGGAAAGCATGAACATTACGACACAGGAGAGAGCCAAGCAGCAGGGACTGCCAGACTGCGATTATGTCTCGTGGTATCATCGAACGAGTCCCCCAACATTGTTCCTTGAGTTTCAGAACTTCACGGAATATACCTATAATCTCAACAACACAGCCGTCAGAACTACCGGAGCAGAACTCCTCTGCTTCTCTCTATCCTCTCAAAGCTTTCAGTGCTGGGTGCCACCAGCAATGGTTTCTCACCTAAAGTGACAATGTGACCAGGCATTGAAGAAGAGATACAAGATTCTGACACTCATCATACTCTTGACGGTGATCATAGTTTCAGCGGTTGCGGCGTATGTTTACTCTGAGTACGTTCCAAGGGTATTGGTAGATGATAGCCTGACGCTGAAGGAGAATCATCAGTGGCAGTTTGATCTCTTTGTTCTCGGAAACAGAAATGTCAACATCACAGTCAGCACCGTCCAGTATCCTGTCTTCGTAACGTTCTGGTATCAGCAGAACCAGGCGGCGACCACCTATCTTTTTGACAAGCAGGTTACAAACGCCACCCAAGCTGGCTTCAACGTTAGTGTTCAGCAAAGCGGAACGTACTATCTCAGCGTTCAGAAGACAGAGCAATACGGGGAAAATGTAACCACCCTGGTTCATGTTGAAGTCATATCGTGAGACTATTACATTTGGACCGAGGCTCCTTCCCAGCACAGAGAAACGCTCGAAGCTAGATCTTGGGCTTCCAAATCCAACAATCTATGTTCGAAATAACCATGCTTTTCAAGACCCCCTAGGGCGCTCGATTTTCGCGCGCCGCGATCTTCACGAGACATTTGCAACTCGCCTCATTCCTCAGGGCGAGAGCCAATCCGCTGGCTGAGTCAGTTCTTGGGCCTGCTGATAATTGGCACTAACTCAATTCATCGTTCGCTTCGTACGAGCCAGATTCGCCTGTGCTCTAATCGTGATAAGGGTAAGCGAGGCAGCGAGTCCCACGAGTCCACCGATGACGATTAGCCACACGGTGCTGGAGATTCCAGGAAAGGGACTGCACAACGGGCAGTTCCCGCTCGAACCGCCGCCTGACGCGGTGGACCCTCCACCTGAGCCTCCAGGAGGTGGAGTTGACGATGCGAAGATCTCAGTCATCGACGAGGCAGCGGCATCATTGGAGGTCAGAGTTGGAAGAGCCCAGTTGTCTTCCATCAGGTGCAGAATCGAGAACTCGTCGTAAACGTCACTGGAAGATATGAATCCGTGTTTGACCGCTGTCCCGTAGAATAGGATCGGTGCTGGGTCATACTCGTCCCACCAGAGAAGCAATAATGTTCTGTCACCTGGCTGGAAGAGGTTACTGGCTAGAAGGGACCCGCGGGCCGGGCTGGCTAGACTTCCGGTTGAGCCAACAAAAAAATTGTGTAGATAAGTGTCCCCGGTTTGTATGCTATTGTCGTGCATGTTGTGGTTGTCTGTTGGAGTGAACCACAACAGGTTAGGAGGGGTTGCCGAATTTGACGCAGCCACAAAGTCGGCTGTTGAAACACTACTGCTTGCGAATATGTTTGGACTACTGGCTATGCTTGCAAATCCTGTGAATGGGAAGTGGTCGTTGCCCCTTGGGCATCCGCTTTCGCAATATGCCTGCCAGCTAAGACCTGCAGAAATCATCTTGTCCATGAGAGTCGGTGCGTTTATGCAACATGAATATCCGTCTGATATTCCCTGGTCTGAGCCTGAGATGAGTGCCGTGTAGCATCCGGCGGAGCATCCCGTGATACTCCTTCCAGCGGCACCGTAACCGTGGTAGAGGGGAATGGTCGAGCCTGCGGCCAGCATGCTTGCGATGAATGGAGCATTAGTACTGCCTGTACCGTTCCCCATCACGTCAGGATAATTCTGATTCTCCATGGCGACGATAATTATGTTGTCGAAGCCGCTCCCACTTGCGTGTGCGATAGGCAGAGCAGGCATCGCGATAATCCCAATAATCAGGATGGCAGCTAGCAGGTGAGCTCTTAATGTTGAGGTCTTCCTCCCATGGACCCGAGTAGCGTGGTGTCGCGAGTCTGAACCTATGGATCCCAGTCTCGTTTCGACGTTCAATTTCCTAACCGTCGCCTTGTTCGTTCTAGACTTGCCCGAGTCCTGATTGTGAGAACTGCGAGGGCACTAACTAGTCCAAGAAGTCCCCCGACAACGAAAATACCGATGCTGGTGGAGATCTTCGGGAATATTCCGCAGAGTGCGCAGCTTCCGTTCGAGCCTCCTCCTGAACCTCCGTTTCCTCCATTAGACCCTCCTGGGGCGGCCTGGTTTACCTGAATTTCCATGGGTTTGCTCGTAGGGGTGGATGGATAGCTGCTGTCGGAGGCCGTGAAAATGATCGCGTAAGATCCGGTCTGGCTCGTGCTGGGTTTCCAGGATAGGAGCCCGGTCGTCGGGTCGAATGATGCGCCCGCCGGTAGCCCTGTTGCTGAAAGAATGATGGTGCCGCCTATGTTGACTGATGAGGCTGTGACCGTAACGTTGATCCATGTTCCTGCTGTGACGGTCTGGTTTCCAGGAACAGTTAGTGTGGGTGGGATTAGAGCCTGTACATTGAGGGTCATGCTTGCCGAGACACTTGCTTGTGGCGAGGCTGAGTCGGTAACGGTCACTGTGGCAGTGTAGGATCCTGGGGAAGAGTAAGCGTAAGTTACAGGGTCTCCGGTACCAGTTCCACCGTCCCCGAACGTTAGCGTGTAAGCGTATGGTGAGGTTCCGCCTGTCGCGGACTCAGTGAACGTTACAGCTTGGCCAACCTGGGGTGAGGATGAGGAAGCCTGGAAGGTTGTGGAGAGTTGGGGCATTGCAAAGATTGTGACAGACTGAGAGCTTGTGGCGGTCTGCGTCGGCGTAGACGAGTCTTTCGCAGTCTCTGTGATCGTGAACGACTGTGCCGAAGTGTAAGTATGAGTTACGATAGGTCCTGTTCCGCTTCCTCCATCACCGAAATTCCAGCTAACAGTGTACGGTAAAATTCCGCCGGTCGTTACCGCTGTAAAAGTGACCAGCGAGTTCACTGATGGATTTGCGGGAAGGAAAGCGAAGCTCGTCGCGAGAGGACAGTTGGTTGTACAAATTGCGCCGAAAGCACTGAGCAAGTTTGGCGCTCCCGCATCGTTGGAGGTAAGCGAAGCTAGTCCCCAGGCTGCTTCGATTGTTGACAAGTACGAGTAGTGAGACGCACCGGGCGGACTAAGTTGTAGTCCCTTCTTTGCTACTGGACCACTGAACGAGGCGTAAACGCATTCTCCCGTACCCCCGGTGTTGGAACATCCGGTATATCCCTCGTCAAAAACGATCAGGAGAGTAGCTTTTGTGGTGGTGAACTCTTTACTTGACAGAATCTGTGGAACAAGCTTTGAAAGATAACTGTCTCCGGCTGCGATGCCGCAGTCATGCATGTTGTTGCAGTCGTTCGGAGTCAGCCAGATGAAGTTCGCAGGAGTCGCCGAGTTCAGGGAGTTCAAAAATTCTGTATCGGAGGATGATGTTGTGGTGAGAAGGTTCGCGCATCTTGCGGGAGTGTTCATGTCCGCGAAGGTCAGAAATGCGAAATGGTCTGCCCCCCTGGGTGGGTTGAAACTGCAGGTTCCCGAGCCTGAAGCGTCTTCAGCAAATGCCTTCCATGTCAGTCCTGCTGATTCCATCCTGTCTACGATGTTCGGTGCATTGATGCCCCAGCAACAATAACCGTCATTCGTGTGGCCGAAATTGTCTCCTCCGATTAGCGAGATGTAGTTTCCTTCGCTTGGGTGACTGGTCGTCCCCCAAGTCATTACAAGGACGTTTTGGTTAGCGAACTGACTCATGTATGCGGCCGACCCTCCGCATCCAACGTATACATCACACAGCCCTTGGTTCTCCATGAGAATCGTAACGATGTGATCGAACGGGGCGCTCGCCAATGGGGCTAGGGCATTACCCGTAGGATGAGACTCATGGTTAGAGGCCGCCAATGGAGCTGCCAATAATGACCCCAGTAAAATGAAGCCAGTGATCAGTAGAGCCTTGGGTATCCCGACTATGGCTGGATTCCTTGACAAATCTGTCAGAGACCTCCATTAGGTTTGAGCGCAACGTTGACGTGTTGCCGGTGCGGATCTAACGATACGAATCTTGTTTTCATTCTCAACTTTCTTTCACGTCCTCGGGCGGGATCACGGTGGCCCAAGCCGAACGGTCTGCTCGCTTTGCCGACGCAGAACCAGACTCTTTGTTGTGAGCGAGTTCTTCGGCGAGAAACTATAGCGCGCATTTTCGGTATAGGTGCTACCAAACTTCTTGTCTGGGGATCGAGTTCAGATGCCCAGTGACCACTGCAGTCTTGCGTGGACTCAGCGAGAAGGTTCGCTAATTCGTGAGGAGATTGTGCGACTTCGACGTGGTCACTGTTAGCGTTGAAGCTCCGCTCTCCATCGAAAACGTCATACTCGCCGGTGCCTGGAACGGCCCTTAGACTAAAGGACGGAAATGATAGCAGGGCCGGAGCTGAAACCGAGCGTTTCTACTCGTGTCTCGACTCCGAAGAGTTCTGTTTCAAGGGGGGCCGCTCTAGCCCGCGAGGCCGAGTCTATCGTATATTGAAGGAAGAGGTTCAGGAAAAAGAACTCGTCCCCAATGTCTGAAGAGCCTCGAGGCTCAGCGGTTGGAGATACTACTAACGACTCCATCGCTCCAAACTTCGCGTTAATCCCCATTTCGTTTATAACGCCTATGGTACAGGGGTTGTTCTTTCCTGATAGACATCTCTAGATGACAATAGGAAGCCGGAGATATATCACATTTACCGGCCCGATTCACGATCTGAACAAGCAGTCGAGCCTCAAGGGACCTTTCGTGCAGGGAAACTCGAAAAATCCCAAGTGATCGGAGCCCAGACTGTGCTCTAATCCAGTTCAGGGAGGGAAACACGTGCTCGGAAAGAATGGCTCCCCTGAGGGATCCGCGGGGCATGAGTGGCTTTCAAGGACGCCCGGGAAAGTATCCAAATCCAACCCTTCTTCTAGAACCGCGCATTCCCTTCTTCAGAACAAACAACGGCTCATTCGCCACTTTTCTCTTTCAGAAATAAGCATGCTTTCTCGACCCCCCGGGGTGGTCGATTTTCCCGCGCCCCGCCCTTCACGAAACCGTTGGGGACTCGCACTACTCAGGGTGCGAGCCAATCTGCCAGCTGAGTCAGGTCTTCAGCCTCCCTGACAATCCTGCCTTTGAGCCGTTTTCCTTCAGGACTATTCTTCCTGTTGATCCATGCGGTATTGATTCCAAGGCGTGAAGCCGGCTCAATATCGTGATATAGGCTTGTTGCGACATGAAGCCATCCTCTGTCAGCTCCGATAGTCTTCCGTGCTTCTTCAAAATGCTCGGTCTCGGGCTTATAGGATCTCACATGCTCGGCGGTCACGACGAGATCGAAAGGAACCGTGAAATGTTTCAAGGTGCCCGCCAGAAGATCATCATCGACGTTCGACAATATTCCCAACACGTACTCCGTGGAAAGCCTCTCAAGGGCAGGGTTCGTATCGGGGAAGGGAGCCCAGCTTGGCAACTGCTCTGCAAGAAGACTTGTTAGCCTGTCCGGAATGTTCTTTCCGAATTTTCTAGCAGCCCCTGATGCGGCTAGAGATAGAACTTCGCGGTACGGTCGGTAAGGCGTCTGGCCCTCGATCCTCTTCTCTTCCTCCTGGTAGAGGTCGAACAGTTCACTTTCTTGGGTTTGGCTCAGTCCTGTCCCTTCGAGTGCTTGTTTGAAAGCGCGCCGGATTCCCGTCTCCCAGTCGATCAGGGTCCCATAACAATCGAAGGTCACAAACTCAAACTCTCGAGGTTTTTCCAAACCCTTCCCCTCCCCTCCGGTTTTCTCGAACAATCCCGTGTGAGGACGGTTCTAAAGCTAGACGCTCTCTATCGAAGGTTCAGAAGTGTAAGCGATCCAGACACCTTTCCATCCGTCGTTTTGCAAGCTATCCACCGAAGGACACGCGAATCTCATACGAACAGGGCTCCGACTCGTGGCCGCCGCTGACGCGGCCGAGAAGAGCTCGAAAAAAGAATATTGATAGATGCCAAAACCGCTGGAAAGTGCGTTTTTCTTCGTGAAAAAAATGCGCCCTTGATACCTTGAGACACCTATCCCTTGTTGTTCGGCGTTCAGGGAAGGAGAGTAAGAAAATCGCCTATGATCAGCTCTGATCTCGATTCTGGGACACGCCTAAAATTTCGCCCTAAAATCGTTCGGAGATCGCCGACGATCTCCCGACTCCTTACCCTACCATCGAAGCCTGGATTGCACGCTGAATGGCCTGTCTCGCCCAGAAACCCTGCCAGACAGCAAGTCCTCTCCTCGATAAGGCCGGTATTGCACAGAGCATCTCGCAACGCAAGAGTCCCACGACGGCGTCGGCGAGTAATATCCCTCGTTCTAAGTTATCGTTTGCGCGTTTCTGGTTCTCGTCGTTGCGTTATGAGGAAGAGAAGAGCACCAACCACTAGCAAGACAAGGATCGCTGAAAGTGCTGGTTGGTTGATGGATACGCTGGTGAAACCTCCCAAGACCAGAAGGACCAGCGAAAGTCCTAGGGCCCCAATCATCAGCCTTGCTTGCCTACTCAGTTGGCCTGCGACCCACATCGCGAGTCTACCTCTGACAGCCTGCGACATGTCATCCGTTCTCCCTGCCAGCTCGCCCATCTCCCTGTCGAAGGACAAGACTACTCTCGATGCCTCCATAAAAAATATGATCGCGACAAGCTGGAGAAGCAAAACCGCAGTATCAGGGCCCGAAGCCCTGGTGAGATCTGTTCCTGCCTTCCCTGCCACGAACGATACTAGCAGCATTACGGAAGCCGGAATCGTAAACGCTTTCTTCTTTGCAGACATCCCATACAGTCCAAGAAACCCGACGATAAGCACGATCAGAATCCCGAGTCCCAGAAACACCTGCGATGGTACGACAAGAACAATCCAAGGTGCCAAGAAGAGATAGTGGAGCTTCACGATCAGAACAGCGGCCTTGACACCTAGTGTTAGACTCGTATGATTGGTCGTGTAGGCCTTACCTCGCTTAGAATGGCTGAGAGGGGAATGCCTGCCGGCCACTGGCTAACCGTGCAAATCTTCTCTAGGGCGAGTAGCGTGTTGGATCGTCCGAGCATCAGCATTCGATACGCGATCTCTTCCTCTTCAGAGTTGAATCTGGCAGGCGCCATGGGCAAAGGCGATAGAACCAGTATACTGTATCCAGTCGCTGAGAGTTGTCGGATGCCATCGGCGATTGTTGTGTCTAGAAGTGGAGAGATGATTAGTATCTGAGCCTTAGCAGGTAGCATAAGGCGAGCGAGCAACGTGATGACATAACTGGTCGAGAGCAGTGATCTTCCAGGCTTCGCTGCCGCGAGAAGAAAGAGAATGTTTCGCTCATGCCTCTTACCGAACCTTGGTGACACGGCTCCACGCTCCTCTCCCTGAAGTACCATCCCAACCCTGTTCCCCTGCCTCAGCAGAAGGCTGGCCATGGAAGCAGCTGCTCTAACTCCCCGCTCGAACAACTCCGCCTCAGCGGCCTCGCAATAGCTGACGTCCGTGTCGAGAACGATCATTACATCGGTGACTCTTTCAGCTTCCATCTCGTTCACAATCAAGCGCGCGTGTTTGGCTGAGGTTTTCCAGTTGATCCGCTTTGGATCATCTCCTGCGACATAGTCGCGCATGCTATAGAACTCTGTTCCAGGACCTAACGTTCTTGCCGGGATTGTTCCAGGCCAAGGACCCAGATGTCGCGGCCGGAGCTGAGCTCCTCTAATCCTTTCTGGCCGAGGCATTATTGAAAGAATCTCCGCCTCGGATCTTTCCTCGACGAGATAGAATCCGAACGGATCCTGGACCCGTGCGACCAAGGGTCCGATCTGATAGTGTCCCCGGATCGGGCTGCGGAACTCGAGCCCTAGCGCAAAATTCTCGCGAGCACCGAGCCGGGTCAATACACGACTCGCTCCTGACTTGAGCTTAATATCGCCCGGCAGAAGCTCGTCGACTTCGACGTTTCCGAGCTGATAGCCGGTGTTGTTCGAGATCACGATCTGGATTGATATGTCCTCGTCTCCGAAGCTGTCAGCTGGAACGACCAGATGACTTATCTCCAGCTCGATTGTTTCGGGAAGACCCCAGAAGTTAGCGAGGAAGAACATAGAGGCGAGCGGAAGAACCATTGACGCTAGCTGCCAGTCCTGGAGAAGCAGCCCGAGGATCAGCACGACAGCTGCCAGCGCAAAATAGAGACTTGCCTTTCGAGTAAACAAGTGCTGCAGGGATCACTTGGCCTTGGGCACAGGAACAGCCTTCAAGATCTCGTCGACAACAAGCCGCGGGTCAACCCCCTTGACCCACGACTCCGCTTTCATGATCATCCGGTGCATCAGAGCCGGCCCAGCAACCTCCTTTACATCATCAGGTATGACAAAGTCTCGACCGTGGAAGACCGCTCTCGCCCTAGCCATCTTGAATATTGCAAGAGAGCCTCGCGGACTAGCACCAACCTCGACCTGCCGCTGAGCCCTCGTTGCCTGGACAATATCCGTTACATATCCGAGAACATCATCGTCAACATGGATCCCCTCAACAGTCTTTTGAAGAGCAAGAATCGTTGCTGCACTAGCAGCAGGCTCAAGCTGAACGTCCTCACGGCCACGTTGCATCCGTCTCTTCAAAATCTCCACCTCCTCTGCACGGTTCGGGTATCCCAGCTGGAGCCTGACCAGGAAACGGTCGAGCTGCGCTTCAGGCAGGGGATAGACTCCTTCGTACTCGATTGGGTTCTGCGTCGCGATGACAATAAAGGGGTCTGTGAGAAGGTGCGTCTTCCCGTCCAGAGTCGTCTGGCGTTCCTGCATTGCCTCTAAGAGAGCAGCTTGAGTCTTGGGAGGAGCTCTGTTTATCTCGTCGGCTAGCAATATGTTGGTGAAAACTGGGCCTCTTCTGAGATCAAATTCGCCGTTCTTGACATTGTACACGTACGTCCCTGTAATATCGGAGGGTAGGAGGTCGGGAGTGAACTGTATTCTTGAGAAGTCACAGCCCATGCTCATAGCGAAGCTTCGTGCTAGTAGGGTCTTCGCAAGCCCGGGGTAGTCCTCGAAGAGTATGTGGGAGTTTGCCAGAATCGCAAGCATGACCTTCTCCAGAACTGGTTCTTTTCCAACGATGACCTTCTTGACCTGGTTTACAACTTGTTGGCATTTCTCGCCCGCTTCCTCTACCTTCAAGCCTTCCAGCCTTCTATTCTATCGATAATTTGTCGGAGCAATTGGAGACGTGCCTCTCCTCCTCGCGGAGGAGAGTAATATAGTAGCTTGCAGAGCTCTGGATCTTTGATCAGTCGCGGACCCAGATCATGGTCTGCGAGGGCGCGCTTCACATATTCATTGTCTGTTCCGGTTTCCAAGCTCACTTTCTCCGCCAGGAGATCGCGAAGGCGGCCGCGAAGGATAGTCTCGAAATAGGCAGGGCTTGCCTTGGCCGCAACCTCTACTTGTCTTGTGAGAGACTGTATGTCTCTCGCACGCAATCTTCTAGGATCCTCTCGGGCTATAGTCTCTGAAGGGACTGTAGCCCGATCCGAAAGGTCAACAGCGAGAATCAGAGATAGCAAGACTAGGGGAAGAGCCAGGAGGGTCACGGTAGGGGTCAGCGCCTCAGGTATGACACTTCGAAGCAGTACGAGGAGTAGAACGTAGACTGCTGAGGCAAAGGCCAAAAGTCTTATGGTTCTACGTTTCAATTTTCAGAACATTGAGTCGAAGGTCCATCTGTCCGCTGATGTCCAAAAGGCATCGTTGCGCTCGCCCAGCATCGTCCTCAGTGATAGGATGAAGACTGTACCGTGCTTCCTCGAAGAGGCTAGTAAGCTCCTTGATGGCAGGGCTATTGACTCCAAGCATATTGCGTATAGCCGCCTCCAGTTCCCGAGCGGTCTGATCTGATGTAATTCTGGTGCCCACACCTTGGGCTCGTTGGATCATGCTCTGGTAACTGTTGATGATTCTTATCCGTGGGTCCAATGTTGTTTCATTCTTCAGAATGTGAATTGCGTCCTCGACGGCTTCGATCCCCTCAGGGCGGGGCAGGGGAATTTGAGTAATCAAGTCTGCCTTGGTTTCCTGCCAGGAAACCTTGATGCCACGGACGACGATCACGCAGCTTACGATTATCAGGCCCAATATGGCGAAGTAGAACCAGTTTGACTGAGCAAGGTTGCTCAGTTGGGCAACGGTTCCCAGTAGGGGAAGCGTCGAGGTTGTTCCAGCTCCTAACACAGGGCCGGTGAATTGGGAGGTGACATTCAAATCTGGAGTGGCCCGGCAGATGAATCCTCCACACCTTGAGGTAAGGACCACTATAGCGAGGGCCCAAGCAGCCATCCAGATAATTATCGTGAGGGTCTTCGACTTCCCCTTCTTCTGCCGGCTTCTCTTTCTCGCGATTCCATGGCCGAGGGCGTCGGAGAGTAAGCGCCAGTTGTAGATTAGAAAGATTATCATTACTATGACGAGCCCCAGGCCGATGAGAGGTGCGAGTGAGAGAATATAGATCAGCCAATAGGAGTTCAGAAGCAGTGATCCTCCGGGTTGGCTCTTTGTAAGGGAGCCAAGGGCGAATGCTAGGAGTATGAGCGCGACAAGGAAGGGTAGAAGCCGGTTTCCTCTCAGGGTCCCCGCTCCAAGCAGGCTACGGTTGTGGCGACTGGCGATAAATACTTGTCCGAAAAACAGGTTCTCAGACTCAGGATGCGGAGCTGGAGTCCGCTTCGTCACGGCCGAAGAGAAAGGCGCGAACAGTCGCTAGTCTTTCACTGCTTCGAGAAGGCTTGCGACGTTCCAGAGTTTTACGCGGGTGTACGGGGGCATGTTAGGGTCTTGGCTGATCTCGTCTAGTGTTGAGATGGCGTTTGAGGCGCGGACTCCTATTGTGTGTCCTTGTGCTTGGAGCGCGTCCATGGCGCCTTTGGCTGCGCGTCGGATGTTTCGCGGGGTGGTGTTGTCATTGGAGACTTCGTTGAGTACGGCTAGGGCCTGTTTTATCCGTGTCTCGTATTCTTCTTTCCGTTTTGCTTTTTGCAGGCGCTTTCACCAGTTTGTTGGAGGGGCGTCTCGACTCTGTATGCATCCTAGCCCAGAAGGCGAGGACGGGCTGGGTTCCGATTAAAAGATTTCCATTTCCCTAACAGATGACGCAGACTGGGCTGCGCAGAACCGGAACTAATCGTTATTGGCGAGAAATCTGTACTTTCGTTCTCTCACAGGTTAGTTTCACAATAGTCCAAGGGAACCATACACGCGGCGCAAGACAGGGTCGCTAAGATCCCCTATTTTCTAGAACATTTCCTGTGTGGCGTGGATTCCAGGCGAGACAGGTGATTCAGGGCACAGTTCAGGCTGGGAACGCCTGGCGGAGATCGCGACAATTCCGAACGAATTTCGGGAGAGTTACAGGAGGGGTTCCAGATTCGAGATCGGGGCGGAAAATGGGCGATTTTCCATTTTTGTCTCTTCCCGCAACCTCTTTTGCGTCGCGGAACCATAGTCACAATCTGGACCATTCTTTTCCCCGACCCGTTTCCTATCTGAACGAGATTTGGGGTTTGTTTCTTTGAGACGGGCATGTTGTCGGCCTGTTTTGTCTTTTCGATCCCCGAGGATTCCCCTAGGGATAAGCGTGGAAGATCATGTTCTAGAAATCGTGAGCTTAGATTCGGGATCAGGGCTGGTGATGGGCGATTTGCTAAAGAAGGATGGTCTCGCGGTCCCGCTTGTGGAAATGGGCACGGTTTTCGAACGTGTCTCAGCATCCAGGTGGTTTGCTGAATTCTAGCCAGCCCCTGTTCTTGGCAGGAAGAAAAGCGCCCGGTTATGTGAAGCCCGAATAGTTTCGGACTTGTCCACTCTTCTTAAGAGACTGAATGTTTGAACAGCCGGGACAACTTGTCGAATTACGAGACCGGTCGAAGGCTAGAGTATAGAATCAGAGATATCTTTCGGAGAGAAGGATACGTGGTTATCAGAGCAGCGCAATCGAAACCCATCGATCTGGTGTGTATGAGAGATGGGAAATCGTTCTTGATAGAATGCAAAACAGACCGATCGTTCCTAGGAAAAGACAGGAAGAAAGAGCTTCTAGGACTGGCCGAGCAAGCAGGCACGCCGATAATACTGGCTAAACGCAGGAGACGCAGAGTAGAACTGACAAACCTCGCAGATGGAAAACTCTTCGACCCGAAGAACCTTGCAGCTATTCCTTGAAAGACTCTTTTAGACTACGCAGCTTCTCCAGCGTCGATAGCCAGCCGAAAACGAGGTTGCTGTAAACCGACAGCTTCTCAGGATCCTTCTCAACCTTCAAAGCATCATTTGCCTCACTGATCTTGCTGACAATCGTCATCTCAACCGAATCCAGAATATAGCCTGGAGAGAGGGTGGCTTGAGGCGACATTGCCTTCTGATAGACCACAGGCTTGTTACATTTCGCGCAGAAGACCTCGCCTTTCACCTTGAACAAGGGCGTTCCGCACACGGGACAGACGTCAGAGAGCATGGTGGCGCCTGACTTCAACAGGTCCGCCATGCGCTTCACATCCTCCGACAACTTCGACCAACAGAAATAGGGCGTTCAGCGCGCTATAAATCGCACGGACTAGATAGGGTAGATCAATGCTTCATGGACAGCGCTGAAACCCGGAAATCACCAAAGGCGCCCAAAAGGCATTATAGCCAGACAAGTCGAGGTAGCGCTGGTCAAGCTTTAGGGGATCTGTAGGCGGTGCCAAACGACCTAAAGGGAAAGACAGCAGCCCTAATTGCCACAGACGAGTTCGAGGACCTAGAACTATTCCATCCCATGTACCGGTTGCAAGAGGAAGGAATCAGGACATTAGTCATCGGGCTGACCAGGGACCCTATCAAGGGCAAGAAAGGATACTCGATTACACCTAACGAATCGATTGATGACGTAAGTGCAGAGAGCTTCGACTTTCTAGTTGTTCCAGGAGGCAAATCGCCAGAGAAACTACGACTCAACAACAAGATCCTCAAATTTGTAAAGGATTTCGACTCTCAGGGCAAACCTATTGCCGCGATCTGCCATGCCGGACAGGTGCTGGCGTCCGCGGGGATTGTGAAGAACAGGACGCTAACCTGTGTTGCGGGAATAAGGGATGACATGATCAACGCCGGTGCGCGCTATGTCGACAAGGCTGTAGTGATTGACGGAAACCTCGTTACCTCAAGAGTCCCCAGCGATCTCTCCGAATTCGCACGAGCGATGATAGAGGTCTTTCGGAAGCCACAGCTATTGCAGGTTCCGCGACCAAGATAGAAACTCCCCCTGAAAATACGGCAATGACCTGTCTCGATAGGAGTCAGGTAGAGTTATTACCCGAAGGATGATTTCGCCCTGACGGAAGTTCAGAGGATCGACTTTGCCGGAAAAGACCCTGACGCTTAGAGTGGCGGATGCGTATCAGAGAGATGTCGGTCGAGGCATCGCTCGAGTAGACCCGAAAGTTGTGGATGAACTCGGCCTGACCTCAGGCGATGTGATTCAGATTATTGGTAAGAAGAAGACAACGGCTCTTTCATGGCCAGGATACGAGTCGGATTTCGGCAAGGGAACGATACGTATCGATGGGTATCTCAGGAATAATGCTGGAGTTTCGATCGACGACAAGGTCACAATTAGGAAGATAGAGGCGAAGATCGCCCAGCGTCTCACCCTGGCACCAACCGAACCGCTCCGGATTGTAGGAGGAGAGGAATATCTCAGCCAGATCCTGGAAGGCCGAGTCTTAGCACGCGGAGACTACGTTCCGATAAACGTGATGGGTCGCAAAATCGACCTCGTTGTTACAAGCACCACTCCGACCGCGGAAGCCGTAATCGTCACAGACCAGACACAAGTCACTGTCGGCGAACAAGTCAAAGAAGCGCCTAGAGCAATCCCGAGGATCGCGTACGAGGACATTGGAGGCCTTCGGCCCGTCATCCAGAAAGTCCGGGAGATGATAGAACTTCCCCTGAGACATCCGGAACTGTTTGAGCGGCTGGGGGTCGAGGCGCCAAAAGGAGTCCTTCTTCACGGACCACCAGGGACGGGTAAGACGTTGCTTGCCAAGGCGGTGGCGAGCGAGACGAACGCGAACTTTTACAGTATTGGTGGGCCGGAGATAATGAGCAAGTTCTACGGTGAGAGCGAGGAGAGGCTCAGAGAGATTTTCAAAGAGGCCCAGGAGAACGCGCCATCTATCATCTTCATCGACGAGATAGACTCGATCGCGCCGAAGCGGGAGGAGGTTACCGGTGAGGTCGAGAAGCGCGTTGTTTCGCAACTACTTTCTGTAATGGATGGCCTACAATCGCGTGGTAAGGTGGTGGTAATAGGAGCGACAAACCGGATCAACTCGATAGACCCTGCTCTCCGCCGGCCGGGAAGATTTGATCGGGAGATCGAGATCGGGGTCCCGGACCGGGATGGGAGATTGGAGATTTTGCAGATTCACACGCGGGGGATGCCTTTGGCGGAGGATGTGGATCTGAAGAGGCTGGCTGATGTTACGCACGGGTTTGTGGGAGCGGATTTGGAGGCGCTCGCAAAGGAGGCGGCTATCAGGGCGCTTCGCAGGATCCTGCCGGAGATCAACTTGGAAGCGGAGAACATCCCGGTGGAAGTTCTCAACAAGATTATCGTGCGAATGAGCGACTTCCAAGAAGCGCTGAAGGAGGTGGAACCTTCGGCGATGCGGGAGGTCTTGGTGGAGGTTCCGGATATCAAGTGGGGGGATATTGGCGGGCTGGAGGGGGTTAAAGAAGAACTTCGAGAGGCTATAGAATGGCCGCTGAAGTATCCGGAACTCTTCGCCCAGATGAACGCCGTTCCCCCGAAGGGATTGCTGTTGTACGGTCCGCCTGGAACTGGGAAGACGCTCTTGGCGAAGGCTGCGGCGAACGAGAGCGAGGCGAACTTCATCAGTGTAAAGGGTCCGGAGCTGCTCAACAAGTTTGTTGGCGAGTCGGAGAAGGCGATTAGAGAGGTCTTTCGCAAGGCCCGCCAAGCATCGCCATGCATCATCTTCTTCGACGAGATCGACTCGGTGGCACCTGTCCGTGGGAGCAGCTCGGGAGACTCCAATGTGACGGAGAGGGTGATCAGCCAGTTCCTGACTGAGATGGACGGGCTGGAAGAGCTGAGGAACGTCATCATAATCGCAGCCACGAATAGACCCGACATCGTGGACCCGGCACTACTACGTCCGGGCAGATTCGACAGGCTACTGCTCGTCCCCCCACCGGATCCGGAGGCAAGAAAGCAGATCTTTCGAATTCATACGAAGAAGACGCCGTTGGCTGAGGATGTGAAGCTGGACGAGCTTGCTAGGAAAACGGAAGGATACACTGGAGCTGATATCGCGTCTATCTGCAATACTGCCGTGATGTTGTCAATCAAGGAACATATTGGGAAGGCGAAGGATGCGGAGGATGCGAAGAAGAGGGCTAAGGGGTTGAAGGTGGCTAAGCGTCATTTTGACGAGGCTATGCAGAAGGTTAAGCCGATTTCTGGCCAGGAGCTTAGAATGTACGAGCGCTTCTCGCAACAGTTTGCGGACACGAAGACAGGCCTTCAAAAGGTTCCTACGCCGGCGTAGACAAGTTGAGATGAGGGATTTCTAGGGCCGGGCTGGAGCGCGACCGCTCGGAAAAAAGGCGGGAGGTTGGGTTAGGTCCGGGACCGCCCAACCGACGGGGGCAGGGAACGATGCGATTGGCCGATGAATCCGGTCGTGTGGCTGAGGAGAGACGATGTCTCGGTGAGGTTGGCGTGCGTGTTCGTTGCTGTCGTGTCGATGTGGGTTCTAATCCACTCGGGTATGACCACGGTGCGGATCAGCGCTTGGATGGTCACGTCTCTCGTCTTGGCTTCGAGCTGCAGCTTCCGGTAGTTCTCGTTCCCCATTGAGAAGATAAACTTGGCCATGACAGATACATTGTGGTATAGATCGGTATAAGCCCACAATTTTGAACAGGCAAATTGCGATGCCGGATGCCGTCTAAACGTCCGTTCAGGCAGTTTGAACGGAGAAAGAACACCTGGTTTCACCCGGAGAAACCGAAATCTCTTCCTGGCAGGACCCGAATCGTGCCAGACGGGCGTTCTACTGCTCCTACCCGCAGGCGGGTCTAAGCGAAAACTTTGCAAGGCGAGAGAAACGACGGGGCGCAGACGGATTTGTAAGCAACCATTACCCAGAAGAGGAGCTCGCAACATGCAAGACCAGACGCTTCCTCGATTCCTGACGGTTCGGCGCGGAACCGGAAGTAACTCTTCGCCACGCTTGAAAACGAGGTCCTAGATGAAGAAGACGAAGGTTACGAAGCATATCATCATGAGCAGTATAGCATGCTTCAGCCCGTCTTTGAGATAGCCTGTTGCCATCTTTCCACCCACCAACCCCGCGAACAGCGCTTCTATCATGGCCATGTAGAGGAATACCGTGGTAATCTTGTCAAGCGGGAGACTAACGAAGCTGAATCCTCCCCCGAATCCCCCAGCGCTTCCCGAGCCAGCGCCAAAGGTCGAGTTGGCCAGTTGTTTGAAGAAGCTCGATATGAGGAGGTACACTGTGACGAGGAATACTGCGAAGCTGATGTACATGACGCCTATGAAAGGCCTTAGAGTCGCGCGCCTCTTCCTTTCCAAGTACTGTATCTCTTGCACGTGCTTGGCTACGGACTCCATGCTTTCTTGAATGTCTCCTCCGGACTTGTTAGCTTCAGAGATCAGCATGGCGCTCCTTCTGGAAAGGGTTGTACCAGTGGCATCTGCAAAGTACTGGAGAGCTCTCTCAAGGGGGACTCTGAAGCTGATCTTCGCGATTAGTTTTTTGAGCTCTTTCGTCAATGGACCATATTCCCGTTCTGCCGATATTTCGATAGACCTCGTCAGAGTCATGCCGCTTCGACCCGCGTCAGCAATGTCTCGGATCAAGTGCGGAATGTTGTTATCGATGGCGTCTCTTCGCTTGGACTCTCCAAGGTAGACTATGGCTGGAGGTATAAGCGCGATAATTCCGGCCAAGAGGAGGAAACGATCGATGCTAAACTTGCCTACCAAGCCAGCGATTGGAACGCTAGGCGTGGGGCCGAAGAGGGCGATTTCTACGAGTCCCCAGAAAAATATTCCAGCGAAGATCACGCCGCTCAAGACCCAGACAAGTTTACGAGTGACCTTACCAAAGATCCCCCTCACTCCCCCGCCCCCGGAATCCGCTTTGATCTTTTTGACTTTCTTGGAGGGGACTGCGGCGTCCGGAGTCTGTGGGACCGGTGCCGATGGTGGTTCGTTGGGTTGTGACATTTTTCTTTTTTCCTAACCTTTCGGCTGCATAGTGTCCAGGATGAAGAGGAACATTACGCCGCATATTGGTATGAGTATGAAGGCTAGGAGGTACATGAAGGAGAAAACGTCCACTCCTCCCAGGTTTCCTCCGATAGAGGCCATGATCGAGAGCATGACGACGAGCATCAGTGGGAAGGCGATGAGCATGAGCACGTAGGTCTCAGCGATGATTCCTAGCGAGTCGAGGAATGATTGGACGGAGAGAGCGCGTTTCTGGAACAAGTGGTCTGTTATGCCTTGGAAGAACTTCTTCATGT
>Ga0209690_1000029_pt1 | contig 63923 bp, 69 predicted proteins | sample GraSoiAngelo_150_FD_186164 | JGI IMG/M metagenome (GOLD analysis project Ga0209690, IMG submission 186164) | Grasslands soil microbial communities from the Angelo Coastal Reserve, California, USA - 14_1009_09_40cm (SPAdes) (version 2) | ecosystem: Environmental > Terrestrial > Soil > Grasslands ... | reverse complement strand
GCGTCTCTAAACTGCTGGGCTTTACAAATGTAAAGCTCGATGGTCGAGCTCGCGCTGTGCTACTGAGGGGTTGGAGACTCGATTGGTATCGCGAGTCCCTTTAGCTTGGGCTCGTAGGTCTCCCGAAACTTTCCCAGACACGTTTGGCAGCAGAAGAATCTCTCGCGTCCCGCCACTTTCAACACGAAAGGTTTTCCCGAGATCGGTCCGTTGCAGGTTTCGCACTTGAGTTCAACCCCCATCCCTGGCCGTATAAGAACGGGTTGATCGTCTTTGAAGATCTTCACGATCATCTGGCTTGAGTTCTGCTTGACTCCGAAATCGTTGCTCAGCGTTTCGGTAAACCGCTGTAGTTGCTCTAGACTCTCTACCGCGACTCTGAGGGTCAGGTTGTTTTCTCCGGTGGTAAGATAGATTCCGCGCACCTCCGGGTTTTTCTCGAGCTTGTGAGCGATGTTCTCGATCTCGGCAGGGTTGACTCGAAGGTAGAGATGGAAGACTAATCCTTGCTTGAATTTGGAGACATCGAAGATCGGAGATATTTTTCTGATGAGACCCTCGTCCATCATTCGTTTGACTCTGGCTTGGACCGTCGGGGTCGTTACGCCAACTCGACGGGCGACCTCACGAAAAGACCTTCGCCCGTCCTCGACAAGAATCCCTAGTATTCTGGCATCTACATCATCAAGCTCAGGCATTCAGAGACACTCTACTAGAGTCCCTGAGCGTATCTAAACATTCGCGACTACCCGGACTCGTCACCCCTGACTTAGCGTATCAGAAGGATGACTCTTCGTCCAATCCTGTCTGAACCGTGCCAGGTCTCGCCTCCACGCACGAACTACGATGTAGAAGTAAGGGATGAAAATCAACGAGAGATAGCGGGGAAGTCCGTACAATTGAGCCAAGTAATAGTTCGCGAACGCGACCCCTACAATCAGGGGAAGGCCCGAAGCCATCAGTTTTCTGACGAAGTGGCCATTCCATTTGACAAAATCGGGATGGATGTTCCGGTAGTGCGCTATCCTTGCCGGATTTCTGAAGCGGAGGGCCCACCGAGACAGCTGCACTCCGCAGACTTGACAGCGCGCCACTCTCATCACCTACGAGAAACGAGTCCCGACAGTCGCCATTCTACTGGCGAGCATAATACTTTGATTCGAGTTCCAATATTGCAGGCGAAGACTAAGAACATCAAGATATTTAGTGGTTCCGACAAAAACAATAGTCAAGAAAGAAAAAGGGTTCATTCACGTTGCCAACGGACTAGATATAAGTGACCCGGCCTAGGCTGTCTTAGTGATAACAAATGCAATCCCCAAACCTAAGGCCAAACGCCCATTATCAGCCCTGATTCGAAATCTAAGCCCACGATTTCTAGAACACGATCTTCCACGCTGATCCCAAGGGGAATACACGGAGATCGAAAAACCCAAGACAAGCCGATAACAAGCCCGTCTCAAAGAAACAAACCCGAATCCAGTTCAGACAGAAAACCAGTCGTGAAAAAAATTAACCCCCTTTGCCTTGAAGGTCCCGCGACGCAAGAGTGGTTGAGAGGAAGCTTTCTGATACGAAGGCCACGGCAGCAGAGGTGGAAGCTCGGTTAGTCTTCTTCTTTGAGGGGCTTTTTCCTGTAGCCCTCGGCGGGCTTTTCGGCCACTTTCTCTTTCGTCTCCTCAGCTAACGGCACAATCGGCGTAGTTGTTTCGGATGGTTTCAGGTCTGCACTTGAACCCTCTAGCTTGTCGATGATGATCGGCGTGTTAGGGGGCCTCGACTCCAAAGTCTCGGAAGGGAGAGATTGTTCTTTGATCGACGACTTGCTTGGAAACGTTGGACGAACGATCGGACGTGGCGCCTGCCTGCCAGGAGATGCAGGCTTCTGGTTCATCGGCCCAACGATCACACTTGGAGGCGGCATTCTCGGAACAGGAACTGGAATGTAGGGCTGTTTAAGCCCACTAGAATCCGAGGAGAGGTGAGCCACTCTCTTTGGAGCAGAGGAAGGTGTGAGAACACCGGTAGACTCACCAACGTACTTGGGGCTGTCCTCCCAACCTGAAGCGCTTGCTGACGGTGCGATAACCGTTGGTCTTTCGGAAAACCTGTCGCCTGAATCTTGACCCGACACTGTGGATCCGGTCTTTTCAGAAATTACCAGAGGCGGTTTCGCCAGAGTCTGGATCGTGGGCTTCATTTCTATCCTCGGCGGGAGAAATCCCGTTTCATGCTGGAAAGGAGCCTCAGAGATACTTGGACTGGGAATCTTAGGCGTAGGCGGCCCCGCTTCGAGAGGAGTCCTGAATGCCTTTTCCCAAGACCCTTGACGTGGCTCACTTGGCGGTGCCATTGCAGACGAGAAGCTTGGCGCCGGAAGACCTGGAACAGAGATGCTCGACGACAATGCTGATGTGCCTGGTCGAACCTTCTCCACCTTCTCCACCCGCAGTTCGGCTACCTGAGCCTCTAGGACCAGGTTCCTCTTCATCAAGTTCTCCAGCATCTGCAAGGCCCTCTCCAACCGGATACCGGGGCGGAGGCCGCGGTGAAACTTGAAGGCGAGCGTGATCGCGAACGCTGCGATAATTACCATGACCGCGATGTCGACTGTGGTGAAGGCGAGTTGTGGAAATCTTGTGAGTTGATCGGCTAGACCCGCACTTACTGAAGGATTGTTAGCGTAGAGGAGGAAAATCCAGTAGGAAAGCCAACCGACCATTGCCGTTTCGATGGCTACGAGCTTGATCAGTAGCCTTCTCAAAGAGACACTTCCCATGCCCGCGGAGATTGGAATACTCGTACGTCCGTGTAGCCAAATCCTTGCTGTAACTCCCAGATTATCTTCAAAGTCACTAGGTCCTCTCTCCTACTCCCCGATCCTTTTTCAGCGTCTTCAATATTGTATCGAGTGCCGTGTCCCAATCCATCTCTCCGCCTGTGGGACTCGCATCGGAACTCTTGTTGTCCGCCGCGCGCTGTCCCTCTGAGGTTCCACTTGGGTTCGGGCGGAACGATGGAGGCTCCGAAAGGCCCTTATCCTGAGCCGTACCACCGGTCTCTCCTCTCTCAACCGGCTTTGGGGGACTCCACGGTTGAGGCTGCGGTCCACCAAAAGGCGGCCCAGGTCTTCCCTGCGGAGGAGGTCCAGCAGGACGAGGCTGATCCGACCGGAATGGTGGAGAAACTCCAACGGGGCCCGGTTGTCCCGGCCTCGGTGGATTAGGATAGCCAAGCGGACGCGGACCACCCTGCCCCGCCGGGAAAGGTGGTCGCTGTCCAGATGGACCCGGAGCCGGACCGGAACCGGGCCTAGGAGGGCCTCCTTGAGGGGGAGGAGGGCGAGGCCCAAAACCTTGGCCCGGTGGCTGAGTCCATTTCTGGGGAGCGGCAAGCCCGGGTTTCGGGACCGGGTCGGTCCACTGACCTCCTGCTTTCTGATCCGGTGGCACCCACTTCGAAACCGGGAACGGGGTCTGAGATGCTTGAGGAGGTTTCGGAACCTGCCCCACCGGACCACCGAAACCAGGAGATTCAGCTCCGGGTTTCATGTCTATTTGACTTGGTCTGGGAAAAACTGTAGAGTCAGGACCGCGCTCGCCTGACTGACCTGGTTCAGGCTTCCATTGTGAAGGAAAACTCATCCGTGACGGCTCAGGTGGAATCCTATTCATAGATTGGACGCTCTCACCGCGGTTGGGCGCTGACGGTTGAGGAGCAGGAGGCGGAGGCCTAGGCGCTTGCTCCGGTCTAAATTGGTCCCTGAGCGTAGAGTTCAAGATCGAGGTCGAAGGCTGAGTCAACTGGTCTAACCTCTGGGACGTGGAAGGAGAGGGAGTAACAGTCCTCGAACCAATGGATAGCGAGGGTGGAGTTGTACCCTTGGCCCCGCCGCTCGAGGTTGTGGGGCTCTTAGGCAGAGGAGGAACGGCATATGCGGTGTGACGAGAAACCTGGCCGGGGGGAGGTCCCGTCGGCATGATCTTGCCCTGGGGGGACGACGAAAGACTTCCGGGCGTTTGCGCATGCCCACTCGACTTGAACAGCTTGGCCTTCTCTAGTCTTCCCGTCCCGTCTCCCGCGTGTCTTCTCTTCAAGAGGAGGTAGCCTAGGCTTGAGCCGCCGCCTAGGCCCGCTGTTAAGACTATGAAGGGATAGACTGGTCCGAGAGTGACGTCGACGTAGGAGTGGAAGTATGCGTCGTAGTAGTACTGGTTGACCAGCCAGAGGCTCAAGATTACGTTCACTGCGATCGACGCGATAGTGGTTAGGCCTAGTTTTCTCATCAGTAATCATCCTCGACCTTCTTCTTGACCCTTGTCGACCGCAGGCCGGTTCTAACGGTGGAAACTAGTCTCGTGAAGCCATAGCCTGAGGCGACCATCAACACAGCGACCAGGAAGACTGGATTGAATGACCCGAAGTACTGCTGCTCGTAGACATTGTAGAGGTACTCCACGATTAGCCATGTACCGAAGAAGAGCACGATGAAGTACTCGAGGAGAGAGGTGAAGAGAGCGGTCTGGTAGACCCCGATCCCGGTAGACTCTTCACTAGGCCAGCCCAACAAGTTTTCTATGTGCCTCCTACTACTGCTCTTCCTGGGTTGGGCCTCCTCTCCCTCAACCCCCAATAATCCTCAACGCATCAGCACAACCAACAGGACTCACATTAAGGGTGTTGTAACCTGAGAAACCTGAAACCAAGTACATTAGAGCCTCCGATCTCGATTAGCTTCGGAAGCGTCTCAGCTCTAAATCAGAAGCATTCCATTTGCAGTTTAAATAAGCTCGAAACAGATTCCAAGATCATACTGGTTGAGTGAGACTCTAGTGACTCAGGAAGCCGTCCGGAAGTATGAGGTCGTAGAAGACCTACCGGGCGTTGGGCCCTCTACATCTGAGAAACTGAAAGAGCTTGGCTTTCACACTATCGAGAGCCTCGCAACAGCCACCGTGAGAGAGCTTGTACCTGCTGGAATAGGAGAGAAACAGGCCGCAAAAATCATCGCTGAAGCTAGAGATAGCATCTCACTCTCCTTCGTAAGAGCAGACGAACTCATGAAGATGAAGGCGAACGTACGCCGCCTTACAACAGGAAGCAAAGCTTTCGACGGACTGATCGGGGGCGGTCTCGAGACCCAGACTATCACAGAGGTCTATGGAGAATACGGTGTGGGCAAGTCCATCCTGTGCCACCAACTAGCGATCAACGTCCAACTACCGGTCGATAAGGGTGGCCTGGATGGAGGCGCTTTGTACCTTGATACAGAACAAACCTTCCGTCCAGAATGGATCGTGCGAATGGCCAAGACAGCTGGACTTGAGCCAACTGATGTAGCACAGAGGATTATCTATTCAGAAGCCTACAACTCCGACCATCAGATACTTCTCTTGGAGAAGGCGGACCAGATCATCAAAGACAACAACATCCGCCTGATCATCATCGACTCGCTGACATCCCACTTCAGAAGCGAATATATCGGCAGAGAGATGCTCGCAGAGAGACAACAACGTCTCAACAACCACATGCACCGCCTAATCCGCCTCGCACGAGGATTCAACGCTGTCGCCATAGTCACAAACCAAGTCATGGCGAAACCCGACCAGTTCTTCGCCAACTCCGTAGACGCGGTCGGCGGACACATAGTAGCTCATACAAGCCACACGCGGGTGTTCCTCCGCCGCGCTGCCAGCGGCCCTATACGGATAGCCCGGCTTGTCTCAAGCCCATACTTGCCCGAGGGCGAGAGAATCTTCAAAGTCACGGAGGGAGGAATAATAGATGTCTCAGAAGAAGACGAAGCCAAACGGCGTCGATAGCGGAGGGCCGAAGGTGATCCCGCAAGTTCCAGTGAACAAGTTTCTTGAACAGGTAGAAGCAAGAGCCTGGACAGATGCAGAGAAAGAACTCGACATAATTCGGCAAAAATCGGACAACTCTCAGTGGTCAAGAGGCTACGTCAAGGCACTTGAAGGATTGATGCTGACCTACCGGAACAACGATGACAAGTACATTTTCCTACCAAGAGTCCTAGCCAATAGGACAGAAGACACGATCAGCAACCTCAAGAAAGAGTTCTCCGAGTTCGCAGCAAACGAGTTGCACGGTGAGTATGACAGAGGGTACTTCAAAGCTCTCGATGACTACTTTACCTTGTTGGGAAACATGAAGAACCCACCAGCCCCGGCTGAAACGCCTCCACCCGACCAGGCGACTCTTGACCAAGCAACAACTAGTACGGACCAGGGTAAATGATCGTGTTAAGCAGGATCGTTATGAACAGGAACCAGATGATGTAGCTGCCGATTCCCAGCGTTATATGCTTGTTCGGACCCTTCAACTCTGTCGGACCGTAACGCAAGACGTACTTGACGAGGAAAACGGAAATCGCGTAGATTCCGATTCCCATACTGATCGCTGAAGCCGTTCCCTGAACAACATCCGTTCCATGAAGACCCAACGCATTATACAAAACTCCCGCCAGCACGGCAAACCCGAGACGGGTCCAGTAGACGAGAGTGGTTGGAGCGATCATGTGGGTTTTCGGAGTCTCAGAAGGCTCAAGAGTCAGATTCGACCCTGGACCCGCAACCAATAACGATCGCCGAAAAAGTCAAGGGCGACGCAGATAATGTTTGCCTCATCATTGCATGAAGATTTTATAGAAGCGGAAAGATGGCCATCTTGCATTGTCGGTTCATGAGGCAGAGCCAGACATTCTCGTGCGCGACATAATGTCACGTCCGCCGATCACGGCGAAGGAGACCGAGACTGTTGCGGGAGTCTCTAAACTTATGGGCAAACACGACATCGGCTGCGTAATCATCGTTGACAAGGCCGGAAACCCGGCAGGAATAATCACGGAAAGAGACATTGTGCAAAGAGTTGCCGCAAGAAACGTTCTCCCGTCTGAGCTGAAGGTTGCCCAGACAATGTCGAGGCCGGTGGCAAGCATCAGCCCGGGAGCTACCGTAAATGATGCTGCCAAATTTATGAACCATCGCAAGATTCGGCGGCTCGCCGTGATCGATGGGGGAAAACTCGTAGGAATCGTGACCATGAAAGATATCCTGCAAGTGACACCGGCGATAATCGACCTGGCCACGGAGAAGAGTCGAGCTGGACTAGAGAGCCCGCGAACACGCGTCTCACTTGGGGGGTACTGCGATGAATGCGAAGCATGGTCAGACAACCTGGTCCAGAAAGACGGGACCTTCCTCTGTTCAGATTGCTCAAGGGACCTTGGACAACCTGAAGAGCCCTAGGGACGAAGTACACACAGGCCCGTCTAGCCTACTCATTCGAGACGCTCATATTTGGATTAAGAACGATATCATCAGAGGCTCCATCCTCATAGAAGACGGAAGGATCCAGAAGATCGCACGAAGGATTCCTAAACGAGCCGACGAAGAGATTCTAGCTCGACGATTGGTGGCACTGCCCGGGCTCATTGACGCCCACGTCCACTTGCGCGATCTGAGGCTATCCTACAAAGAGGATTTCACAAGCGGAACTGCCGCCGCCGCTGCGGGAGGGTTTACCACTGTTTTGGACATGCCGAATACCTTGCCACCAACGGACTCAGCTCAGCGTCTACGAGAGAAGACCCGGGGAGCCTCAAGAAAAATCCTAGTAAACGTAGGCTTCCACGCCGCCGCTGTTGAGGATCGAAGCGCAGCGAAGGCGATGAAGGCGGCTGGGGCGTTCTCGATGAAACTCTACCTCCCGAAACCTATTGCCCCCTTGGACGTGGGGGATGACCACGCAATTGTCCAAGCTCTGAGGGCTGCGAAAGAAGCATCACTCCCAGTCACTGTTCATGCGGAAGACGCATCCCAGATCGAAGGGACCGGAACGATTCGGGGCTTCAAGGAACTGGTTAGATCTAGACCGGGAAATGCTGAGACGAGCGCTGTAAGCAGGATGCTGCGACTGCAGAGGCAAATCGGCTCTCGCATTCACTTCTGCCATCTCACCCTCCCGTCTAGCGTCTCTGCAATTGACGATCTGCATTCGGGCCGATTGTCCTCGGAAGTTACCCCGCATCATACTCTACTCTCCGAGGATTCCGTGGAGACGCTAGGCTGGAAGGCCTGGATGGTGCCCCCGCTTAGACCTCGGCGAGTAAGTAACAGTCTGTTTCGGGCAATGGCAACTGGCACCGCTACAATCATTGCCACAGATCATGCCCCGCACATTATCAGAGAAAAACAACGTTCGCCTCTAAGGAGCCCCCCCGGAATACCGGGACTCGAAACGGCCGTACCTTTGATGCTGACCATGGTCAACAAGAGAAAGCTGTCTCTTAGACGATTGGTCTCGCTCCTCTCAACCAATCCCGCGAAGGTCTTCGGTCTCAGTTCGAAGGGAAGGCTGGAGAATGGAGTAGATGGCGACGTGGTTTTGATCGACATGAAAAAGATGGGAAAGATAGACACTGAGAAATTCTTCTCCAAGGCACACTACTCCCCATTCCAGGGTTGGAAGACACAAGGTTCTGTCCACACCACGATCGTAAATGGCTCAGTTGTCTATCGCGAGGGCGAGATCACGGGAAAGCCAGGCGGTGGCAAGGTGCTGAGAAATGGAATGTGCTAATGAGGTTTCTCGTTGACGGAATGCTAGGTGGACTAGCAAGATGGTTGCGGATACTAGGACAAGAGGTGAGATACGACTCGAGTGCGAAGGACAATGACCTCCTGCGAATCGCCGATGAGGAGAACATGGTCCTGCTAACGAGAGACCAAGAATTGTACCGGCGAGCAGTAGCTAGGAAGATAACGTCCGCTCTCGTCCTAGGCGAAACGGAGGAAGAGAGATTGGCTCAGATGGCGAGCACCTTCGGCGTAATCTTGGACGCTAACATGGCTGAGACGAAGTGTCCAGAGTGTGGATCGGCCCTAAAAGAGACACCGAAGAATGACTTGGTGGACAAGGTTCCGCTAGCAAGCCTCAAGCTGTACAACCAATTCTGGAAGTGCACCGATTTGAACTGCGGAAAAGTGTATTGGGTCGGAAGCCACTGGAAACAGATGCGTCATACTCTTGAAGAGGCAAGGAAGCTAGCAAGACTGATACGATGATGAATCTGTTATCAACTGAAGAAGGAAGGATACTTGTCGGAACTGCACGGCAAGCAATAACACATCACCTAGACGGGAAAAACTTCGATCCAGCTGATCGTGTAAATTCCGAATTATCCGTCCCGCGAGGAGTATTCGTCACACTATTTGACCATATGATGAGCCGAGGGCTGCGCGGTTGTATTGGTAACCCATTCCCGAAGACGTCGCTGCTGAATGAGACGGTACGTTGTGCGGTCGAAGCGGCTACAATGGATCCGAGATTTGCGCCTCTACGGCAGGACGAGTTCCTACGAAGCATAGCCTTGGAGGCGACCGTTCTCTCACCCCTCGAGCATATCACGGTCAAGAGCCCGCTGGACTTTCCTTTGAACATCAAAGTTGGACGAGATGGCCTGCTTGTGGGTGGAGTCGGAACCAGAGGGCTTCTGCTGCCACAGGTTGCAATAGACGAGGGCTTCGATGAAGAGGAGTTTCTCAACCAGTGTTGTTTGAAAGCTGGACTGATGCCAGATGCATGGGTGACTGGCAGCGTGAAGGTTGCTCGGTTCCAAGGGCAGATCTTTTCAGAAGACGCACCAGGAGGGCGAGTGTTCGAGAGGAAGCTGAAAGGGATAGGACGTAAAGGTTGAGATTGTATATTGGGCCTTGCGGGCTGGGCCTCGGGCATATTACAAGGTGCGACGCGATCGCCCGAGAGTTCTCGAACGAGAACGTGGACGTCCTGTTCTCGTCCTATCTTGACGCGCTGGGTTATCTGAAGCGTTCCGGTTTCACCTACTTTAGTGCGATTCCCTTGTCATTCCGAACTAGGGAAGATGGAACGATTGACCCAAAGATGACGATGAGCCAGAACGGCGTAACTGTGGGACTGTGGGATTTCATACGCCAGCTGATAGGAGAAATACGGCAGATCTCAGCGTTCGAACCTGATGTAGTGATATCTGACACAAGAATCTCTACTCTCATTGCTGCTTTCATTTTGAGAAAACCTAGAATTCTGATCCTCAACCAGTACTCTGTGCAGATGCCCAAGGATAGTAGAAAACACAGATTGGCTGATAGGCCGATGCTTTTCGCGGCAAAGATCATCTGGAGGTATATTTCCGCAATGCTGGAGCTGGCGTGGGGCGTGAGCGACCTGATCATTGTTCCTGATCTCAAGGCTCCTTACACGATTTCAAGATACAATCTGGCGATCCCTCCGGGAATTAGGAGAAAGGTTCGGCTTGTCGGGCCCCTAACGCCATCAAAGCACAGTTTTCCAAAAGGTGCTCGACGTTCAAGTACAAAAACACCATTGGTCTTTGCGTGCGTTAGTGGTCCTGCGACCGACCGGAAGTATCTTGTGAACAAACTGACAGATATCCTCAAACAGTTTCCTAGAGACTACGAGCTGATTCTGAGCTGCGGCGATCCTAACGGATCATTTGGGGAAAAGAGGATCGGGAATCTCACTGTTCACGAGTGGATGACGGAGCAGTTGTACTGGAGGACTTTCGAGCGCGCGGACGTGATTGTCTCAAGAGCTGGGCATGAGACGATTATGAAGGCTATTTCCGAGGGGAAGCCGTTGGTGTTGATTCCTCCTCCGAATCATACTGAGCAGGCGAATAATGCGAGGCGGGCGGAGGAGCTTGGAGTAGCTGTTGTACTGGATCAATCTATGCTGGACGCCAAAGAGCTGGCTGGAGCGATCTCGAGGAGTCTGAAGGATAACACGGAGAACGCGCAAAGGCTGAGTGGAACGTTGGGTTCAGAGAGTGGGATCGGAGCAGTGGTTGACGCTGTTTCCCAGCTGGTAGCTGCCAGGTAGGGCTGTTGGTAATCCTTTTGCCGCGGGGACGGGTTACAATATGGGTAAGAGAGATTTTCGTGTCCCAACAGCAGGATTTGAACAACCTCAAGAACCTGGTTGGAGCAGAGAACGTTCTAGCCGAATGTGCAGGTGTGAACTATACGGTCTACGTGACAGATTCGAGGTTGCTGGTTGGGAAGAGGTTTGCGCTTGGAGAAAAGTACGTGAACGTTCCCCACGCCGAAGTGAGCACGCTGGAGCTGATAACTAAGAGTCTGATCCCGCCGTTGACCTATGCTGTTCTAGGCGCGATAGCCGTCTTTCTTGTATGGTGGTTTCCCGGTCAGGCTAGGCTTAGCCTGCCTCAGGCGCCGTTCGATCTGGTACTAATCGGTACGGTTTTGGTGTTCTTGGCGGCCGTCGTGGCCACGTGGTGGAGGAGGAGGGTGGCGGTGCTGAGGATCGGGATCTCAGGGACTAAGGAGCCTATCACTGTGAAGCTTGTTCCTGCGTCGAAGGCTGAGGGCGTGTTCAAGGCTCTGAAAGGTTAGCTTGCTTTCACGAAGGAAGAACCGCTGGGCTGCGACCGGTAAACGTGGGCTCTCAGCGTTTTCACGAAGGGCGGGGCGCGGGAAAATCGGCCACCCGGGGGGGTCGCATATTAGTTAGCAGAGAAAAATAGTTACAGGAAAAAGAAAAGTTACGGGAAAAAGAATTTTTGGAAAAAGGAACGTTTTGCTTTTTGAGCAACTAAGGGAACGAAAAGAATGCCAGAGGATAGGGTTACGGAGAGAGCAGATTCTTAGCAAGTGGGCACCTTTCTGATCGAATCGATGGCATAGAATGGTTAATGGCTCTCCAGTCCCGCCGAGTCAGTGCCTTGAGCCGAGAGATCAAGCTGGGCGACCGGGTCCTCCTCTACCAAGACGTTCGCCGCAAATGGATTGCAAAGGTGGAACCGGGAAGGTTCCACACTCACCGGGGCTACTTCGAGCTAGCCGAGCTAGTGGGCAGGGAGTACGGCGGGTCCATACGGACAAGCATGGGCCAGAACCTTGCCGTGTTCAAGCCACGAGCACTCGACATTGTCGAATCGTTCGATCGTCCAACCCAGATCTTGTACCCTAAGGACATCGGGTATGCCCTGTTTCAGCTAGGCATAGGAAACGGGGACAGAGTGTTGGAGGTCGGGACTGGAAGCGGCGCACTAACATCCGCTCTCGCCAGAGGCGTGGCGCCGGACGGCCAAGTGTTCACCTATGAGATGAGGCCAGAGTTCTTGCGAGCCGCACGGGCGAACGTCGACAAGGCAGGATTTGGCCCGCTGGTAACTTTTCACAACGAAGACCCGACAGAGGGATTCGAGGAAAAAGAGGCGGATGCTGTTGTTGTCGACCTTGGCGACCCCTGGAGGATGGTAGCGGCCGCGTGGAGAGCGCTGATCGGAGGGGGACTGCTCGCAGGATTCACTCCCACAATAAACCAGCTCGAGAAACTTGCGGTGGCACTGCGCGAAGGAGGTTTCATGATCCTCGAGGCAGTGGAACTGCTCATGCGAGAGTTCAAGACGGAGGCTGGAAAGATAAGACCCGAGACGAGGATGATAGGACACACGGCGTATGTGACGATTGCGCGGAAGCTTCTTCCAGCCTCTGACGTGTGAATCATCTATATACGGGACTGTTCGAGGAACAGACCAGTAGCTGGTGCGATAACAACGGGCACTAAGACAACGATAGCGGGGACGGAAATGCACGACATTCTAAGAGCCATAATGGTCGTGATAGCAGGCGCGCTGATGATCCTGCCAGCTTATCTGAACTACGAGCTGTTCCACCGACTCAACCTCGACATCACAGTCTCAATGTCGATCAGCCTAACTTCCTTCGCCCTGGGAATACTCATCTTCATACTAGTCGTGGGCAAGGAAAAGATAGAGGGACGAAAGAAACCATAACCACTAACGCAAGACTCGGAACATCCAAGCTCGGTCAATACTCTTATCTTCGTCTCGAGTTCCGGGACACTAGACATGAAGCAGTACGATCTGATCACGATCGGCACAGGATCAGCGATGAACATTGTCGACGCAATGATCCAGGAGAATCCGAACATTCGGGTCGCGGTCATAGACAAGGACGAGCCGGGAGGCATATGCCTAACACGCGGCTGCATCCCTTCCAAAATACTGCTGTACCCTGCGGAACTGGTCAGAACGATTGAGAAGGCACGCGAGCTAGGTGTAGACGCGAAGATCGCTAGTATCAATTTTCAGATGGTGATGGAGCGAATGCGGACCCTCATCAACCGAGATATCGACCAGATCAGAGAGGGTTTGTCCAGCTCGAAGAACATTGACTACTACCACACTCGATCAGAGTTCATCTCGCCATACACCATGAGAGTTGACGGAACCGAGATCACATCCAAGATGATATTCCTCTGTATCGGGTCAAAGATCAACATCCCACCAATCAAAGGACTTGACAAGATCAAGTACCACACCAGCGACACAGTCCTCAAGCTTACAAGACTACCAGAGAGTATCGCAATTATCGGAGGCGGCTACATCGCCGCGGAGTACGGCCACTTCTTCTCAAGCATGGGATCGAAAGTCACAATCATCGGAAGGAATCCACAGTTCGTACCAGAAGAGGAGCCAGAAGTCTCAGCGCTCGCGAAAAAGGAACTGGAACGGCATATGACGGTTCTGACAAACCAGGAAGTGAAAGAAGTCAAGGAGGTGGGGGACAGGAAGGAACTTGTGGCTGTGGACCGGAAATCAGGAAAAAACACAATCATAACTGCCAAAGAGATCATGGTCGCAACTGGAAGAGGTCCGATCACGGATATTCTCCATCCAGAGAAGTCCGGGATCAGGCTCACAAAGGAAGGCTGGATTGAAGTGAACGAGTACCTGGAAACCTCGCAGCCGAACGTATGGGCGCTTGGCGATGCTGATGGAAAATATCCGTTCAAACACGTTGCGAATTACGAGTCAAAGATCGTCTACTACAACGCGATACTGAAAAAGAAAGTCAAGGCGGACTACCACGCCATTCCGCATGCAGTCTTCACTTACCCCGAGATCGCAAGCGTCGGGCTAGGGGAGAAAGACGCGATAGCGAAGCTCGGACAAGACAAGGTCCTGATCGGATTACAGAAATACGAAGATACGGCCAAGGGCGAGGCAATGAACGTGAAAGACTATTTCGTCAAGGTCATTGTCGAAGCAGATACGATGAGAATCCTCGGAGCACACATCATCGGACCCTATGCGTCAATTCTCATTCACGAGATCATACCGTTGATGTATACGGGGAATGGTTCGTACGAGCCGATTAGCGACTCGATCCACATTCACCCAGCGCTCAGCGAAGTCGTGGATAGAGCGTTCCAGTCCCTCGTCCCAGCAGAACACTACCAGCACATGAAACTACACTCTCACGAACTCGTCGCCGCATAGCCTCCGATTTGAACGAGGTTCGCTTGATCATTCTTGCGTCGCGAGACGCTTGAAACGTACCCCTTTTTCGCTAAGCTGGTTTGCTGTCCAGCAGTGATTCTGGGCGATTTCTGCGATTCTGGGCACAATCTAGCCATGGATGCCAGGGCGAGAAGTCGATAAATCTTCAACCAATCACGAACGATTCATGGGCAGAGTAGAGACCACCTCCCAGATTCGCGATCAGGGCTGAAAACGGGCGAAATCCTTCATTTCCTAAGTTGGAAATGTTCCCACAAACCAGAATATACCTGTCTAGGTTGTGTCGTGAGACAGACTTGCGAATAAGCGCGGTAATACCAGTCTATAACGAGGAGGAGGTCATAGACGAGTTCTCCTCCAGACTAGTATTAGCGCTCGAAAAGATCGATCCTGATTACGAGGCAATATTCATCGTCGAGGGAACAGACGCAACTCTCGAAAAACTGACCGCACTCGCCAAGGAAAACCCCCGGATAAAAGTTCACTACAGCCAAGAAAGACTTGGCCTGGGAAAAGCGATGAAAAAAGGATTCGGACTCATAGACGAGGATACCGAATATGTCGTCACGATGGACGCGGACCTTAACCACCAACCGGAAGAGATACAGAACCTGATGGCGGCGGCCAAGACTGCGGACATTGTCGTGGGAAGCCGGAACACGAACAAGGGAATGGTCGAAGAACTCCCCCTAGTCAAGAGAATGATAAGCGCCACCACTAACTGGACAATGCGGAAGATCTTTCACATACCCTCCAACGACGTCACCTCCGGGTTCAGAATCTACACGTGCAGAGCAGTGGAAACGTTACGGGATCAGATCGTGGCCAAGAATTTCGAGATTCAACCAGAACTCCTCATCCGAGCCAGAAAGAAAGGCATGCCAATCACCGATGTCCCGATCACATTTCTACCCAGACCACGCGGAACAAGCAAGCTCAGCTTTGTCAAAAGCGGAATCGGATACGCAATGCTGATCATAAGGCTCGGACTCTAAAGCCAACTCTTCAACACCTGCTGATCAGACCTCGCATGCTTCTGCAAGACCTCAACAGCCTTCTGAAGAGTCAACTGCTTGAACTCAATCCCAGACTTCGCCAAAGTAGACTGGGACCCTTTCGCGACACTCGGGGCCACTATGATCGGACGTAACTTCTTTCCCTGGGGAGCTTGTAGATATTTCAGATACTCCAACAGCTGCTTGATGGCAGGAAAACCCGCCGGGTCCTTCTTGATCTCGATAACAAGTGTGTTGCCCTCAGCATCAACTCCATAGACATCCACAAACCCCGGAGGTACTTTCTTCTCATAATCCAGGATCTTGAAGCCCGGCTCAATGATATCCGGCTGGAGAATGATGGCTCGCTGCATCTCCTCCTCGCTCGCGTGAAGGATAAACTCCGCGTCATCCTGCAGAAGAAAAGTGCCAAGAAACTGGACCTCTCTCACCACCAAAGTCAGACTCTCGAGCGGATTAGGACGAACCGCCTTTAGAATGAGAGTCCCATCGTTTGCATGGGCTTGAATGATGCATCCTGATGGCTGCCAGTTAACCGGCTGATAGTCGCGCCCGCGGTGTACCAGTATGCAGCCATCTCCCTTCACAATTACCAATCGTTCACCCTCCCCCAGATGACTCCCGGTCCTACCCGTGTACTCCACACTACAGGACGCGACCATAACCACTAGCTTCCGAGCTTCGAGACCGATGACCAATTCCTTGCGAGCCTCATCAAGGCTTGGCGAGATCATGACTGGCAACTTGAACCGCGCGAAAGGTTCAATGCATTAGTGGAGCAATATATCGACACACCCTTGCCTGCGAAGGACGCCGAAACTATTACGAAATGGTACGACGCCCTATCCAGGAATTATGACGAGCTTTACGGCGAGGAACAAAACAAGAAGCATGCGAAAGTGTTGGAGCTACTTGGAAACAGAGAGTTCAAGATAATCGTCGACGTTGGATGCGGAACAGGCAAACTTCTCGGACTCATTTCCCCACGAAGCCGATTTGGCTTAGGAATCGACCTCTCCCTTCAAATGCTGAAAAGGGCAAAGCGGAGAACAACAGACAGTGGTGTCCAGCTGGTCCGAGCTGACGCCTCGCACTTACCATTGCAAGATCACATTGCCGACGGAGTCACCTCCGTGTCAATGACAGAATCAGGTTCTGTCTTCGAGGAACATTTCAATGAACTCTCGAGAATCGCTACCAAGGACGCCACGTTAATCATGACGATTTTTGACGACAAAGATCGAACCTCTTGGAAACAACTGAGTGAGACGAGAATCGAACTCGTTGCCTCTTTGTCTGATAGAGAACAACTTTACTTGCTCGACAGGGCCAAACATCGAGTCAGGGCATCTTCCGAATCCTCGGCTCTAGTTTAAGAATAACCTGCACCATCTTTACTGGTGACTATAATGGCAGGATGTTCCCACCAATGGCGGGGAAGAGGCCCGATGACTCGTTGTATAAGATGTGGAAAGCTCAAGTCTGAGTTCCGGAAAGAGCAGCACACTCAAAAGATGATGGCCAGAGAGAACTCCAAATCAGAAGAATAAGTCCGCTCCACCACACCGTCCGTTTTCGATATGCTATTTACTCGCGATCCTTCGTCTTTGTCCAAGAGTTTTTATGTCCTGCCGTGAAGCGTCGGCGTAAGGCGCAAATTGGAACCTTCAAGAAAACCGTTGAACCTACTCGTTCGAAAGTTGCAAGCCGACGTCTCGGTCCGGTTGAAGAATGACGCGGAGTACAGAGGCAAGATGATCGACTGCGACAGCCACATGAACATCATCCTCGACGGAGCAAGAGAATATCGAGGAGGAGACCCATCCACGAATTTTGGCAGCCTGATCGTTAGAGGCAGTAACGTCCTCTACATCTGTGTAAGCGAACCCACACCATAGGATTGCCTCAGGTCGCCCTTTCAGAAGTTGCAGTCTCAATAAGTTTGTAGTAGTAAGGAGTCTGCTTGAGTAAGCGCTTCAGAGCTAATGAAAGTGGTATCCCCACGAGACCTCCTGCCACGACCTGAAGGATGTTGAACGGTAGCTCCCCCGAAGCCGCAACTATCCCTGTAAATTCCGACGAGCCGAATACCAGTGAGATGAAAAAAGACTCGGCCAAGAAGTATCCGGCAACCATGACAACGCTGCCGACAACCCAACCGAATAGCACGCTTCCTCTAAATTGTCTCTGCGAGATCAGACCCGCGAGGAGACCCTCCAATCCCTTAATGATGAACGTAAAAGGGGCAAATGTGCCAAATGGACTCAGCGCGTCCGATAGAGAGGATCCAACTGCGCCTGAGATGCCTCCAATCACCGGGCCAAAAGCGAACGCGAAAGTGAAGATCATGATATCCCCGAAGTTAAAGTAACCATTAGTGGAAAAAATCGGAAATTGAAATAGAAAGGTTGACAGGAAGACCATGACGATAGTGACTGCGGACAGAGTCATAGTGACCACTGGAGTTCGTCTGCCACTCACGGTCCTAGGTTGAGTCGTTTCGCTAGCGTTTGGCAATTCGGTTCACCTGAACAGTCTGATTGGCAATCACCGGACTTGTTTCCACTCGAATCCCTTTCGATCCCAAAGCTGCTTGAATGAATCCGAAGTAGGGTGGCGAGGGGCGGGCAGGCCTGGATTTGAATTCGGCATGGAACTGTGTTGCAAAATGGAATCTGTTCGAAGGGACCTCTAGAATCTCCATTCTGCGGTTAAGGTCGCTCTTTCCGGAGAACTTCAATCCTTTTGACGTGATTTCTTGAATATATTTGGGCTTAACTTCTAATCGATGCCGGTGCCTCTCCCACACACTTTTGTTGCGGTAAAGAGAATAGGCCATGGTTCCTTCGTCGATCGCGATCTCGTGAGCCCCCAATCTCATCGTCCCGCCTTTCTCTAAGACCCCATTTTGTTCGGGCATCAGATCAATAACAATACTCTTCGATTCTGGGTTTAGTTCGGAACTCGTTGCGGTAACAATGCCAATGTGCCTGGCATACTCGACGACTGCTAGCTGGAAACCGTAGCATATGCCCAGAAAAGGAATATCGTGAGATCGAGAGTATTCGATCGCGCGAATCTTGCCCTCAGCGCCTCTTGATCCGAATCCTCCTGGGACAAGCACTCCGTCGAACTTTGAGAGAACGTGAACCTTTTCTGGTCGGGTCTCGAAATCATCAGTCTCAATCCATTCTATGTTGACCTTAGCTCCAGTCGAAGCTCCCGCATCTTTGAGCGCCTCGTTGACGCTTACATAACAATCGGCGAGTTCCGCGTACTTGCCGCATATGGCTATATTCACCTGCTTTGGAGGATTGAGATGATCCCCCACTGTTTTCTTCCAAGGACCCCATTGAGGCGGTTTCTCGGGCAATCTAAGACGACGTGCAATGAATTCGCCGAGTCCTTGCTGGTCTAGGAGGAGAGGTGATTGATAGATACTGTCCATGTCTTGGGACGTGAATACAGCTGACTCCTCCACGTTGCAGAAGAGGGCAATCTTTCGCCTCGGTTCCTGCTTTAGAGGCGCCTTGCTTCTCGCAACGAGGATGTCAGGCTGCACTCCGATTCGGCGAAGCTCTTGGACACTATGTTGAGTGGGCTTGGTCTTCTGCTCCCCTACTACATCCAAAACAGGAACAAGGGTAACGTGGACATTGAGAACGTTCTCGCCACCCTCTTCCAGGCGAAGTTGGCGTGCAGCTTCGAGATATGGTAGAGATTCGATGTCGCCGACTGTTCCACCTATTTCTACCAGCACTAAGTCTACTCCCTCTTCCTTAGGAATCCTACGGAGTCTATCCTTGATCTCATCGGTTATGTGAGGTATGATCTGGACGCATTTGCCCAGAAAGTCGCCCTTGCGCTCTCGCTCGATGACTGAGAAATACACTTGACCTGTTGTTATGTTGTGATTCTTTGGAACGTTGATATCTAGGAACCTTTCATAGGTCCCCACGTCCATGTCTGTCTCTCCACCGTCTTCTGTGACGAAGACCTCGCCGTGAATGTAGGGATTCATCGTTCCCGCGTCGTAGTTGAGATACGGATCAATTTTGACGGCGGTAACTTTGAGGCCGCGGACCTGAATTATTTTCCCGATAGAAGCGGCGATAACCCCCTTGCCTATTCCGGACATTACGCCGCCCGTGACAAAGACGTACTTAGTCAAAGGGTAACAGTGAGAGCAATCACAGGTTCCTCAAAAGGCTAACGCTCCACCGCACACGCACGAAATCGTACAACAAGAAACCGATGAGGGAAAGCTGTTAGACCTTAGGCGCGCTGAACGAGAGGTCTTGCCTTGGCGGCAAGAGTTCCGCGTTCAGGAAGTTTCAAACCAGCCTTCTGCCAATCGTCAAGAAAACGTTTCAGACCAATGTCAGTAAGTGGATGCTTCACCATCTTCTCGAGGACATCGGGCGGCATCGTCGCCACATGAGCTCCTAGCTTCGCGGCATCAACCACGTGGATGGGGTGGCGGATGCTTGCCACTAGTACCTGAGTTTCGATCTCGTAATTTCCGTAAATCTGCAATGTATCTTCAATCACCTTCATTCCATCATGTCCCGCGTCGTCCAAGCGGCCTATGAACGGGCTAACATAGGTGGCTCCTGCTTTTGCGGCAAGCAGGGCTTGATTGGGGGAGAAAACGAGGGTGACGTTCGTGTTGATTCCTTCTTTGCTTAGAGTCTTGACTGCTACCAGACCAGCACTTGTCATCGGACACTTTACAACCACGTTCGGGCTGAGAGATGCCAGGTTGTGAGCTTCCTGCAACATTCCCTCGGTGTTCTGGCTCACTACCTCAAGGTTTACCGGACCCTGTACGATCTGAAGAATTTCGGATACAAGCTCAAGAAAGCCTCTGTTCTCCTTCGCAATGAGGGTTGGATTGGTGGTGATGCCGTCAAGCACTCCCATGCCCGCGAAAGTTTTGATCGAAGAAACGTTGGCCGTATCAAGGAATATCTTCAAAATTGGGTCACCTAGATTTGATGAGGTGTTTTGCGGCCCGGGCTATTTCCTTTGATGTCAGACCGTACTTAACCATGAGTTCTTGGTGCTCACCTGACTCTCCGAAAGTATCCCTAACCCCAACCCTCGAAATGGGAACCGGATATGACTCAGTGATGGCCTCGGCGACCGCTCCACCCAAGCCACCGATCACATTCTGCTCTTCAGCAGTTACAAGGGCACCTGTTTTCCTTGCAACTCGAACAATTGTCTCGGAATCCAGGGGCTTCACTGTGTGGGAGTCAACAACCTCCGCCGAGACGCCTGTCTTCGAGAGGGTTTCAGCGGCCTCCATTGCCTCGTTGACCATGATTCCACAGGCTACGATGCCGATGTCCGAGCCTTCCCTTAGGATCTTGGCCTTTCCAACCTCAACATCTTTGGAAGCGGAGTAGATTGTGGGAACACTGGGCCTGCTGAGACGGATGTAGAAGGGACCGAGGGTCCTGCATGCTTGTGCAATCAAAGATTTGGTCGAGGGAGCATCGGCAGGGACGACAACGTGCATTCGGGGGATAGCTCTCATCGCTGCTACATCTTCGATCGTTTGATGCGAAGCACCGTCTGGCCCGACCGTCAATCCGCCATGAGATGAGACTATCTTCACGTTGAGGTTGGGATAGGCGATTGCGTTGCGAATCTGGTCGAGGCATTTGCCTGGCACAAAGGCTGCGTAGGTTGTGACAAAGGGTATCTTCCCGGCGAGCGCAAGCCCTGCCGCAATGCCCATCATGTTAGCCTCAGCGATCCCGACATTGAAGAATCGCTCAGGGTATCGATCTCCAAACAAGCTAGTCTTAATGGACACCGACGTGTCGGCGCCTAGAACAACGACCCTAGAGTCTTCCTCACCGAGCTCCAACAGAACCTCAGCGTACGCATCACGCATCGAAGCTAGCTGGACAAGCATTACGCTGGAACCTCTCTCCTAGTCCTTTGGGTGACGGCCCTCATGTTCTGGAGAGCGGATTTAACATCACCTTTCCGAAAGATGGACGCTCCCGCGACCAATACGGTAGCTCCGGCTTCAACTATTATCGACGCGTTCTCCTGGTCCACTCCCCCGTCAACCTCCACGTCTAATTCTCCTGAGTCAGCGAGCTTGGCGACTTTCCGTACCTTGGGCAGAACGCTCGGCATGAACGCTTGACCTGGAAACCCTGGGTTGACAGAAAGGACGAGGACAACGTCAAAGGGATTCGTTTCGCTCCTTAACCAAGATGGAATAGGGGTGGACGGCTTCAGCGCAAGGCCCAATTTCTTGTCCTTCTGGTGAATCTCCTTTGACAACTTGTGGAGAAGCGAGCGGCCGGCAGCCTCTGCATGCACCGTTATGATGTCGCCACCTGCAGAGAGAAAGGGCTCGTAGAATTTTTCCGGGTTCGTTATCATCAAGTGAATGTCAAGCGGGAGTCTCGTGACTTTGCGAATTGCCCTGACAGTGTCGGGTCCCAGACTTATGTTGGGAGCGAAGTGTCCATCTGTAACGTCGACGTGAATCATGTCGGCACCTGCTTCCTCTACCCTCCCGATCTCGCCCTTCAGATCTGCGTGGTCAGCTGCAAGAATCGAGGGCGCGATTTTGACTCCGCTCATTCTTCCAACATCGTCTTTACGAGCTTACGGACGGTGTCTTTGTCCGGTGCTTTGCCGTGGTACGCGGGATCCCATTCCATGAAGGACACGCCTTTCCCTTTGATGGTATGGGCGATGATCACGGTCGGTCTGTTTCTCATGCTCTCCGCCTTTTCCAAGGCGTCGATTACTTGACGAAAGTCGAAACCGTCGACTTCCAAGACGTGCCAATTGAACGCCTTCCACTTGTAGCCCACAGGTTCCATCGGCATGATTTGCTCCGTCAGACCGTCTTGCTGGATCCCGTTTCTGTCGACGATTGCGGTCAGATTGTCAAGTTTGAATTTCGGTGCGGCCATCGCCGCCTCCCAGGTTTCTCCTTCATCGAGTTCGCCGTCGCCAAGGAGGGCGTATACTCGGTAGTCTTTCTTGTCCACCTTACCAGCGAGGGCCATGCCGATTGCGGCCGAAAGACCAATTCCCAGTGAACCTCCAGGAAACTCTACGCCTGGGACTCTATGGTCGGGGTGGCCTTGTAGCCGGCTGTTCATCTTTCGTAGAGTCTTGAGTTCGCTGGTTGGAAGATACCCAGCTTCTGCGAGGGTCGAAAACAACACTGGAGCAGCGTGCCCTTTAGACAAAACAAATCTGTCACGGTCGGGCCAATCTGGACGCTTAGGGTCATGTCGCATCTTGTAGAAGAACAGAGAGACAAGTATCTCGACGGCCGAAAGGCTTCCGCCTGGATGGCCGGACTTTGCCTCTGCCACCATCTCAAGAATGTGGGCTCGGATCTTAGCGGCTTTCTGTAGAAGCATACCGATAGGAATCGATTGCTCTTCCATGATCAGTGGACCGGAACCTGAACTATCTGCTCCGCAAGCTCAAGTGTTGTGCTAGCTTGAGATCGAAGATCGTTCAGGTCTACAACGACGGTGCCAAGATTGTCTGTATGCTGTGATGCTGCCAGTCCGGCGAGCAAGACAGCCTCCCCTATAGGTGCCTCGCTGACAATGGACATGGCCAGAACAGCTGTCATGCAGTCCCTTACACCGACAGCGTTGAACCCAGGCTTGGGACCCTTGAAGGGTGGAAAGCTGGTGATATTCTTCTTCTCAAAAAGAATCATACCCTGTTCGCTTCGAGTGAGGAGGAGGCCCTCACATTCCAGCCTGGTCATGAGGTTGTGGCCCATATTCCTCAAAGACGTATCGTTGACCATGGACACGCCGGTTGCGATGGTTGCCTCGCGCACGTTGGATTTTACCATTGAAACCCCTACGTAGTCCAAGTAGTGCCGGACCTTTGGCTGAGCCACGACCTTCTTCTCTTGGACTCGGCACTCTTCGACGACATTGCTTATGAGTTCAGGAGTGATGACCCCTTTGTCGTAGTCTGAGAAGACAATCCCGTCAGCGTCCTCTAGGAGGTCGTCCAGAGAGTAGAGGAACTGCTTTGTAACGTGCGATTCCACATCAGTCCGGGATTCCTTGTCAATCCTCAGGTATTGGCGATGATTCAGGATAAAGCGGGTCTTCAAGCTGGTGGGACGGCTATTCACGACGGCCCCTGAGATGTCCACCCCCTTCTTCTCCAACTCCTCTTGGATCCACTTTCCTGGCTCGTCATTTCCTACGACTCCTAATACGCGGACCTTAGCTCCTAGGGCGACTAGGTTATTGGCAAGGTTAGCGGCCCCTCCGAGCACGAGCTCTTCAGAAATGAAATCCGCGACCGGAACCGGGGCTTCTCTTGAAAGTTTTCGGCCCTGAGAGCGAACGTACCGGTCGACCATCAGGTCGCCTATGACCAAGACTGTCTTATCCTGAAAGCCGTCGATTATTCTCGTGGGATCGGAGACGGCCAGGGTCAACTAGGGCTCTAAGATGAGCGGAGCCTAGCGATGTTATTTAAGATTGTCAAAAATAGGAATCCACACAGGGGCCCACGCGGGCTCCGTTGCTGTGTTACTTGACGTCTTCGGCTCGCTTTACGAGCCTTACTCTGCACATGACATGGTCACCGTCTTTCACTCCGAAGATTTTCCGAATCTCTTCAGGGATCGTTATCCTTCCGCCTGCTATGACCTCAGCGAAGAATGGAATGTCCTCCTCATCCACTTGAATTGGCAAAGCGACTGTCGCGCCTCCGAGTGCGGAGGGCCGGTCATATAACGTTTTGACAAAACTCACATTAAGGACGGGAGTATGGAGAGATTGTTTCGATTGAAGACAATTGTAGACTCAGGTAGCGAAGACCTCTCCAAGATGAACTTCGACACTTCAGACGAGCAGAAACTTATCCTAGACGAGGTTGACCGAGCTTGCCGAGAACTCCGCCCGTTAGAAGACCAAGCGTACTTGGCGGGAACGTTCAACGATCATCTTATACCCATTTTCAAAAAGGCCCAACTCCTCGGACTGCCGATATCGAGACGATACGGCGAGGGCCAAGGCGCGGACATTCTAACATACGCCCTCGCCTTGGAAAGAATCGGTCGAGAAGGAACTGGAGTCCGAACATTTCTCTCAGGCCACGTCTCGCTTGGCCAGTTGACAGTGCAAAAATGGGGGAACGAAGATCAGAAACAGCGCTATCTGCCCCAAGCGACAAGAGGAGAGAAAGTAATGTGCTTTGGGCTCACAGAGCCAACCGCGGGCAGCGACCCCACCTCGCTACGAACATCCTTTGAGGACAAAGGAACCTATTACCTCTTGAATGGAAGCAAGGCCTGGATATCGAACGGAAGCATATCCGACATCTCTGTCATATTCGCCTATCCAAAGGGCAAACATGATGGAATGTGCGCCTTCATTGTCGAGAAAGGTTTCGAAGGCTACTCAGCCCAGCAACAGAAACACAAATTAGGAATGCCAACCTCCGACACTGGATCGATCTACCTCGACAACTGCAGGGTCCCAAAGGAGAATCTGCTCGGTTCCCCTGGGAAAGGGCTTGGCGTCGCATATTCGGGACTGATGAGCGGCAGACTCAGCGTCGCCGCAGGTTGTTTGGGAGTCATTGAAGATTGCATTACCGAGGCGGTCAACTATTCAAAGCAGAGAATTCAGCATGGGAAACCGATCGGAAAACACCAACTCGTCCAACGTCATTTAGGAATAATGTCAACGAATCTGGAGGCCGCGAAGAACCTCGTATACAAGGCGGCACTGCTTAAACAACGCAGCGATGAACAACCAGAGGACAAGGAAATCCGTGAGCGAGCAGACATACTCATCGCCCAAGCGAAGTATTTCGCATCAAACGCGTCCTTTGACGCTGCTGACAGAACAGTTCAGATTTTCGGGTCAAGTGGCTACAGCTTCGAATCGAGAGCACCCAGACACTTGGTTGACACAAGGGTGTGCCGGATCTACGAAGGAACTGACGAGATCATGGTGCAAAAGATCGCGGTAAACCTCCTCGGGCAAGACTTCGAAGCATATCGATAGCTCCCTGTCCCGTCTGGAACAGAGCGTAGACTCAACGCTAGTTCCGTGTGGATACCCCACTTTTGGGTAGCCTTATTTTCGGGAACGCCTAGTCTAGCTCTTGGATTCGTAAGAGAGTCTGTTTCTTCTAGGAGCTTGCTACCATGAACCAAATTTCTCGAAAAACGCTGACGATAGGAATACAGTCAATTCTCAACATTTTCTTAGCTGCTTGGCTCTACAACGAATACGTCCACAACAGGTTCATGCAAGATTACGTGGCCAGCACATTTTCTTCGGTTAGTATCGCCGTCCCGATTGGACTCCTAGCTTCAGCGGCCATTGCCGGAGGGTCTTTCACGGCTTACTCAAGGAGACACCAAGCTAGCATCGGGAACAGATCACACCCTCTCAAGGCGGAGGTGTTGCCGGGATCGGAAGGCGCCCTAGCGGTTCTGGACACATGTCCATTCTGCAGCGTGCCACTCAAGAACATCTCGGAGAACCGTTTCCAATGCAGGAAATGCCGAAGATACTTCAAGAAATAGCGCAGCTCTACTCTAAGGGACGGATCTACTGGTAAGGTTTCTTAGGAGGCTTGGAACATCCAAGAGAAAGAGCACTTCAATATGAAGAGACCTACAGTTCTCCTAGACGAACAGCTATTTGGCCTAGACGAATACCTTAGAGATCTCGGATGGATGACAACTAAGGTTAGACCTGGAGTCACCGACGATGAGGTCGTCACTCTTGCGAAGAAGAACAAATACATCGTAGTCAGTCTTGACAGAAAGCTTCTCAGCAGATGCCGAGTAATGGGTATCCCAGCTGTGGACTTGGGGCTCGAAGTGCAGGCAAAGATCGTACACGAGTCGTTAGAGAAGATCATAACTAGCCACGAGCGCGCCTGACAGTCCTGCGAGTTCTTGGAGAGAACATCCGCCCTTGAATGTTGAGAAAGAGGACGACGATTCTTCTCAGTATCTGCAGGAAGCATGTTACTATCTGCTGAAGAAGGGTCTGACCCTCGAACAGGTATCCAAAGCGCTTGAGGTTTCAGAGCACGAAGCAGCTCGACTTTATCACGAATTCGAATCAAAGATAGCTTCCGGGAAAACAGCGGAGAATGAAGTCGACAGGAACCTCTGGGAGGATGTCTACAACGACTCTGTCGGCAACGAGAAGATAACCTTCGTGAGGGACAACGGGTTCTATCATTGCAGACGCGATGATCTTGACAAGATGGACTCTCCCGCTCTCATGGCCATCTTTGAGACGAGCAAGAAATTCCTGGATTTTGACATGTACAGACGATACTTGGACAGCAAACCGCCGGTCGGCTATGATCCGATGGCGATGCAGAGGCAAATCAAACGGGCTGTGGATTTGATTGAGCGGATATTGAAACAGAGATGGGAAAGTGGGGAGACGAAAGAGAATGACAGCCTGTCGCGCTAACTTCCCATCTGCGCACGGATGGGCCTAGAGCTAAACCCGATAAACCCCGAGACCCGGCCGTAAAGAGAGTTTGAGTTGTCACTAGAAGGATTCGAAGTCGCAGTAGTCGGAGCCGGCCCAGCTGGAAGCGCAGCCGCACTCACCCTCGCCCGAGAAGGAGTCCAAGTTCTACTCGTTGAACGAGGAACATTTCCCGGTTCAAAGAACGTCTTTGGCGGACGCATCTACAGCTACGCCCTCAAACGCCTCCTCGGAGACCAGTGGAAAGACGCTCCGGTAGAGCGATTCGTAAGAAAAGAAGGAATCACCTTCATGACAGCGGACAGCTCGTTCAGCGTCGAATACGAGACGAAAGACCCGAGAGGAAGCTTCACTGCTACTCGAGCAAAGTTCGACAAATGGTTGGCCGAGCAGGCTGAGAAAGCCGGAGCATCTCTAATAACGGATTCAAGAGTAGACGACCTCCTAATCGAGGGCGGGCGTGTCAAAGGAATAATCGCGGGACAGGACAAGATTCCAACCGATGCCGTGATCGCATGTGATGGAACCACAACAAGCCTCGCCCGCAAAGCCGGACTCGCCACCATGCTAGAGCCTGAAGAAGTATCGATGGGTATGAAGGACGTTATTGAACTGCCGGCTGACAAGATCGAGGAGCGCTTTGGGCTTGATCCGGAAGAAGGAGCTGCCCATGTTTTTGTTGGAGAATGCTCGGGCGGACTGCGAGGCGGAGGATTCCTCTACACCAACAAAGACAGTCTGGCCTTAGGAATGGTCGTCGGCGCAGATGATGCATCACTGAAAGCGATCCCTTCCCACACTGTGATGGATAGACTACGAAACCACCGGAAAGTCCAGCGGTTCATAAGGGACGGGAAGACGATCGAGTACGACGCTCACATGATCCCCGAAGCTGGGCCTAAGATGTTGACGAGACCCTACACAGGAGGCATGCTCGTAGCAGGGGACGCAGCTGGGCACCTGCTCAATAATGGTTACACTTTCAGGGGAGTCGATATGGCAATTGTCTCCGGCGTTGCTGCGGCTCAAACAATACTTGAGGCTCGCAAGAGTAAGGACTATTCAGCTAGATCGCTTCAAGCCTACGAGCGGAAGCTGAGGGGGGAGCCGGCTCTCAAAGACATGTATACTTTCAGCAAAGTGCCAAGATACCTGCGCAACAACAGGCTCTATGGCGTCTACCCCGAACTGATTTGCAATGCTGCGGAGGCAGTCTATCGCGTTGATGGAAATGGAAAGCGAAAAATCTACAAAGAGCTTCGGGCACAGACAAAAGGTAAGGTCTCCACGATCAGCTTAATCCGCGACCTTCTTGCTGGAGCGAGGACATTCTAGAAATGTCTGAGAGACAGGAAGAAATGAGTCTCGACAAACGGTTGGCCCTCGTGAGCTTCAGCACGGATCCCGAGCCGTTCATTGTGGTAGATACGAAGCTCTGTCAGAAATGCGAAAAGAAGCCTTGCCTCTACATTTGTCCAGCTCAGGTGTACTCTTGGCAAGACCAGCTGAACTACAACACTGAGGGCTGCATGGAAACAGGTGCCTGCCTCATCGTTTGTCACAAGCTCGGAGCCAAAGCTATCAGTTGGAAGTACCCCTCCGGCGGAAAAGGCGTAAGCTTCAAGCTAGGCTGAGGGGGAACTTTCCTTAGCACGGAAACGGAACCCCAGTTCGGACTTCGTCATACTAAGGTCCGGCAAAGGCTCCAGATGTTGGCGCAACACCCCAAGCAGAGAACCGAAATTGATCGCTATACGGATACTGATCGCTGAGGTTTGGTGCCGAGGGCAGAACTAAGACTCTGGGTTAATATCCGGGTCTCGAGAATGCCCCCTACCTTCGTTTTACTCATATCGGGCTTTCGCCTGTCCTAAATCCTAAGGGAAGCGTAGCGAATGCCCCGGAACGACTGGTTGGACCCCACGATATGTCATCCGAAAAATCGATCTCTCGACTAGCTTGAATGGGGGAGGGCGGGGTTTTAGCACTCGTTTACCGATAAGACCAGCAGACTTATTCCTAGCCCGTAGTCGAGCCAAGAAGGATCCCGCTTGGCCTGTAGAAACAGTTAGCCAGGTTCAGTGGGTCGAGGTTGGGCACTATTGTATGCCTTCAAATCGCCTCGACCTCCGTGAACGCAAGACGCTGCGTTCAGCAGCAATTCTTCAACAAGTTTTGGCAGCTTCAACCTCGACAGATTGGGAGCAAAACTGGTTGGATTTGAATCTCTAGAGGTGGGATGCCCGGATCTGGGTAGTGAACCGAGATTCTTGAAAACGTTGTCCGTTATCTGGGGTAACCGTCTTTCTCTCAGCCCCTTGGATTAGGATCTCCTCGGGAAGATTCGAACGGGCTAGAAAATAACGGCATACGAAACCCGCAGAGAAGTCTCATTAGCCCCCAACATCCCCGTTTTCCGCTAGCATGGTGGCTAGATAGTAGTCTTCAGGGTGAAGCCCTCAGGTCTCGCTCGGAAGAGTCGCATTCCAGATTCGAGGTGCTGAAGCCGAATCAGGGTAGTGTTTTACGTCGACCCGATTTTATCCCTCCTCTCCACTTGTTCGCGGGCGCTAGGCAATCTGTCCGAATCGGGGTACGATAATTTTCTTGTACGTGCAGATCTATTGAAAGTCAAGTCTCAGTGGGTGTTTCGTCCCAATTTTCTGAATAGCCACAAAGCCAGTTTAGAGCGAAATGGCGTTCGAGACTGATGGAAGCTGCCTTGTGGTACTCTTCCTCCGAGAGTCTCGCATACGACTTTCCAAACAGTGAAAAGTCATCTTCAAGTGGCTTTGATATCAATCTGTTTTGGTAGGCTTGCCTTGCGGACTGAGCGATGACTTGTTGAAAAGTCCATCCCGCGGGCGGGCCGACGCCTTTCCTCTGCAGCTCAGCTGTTCGTGCTCTCCAATGCCACAGTTCTGCGATATTTCGCTCCTGTGATACATCTCGCGGAGGCTTCAGTCTTATCTTAGCCGCGAATCCGTTTGAGCGGGCCCCCAAGTCGACCCTAGCGAGAATCTGAGACTTCGGGAACTCAGTATCGTAAGGTGGTACTCTTTCGATGGATGAGAGAGCCCACAAAATGACTCCTAGCGCCTCCGAGCGCCAACTCGCTGTGACAATCTCCTCCGTCGTCCATGATCCGAGAGGTTTTGCCACGAGGTCTTTCTCTCTAGGAGATAAGTAAATGGAAATGCCCTCCTTCGCCAGCCAAGAGTTCAATCTCCCTGAGAGCTCAAGGACTGAGGCGCCCGCAGACGGTGTCTTCAGATTTATACTCTCTTCAAGGCTCTCTCTCACCAAGAGCGCTTCAAGACAGAGAGCTCTTTGCGCCACCTTATCTTGACCTAAAAGACCGGACATTGTGAGAGAGAAGCCTCACGCTGATTGCGGTTAATTTTTAAGTTTGGCAGATGTCCCATTTTTCAAGAAGGTACTGTCTTTTATTGCGAGCTATGGGCTTCCGGCGGTATTGGTTGGTCAAGTACTTGTTCGAAGCTGACAAGTCGTCTTTGGTCTTCCTTCCTCTGCTGGAATGAAGTTCTCAGGGTGCTCTTCGGGACGCGGAAGCTTTCCCCATCTAAGGTCTGTCGCCTTTATGATGGCGCAGTTAGTCAGCCGATGATCAACGATCAGGTCCTTAACTCTCTCCGCAATCAGGGTGAAGGACGGATAGCCTTTCACCGTAAAGAAGTCGGTGCCATCCCATTGCTGGGCATCGACTATGATCCCTTCTTGAAACGAAGAATATCTTGTGTAATCGCACACTGGGCACCTGTAAAGCAGGCGTATCCCTGACTCGGGGGAAGCATCCCCGGCTGTCCCCGTCGTCACAAGTTCCCAGATTCTTGGTATGGTATCCCGTTCATTCTTTGGGAGTCGCCTAACCCGCACGATTTCCGAGGTCCGTGCTTCAAACCCGGAGAACCCTGAGTCCTTGAATAGATTCAAAACCCTGTCAGACACTATGCATTCGCTGTAGATGGTCCAGATGAAGTCTCCAATATGCGACGTTGGGAGAATGAGACGAAGATTCCCTATTCTTCTTCGGCGGTCGTGTCTCGGGTCCAAGGAACATTTGATCTGCTCATAACGTACTTTTTCTAGCTCGGCATCTTGATACTTGTCATACCATTCAACAGTACCGTACACGACATTATCTGCCAAGGAAGGCTTGGCACTACGCGGCGGGCCTAGAGAATAGAATCTCTTAATCTGGTTCAATACGGAAAGAAGTCACCCACGAGCTGTCCCAAAAACCATACCACATCGCCCGATGTAGTCTCCTCACCGCTCCCGCGTGTGAAATCCGCCCATTGCGCGTTCCACCCTTCGGCAGCTCCAATTCCTTGTCTGTGGATAATTCTATGAACATTACGATCCAATTGAACTGTGTAGTCATCTATAGTGAACCCTTTGCTCTCAAAGAAGCTTTGGAATTGCCTGGGTAGAAGATGATGGATCTCCGTATGTTCGAGATCATAACCTCCATTTTCCATGGTTCTCCAAAAAGCGGAGGTATCAACGAGATCATCGGAGGTTACTTTGACGAGGGCATCGCCTCCGCCGTTTAGAAGAGCATCACCCCCCGTCTTTGTGATGATGTCAATCGAATCCTTTGACCCAGCGTCCACGACGGCGTCTTTGCCTCCGAACTCCAAGACATCTTTGACCAGAGTCTCGCCGACTCCTTGGCAACCCGGCTCATCTACTGAGCAGATTAAACCTAGGGCGGCGGCAGCCTCGAGGCAAACTAGTATGCATACAACCACTCCCAGTGTTACGACGCCAGCGAAAAGCAGAGCATCTTTAGCTACCTCAATCGATTCAGCCCCATTGATTGTACCACACTGGTGAAGCTTCTCGCATCGGTTATCCGCACCAAAACCTCCGTCCAGTCCAGTTGGATCTGTGGCAGATGTCGGTGTGTCCTGAACGTAGATGTAAGAGTTGAGGCTCTGGGGATTTGATCGGTGGCCTCGAAACGGGTCAGCTGATATGAATCGGCCGATGGATGGATCGTACCAGCGCTGGTACTCGTAGTACAAACCTGTCACGGCACTGTAGGGTTTGCCGTCGAACTTGTCTATGGCCCATTTGCCCAGGTTGCCTGTTAGAGTGCCCGTGTATTGGCCGTAGGGCTGATAGCCATTCGTGTACGCGACTGCCCCGTTCGGGTAGGTGATCATGCGTATGCTTCCAAGCGCGTCAGCATGATAGTAGTAGGTTGAGCCGTTTGCAAAGTTGGCTATTCTGAGCCCCGAGGGGAAGACGTAAGCGCAGTTGTAGGTGTTCAGGCGATTCTTGTAGAGTACCTCTGTCCCAGTGTATGCAAAGTACCATACTGCCCCGCTCTCGACAGCCTCGACTCTCCGTCCGCCTCCGTCGTAGGCGTACGACGCCTGGCCTGTGCTGTTGGTTACCTTGAGGAGGTCGCCGGCTGTGTCCCAGGTATAGTACCATCTGACCGTGCCGGTTGTTGTTGTCGTGGAGTTGGAGGTCGTTCTAGGGCATCCCGAATTCTGGGTCATCGTCGAAGGAGATGACAATGGTGCTAACGCCTGAACTATTCCAGGGAGGACGGTGCCAATGGATCCCAGAACCGTAAGGAGAATTAGACCCGATACCAAGACAATTTTTTCGGCTCTTCTTGTTCGGCGACCGGGAACGTAGAGTCTGATGGCTAGGTCTTCACTCAACGGCTAGCCGGACCTCAGCCGCCGTAGAATGTGCTTTGGAGACTTAACCGAGTACGTACTTCTAGTAACTACTTACTAGAGGTAAGTGCCTATCATCGGTTAAGGCGTGTATTGATGTTGCAAATGTGTTTGCTTGTATACGCGCCGCTTTTCAAGGTGTCTGCTGATAGAACGTAAGGAATGCCGCTTGGATGGTCTCGATCAGCTCCAGAAGCTATTGGGTCTTCTCGCCGAGGGTGAGCCGCGAACTCTAGAGAGTCTGTCTGGAGAATTGGGTTGGCCGGAGGCTAAGACAAGGCTGCTCGCCGAGTTTCTTGCAGAACATGGGTTCGTCTCGTATAGGGTATCTGAGTCAACTGTAGCACTTGACCCTCGGCTACGTAACTTGATGATTGAGGAAGACTAGATATCTCGGCCAAGTCCGCTCTTATCGCCCGTAAACCCGTGAGAAAGCTCTCCCCCTTCTTCGTTAGAACGTAAAGTGTCCGTTCTGGTGTTAGATACTTCTGTATATGGCCTGAAGAACGCAGTAGCTCGAGGTGTCTAGAGGCTCTCTTGAAATTCAAACCATTCTTCGTAGCGATAGAGGTCTTTGTAGCTCCTACTGTGGCCATCTCCAGGATTTCGTAGATGATCCACATCATCTCCCTCTTCCGCTTCAAACGAGATGATCAAAACGCGATCGACCATGACCTGCAGATAAAACATTTTTGTGAGGTCAGATAGCTGAGCAGCAGTTTTGTGTGTGAGAGAGTGTACGTGCTTAGTTAATTTCGTAGTCGGGTTACGACATGAGAACGGAATCGCGAACTCACGTTCAAAGTTCAGGTCGCTATGAATAGGTTACTTTGGGATCTCACGTGAAAGCTCGCGAAGACAACCAAATGCTTGACTAGATAAGAATACAAGTCAGCCACAGAACTGTAGATTAGGCGCTTAATACGCTCTGCACGTAGCGGCTTACCTGCTCTTTTTGAGGGCTCCGTATCTGGATCGTTCCGCCCACCCCCGGAACCGAACGTGGAATGCTGACGAGCTATTAGAATGCCAAAGATATGCTAGTGGCATTCCTTCGACTGAAATACTCCGAACGAATCCCTTCTAATATTGATGGCTGGAATTGAAAATGCGTCTTGTCTCTGTTAGGAGGACTCACCGAGACCCAAGGTAGGAGACCCGAGTGGCCAAGACAAAAGGTCTCTGTCGCCTCCCGCATCTGGCCAGGCGACACTATGAATTTCTGTCGCATAACCCTCTTAACCAACAATCTATTGCCTTCGCAGTCAGGAGATCAGGAATGAGCAGCCAAATGGTCGAAATAGCCCACGAACCGCTGAAACGGATCGTCGTCCGAGAGCTCGTCAAGTACGATAATCCACAACAACTCGTGAGTGCGTTGTCGTTCATCATGAAGATGGGACAACCCGTTTTACTAACGTGGGCAGAGAATATGGTGTTTGTATCACAGCCAATCCCGCCCTCCGACATGCCAGAGGAATATGCCCGCGGGGAACTCTACATAGCGTCCATAAGCTACGCGCCTATGGCAGAATTTGTCCACAATGTGAGGTCAGGAAACATTGAGATGCCTGTAATCGACGTGTCTCGAAGCCCACTCAGCCAAGAACTTGCAAAATTCCTGAAAGCGAAGCTCGAGAACACGTAGCAAACCCAGCTCAGCTCTTACCGTAGTACTTTCGCATCTCCTGAGTGAGAGCCGGGACGACCTCGAAAACATCGCCCACGATCCCATAGTCCGCGAATCCGAAAATGGGCGCCTCGGGGTCCTTGTTTATCGCGACTATCACCTTCGAGTTTATCATGCCAACTCTGTGTTGAATGGCCCCAGAGATGCCACACGCGATGTAAAGCGTCGGAGAGACCGTTCTACCCGTCTGTCCAACCTGGTCTGAGTGCGGCCTCCAACCGGCATCGACCGAAGCTCTCGATGCTCCGACAACACCGCCCATGACACTAGCAAGTTCCTCCAGAATCTTGTAGTTCTCAGGTCCTCCCATCCCTCGTCCCCCGGAAACGATGACTCCTGCCTCTGTGAGGTCTTGTTTTTTCGCCCCGTGCGTAACGAACTCCTTCACGGTCATCTTAGTGGTTGGCTTCTCGAATGAAAGAGATTGGACCGACGGACTGATTGCAGGAACTCTCTCCTTGGCGGTGAATACATTTGGGCGAAGACTTGCAATCTTTGGATTACCCCTCATCTTGACTTTCAGCAACACCTTGCCTGCATAAGCAGGGCGGGTTGCAATGAACTGATCGTCACTGATTTCCAGCTCAGTGCACTCTGTTGCGACGACGGTGTTGAGATGGATTGCGAGACGTGGCGCTAGGTCCTTGCCGGTCGAAGTGGCTGGGAGGAGGATGACGCTGGGGTTGATCTTCTTCGCCAAGTCGAGAGCGATTTGTCGATAAAAGTCTGGTTGAAAGAGCTTCAGCGTTTCGTCGTCGGCGACCGAAACCTTGTCCGCACCGAACCGACCGAGAGAATTTGCCTGGTCTCTTATCTTGTGACCGATGGACAATGCGTGTACCTCTGTCTTTGACAGATCGGCTAGCCGTCGGCCCTCCGTTACCGCTTCGAAGGCTGACTTTCGGAACTCGCTTCCCGAGGACTCTGCGAAGACGAGTATCGGGCCTTGCATTTGCTAGATCACCTTGGCCTCTTCGTGCAGAACCCTGACCAACATTGGAACAGCTTCAACACCCTTTCCTAGAACCCTGCCTGGGGGTCGAGGAGGAGGATATTGGACCGAGACTGTCTCCAGTATGCCGGGAAACTGTTGAGGTTCTTTCACGACAATGGGTTTCTTTCTCGCAGCGACTAGTTCTCTAAGCGACGCGTATCGGGGAACCGTCAAGTCTTTCTCCGCGGTAAATGCGGACGGAAGGATAGTCTCGACAACGATTACCCCTCCTTCAACTTCTCGATGAGCCACAGCTTTGCCGTCGGAGATATTGAGTTTGACGATTTGAGTGACGCATGGAATTCCAAGAAGTTCGGCCACCATCGGCCCGACTTGTTGATTGTCGTCGTCAACACCCTTCTTGCCAAACAACAGAACGTCGAATTCGACACTTTTCAATTCCGCTGCAATTGCTCGGGCGACCGCGCTTGGGTCATCTGGAAAATTTTCGCTCTTGAGATGAACAGCCCTGTCCGCGCCAAGCGCTAGAGCTTTGAGAATTACGTTGGTTGACTTCTCTGGTCCGAGGGTGAGAACAGCGACTTCCCCGCCGTGTTTCTCCTTCAGCTGGACACCCTGTTCCAAGGCATATTCTTCGTAAGGGTTGATTACGAACTCTGCATCGCTTGTGACAATTGATTTCCCATCTGGCGCTATCTTGATGCGGGTTGCTGTGTCCGGGACGCGCCGTACGCACACGACTACTTTCAGTTCTTAGCCGCCTAGTCGAACACAAATTTGGCCGAAGAATAAGGTTTCCTTGGAGAAGATCGCGTTCCTGTAGTAATTATGGTAAACAGTTAAAGCTCGGAACAGTTGACACTTGAGATGAGAATAGTATGGCTTTAGGAGACCCGTTCCAGATCCTACTGATACTGGGAGTGCTAGCCGTCATACTGATCTGGGGCCCACAAAAAATACCAGAGCTCGCGAGGTCCATAGGAAGGGCACGCAAAGAATTCGACGACGCCTCGAAAGGACTGACAAACCCTATCTCACCCTCTGTACCAGCTGCATCTGCATCTGATCCTCTGACTGATACCGCACACAAACTGGGAATCGATACCCAAGGCAAGACGCGTCAAGAGATATCTGACGAGATCGTTAAGGCAGCTCAGACAAAGTAGTCGGACAAGTTCCCATCTTCGCGGTCAAGTCCCGGTGCCTACTTGTTATGAGGCCAGTTGACACAGTCATATGATCTTATTGAGCGTCTGTTGGATACGCGAGGGATAGTGGAAGCTCTTGTCGGAGGAACGATCGCGAGAAAAAGTTCTCCCTCTTTGGGACCACATTTCAGAGCTTTCAAAACGAGTGAAGATTTGGATCTATTCCTTTGTCATTGCGACCCTCTTCTACCTTGCAGTCCCATCTGACCTATCGTTCCTACAGAACCCCTTCCAAATCTACCATCCAATAATCACAGCCATTCTCGCAGGGATAAGGACGAGACTGTTGCCGCCACAATACATACTGATCGGGGGAACAGTCACCACGCCTCTGGAGCTAATCGTTGTAGGATCCGCTGTGTTCGGATTCGCCACAAGTGTCCCCGTGCTCGCGTATGAGATATACAAGTTTGTAGACCCCGCCATCAAGGCCAGCGAGAAACAGTCAGTGTACCCTTTCGTTGCTGCTTTTTCGATTCTCTTCCTGGTAGGCGCCTCGTTCGCGTTTTTCGTACTCCTGCCTTTCATATTCTTGTTCTCTCTGCCCTTCTTCCAAGCCGTCGGAATATCCACCTTCATTTTCGCGGACCAATTCTACAACCTCGTTTTCTTCGTCATCGTTTTGTCAGGCTTTGCCTTCACAATCCCGGTCTTCTTCGTCCTGCTGGTCAAGTTACACATTCTCGGGACGAAGATGCTTACCAAGAATCGGAAGTATGTCTGGGCCTCAATCTTGGTTTTGACAGCGATAGCATCACCTGACGGCGGGCCTCTTGCAGACGTTGCGCTATTTGTTCCGATAATTATACTTCTAGAAGGCGCAATCTGGTACGCAAAAAGATACGAAAAGGGACGTGTGGACGACGAAGTGAAGACCGCACCTATCGAAACAACCTGCCGCTTGTGTGGAGGAGACATGGATCCGGGTGGCGTGTTTTGTGGACGTTGCGGAAGAGCGAGACTTTGAACCTGGGAGCGTCCACGCCTCGGAGCGCTCCAGATGAGTTAAAAGAGCCAGATCTAGAATTGGAATTAGATGATGAAATTCCGCAAATACATGCGGACGGAGCGTTCTCAGCCGACGCAATGACGAACGACATCGGGCGGGCTGATAATAGGGACCTTGTCCGCCCGAATCCCATCCTTCCGGAAGTTCATTCCATTTTGACCTCCCGATAACTCAGCGAAGGATTGTCGTGACAAGTGCCGATATCATTAACAGATTCAAAGAAATATTATAACGGGACGAAAGAGAGAGAATTCAAACGAACTCGCCCAACAATTTTGTAGACGAATCAATTTGATAACACCAAAGTCGCAACTGCTTCCTCAACTTAGTCAACTCTTTCGCCGGATCCCATTTCTCCTGACCACGACAAGAGAAGACCCCAAGGCATCTCTCTACGGCGAGAAGTATCTCAAACGACTCCTATGGTATCTGTTCGCCGGAACCCGCGGAGGACCTAGCAGGGCTGAGATCATCAAAGCTATTCAGAATCGTCCCACCAACGCCAATCAACTTGCGCAGATACTACATGTAGACTACAAAACCATCCAACACCACGTTAGGGTCCTGGAGGAGAACGGCCTTATCGTTCCATCGGACAAGGGAGCGTATGGTGCGGTTCTCTTTCTTACTCCCAAGATGGAAGAAGCGCTTCCAATCCTCGACGAGATTTGGAGCAGAATTGGAAGAAGAAAGATAAACGAAACAAAGACGGAGTAGAGTGACCGAGCTTGGGCTTTGCACTGTGGGCTAGCGCAATAGTGGCCTTCGCGAACATAGCCATGACCCTTGCGTTGCTGGCAATCTACCTCGGGACATATAGAAAGGTCAAATCTTCCTTTACCATGGGTCTCGTTCTCTTTGGAAGCTTTTTCGTAGTACTAAACGTGGCAATTCTCGTATTCTGGCTCTTTCTATTCGAAAACGTGAGTTCAGCCGGCACCCTTGTGGATCAAGCCTCAACCTACATGCTCGTGGTGAATGTCGGAGAAGCCCTGGCTCTGGCAAATCTGCTTAGAGTGACCTGGAAATAGGGAAGTAGCCCTCGGCAACCCATTCCCCAACGCAAACTCATCAATCGGAAACTCATTCTTAGTAGCTCGGACAGGACCCGAGAACATCGTAGAGATTCGATTTTGCGACAGACTCCTTCTTCGCATCTCGCTCTGCGAGTATCCCCCTCCAGCTATCTCCGGGTAGAATATGGGTTAGATTCCGGGGAGATTTGGAAAAACCGTTAAGAGTCGATCCAAGTGATGTCAGCCCGGAATCATCTTGAAAGAGAATGAGAAGACTGAGGAGAAATCTGAGTCCGAACAGGACTCCAGCAACAAGATATCCCGAAGAGACTTCTTGAAATTCGGTGTCGGAGCCGCCGCGGTGGCGGCAGGCGCAACAGCCCTTATGGGAAGGATCCCTATCCCAGCGGAGCAACCGAAAGCACCTGTGGCGAACGACAGCGCGGAGCCGATTGTCGCCTCTGTAAGTGGTGATCAGCTAACAGTCATGAATGGACAGGTTTCTGTGAAGGTGAAGGATGCAGGATTGGCCGCTCAGATTGCAGACAAGGTACGGGAGGGAACTAGACGATGACATCCCACAGAGAAGCCCCTAAGATTTCTAAAGACCCCGTCGCTGACAACACCGACCTGTACGCCTTTGTTAGTCCAGACAAACCTGACACGGCAACCATTCTGGCCAACTACATTCCATTGCAGGAACCTGCCGGGGGCCCCAACTTCAACACCTTCGGGGACGACGTGCTCTACGAGATAGTAATAGACAACAACGGCGATGGAATAGAGGACATCACCTACCGGTTCCGATTCAAGACCGAGATCGGGGATCCCGACACCTTCCTCTACAACACTGGTCCTATCGGCTCCCTTACTGACCCCTCGTGGAATGTGAAACAGTTCTACTCGGTCACAAAGGTAGTCGGACCCCGCAGGACCGGCGTATCCACGATTCTGGGTCGCAACCTGCCAACCCCACCCGTCAACGTTGGACCACGTTCAACACCGAAGTATACGGACCTAGCAAATGCAGCCATCAATACTTTGAGCGATGGCTCGACCGTGTTCGCTGGCCAGAGGGACGAAGCGTTCTTCGTGGATCTTGGATCGATCTTCGACCTCGGCACTCTAAGACCGGTTCAAGGTTTTCATCTAGTCAAGACAGGGATCACTGCGGATGACACCAACGCAGCCGCCGGAGTTGACGCCACAAAAGGCTTCAGCGTTCATACTATCGCGATACAAGTAGCCAAGAATAAACTGACATCAGATGGATCAAACCCCACTGACCCGTTAGGGAAGAACTCAACGATCGGAATATGGGCATCGGCAAGTAGACGAAGGGCTGTAATCCTTCCCACCAACGAAGACGGCAACCAATCAGGCGACAATGAAACCAACGCAGTCGTGACAGGACCTTTCACACAAGTGTCCCGGCTGGGAATGCCCCTCATCAACGAGGTAATAATCCCGCTAGGAAAGAAAGACTTCTGGAACACATCGCTTCCCAGATCCGACTCCCAGTTCCTCCAATACTACCAGACACCCGAACTCCAGAAGCTGCTCCCCGTGCTCTACCCTGGAGTCTTCCCGAACTTAGCAACGGTAACCGAGGCCCGCGCCGACCTCATCGCAATACTGCTGACCGGAATACCTGCCGGCATCATTCCAGGGTTCCAAAACTTCACAGGGCCCCTCCAAGCTGACTATCTCCGCCTGAACCTAGCGATCCCTCCGAACACTACCAACCCCAGCCGCCTAGGACTCGTAGGCGGGGACCCAGCAGGGTTCCCTAACGGACGAAGAGTACTGGACGATGTCGTGGACATCGAAATTAAGGCGATAGCTGGCGCGACTCTGCCTTTGGTGGACAAGAATTTCATGACAGACAGTGCAGTCAGCCTAGTAACCCAAGGCATTCCTGCCGGGAATCCGGTCCAGCCACCCAATACCGCGCCGTTCCTGTCAGTATTTCCTTACCTACCGCACCCAGTCCCCGGCTACGAACATTCTCACGACCCCTAGTCGTGACCAACGTGTGGCTTTTACGGCCACACTTTCCTCTGTTTTTCAAAACCAGTTCCAACATCTTCCCTGACGACTCTACGATTATCGAATCGAGAGCTCATTCCTCATCTTGCGGCTTGGATTAGAAAGGAGACGAAGACCTAAGCTAGATCAGAATTAGTTTTCAGAGAATCATTTCAAAAGTCTTATTCTACCGTAGTTCTACGCTGCTTGGATACCTGTTGCCCTGTACGGTTATTGTCGGCGGGTTCTTCGGAGACGAGGGAAAGGGGAAGATAGCCGCTTATCTAGCAACGAAGGACAAACCCGACCTATGCGTCAGAGGCGGGAACGGACCCAATGCCGGCCATACTGTGATCCACGGTGGAGTCCAGTACTCTCTTAGGCTCATACCGAGCGGCTTTGTCAACCCCTCGACACGCCTTCTCATCGGACCAGGGGTCCCTGTCGACCCGACCGTCTTACTCGACGAGCTCCGGAAAACAGACTCCGAACGCAGGATCGAGGTCGACAATCAGTGCGCCATCGTTGAGCCGCGCCACAAAGAGCAGGAATCACGATCAGATCACTTGTCAAAGAAAGTTGGCTCTACTAAGAGTGGAGTTGGGGCGTGTAATGCAGAACGAGCCTTGAGATTGGCGAAATTGGCTCAACAGATTCCGGGTCTCAAACCGTACGTTGGTGATACTGTGGGGGAAGTTCAGAAAGCACTTTCAGAGAACAAGAAAATCATGATTGAAGGGACCCAAGGCACCTTTCTCAGCCTCTACCACGGAACCTACCCCTACGTCACCTCAAAAGACACGACCGCGTCTGCAGCCTGCGCCGATGTAGGTGTCGGTCCAACTCAGGTTGACGACGTCATAGTCATCTTCAAGGCATACGTAACACGGGTAGGAGAAGGACCCCTAGAAGGACAACTAGAGCGTGATGAGGTTGCGCGCCGTGGATGGACAGAATTTGGAACCGTTACAGGGCGAGAGAGAAGAGCCGCCCCTTTCGATTTCAAGCTCGCAAAGAGAGCGGTCCAGCTCAACGGAGCAACCCAGATTGCATTGACCAAACTCGACGTGCTGTTCCCCAGCGCCAAGGGTACTAGGCGACTAGACGATCTTGACAGAGAAGCAAGAGAGTTCGTTTCGAGGATCGAGCAAGTGACCGGAGTCCCAGTTACTTTGATTGGAACTGGACCTGGAGAGGAGGACATCATTGATCGAAGACGAAACAGCGCGGCTATGGCTGTTCAACCGGTGCTAGAGCGCAAGAAACTCAGCCGCGTCGAGGCTAGAAGATAGGGCGCGTCTACGGAGTTTTCTGAGCTTGCGCAGCCGTTGACGGCTTCATCCTAGCGAACCAGGTTCTGACTTCCAAATTGGGCGCAGCTCTTGAAAGAGCCTTTACGACAACGAACGGTACGACCGTGGCCAGCACGGTTTGAATTACGTTGTATGTTGCGAGCCCAACGAAATAGAAACTCAGGTATGAAGTCGAGAAAACCGTATTGGGGAAAAATACGAAAATTAGAAACACGTAGTTAATCGGAGTCAAGATGATTGCCCGAAGGGCGGCTCCTGTTCCAGACATAAGGCCGAAGCCAGTGATCACCCCTCCTCTGCGCTTGAGGATACGAGCGTAAGCTCCGTATCCCAGCCACATTCCAAGGAGCATGCTCGTTACGCCGAATAGCTTGAGCAATGGGCCGAATATTGGGGACGGGGTAGGGAGGAAGTTGAGAACCAAGTAATGGATAAGCGTAGTGAACAATCCGACTGCAGGGCCAAACAGCAAAAAGGCAAGAACGTCAACAATCTCTGCTAGGTCGAGCTGAAGAAAGGTAAAGCCCGGAACGGGCCAGGGAATCTGGATAAGAAAAGTAATTACCGCTGCCAGAGCGCCGAAGACCGCTGCTCCAGTGAGTGAAGTGGTTCTCGAAACACTGGTCTTCTGGACACTCATGAGCCGCCGGCTAAGTTCTACTCATAAAAGAGTTTCTACTCATAATTGAGTTGCAGTTCTAACCCCTCTACCCAGAGCTTCGCGCCATGACATGTATCGTCATTTCCTGAAGACATCGAGCGGTACGTGTCTTTCCCTGAGGATCCCGCTTCCTCATGGTGATCAAGTCCTCAGGAGTATCGACGTCGAAAGACAAACGGAAATTCGAGATTGAATAAACAGCGGCCCCTGTCTTCTGCGCTGCTCGAAGGTGGGTGCTGAAACTCCATCTTCCATATGATGGGCCGATAGCGTTGGGAGGTTCTCGAACCATAACGTTGGTCCCTGCCTTTAACGACGGGGACAGGACGACTCTCGGTACTGTACCTCCCATCGAGTACAATTCTTTCAGGTCTCTCGGCTCTAGAAGGGGAATGTCTGCAAGTATTACGGCCACGGAGGACGCCTTCTCATTGAGAGCGAAGTGTGTTGACTGTCGGACACCTGCGTTGAGCCCTTGTCCTTCCTGGTGGAGAAATGACCCCTGGGGTAAGTTAGCCTCTTCCGCAACATTTGGGTCAGGAGAAACAACCAGGACCCGGCTGAAAAGTTCAGATCCTTCGACTGCAGTCAGCACGTCTTCCAATAAAGCAATGACGAGTTTTTTCTTGTCTTGTGGTCCGAGTGAGCGGGAAAGCCTGCTCTTGCTATCGAGCAGTCCCTTGACGGGAATGATTGCAAAGTTTCTTTTCAAAGAGTTTCCGCCAGCTTCAAGGTATCTTCTGCCAACCGGACTCTCGCAGCCGATGAGTCCATGATCGTCTGGGTTGAAGCGACCTTCATTCCAAGCCCGTTAATCTTCGAAGCGACAGCTTTGTCGACATTATCGATGACAAAGCCTCTGACCAGTCCTTTGTAGAGCTGGGCAACTCCGAGGGGAGAGACTTCCAATCCCAAATGGCGCATGATACGATCTAGGGGGCCCTTTATCGACCTTCCCCCAACGATGGGACTGATACCAAGAATTCGGCCTTTGGTCTTCGCTAGAGCGTTGCGGATTCCGGGAATGGCGAGGATTGGTCCGATGCTAAGGATAGGGTTGCTGGGGCAGAGGATGATGACTTCTGATTTTTCTAGTGATTCCACAACGCCCGGCGCAGGCGTCGCTATGCTCGCTCCCTCGTAGCTTACATCTTCTACATTATCCTCGAATTTTCTCTTGACAAAATACTCCTGGAAATCCAATAGTCCAGCTGAGGTCTTGATCTTGGTAGCCACCATCTGGTCAGTCATAGGCAGGATTCTGACCTTCACGCCTAGGAACATTCGAATTTTTTCGGTCAATTCCGATTGGCTGAATCCCTGTTGGAGGAAGGCTGTTCTGAGGAGATGGGTTGCAAAATCCCTGTCACCTATTCGAAACCATGTTTCCGCAGAATAACGCTCGAGCTGTGCCATGCAATTGTAAGTGTCCCCAGCGATTCCGTACCCCTTTTCCTTGTCTACAATTCCCGCGAGCGTATACGTGACAATGTCAATGTCGGGGCTAATGTGGACACCGAGATAGTCGAGGTCGTCTCCAGTGTTGACGATCGCTGTTACCTTTTCCGGCGGATAGACTTGTACAAGGCCGTCCAAGAAACGCGCTGCACCAACCCCGCCTGCGAGGCATACTACGGACCGGAACATACTGAAGGGCCTGCGAGAGGGCTTGCGCCAGCCCAGCCTCTAGTTAAAGGCTAGCGCTTTTTCGTACCAGCTTTCTCAAGAATGCGGTGGGCTTCTCTAAGCTTGTAGACTGTGGTCCTGAGATATCGGTACCCTTCCAAGGATGATTTGCCACGAAGCTCTGTCGCGCGCCGTAGGGATTCGTCTGATTCCTTGACCAGCGGAATGGGCTCGGCGTTCCTCTTCCTCACCGGGACGGGTGGGTCCTCGTCCTCAAGACCATAGGTGAGAGAGTAGAGCAGACTACTGTATTCGGCTGCTTCTTCAGCCCACCAGACTTTCTTCTCGGAATCTGATCCGCCTCTGGAGAGATAGTCTAGAGCCACGTCAAGCTTGGCCCTCGCCTCTTCCAAGGCCTTGCCCACTTTCTCCTCCAGCATTCGCTGTTCTTCAGCAACATCCATCAAGGCGATCCCGACGGTAACTATTCTACCGTAACGCTCTTGGCCAGATTTCTCGGATAGTCAGGGTCGTGGCCTAGAATTACAGACATGTAGTAGGCTAGGAGTTGCAGGGGAACGACGTAGACGACTGGGGTTGCGAGCGATGGGAGGGATTCTGGTATTTCTATCACATCGTCGGATAGGTTTCTGACCTCTTCGTCTCCCTCTTCTATGATCGAGATTATTCTCGCTCCGCGGGCCTTCATCTCCATAATGTTACCGATTATTTTCTTGTGAGTCTCGTCCCTCGGTGCCACGAACACCGTTGGGAATCCTTCTTCGATGAGTGCGATGAAACCGTGCTTGCTCTCGCCCGCAGGATACGCGATCGCGGGGATGTAGCTTAGCTCTAGGAGTTTCAATCGTCCTTCCAAGGATGTTGGCACGCTGACTCCTCTCCCAAGGAAACAGATGCTCGACGCACCGCTGCAGCTCTCGGCAATCTTCTTCACGTCCTCCACCCTCGTATTCAGCAGATTCTGGATCAAGGCAGGAGTTCGGTGCAGAGCCTCTTCCAGTTCGCTAATCTCTTTAGATGAGACTTCACCCTTCTTTCTACCGATCGCAATCGCGAGTCTGAGGAGAACAGTGACCTGTGAGGTGAACGTCTTTGTCGCCGCGACGCCGATCTCTGGTCCCGAGTTCTGTCCGATATAGACATCGGACAAGCGCATCAACGTGGAACCCAAGACGTTTGTCACGCTGACGATCGAGGCTCCCTTGGCCTTCGCGTCTCTAACCGCGTTAAGAGTATCCATCGTCTCGCCGGATTGGCTTACTGCGAGGATTGCTGTCTTGGAGTCGACGAGGTCGAGAGCTTCGTCTGAGAACTCGGATGCTACCACGACCCTGACGTTCATTCCCGCCAGTTTCATGAGAGCCTGTCCTCCTACTAGCCCAGCGTGATAGGAGGTTCCGCAAGCGACGATGAACACTTTCTCGGACTGCATCAGCTTGCTGGCGAGAAGATCATAGTAGATCTCATGGGTCCTCATCGCGTCTCTTATTGTATGGACTTGCTCGTGGATCTCCTTGAGCATGAAGTGCCTGTAACCCTGTTTCTTAGCAGACTCCGGATCCCAAGTTACCGTGATAGCGTCTCTCTTTACCGCAACCCCATTCTTCGCTTTCAGGATCCTAATCCCGTCTGGGTCGAGAATGGCCATTTCCCCTTCCTCCAGAATCAACGCTTTTCGAGTCAGGGGTAGGAAAGCTGCTATGTCGCTGGCGCAGTAGTATTCTCCATCTCCCAGTCCGAGGACCAAGGGGCTTTCCTGGCGGGCACAGAGAATAGTCTTCGGCTTCTCCAGACTGGTCAGGACGATGGAGTAGGCTCCTTCCAGCCGATTGATAGTTTTCCGGAATGCCTCTTCAAGACTGAGCCCGTGGCTGAGATATTCCTCAACCATATGTGGGACAACTTCCGTGTCCGTTCTTGAGGCAAACCGGTGCCCTTTGGTTTCGAGTTCACGTTTGAGGTCGAGATAGTTTTCTATTATCCCGTTGTGGACGACGGCGATTCGGGATTTGCAGTCGACCAACGGGTGAGAGTTCTCCTTGACCGGTCGGCCATGTGTTGCCCAGCGGGTATGCCCGACGCCTACGGGTCCGAGGAGATCGTCGAGGTTGTATTTGGCGTGGACCTCATCAAGTCGTCCACTATCCTTCTTTACGGTAAGAGTTCCATTGGAGATCGTTACCTCGCCGACCGAGTCGTACCCTCGGTATTCTAGTCGTTTGAGGGCCGCGTGGATGAGTGGAGCGGCCTCTCTACCGTCGTGGAGAACGCAGCCGAATATGCCACACAAGGACGAGATGAGTAGTCGACGGTGTTAGCATTAAGAGTTCTTGAACGGAACATGAGGGGCAACGCGAGACTTGAGTAGGCCCCGGGGGGCCCGAAAATTCACGGTTGCCTGTTTCAGGAGGTGATTCCAGCAACCGTTTTCAGGAACCAGTTTCAACGTGTGTTTCAATAATGCGTTTCAAAAAGCAGTTTCAGGACCTGATTTCCTGTTGTTGATTCCATTTTTTCGACTTAGCGTTGTTCTCCCATTCTATGTTTTCTACAGAAAAAGGTACAGTAGACAGCGAATGATACATCATAATAACCGGATGCTCCAACCCATTTCCGGTTCCAGCATATGGCTGCCGACGCGACGTTCCTCATCCTGCTAGTGCTCCACATTGGCGCGATAGTAGCTTGGATGGGAGGCGCTGCACTATTCGTCTCAGTCATTATTCCTTCACTTTCCAAAATGTCTCCCTCTTCCAGAGCCGAATTCATCCAGTCCGCTCTCCCAAGATACCTCAAGTTCATCACCGGAAGCTCAATCCTAGCAATAATAGCCGGACTCATCCTATACGGATACACAACCCAGACAGCAACTTCGCTCGCCCCCAGCACTTCAGGACTCGTTTACATTCAAGCAGGTGCCATACTCGGGCTCGTCGTTCTGATAATCGCGCTAGGAATCCTAGTTCCAGCAGGCCGAAAATTCATATCACTGACAAAGCAAGCCCCGAAGCCACTAGCGGAACCAGCGGCTCAAAATCCGATGGCAGCCCAAATGGCAGGTCTCCAGAAGCGAATGGGCATAGCTGGACGCTTGGGAGTAGCCTTGCTGGGAATCGCCCTAATCCTGATGATAATCGGAGCAAGCATCTAGCCGCTCAGCTATCTAGAAATACAAGTTCTCAGTATTCCTCTGCATGGGTCACTCCACTCCTACAGAGGCCTTGCCATGTCCTTTCCCTCGTATGTTCATTCCGGAGAGATGCTGAAGGGAAACGCCGAATTTCTCAGCATGTTACGAGATCTGTGTTACGAGCTTGGAGTTGAAGGCTACAATCCATCAACCGTCCGACTGGTCAACCCAACGCGTGCGATCCCTTCAGACCAACCACTTGTTTTTCCCGATGGGTTGGTTCTTCCAACGACTCTGGTCGGCAAGCTTGTACCATCAGAGTGGAAACCACTCATAGCATCTGCTCTAATCTTCCGGCGGATGGCAAGGGACAAACGTCTACGCAGGTCCGCTTTTGAAATAGTCAAGTTCTATTTACTCGGCCTGCTACTTCTTCCCGTGTTCTTCGTTCTCAGTTTTCTCCCGGTGGTACTCTTCAATTTTCCCTTGTCCACCGGAGTGGTGGTCGGGATTCCAACCTACTTCGGTGTAGTATTTGTGTTGAACAGAATTAGGTCTGTTGGTAGATGGAGAAAGATCAGATTGAAAGCGGATCAACAGACCGCTGCTCTCGTGGGAAAGGAAGCGTTTCTTCAAGCGCTAGAGAGGATCGATGGAATGCATCTTGAGGATGTTGAAAGAGTCAAACACCGAGGCTTCATCGAACATTTCTTCTACACTCCGAGCATAATTGATAGAATGGTGGCGATCGGGCGACCAACTCCAACTCGTGACGAAGAATTCTCGAGGTTCCGCAAACAGTGGACGAGTAGTCCAGCTCGCTAGCCGGCATTCATCAGACTCATGAAAAAAACGGGTTACAAAACCAGGCGATTTGCCGCCCTAGAGACAACCTGGAGCCGAGAGAGGTACCTCGACAGTGGTACCTCGAACTTTAAGGGTCTTCAAGGTGAAGGCCATCATTCGTTTCCTCTGAATCAGAACGTACTCAAGCAAAAGAAGGTTGGTGCCTAAGCCCAATAGATATGCCAAATCCATTCTTGTCACCGTACATAATTAATGCTAACGAGATACTTACGGTCTACCTCTCGAAAACATATACTCCGGCTGATGCGGCCTCGACTGAGGCTACACATAGCAGCGCGGTCGCGTTGAAATGATGATAGCTGCGCGAAATTTCAATCAGGGGAGGTGCCCGGGTGTGCTCATTGGGGATCATTTCTTCCAAGAAGAGGGAGGTCCCGAGAGTTGGCGTTTCCATAACGCTAAATAAGCGGGGAGCGTAATTGGAACTTATCTCTGGTGTGAACGGGGATGGGTGGTCATCTTTACTGGCATAAGCCCGCTCCCGAGACCCTCATCAAAGGCTAAGCACCAGAATCAGACTCTAACTTTCACAACAACTGAGATAGGATACCGACCAAACCAGGCCATGCGAAGGCGTCAACGCCGCCGCTTGATCATCGCCAAATTTGGCGGTTCCAGCCTATCCAATGGAAATAAAATCAACCTAGCGGCAGAATCAGTCGCTATAGAATACTCTAAAGGAAACAGACTAGTTGCAGTAGTCAGCGCGGTCGGCAGAACAACTGACGAGCTTCTCGAACTCACGAACCACGGCGCTGGAATAGTAGACACGGATAGAGATGATATTCTCGCGATGGGCGAGAGAACCAGCGCCAGGATCTTCGCAGCATCATTGAAATCACGCGGGATACAAGCGCGTTACTTCGACCCATCAGACCGAGACTGGCCAATCATAACGGATCATGACTTTTCAAACGCGAACCCGTTGAGAACAGCGAGCATTCAACGAATACGAAAATATGTAAAACCCGTGGTTGAAGACGGAATTATCCCGGTCATCGGTGGCTTCATAGGCCGGACCAGAGATGGACGAATCAGCACGCTCGGACGTGGAGGAAGCGACACCACCGCCCTCCTCATCGCCACCGCACTCGGGGCAGACGAGGTCGTCCTGGTAACCAGCGCACCAGGAATCCTCACAGGCGACCCCAGCCTGATCAGTAACGCGCATGTTCTCAGAACCATCGACATGAAAGCGTTGATAGGAATCGCCGATAGCGGAACAAAATTCATCCATCGAAAGGCGCTACGATACAAAGACCCAGCAATCAACATCCGAGTCATACCCAGCGCAGTAGGGAGACTCGACGCACACGGAACACAGATCACAGGCGGACCACTGCCCGAACTTGAAGTGAAAATCCACAATCCCGACCCGGTCGCCTCCATAACCCTGGTAGGAAGAGACCTGCCCCAGAACCCAGAACTTATCCGGAAAGTCACGAAGATCATCAGAACGAATCTGGTTGCTATATCGCAAGACAGCGATAGCGCGATACTTTACCTCAGCCAGACACCAAGCTTACGACGACAAATATCTAGACTCCACGACGTAGTCGCAAAAGACCCTCACGGTCTTGCACTTGCCGCCAGGATGGGAATGGCCCTCATCACAGTCAAAGGAGTTGGCTTGGAGGAAACGCCTGGAGTTGTTGCAAGAGTAAGCGATGCGTTGCGCTTGAGTAACATCAACATATTCGGCGTCCTCACCATAACATCATCCGTCCTCGTCCTTGTCGACTGGAAGGTCAGGAAACAGGCGGGTAAGCTGATCAGAACCTCGCTGGAGAACAACTAGAATGGCGAACAAGAGAAAGGTAGCCGTCCTCGGCGCCACCGGAATGATGGGTCAGAAATTCGTCCAGCTGCTCGCCCATCACCCATGGTTCCAGGTAAGCGCAGTCGCCGCGTCCGACAAGAACGTAGGTAAAGAATATGCCACCTCTATCGGATCGAGAAAAGACGCAAACCTTCCCGATGAGCTAGGAAAACTCGTACTTACAGAACCTAAGCCGCAGGCCCTGGACGATCCAGACCTTGCATTTTCGGCCCTTCCTGCTGAAGTCGCAGGACCAGTGGAGGAGGAGTTTGCTAGAGCCGGGATGCCAGTGTTCTCGAACGCATCATCGCACAGAATGGATCAATTCGTCCCACTCCTGAACCCAGAAGTAAACCCTGAACATGCTGAGATGGTAGGAGAACAGAAGCGGCGGATGAAGACAGACGGTTTCATAGTTGCCAATCCCAACTGCACGACCGCCATTCTAACCCTCTCTCTCAAACCACTCCAAGACAGGTTTGGCCTCGAAACCGTCGTCGTGTCATCAATGCAAGCTGTGTCGGGTGCAGGCTACCCTGGAGTCGCATCGCTAGACATTATGCAGAACGTCATCCCCTTCATCCGAAACGAAGAGGAAAAGGTCGAACACGAAACCAACAAGATTCTTGGGACAATAACAAAACCCGCCGGGATCACTGTCTCCGCGAGCTGCAACAGGGTCCCAACACTCCACGGACACATGGAAGCAGTCTTTGCCAAAACACGATCCGCCGCAACACCCAGCGAAATTGTGAAGGTGATGAGAGAGTTCAAAGGAACTCCTCAACAGCTGAAGCTTCCTTCAGCCCCCGAGCACCCGATTGTCGTCCGGGACGAAGAGGATCGTCCTCAGACACGGCTCGATGTCGATGAGGGAAACGGAATGACGGTGACGGTTGGACGGGTCAGGCGAGACCCAGCGTTGGCCGGTGTCAAGTACATGGCCCTAGGCCACAACCTAGTCCGCGGTGGAGCCGGATGCTCCATCCTCAACGCCGAACTCTTCCTCGCAAAGAAGCTCATCAAGTGATCTAAGAAAAATGGAAACAGGAAAAACCCGCAGACTCAGACGGATATTCAAACAAGATGGCAAGACTGTCATCATACCGATGGACCATGGAGTATCCGTCGGACCAATCGAAGGACTCACAGACATGGAAACGACGATAGACAACGTAGCTAAGGGCGGAGCGGACGCTGTACTCGTCCATGCTGGCATAGCCAAGACAGTGGACAACCAGGGAATGGGTCTCATACTCCACCTCTCCGGCGCCACACGACTAACCCGTGAGCCGAACTGGAAAACGCAACTATCCACTGTAAAACTAGCCGTTCGTCTGGGCGCGGACGCGGTGTCTGTTCACATCAACGTGGGATCCGAGCACGAGCAAGACATGCTCGACCAGTTCTCGCGAATACTAGACGAAAGCGACGATGCCGGTTTACCAGTCCTCGCGATGATGTATCCGAGAGGACCCGGAATCCGGAACGAGCACGCTTACGAAGTGGTCAGCCACGCAGCACGGCTCGGGTACGAGCTGGGAGCAGACGTCGTCAAGACGAACTATACAGGAGATGTTGAGAGCTTCCGAAACGTCGTCAAGAGCGTCAACGCATCAGTGGTCGTAGCCGGTGGGCCCAAAGCAGGCAGTGAATCCGAAGCTCTCCAGCTCGTCTCGGACTCTATCAAAGCAGGGGCTGCTGGAGTATCGATTGGGCGAAACGTGTTCCAGCATCGCAACCCGGCCTTGATGACTAGAGCACTCGTCGAAATAGTCCACAACGGGAGCAGCCCCACGCAAGCACTCTCCATCCTGGGTGAAAGAAGTGAAAGAATTCTGGCTCGAGCCTAACCCCGAACTATCCGCGGAAACCATCCGCAAGATGGTCGACGAAGCCAAACCACACACCGTCCTCACCGACGTCAAGCTTCCTGGAGTCAACGCGAAAATCGCCTCGCGACTGGAAGGAATGGACATTCTCGTCACGTCAAGGGTTGACCACGTGTCGAGTGCCAAGAGAAACAAGACGCCAGTAGCGCTTGAGGTTATGATCGCTGACCAGAAGGATCTGGAAAGAATATCGCAGGCGCTGGATCTGCGTCCTGATTATCTCCTGATCAACTGTCCCAACTGGAAAATCATACCGCTCGAAAACCTGATAGCAGAAGCGAAAGGACGTTCGAAACTTCTCGCCAGAACCACAAGCTTTGACGAAAGCAGAGCAGCCCTCTCAACTCTAGAGCTGGGAGCAGACGGAATAGCACTCGCTTCCCATGACACAAACGAGATTCTCAAGACCCGAGACTTGATACTTGGAGAATCCGAGGACATCTCGCTCTCAACGGCTCAAGTCACAAGCGTCAAGCCCATTGGAACAGGAGCCCGAGTCTGCGTAGACACAACCGAGATTCTCGAAGAAGGCGAGGGACTTTTGACCGGCTCCTCCTCCGAAGCTCTGTTCCTAGTGGAAGGAGAAGTCCACGCCAACCCTCACGTGAACTCGCGACCGTTCAGAGTGAACGCTGGCCCAGTCTCATCATACATTCTGGCCGCGAATGGAAAAACACGGTATCTCTCCGAGCTATCTGCCGGAGAAACCGTTCTCCTGATTGACAGGAGAGGGCGAACCAGAAGCGTTGATGTCGCGAGGGTCAAGATAGAGCGCCGGCCAATGATCCTCGTCGAGGCGAGCATTGGAAGCCGAAAGCTAACAACGATAGTTCAGAATGCTGAGACCGTCCGGCTGGTCACAAGAGACGGGTCCAAACCGGTTTCAGAAATCACGCCCGGCGACGAGGTATTGGTCCGGTTCGAAGAGGGCGGACGACACTTTGGAACAAAAGTAGCAGACGAGATGGTCATCGAAAGGTGACCCCCAAAGTCTGTGTCTCTATCTCCTCAACCGACACTCCCGAGCTATTGGGAAGAGCGCAGAGAGCCGAGAGACTCTCCGCGGATCTTGTAGAGGTTCGTTTGGATCGGCTCCGGAGCTACCACGGACTGACAAAGATAGCCCGCGCGGTTGAACGACCAATCATCGGAACCAACCGGCCCCTGTCGGAAAAGGGATCCTTCGACAGATCCGAAGCCGAGCGCCTGAAGATCCTGATGGAGGCTGTAGAGGGAGGATTCCAGTACGTAGACCTAGAACTCACCACAACCAAGCTGGACCGCGTCATCAAGACGTTTAGGGAGAAAGGTGCCAAGATCATACTGTCCCACCACGATCACTTCAGAACGCCTGATCCCGCGAAACTCGCCTCAACCCTGGTCCAGCTTCAGAAGTTCAAGCCCGATGTCTGCAAGATCGTCACAACAGCGCAGATTCCTGAAGACAATCTCACCGTCCTCAGCTTGTTGAAAGCGAACCATCAGAACTCGCCGCTGGTCAGTTTTGCCATGGGACAGGCGGGAGTCTGGTCCAGGCTACTAGCACCGTTCTACGGAGCCCACTTCACCTACGCCTCGCTGGAGAGAGGACTGGAAACCGCTCCCGGGCAGTCGACTATTGCCGAACTTCGCCGAATCTACGAGATGCTAGGCGTGGAGTAACAGCATATGATCAAAGGGGATACCAGAGTCCACTCCATCTACGGATCGCCGGTAGCCCACAGCCTCAGCCCCGTGATCTTCAACGCGACCTTCGAGAAACTATCACTAAACAGAACCTATGTACCCTTCGAGGTCAGGAGGGATAACCTGAAACGGGCAGTAGAAGCAGCCCGCACGCTCGAGTTTGACGGCTTCAACGTCACAATGCCCCACAAGACCACCATCTTGGATATGTTGGACGGGCTTGACGAGAACGCGAAGAAAAGCGGATCAGTCAATACAGTTGTCCGAACCAAGACCGGACTAGTAGGATACAACACTGACGGAGAGGGAGCTGTCAGAGCTCTGAGATCCTACGGTTTCGAACCCGGCAATAAGCGGATAGTAGTGCTCGGGGCGGGAGGAGCGGCCCAAGCACTAGTTCATCGTTTTTCGACAGAAAACAACACGATCAAGATCCTTAACAGGACTTTGGCAAAGGCGAGAGCGCTAGCGGATAACGCATCCGGTCCCGGCAGAATTTCGTATGAAGAACTCACCAAGAATGGCTTGGAGAAAAGCCTCCAGGATACGGACCTATTTGTCAACGCGACTCCGATACGGATCTCGACTCTCCTATCCCAGCTCAAAATCCCGCTCAACAGAGTGAATGATACTGCTTGGGTCTTCGACCTCGCATACGACAAGCCCAGCGAACCGATTCCCGCAGGACGCGGAACGATAAGCCCGCTAGAGATGCTTGTCCACCAGGCAGCGTTGTCCTATGAAATCTGGCTCAACGAGCCCGCTCCCTTCGCTCTCATGCGTTCCTCCGTCGTAGATTATCTGGGGAAGGATTGGAAATGAAGGGCGGCGGCCAGGCCCTTTCCCACGGGGCTATTAGCATCCTGAACGCGTTTCCAACAGGCAAGGGAGGCGCTCTCGGAGTAGATCTTTGGACCCGAGCGAAGGTTAGCTTACGAGAGGGACCGGGCCGGATTTCCGGATTCATATCCTCTGACCCCGAGGAATCGAACAAGCTCGCGGTCACAGTGGTCCAGAAGGTCCTGGAACATTACGGGTATGAGCGGAAGCTGCAGGGAGAGGTGATCACTTCCTCCAACATTCCAACAGCTGTGGGTTTGAAGAGCAGCAGCGCGGCAGCCAACGCTGTGGCCTTAGCCACTGTATCCGCATTGGAAGAGGAGCGAGATGATGACACGCTAGTTGCAATTGGAGTAGAGGCATCCATCGAGTCCGGGGTAAGTCTCACTGGAGCTTACGATGATTCCTTCGCGTCCTATCACGGCGGCGCTGTTCTAACCGATAACGATCATAGAAAGGTGAAAAAAATTCTCAAGATCCCCAGAGATTTCAAAGTCCTCATACTTGTTCCATCGCGAAAAACTCGAACTGGACAGCTGGACCGGACAAAATTTGCGCCTACCCGAAGGATTTCAGAAATAGCATACAGCGAAGCAAGCAACGGCCACGTCTGGGATGCGCTTACGCTTAACGGGCTCGCGCTCTCATCAATCCTTGGCGAAGACCCTCGTCCAGCACTTTCAGCGATTGAGGCGGGAGCATTTGGAGCTGGACTATCCGGGAAGGGACCAGCCGTAGCGGCAGTAGTTGACGAGAATAGATTGAAGCCGGTGCGGCAGGTGTTCGAGAGATTCGATGGACGAATAATCGAGGCGAATCCGAACTTCACGAAAGCGATGATCGAGACTTGAGAGTCAGGCTCAGGGGTCCGCAGGCGCTGCACGGAAAAGTGAAGGCTCCCGGCTCAAAGGCATACACCCACAGGGCACTCCTTGCCTCTCTCTTGTCGCCCGGGAAATCTGTCATTGAAGGAGCTTTGCATTGTGATGATACCCAGCGAACCCTTGAAGGGATTCAAAGATTGGGAGCGAAGGTTCTTGTTAAGAAAACTCGAACAATTTCTAATGGAATCAAGAGACCGACAACATCCAACCGTCCGATTGAATGCGGTGACTCGGGAGCCACCCTGAGGTTCCTCACCGCGATCTCTTCCACTTCCCTAAAGACAGTTAGGCTAAGGGGCAGCCCGAGACTAGCCAACAGACCATTGGACCCGCTTGTGAAGGCTATCAACACTCTAGGTGCCTCCGCCCGAGCCATTTCCGACACGCATGGATTCGAAGTACTGGTTAGGGGACCTCTCAGAGGCGGGGAAGTCACGGTTCCAGGCGACATCAGCTCCCAGTTCATCTCAGGACTCCTATTCGCAGCCCCCCTGGCGATAAGAGACGTCACGATCAATGTGGAAGGTGCACTTGAATCGCGCCCATACGTGAACATGTCCATTGATGTGTTGAGAAAGCATGGAATCTCGATCGAGGAATCCGATGAGAAGTTCAAGATTCCGGCACCGCAAAGCTTCGCACCAGCGTCTCATCATGTTCCAGGAGATTTTTCGTCTGCAGCCTTCCTCATTGCCGCGGCGGGAACCGCGGGAGATGATATCACAATTTCCGGCCTTGGATCCTACGAGCTTGAGCCTGATTCTGCAATATTGAAAATCGCCCGCGAAATCGGACTCGAAATCCAACAGAATGGAGATGGGCTGACGATTGGGAAGGGAGAACTAGATGGATTCGATTTTGACGCGAGTAATAACCCGGATCTGGTCCCGCCGCTTGAGACACTTGGATGTTTCGCAGACGGCTCATCAGAAATCCGAGGCGTAAAGAGGCTAGCTTACAAGGAGTCCAACAGGTTGCAAACTCTTCCGACCGAGTTGGTGAAGATGGGGGCCAAGATTCATGCAGAAGACGACATGATCAAGATTGAGGGAACCAGAGAGTTGATCGGAAGTGCGTTCGATTCACACAGCGACCATCGTGTTGCGATGGCGTGCGCAGCCGCTTCTCTTGGTGCGAAGGGAGAGTCAATAATTCAAAACTCGGAAGCAGTTTCGAAATCTTACCCGGAATTCTTTCACGACCTCGCAAAATTGGGGGTACTACTAAGTGTGGAGTAATTCGATCGGCAAAGCGTTCGTCGTTACCTGTTTCGGAGAAAGCCACGGTCCCGTGGTAGGCGTCACTGTAGACGGTTGCCCGGCCGGACTCTCGTTGACGCTCGATGATATTCAGCGGACGTTGGACTTGCGAATCCCGCAAGAGAAAGAGGTCGTTTCCGCGCGACGGGAGCCTGATGCTGTAGAGCTATTCTCTGGGGTATTCCAGGACCATACGACGGGGGCGCCGGTGACTTTGCATATCAGAAACAAGGACGTGAAATCCTCTGATTATGAGCCTGTGAAAGACGTCGTTCGGCCTGGACACGCGGACTATCCGGCGAAGGTGAAGTATGGTGGTTTCAATGACTACCGAGGGGGAGGAAGACTTTCAGGACGAATGACCGCAGCATTCGTTGCCGCCGGAGCGATCGCCCAGAAACTTCTCTCCACGTTCGGAGTGGAGGTCCTCGCCTACGCCCAGGCTATCGACGGAGTTCAATTGAATAACCCTCCCAGTAATGAAGCCGTCAAGAAAGTCACGTACGAGAACTCGATGAGATGTCCAGATCCGGTTATCGCAGAGAAAATGCGACAAGCAGTGATAAACGCAAAGGCCGATGGCGACAGCGTCGGAGGAGTCGTCGAGTGTACGGCGCTAAACCTTCCCGTGGGCGTTGGGGAGCCGCTTTTCGACGCCATCGACTCGGAGCTCGCCAAGATACTTTTCGGGATCCCCGCGGTCAAGGGGGTCGAATTTGGAGCTGGGTTCCAGGCAACCCGTCTTAAAGGGTCCGAAAACAACGACCAGTACGTGATCAAAGAGGGAAAATTTGTCACACTAACCAATAATTCTGGAGGAGTGCTGGGGGGAATGTCGACGGGAATGCCCCTGCTACTCAGAGTTGCGTTCAAGCCACCATCCTCGATAGCGAAGGAGCAAAAGACCGTAAACATATCCCAAATGGAAGAGGCTAAGCTCGGAGTCAAAGGACGACATGACCCATGCGTAGTCCCCAAGGCCGTCCCCGTCGTCCAAGGTATGGTGGCGATTGGACTGGCGGATTTGATGATCCGCGGCGGAATGATTCCTCGGGTCCTGAAGAGCTAACTCTCAATGGACGACGTTACTAGGATTCGGGACAGGATAGACGAGCTAGACCAAGAGATAGTTAGGCTTCTCAAGAACAGATACGAGAACGCACGGCTGCTCGGCCGCATCAAGAAGCATAGAGGCCTCGATTATCGCGATCCCGAGCGAGAGAAAATCATCCTCAGAAAGATAGAACGCGCAGCCACATCACTGGACCTAGATCCGAACCTCATACGGCCAGTATTCGACCAGATTTTTGCCCTGAGTGTGGAGGCCCAGCGAGACCATCCTCAACAAGACCCGAAGAAACTTGACCAGACGAGAATCCTGATCGTGGGCGGAACTGGCGCGATGGGACGTTTCTTCGCGCGGTTCGCCAGCCAACAAGGTGCGAAAGTCAAGATAGCGGGTCGAGAGATCAACAAGACTCGGACAGCTGCCAAGGAGATGGAGGTCGAACCGGGAACAATCCTAGACGCAACCTCTTCGGACATTGTGATCTTGGCCGTGCCGATGGAGGAAACGGTCAGGGTCGCGACTGAAACGGCGTCGCTTATGACGACCGGCTGCCTCCTTGCTGATCTTTCGTCGGTCAAGACTGGGATATCGGACAGGGTTGCAGAAAAAATCTCGAAAGGACTGGAGTATGTGAGCTTGCATCCGCTTTTTGGACCCGGCATAGATCATCTTCACGATCAAGTCATTGTTGCGGTGCCTTACCGTCCTGGCCAGAAATGGTCCAGGTTAGCTCGTGCGCTCCAGGGTGGTGGATCGAAGATCCAGACAATGTCAGCGGCACAGCATGACCGCGCCATGGCCTACGTTCAAGGCCTCCATCATTTTGCGCTGATCTCTCTCGGGCTGGGCCTCGATGGGATGGGTGGAGAACCTAGAACTCAGTCTCTCCGAGAGACTGAAGGCAGGATTGTCAGGATGCTCGACGGCTGGGACATGATTGTGGGAATTCAAAAGTTGAACCCGTTTCTCCCTCCCGTCAGACAGAAATTTCTTGAACTTGCGACCAATCTTGCCCAGATTCGATCGAAGCAGGCGAGCGGGGTGAAGAAGAGACTTGTATCTAATGTACAAAAGTGGTCACGCAAGCTATAAAAGTGACATACGGGCAGGGAGGTAAAGGCGACCTCCATGGGGTATAGTCTTTGGACAGCAGCTGACAGCGCGCCCCACCAGGCTGAATTATCTTCCTCTAGAAACTAGAAAGCAGCCAATCGACGTTTTCGCATCCATCAGAAACAAGTTCGACACATGCTTCATTCTCGAGTCGGTTGAGGGACCGCGACGCCTAACCAGGTACACGTTTCTAGGATTTGACCCGCAGAAGATCATTCGAGCTTCTAAGAATCAGGCTGAGATCCTCGATCGACAGAGAGCGGAAAGACGGATCGAGAAATGTCAAGACCCTCTAGCTCTGCTAGCCAATCTCAGCAGCCCGGTCAAAGAGCGAAAACCAGCCGATAGATACGCTGGGGGCTTAGTCGGATATGCATCCTATGACCTCGTACGCTCCTTTGAAAGAATCCTTAGAGTGGGAAGCAAAGGCAACGGGTTCCCCGATGTAGAATTCGGACTCTTTGAAGACGGTATCGTCTTCGACCACATCACTGGCAAAACACACTACTTCTACCGAGAGGAAAACAGAATAGAAAAAGCGGAGGAGCTACTGAACGATTCTGCCGGCAACGATCTGGTTAGCTTTGGGAAGCCGAAGTCGAATGTGAGCCAGGATGATTTCTGCGAACGAGTCGAAGAGGCCAAGGAGTTCATTGAATCAGGCGACGTTTTCCAGGTTGTTCTGTCGAAGAGATACAAGATTCCGTTCAAGGGTTCGCTCCTCCGGTTCTACAGGTCGCTGAGGAGGATCAACCCGTCTCCGTACATGTACTACCTCAAGTTTGGCGACAGGGAAATCGTCGGATCCAGCCCAGAAATGCTAGCCCGTAAGATCGGTCGCAATGCGGAGAGCTTCCCTATCGCTGGAACGCGGCCGTTCACTGGGGATTCTGCGCGAAACAAAGCACTAGCGGCCGAATTGCTTCAGGACGAAAAAGAACGAGCGGAACACGTGATGCTCGTCGACTTGGCCCGGAATGATCTTGGTAGAGTCTGCGATTACGGGACTGTCAAAGTTCCCGAGTTTATGAGAGTTCAGGGCTACAGCCATGTCCAACACATTGTTTCCAGAGTTACGGGACATCTGAGAAAGAACGCAACTAGCTTCGACTTGTTCAGGGCCGTCTTTCCTGCTGGCACGGTTTCAGGAGCCCCGAAAGTTCGGGCGATGGAGATCATCGAGGAGCTGGAAACCACTGCAAGGGGTCCTTACGCTGGAGCCGTCGGCTATTTCTCTGCGAATGGAAGCGCTGATTTTGCGATAACAATCAGGACCCTTTGCGCCCAAGACGGGTATTGCTATCTCCAGTCCGGAGCCGGGATAGTTGCGGATTCGGTTCCTGACCGGGAATGGATCGAGTCGGAGAGGAAGACGGCTGCATTGTTCACGGGTATGGATCAAGCCCAGGAGGAGACCGGTGAAGGTTCTGATCCTCGACAACTATGACAGCTTCGTCTACAATCTGGCCCAGTACGTTGGTGAGGTTGCAGACAAGGTTGTTGTGAAACGGAACGATGAGATTGATGTCGCAGGTGTCAAGGAACTCTCACCTGACAGGATCATAATCTCCCCCGGCCCCGGCACTCCCAGCAATACCCGGTACTTTGGGACGTGCGCGGCTATCCTCCGAGAAGTGAGCAACGAAACCCCGACTCTAGGCGTCTGTTTGGGACATCAAGGGATTGTTCACGCGTTCGGCGGCAGAATAGTTCGAGCAAGGAGACTCCGCCACGGCAAGACCAGCCCAATTAGACACGATGGAAAAGGGGTTCTCCGTGGAGTAAAGAGTCCTTTCGAGGCTACGAGATATCATTCACTTGTCGCGGAAAGAAAGAGCCTGCCGAAAACGCTCGAAGTGACCGCCCAGTCCCTCGATGACAATGAGATAATGGGTGTTCGACATCGAGAACTTCCGATTGAAGGAGTTCAGTTCCATCCAGAGTCTATTCTTACTCTGCCGGGGCACCGGATCATCGAGAACTTCCTGGAGGATTGACAGGGATGATCAAGGAATGCATCCCGCTTCTCCTCGAGAACCACGAGTTGACGTCCGACCAAGCGAAGGCTACTATGAAAGAAATCATGTCTGGAGAGGCGACGTCGTCGCAGGTCGCAGCCTTCCTAATAGGATTGAAAAAGAAGCGGGAGACAGCTGACGAAGTCACTGCCCTAGCGCAAGTAATGAGGGAATTCAGCCATAGAATACACCCGAAAATAAACGGCTACCTGCTGGATACTTGCGGGACCGGCGGGGATAGAACGAAAACGTTCAATGTCAGCACCACCGCGGCTTTCGTAATCGCCGCAGCCGGCGTTCCGGTCGCAAAACACGGCAATCGATCGTTCACAAGCAAATGCGGAAGCGCAGACGTTCTCGAACAATTGGGTCTGAACCTGAACATGGAAGCAGAGTTGGTCGAGCGAGCGATCGAAGAGATCGGAATCGGGTTCATGTTCGCACCCAACTTCCACCCGGCGATGAAAAACGTGGCCTCGGTGAGACGCGAGATAGGAGTACGCACAGTATTCAACATCCTCGGCCCCCTAACGAACCCCGCGGGGGCGAATGCTCAGCTGATCGGAGTCTATGACAGTGAGCTTCTGGAGCCGATGTGTCTCGCAGCGCACAACTTGGGAGCGAAATCCGTGATGACAGTCTATGGGCTCGACGGAGTCGATGAGATTTCCATCACGGGTAAAACGATCATTGTAAGGCGTCAAAACGGACGAATATTCAGGGACGAAGTGGAGCCAGAGGATCTCGGCTTCAAGAGAAGCACGGCTGAGGAGGTTGCCGGATCGGACCCGGAGGAGAACGCACGCCTCACGGCCAAAATCCTATCAGGACATCTGGGACAGAATGATCCCCGCGTCCAAATGGTCTTGGCGAACGCGGCAGCAGGGCTGGTCCTTTGTGAAAGAGCCGAGAACTTCAGAGAGGGGGTCGAAATAGCTTCCAAAGTTGTGAGTGATGGAAAGCCGTTCCAAACATTGTATCAGCTTGTAGAGTTCTCGGGCGGAGACACCCAGCGACTCAAAGACCTGGCTTGACATTCTTGGTAGACCATTTGCCTGAGCTTGCCGCAAAGGCCAGAGCTAGAGTCAAACGAGGCTACTACGACAATGGTGGAACCGCGAATGCTTCCCGCAGAGGGTTGGTCAAAGCGATTCAAGAAAGGAGAAAGACGCCGGTCATCGCGGAGATAAAATACGCTTCCCCATCGGCTGGAAAGATCAGAGAATCTGGAAACCCACTTCTGATTGCAAAAGCAATGCTAAGTGGCGGAGCATGTGCGCTCTCGGTCCTTACGGACCCCGAAAACTTTGATGGCAATTTAGACACCCTGGTTACGATCAATAAGGAAGTACAGGTGCCGACGATAATGAAAGACATTGTAGTGTCGCCGAAGCAACTCCAAGCTGGACAGAGGGCAGGAGCCAGTGCAGTGGTCTTGATTTCCGAAATCTTCAGCAGGAAATTGTCCAATGTTGGGCTTGATAGCATGATTCTTGAGGCTAATCGGCTTGGACTGGAGGTCTTAGTGGAGGCGAACAGCGCCAGCGAGTTTGACAGCCTCCGGAGATTCAGACCTGACCTCTACGGTATCAACAACCGTAATCTGTCTACTTTCCAGTTGGACCTCTCGACTACCGAGAAGATCCTTGCAGAGAACGTTGATGTTGACAGGCCGGTTGTTTCTGAAAGCGGGATAGAATCTTCGCGAGATATTAGACGGCTCAAGGCCGCGGGCGTTAGGGCTTTTCTTGTTGGCACTTCGATAATGAAATCATTGGACATCGAGGCGAAGGTGAGGGAGCTGGTCAGCACTTGAAGAATCACGTAGAACCGAGGACACGTTCGAAGCCGGGCAAGTTCGGAAAATACGGCGGGCAGTATGTCCCTGAGACCTTGATGGAGCCACTCAGGGCACTTGAGGAGGCATACAACAAGTTCTCCCACGACCCCTCCTTCAAGAAAGAGTTGGCGGGTTGGCTGGACAGTTTCGCCGGCAGACCTACGCCACTGTACCTTGCTGCGAATCTGACTCGCCGCATTGGAGGGGCTAGAATCTACCTGAAGAGAGAGGATCTCTTGCATGGTGGTGCACACAAGATCAACAATACTCTCGGCCAAGCTCTCCTTGCTAGGAAAATGGGGAAGCGGCGGATCATTGCTGAAACTGGGGCGGGACAACATGGGGTTGCTACTGCTATGGCTTGTGCAGCTCTAGGGTTGAGTGCTGAGATCTACATGGGAAGTGAGGATATGGATCGACAGAAATTGAACGTATACAGGATGAAGATGCTCGGTGCTAAGGTGCATCCTGTTGAGTCCGGGTCCAAGACTTTGAAGGATGCGATCAATGAGGCGTTGAGGGACTGGGTTACAAATGTTCAGGATACATACTATCTTCTGGGATCGGTTGTGGGTCCCCATCCTTACCCGACGATGGTCCGGGACTTTCAGAGGGTGATCGGGAAGGAGGCTCGGAAGCAGATCCTGCAAACAGAGGGTAAGCTCCCGAAAGCTGTGGTTGCCTGTGTCGGTGGGGGAAGCAATTCGATCGGAATCTTCCATTCTTTTTTGCACGATCTGGATGTCGACCTTTACGGAGTCGAGGCTGGGGGCGAAGGTTTGTTGCCGGGACAAAACGCGGCACCGTTGGTTGCTGGACGCGAAGGGGTCCTGCATGGCATGATGACGTATGTTCTGCAGGACCAAGTGGGACAGGTGCAGACGACCCGGAGTATTTCGGCTGGGCTTGACTATCCCGGGGTCGGGCCGGAACACGCCTTCCTGATGAACGCGGGGCGAGCCAAGTATGTTACGGTGTCCGATGAGGAGGCTCTGGACGCTTTCAAGAATCTCTCACAATTGGAGGGGATCATGCCTGCTCTGGAATCGGCTCACGCTATCAGTTACGCGATGAAGTTGGCGAAGAGTCTCGGGACAAAGGATTCGATCATCGTCAACCTTTCAGGCAGAGGCGACAAGGATGTGGAGATAATTGCCAAGCACATCCCACAATGAGGATAGGATAGAGGCGAAGTTCCGAGAACTTCATAGCCGCGGAGAGGGAGCGTTGGTCGCGTACCTGACAGGCGGCGACCCGGACCCGAAAGCATTCTTGGCTAATTCTACCGCGTTGATAGAGGGTGGAGCGGATATTGTTGAAATCGGAATTCCATTCTCAGATCCAATAGCCGACGGACCAGTGATCCAGACT
>Ga0209690_1000028_pt1 | contig 64942 bp, 76 predicted proteins | sample GraSoiAngelo_150_FD_186164 | JGI IMG/M metagenome (GOLD analysis project Ga0209690, IMG submission 186164) | Grasslands soil microbial communities from the Angelo Coastal Reserve, California, USA - 14_1009_09_40cm (SPAdes) (version 2) | ecosystem: Environmental > Terrestrial > Soil > Grasslands ... | reverse complement strand
CCAATGGTTAGAGGAGCTGCGATATCTGAGAAGCCAGGTCAGGGCCGAAATTCGGTACTACATAGATGCTCACAAGGCTCAGAGATTCAAGCTCAGCCTCTTTGAGCTAATGAGCCTGAACAGTTTTCCCAACCCCGTCAACCAAACACTATACTTCAACAATGACGAGCACGAAGTCCCCTTCACGTACTCGATCAGAGGACGCAGATACGAGCAAAAGCCGTTCAAAGAACGGTTCAAGCTCAAGCTGAGCGACAAGTGGATTTTCGAGTTAAAGAACACCCGGTCAGAACACGGCCGCTTCATCAGACACAAACGACGGAACGAGATGCTACCTCTACGAGGAATCTTGTCGAGAGTAAAACGAATGGGCCGTCTAGGTCGGGTCCGAATTCCACACAAACTGGGCATCTATGCTGCAGCTAGTTATTCTAGAAATCACTTTCTGGAAAGCGATCGAGGAGTGCGCGTTACAATGGATGAAGACGTCCGGTACTTCACGTTTGATGGACTCGCGGGGAAAATGCTCGGGGCCTCGAACCGTGCAATTGTCGAGCTGAAAATTCCGCCAGGGAGAACACGTTCTCCACTGGTCAGAAAAATCCACGGTCTGCTCAGGAAAGAGAACGCGGAACAGGGAATTTCCAAGAAGGCCACGATCTTCAATCTCATCGAGGACCGAGCAAGGAAATCAGGCGAAGCCTACAAGGAACCGAGCCACAACACAGAGATCAAAGCAAAAGTTGCGCTTGACGCAGAGGATCAGGACATTTTCCCCCGGATAAGGAGCGATCTATCCAAGGGGAAAATCGAAGGGTTCAGACTCTCTGACTCCTTCCCGAATGTTATGGAGACTGGCAAGCTCTACCACTACGTTCAGATGCCCATGCACGAGTACGTCAGGTTCGAAAGCAGTGGTCTGTCGAGGTCCGCGACGATCAAGGAGAACTTTCAGGTCGTAGAGGATCCCTACAGACTGGGTAATGTGATAAAGAGACGGGAAATTGAGGAGCCTATTCAGCCGGACATGTTGAAGATGCCCTACAAGATTCTCACCAGGAGGAGGAAGTACTTCATGGTTGAACGGGACGGTGGGAGCAGGGAGTACGCGGTGATGATGGATAGGAGCACACATCGAGGCCACGAACTCTACCAGTTGGAGGTAGAGGACGTTCTGAACTCGCCTTCACCTAGGACCGAGACCCGAAGCATCAACGACGTAGCATCCATGACCAACTATCTAATAGAAGAGTACTCACTGGAACCTACGACGTTGACGAAAAATCAGTGGCTGATGAGTCTACCGAACTAGGGTATCTTCAGGGTTTGGCAGCAAACCGAGAAACCGGATTCTCTCTGGAGACCTCGACGAATTTTCGATAGTTCTTATTCCGATTCTCTATCTCAATGTTCAGCGCTACCTGAAGCTCCGTGGATCTTTTTAGCCCCTGAAGATACTCAATCATAACATCGTGATCACGTATGGTGCCAAGTAGATCTTGCCATGATCGGAGGGTCACTAGCGGTTTCGGGGGTCTTGAGAACTCGGACATTTCCAAAATGTAACGGAGTTGTTTACAGTCTCTTCTGACCACGTGCAACTCCTCCACCTTAGACGGGTCCTCCCTTACAAGCGGGAGTTCGCTTGTGATCTTCGAGCTCAGGTTTCTCACAACTTTGTTGTATCTTCTCTGGAGTACAGAGTCGGAAAGGTCTCTCGATTTCAAACGAGGTCCCGGGTCTTTCTGAACGGACAACGCTAGCTGTTTCGCTTGGTCCAGATGGGATTTACGTGATTTCCTCATGTTCTCTATGAGCCGTTCGTGTGTGGGATGCTTGTTCATTGACAGTTTCGAGAGAATAATATCCTGGTCTCTCACACTGGCGTTTACTTTCATCAGTTTCTTGATGCGAGCCATGGCTTTCTGTGCATTGTTCTGGTTCCTAGTGGCCTTTGGAAGCAATGCGAAAGCGGCCTGCAGTCGACGGGTCGCTGTCCGAAGCCGGTGAACGTTTTCGGCGTTTGGGTCTCTGAGGTAGGCCTTGACTCTCCGAGTCAGCGCTTTCGCGAATCTGTCGTACTCTTTCGCGAAAGAGTCGCGGGTAATCAAGGGAAGGCTGGGTTCGAGAAGTGAGACTACTTAGGTTTTCTTCGGCGTCTACAGGGCGAGCTGAAGATTGAAAGCGCCTTCAAGGTCTTCGAGGTCTCTAAGAATATCTTTCATGAGCACTTTTGGAATGTGTTGCTTGCCTTGGGCTATGCGAAGGCGAGGGATTCCGCGCTCAGAACGCATGGATAGATGGATGTCCGTCTTCTGTTGGAGTTGGGCTAGTTGTATCAGTACTGAGATTTTCTTCACCATCTCCATGCTTTTCTTGTCCAGCAGGCGCTTGTAGCTTGTCTGAGCCCAATCCGTCCTCCTCATTCCATTCGCTCTTGCCACAGACAAGGCCATGATGAGCTGGTCTTGGTGTGGTAGTAGGCTGTCAGCCTCCAATACTATGTAGAACAGGGTCTCCGGATTGTATATGGGGAGGTCTGGCAAGACGTGATCCAAGGCTTCGGAGAGGATGGCATATTCCTTCTTCGTCAAGTTTCTGTGTGATAAGAGGGATTTGGCCAGTTTTTCTTGGGCGGAGGCTTTCGTCTGTGTTGGTGTTCCTTCGCGGATCAAAACCCTGTCTGCGAGTCCACGGCGGTACAAGCTGGGGCTTTCGAGGAAAGCTGAGAGCACTCCGTCTCTGAGACCGTGGGTACTGACGATGAGTTTGCGGAATCCAATCTTCTTCATCATGAGGTGAACTACTAAGGACCCGGCGATGATTGATTGGCTTCTTTCCTGGCCTATAGCTGGATTCTTTCTGATAGCTCTTAGACTCATTCTGCGAAGGGCGCTGTGCACTGATTCCACGGCGTTCCTCTTCATCGAATAATTGTGCAGCTTGTTGAGAGGGTACTTGCGGCGCATCTGGTCGTACCTAGCTAATGCGCGCACGGAGCCTCCGACCCCTACGAGGTCGAGGCTTTTCGAAGTTGGAAGATTTTTCTTGTCCGGCAAGAGTTCGAGTATTCGTTTTCTCATTCGTGCATAGTTTTTCTTTGCGTAAGATCCATTTGCCTTAGCATAGAGGTCGGTCAGCCTCAATCCTCCTAGGGGGACTGAGAGGATTTTTCTGACAGTCGGCTCTGAGTAGATGACCATCTCCAGGCTTCCTCCTCCAAGGTCGAAGAACAAGCCGGAATGAACGCTCGTGGCGCTCTTGGCTCCTTCGAACGCGTACACCGCTTCTTCCTTTTCGGATAGAACTTTGAACTTGAACCCGGTTTCCTGATCCGCTTGTTTGAGGAATTCCTCTCTGTTCCCAGCTTCCCTGACAGCGCTGGTCGCGACCGGGAGGACGTGGTCTGGTCTCTCTAAGTCCACTATGGCGCGGAACTGTTTCAGAGCTTTGAGAGTACGTCGGATGGGTTTGTCTCCGAGAAAGCCAGTTTGATCAAGCCCTTCTCCAACCTTAGCGAGGACCGAATGCTGTCCATACGCGACGAACGACTTGTCCCGCCTAACTTCGTAGTTCACCAGTTTTAGCGAGTTGTAACCTAGGTCTATCACGGAGACTTTCAAACTTGGCTAGGCCCGCCCGTCGCTTACGTTTCACTTCGGCGGGTTCAAGGGTATTCGTCTTGGGCATATCAAGACATCTTAGCGATAATTTTCGGCGTGAGAAGCCAACGGAGTTCGCCGGAGACGCGAGGAGTAAACGATGTTATTCGGACTTTTGCGACCCCTCCCTTTTTCAGAACTATCTTAGCGCTCGTGGTCCCCATGATCTCTCCTATCATGGAAGTGAGGTAAGGTTCGTGGCCTACCAGGATCGGTCTGGAGTTTTGTCCGAGTCGTGCAAGTTTGCGATAGAGTCCTGTTTTGCTTCCGTCAGGTTTCAATTCGTCCCATTCTTCCAATGTCGGGATCTCAAGGATCTTAGCCGCAATTTCAGCGGTCTCTCGAGCTCTTCTCAACGGACTTGTATAGATCCGGTCCGTTTGGAGTCCGATTGCCTTCAATGACTTTGCTATTTTCTCCATCTCAGTTCGGCCTTCTGGTGTTAGGGGTCGTTCGGAATCCTTCTCCACAACTGTCATTCGGTTCCCAGCCTCTCCATGCCTTAGTATGAAGAGGTCGATTTTCGCAGAGCCCGCCGTCTTTGATAGAGTCCGAACGGGCGTTGGTGGAATTGCCTTCTTGATCTCGACCTCCTTGTTGTCCGAGAAAGCGCGCCGTTGTCTCCTCGCTCTCCTAGGCTCTGTCAATTGTCCCTATGGCAAGGTTCGGTGAGTCAGATAAAGTTCAGTAACCACACCTTCTCCGTTCAAAACCATGAGTTGGACCAGGATGGTCAAGCTACCGCGGGCTCTCGGTTTCGGCCGAGAGATCGAATCGATCCTTCTCATACTGTCAGACCATCCTGAGGAAATTGTCAGAAAGATTGCTGATAAGAAAAGCGTCGGAGATTATCTATTGGTTGGGGAGAAGAAGAAGTCTCTTGCCGACACATACTTCGACACTCCCGGCCACTTTCTTTCGCATCGCAAGCTGAATTTGAGAATACGGACAGATAGCCAGGATCGTTGGATCACCATGAAGACACATCCTAGACGAACCCTCTGGGGTGGAATGGTCCGATCTGAGATGGAGGTTCCCTGGTCACAGGAGACTGTTGAAAAAGTGGTTTCCGAGTTGAAAATCCCGCATCAGCCTCCTAGTCATGCCGGCCAGACAAATCTTTCAGACCCAATTGAGCTACTCAAGAGCAAAGGCCTTGTTCCTATCCAGCATCGAGAGACCCAACGGCAGGTACGAGATGTTACGTCTAGCCCCGAAGGGTCCCCCGTCCTAGCCGAACTAGACATTGACTCAGTGCTTTACGACTTCGACGATCAAAAGATACGCCTTTTCGAGGTCGAAGTGGAGAGTAAGTCCGAAAAAGGTCAGAACGCGGTCAAGAGCGTTACCAGGAGCCTGAGGGGAGAGTACGGCTCTATCTTACGAAGCTGGCGTCACGGAAAACTCGCGACTGGAACGGGGATCGCTAAGCTGTTGAAATCGGGAGAGCTGAAACCTCTGATCGATGCTGAAAACCGGCTTCTACCGGCCGCTTACGACAGGCTCAACCGAATACTCTGACGCCCGTATCGGGCAAGATCCGTCCAGGTAATCTTCTTAGCATCGAGGGCCCACGTCATAGTGGGGAGTGTATTGCTCCGCCCTAAGAGAGGCGAGGCTATCGCGTCCGTTCTGTTCGCTTTCACAGCCACCGGCTTGATCGCCCTCTTGTACAACCTTAACCCATTCAATAGCTGGGCGCTCTTGGCCGGAGTCTGGGCGAGCTCGGAAGCACTCATTCTCTATCTCCTTCAGAACCAGCGTAGGAATGAAAAAGAATTCCAAAAACGTCCAGTCAGCTTTCCCAACCCCGAAGGGGGCGGAATTCTCGGCGAATACGTGAACCGTCCCTGGCAGAACGAGCTCGCCGAGCTTGGCCGACGATACCCGAGCAAGAAGGCGAAGAAACAGAAGAGGGACTAGATGATCGTCTCCCACGAGACCAAGAGGATTTTAGGTATCTCAAGCCTGGTGCTAATACTTCTCCTTCTTCTGGCCAGAGGCCTGCCCTTCCCTTTTCCCGGTTCACAACCATCAGTATCTCCCCGTATCCGGAATGCGCCGAGTCTAATCTTCAGTGACAATGTTTCGTTCAACGGTCCGGCTCCAACTTTCAATTTGACTCTGATTCAATTCCACTCCTACATGTGGAAGTTTAACGTCACCGCCGGTTCTGTTAAGATCGATTTGACTGACCCTAAGACCGGTAGTATCTTTTGGACGGTCGGGCCTAGTTCGTTGGGGGAATGGCACCTGAATGGTACTGGTTCTGTCAGTTTCAACTGGACAGTCCCGGCCTCGACATACTATTCGATGGTTCTCGAAAACTTGAACATCTCGTCATCCCTATGGTCATCGAGTTGGTTTTCGAGCGGCTCTCCATATTTTTCGTGCGACATACACGTATGGGACTTAGATGCCCTCGAGGTCCACTTCTTATAGTCTGATGACCTGCGCGGCGGCTCCGGCGAGCGAATAGCTCTATTAGGCTCATTAGCCATTATGAACTTTGGCCGAAGCGTTTGAGCGAGGGTCTTTCCGTCGACCGAGTAATGGATGTGCTCAGGAACTGCTACGATCCCGAGATTCCCGTCAACATTGTTGATCTTGGTCTGGTCTACGGCGTTGCCATAGACAACGACACGGTGAAGGTTCGAATGACCCTTACGGCCATGGGCTGTCCCGCCAGTGCCTACCTGAGTCATCAAGTCAAGGAACTGATCGAGAAGATACCGGGCGTCACTCACGCTGATGTCGACATCGTCTGGGACCCGCCTTGGACCCCTGACAAGATGAGTGCGGCAGCTCGAGAACGTCTCCAGGCAAACCAGGAACCAGTGACGATCGAATTTGACCCCGCCAGTTTCAAGCCTAGAAAGAAGGGGCACATCGCTAGGAACCCTGACGGGACTATTGTCCTGATTAATGAGTCGAATTCACGGTATCTGGGGAACGATGACATTGCCAGCCTCTGGGAGAAGAGCGACGGAAGCAAGACCATTGACGAGTTAACGTCAGAACTCGCGGTGGAAAAGAAGGTCTCGCCCGCTGAGATTCGGATGCAGATACTCGAAGTCGTTACTCAGCTAGTCGCGATCGGATTGATATCTCCTGAGGACTCGATGGTTCTGCCCCTGCAGCCATAAACGATCGACCCAAGCCATATCTGTTCCCGAGGATTCATCCGCCTTCATCGGCAATTGTACGATCGTCTAGCGGAACTCTACGATGCCATCTACTCTTTTAAGAGCTACGAGAAGGAGACAGCAAAACTCCACGAGCTCATCCAGCGACACAAGCGGTCACCCGGTAACGAACTGCTCGATGTCGCCTGCGGAACGGGCGGCCACATCGCTTACCTGAAAGGAAACTATTCGGTTGAGGGCCTGGATATCAGTGCGCCAATGCTGAGACTAGCTAGGAAGAAACACCCGAATGTCGTCTTCTATCGTGGTGACATGACTAACTTCAAGATAAGGAAACAATTTGATGTCGTCACCTGCCTGTTCAGCGCCATAGGCCATGTAAAGACAAAGCGCAGATTGGATCTCGCAGTTCGAAGCATGGCCTGCCACCTCAAGCCCGGCGGGGTATTAGTCGTGGAGCCCTGGCCCACTCCCAAACAGTACCAAATCGGACGGCTAGGCGCCAACTTTGTAGACGAGCCCAACCTCAAAGTTGCACGGTTCAGCATTAGCAAGGCTCGGGGGAAGCTTTCGGTTCAAGACCTCCACCACCTAGTAGCTACATCCAATCGCATCGAACATTTTGTGGAAAGATTGGAAATGGGGCTCTTCACTAAAGACGAATATCTAGAAGCGTTTCGCCAGGCGCGGCTCGAAGTGACGCACGATGAGGAGGGGCTTATGGGAAGAGGTCTCTACTTGGGAATCAGGTCGTTAGTTTAGCCTTGGGCCGGAATGTCTAGTGATTTTGAAGCTTCTCGAGCCTCTGACGCGCGGTTATCCCAATCCTGAGTAAGCTTTCAAGTCGTGTCTTATCCATTCCCATCTTGTCAATCTTCTCAAGAACCCGTAGAAAGGCCTCCATCTCGACAATATTCTTAGCCTCCTTGTCCGCCCTGAACTGAAGTTCCTTAGTGTTTACGAATAGGAAACGCCTCATCATCGGCACTTCAAAGGCTATCCACCCTGCCAAGCCTCCAAAAAGCAGCGCAGATTTGTAGACGAACTCATTCACTCTGAAAGACAGGAGAATAACGCCAACGAGAAGCAGATTCGCAACGAGATTCTGGAGGAAGAAAGTCAATAGGCGTTTCTTGTCATTCAGTTTTCGGTGGCGGGCGTTCGCCACCAAGCCTTCGTAAATCAGGGCGGAAGCGATTAGCGGTTTCCATTCATCCGGGGTCAAATGACCCATCATTCGCCTTGGAAGTCGGACGCTATTGTAAAATACAAGGATCCGATTCAACGGACTCCAAGATACCTTCTGAGGGTTCAGCTCTGGTACGCCTAGTTGTTGGCAGAGGTCTCGAGCGTAACGGGTAATCGCCTCTTCATCTGAGGAAAGAGAAGCGCTGCCCAAAGAGCCCATACTACGCTCCCGCAGTCGTCGATTCATTAGAGAAGGATGCCCATTTCTACCTCGTCGTGATAGCGATGGTCGTCTCCGTAGAAAGTCTCTCTCGCAATCCCTTCCTTCTTGAAGCCGACTTTCTCATAGACCTTGATGGCGCTGTGGTTATCTGCTACGACGGTCAGCCCGATCCGATGGAACCCCTGCTCCTTCGCTAGCTCGATCGCTTTCCTCATCATCCTGGTTCCCAGACCTAGGTTCTGAAAATCTTGGTGGACATAGATGAGCACCTCCCCGACTCCCTTGCGCCGTTCAAATGGTATTCTGAACAATCGTAGATGTCCAACAATTCTTTCCTCTAGTCGGGCGATTAGAGTGATATTGTTTGTTAGGTCGGAGTTCCAATACTCTATCCTAGCGCGGTCATAGGGAGGCAGTCCCCACTTGAGGGCCTCTGGCGACATGTTAGCGTACATGGACACGAGTGCTTCCTTATCTTCGGGACGGTACAATGTGAGAATTATCCTGCGTCCGTCTTTGAGCAGGGCATGCCCTTTAACAGGAATCATATCGCGTCCCACAGACGTGTGCTCGTATGAGTCCTCCATCCGATAAGAAGTTAAGCACGATTGCCTCACTCAGGATTATTCAATTATCAAGCGAGATCGAGCGAATGCCACGACGGCTGATGTGGAGTGACCTGGATCGTCCCTTGAAAATCTCCGCTCTGTCAGGCATTTTTTGGGGAAGCGTTGGATTGACCTATGTGACCTACTCAATGCTTTCTGGCAATCTCTTCTTCTTCCTCGAAGGGACACCCGAATGGTTATCTCTGTCCATCGCGTTGTCGCTATTCCCTATTTGGTTGGCTTTCGCCTCTGCCTTTGGTTTGATTGTCGCAAACACGGTGCTGCTCCTCTATCCGTTGTTCCTTGTATCCGGAGGTCTTTCACTGTTGGGCTTGTCTATGCAGAGGGAGAGGAGGGGAATCTTAGGATTCCTGGTGTTCATGGGGTCGGTTCCATTTCTGCTAGGGCTGTTCTTTGGGGTCCTAACTGTAATAATGAGCCTTGTTGGGATACCAGTGTTCAGAAACTGAGAAAATGATCCTCTGAAGACTCTCCAGACTCGTGAGGATTTGGCGGGGGCCGAGGTGCCTTGCCTCAGTCGAAGGAAATATTTTGCGTGATGCATGGTTTATCCGATCCTTTCCCTGCGCCGGAGCTCTAAGCGAGGCGTTGGCTCTGCCCGTGTTGACACTGCGACTGCGCATCGCACTTGCGTTCCTCTCGATCTACACGATTTGGGGCTCCACCTACCTGGCCATACGGTTCGCAATCGAAACACTTCCGCCGTTTCTGATGGCCGCAATTCGATTTCTAATTGCGGGAGGAGTGCTCTACGCTTGGATGCGTTTGAGAGGGGCCCCGCCTCCAACATGGGCAAATTGGAAGGCCGCGACCATCGTCGGGGGATTACTCTTGCTCGGCGGAAACGGTGGGGTGACGAAGGCCGAACTGGTGATTCCGTCCAGCTTGGCTGCGGTATTGATCACGACTGTTCCAATCTGGATGGCTCTTTTGGAGCTGTTGCGAAAGGACCGCATAGTCCCAACTCTACATGTCGTTATTGGTCTAGTTCTGGGCCTCGGAGGAGTTGTTCTGCTGGTAGGACCGGGTGACCTCGGTGGTAGTGGTGGGTTGAATCCTCTCTGGGCTGGAGTTCTGATATTCGCCGCGCTCTCATGGGCAATCGGTTCAGTCTATTCTAGAAACGCACCTCTCCCAAGGACGCCGTTGCTAGGTAGTGGAATGGAGATGTTAGCCGGCGGAGCTCTCCTCCTCTTGGTCTCGTTAGTCTCCCTAGAGTGGGTTGGTTTTCAGCCCGGTAACGTATCGTTTCTATCTCTTGTCTCGTTCATCTATTTGATAGTATTCGGTTCCCTGATAGGCTTCTCATCCTACGTCTGGCTCCTAACAAAGACGACAACTGCAAGAGTCTCCACTTACGCTTACGTCAACCCGGTCGTTGCCGTCTTCCTTGGCTACTTCCTGGCGGGCGAACAGTTGACGCTTCGGACGCTCCTCGCTTCCTCGGTGATAGTCATCGCGGTAGTTGTGATTACGACCTTCAAATCAAGACGGACTGGTCCAGACTACGATTCATCGCCGAGTTGATCCCTGTTTCTCTAACAAGTCCTCAAAGAAGACCCTTATTCTCTCATACAGGACCATGAGTGGTTTGTGAGCCACGCAGTGAAGGTTGAAGTTCGAGAGCTATCACCGGAACTGCTCGATGACTACCTCCGGTTCTTTGACAAGGACGCCTTCACCGATTTTCCAGAATGGTCCGGGTGCTACTGCGGATTCTACGACACGCCCGGGGATAATTGGGACTCAACCGCCAAAGCTGGGCCTGCTCATCGAGAAGCTCGGGCCGAACGAATCAGATCAGGCAGAGCCCACGGCTTGCTAGCCATCGCAGGTGGAAGAGTGGTTGGTTGGTGCAACGCACAGTCTCGGTCTAACTTCCTAAACATGCGGAGGTATGCTACCGTCGTAGACGATCCCTCCGAGCCAGTCGGCTCGATCATGTGCTTTCTCGTAGCCCCCGGACATCGAGGAAAGGGTGTAGGCACAGCACTCCTGAACGCTGCTTGCGATAAGTTCCGCCGAGACAAGTTACACGTCGCAGAGGGTTATCCTACAACCAACCCTGTCAAGCGAGCTTGGGAGACTCCTTGGGCCGAAGAGAATTACAAGGGACCCTTGAGTATGTATCTCAAAGCTAGCTTCAAGATCCATCGCCAGCTAGAACGCTTTGCAATTGTAAGAAAGCAGCTCTGAGCCTTACAGTTCACTGGCCATCACTATACTATCAATGAACTTGCCATTCCTTAGCATCTTCTTCGGTATCCTCCCTGCCTCTTTGAAGCCAGTTTTCTCGTACACGTGAATCGCGCGTTGGTTGTTCGCGAAAACCTCCAATTCGATGGTTTTTAGTCCGGCTTTCCGAGATTCCTTGACCAGTGTGCGCATCATCTCCAAGCCCAGTCCCTGATCCCTATGTTTCCTTGAGATTGCTATCCCAAGGTATCCATGATGCTTTGTGTCCTCGTAAGACCCTCTCGTCACTGAACCGTTTCCCGCTAATCTTCCACCTAATTCCGCGACAACGCTTACGATGCTCCCCCTTTCGATTCCAGTTAGCTGGTTGGCGAGCCACTTCGCCTCTTCCTCGCGTGTCTGTTTTCTGTCAGCGATTATTCCGAGGTTTGGCTCAGTATTCTTTTCACCGACCAGATCGTTGATGAAAGCTACGCAATCGTCTAGGTCTTCCCACTTCAACGCTCGCAGAGTCACGCCCTCCCCGTTGGACGCTTTGAAACGTCGGTAGATTCTGCCCGTTTTCATGCTCGGTCTGGGCGCTTTTCTATTCCACCGTCCACGTGGATCCCTTGATAGGCTGGTGCACCTTGCAGAGGTCTTTGATGAAGAGTTCGTAGAGGTGCGGCTGCTCTGTATGGATCGGGACAAGTGTCTTGGGACTGATCTTTGCGATCGTCTCTCGCAGTTCCGTGGGCATCATGTGTCCCGAGCTATGAATCTGGTACATTGGCAGTCCGAAATGGTTGAGCCAGTTGACAAAGCGTTCACGGTCGATCTCCATCTCCTCGTTGAACGGTTCCGAGCTACTGTTGATGAACGCCCCACCTGCGTCAGGCTTGATGTCCAAGACCTCGTTCATGTCATATGAGCTAGCAGCTAGAATGAACTTTCCCTGCGTCTCTTTCACGTCTTTCGAAGTCTTCACCGTGCTATTCTTCATGACTTCCTTTTCCCAGTTGTAGTAGGTCTTCTTCGATCGCTGGTAGACGACGATGCTTGGATCGTGAGAGACATTTGGAATGGTCAGGTGTCTGTCTTTGACCAGTGCTTGGAGAAGATAGGCCTGCCTCAACGAGACCGCTAGGACCCTATTGTTCTTCTTAGCAATCTCGTAAAACGTTCTCAACCTGTCCACATCTGCGGTCGAAAAATTTGCGAGAACCAGCCCATTCGTTTTCCGAACCACATGGTCAACTTTGTCAACTACTTCTGCTTCAGATTGCAGGTCACCCCGAACGAGGTTCGTACCTTCGCAGAGAAACAGCTCTGGATTCGACTGCTCCGATTTCTCCGAAAAATCCTGTGTCATGTCGGACCTCGGCCCGTGGGCTCTGAAGTCACCGCTGTAAGCTAGGGTCCCTATCGACGTGTGAACTATGAAACCATAAGATCCGGGCATACTATGGTCTACGTGAACCGGCTCCACCTCTATTCCTCCCATTTTCAACCGGTCCCCAGTTCGGAAAGTCTTGAACTGGATCCCATCAAGATCGTTCTCGAAGCCCCCAGGACGAGCTGTCGACAAAGCCTCCAGAATTATTTTCGTTGTCTCGCCGCAGTAAACCGGTATCTGTCGGTTGAGGAGGGAGATGGACATTGAATGGTCGATGTGGGCGTGGCTAAGGAACACAGCGTCAGCAGGCACTTCCCCTTCTCCCTTGTAGAGACCAGCGACGTCGGGGATGATTCCGAGACTGATTAGACCGCTCTCGTTTCTGGGTGACAGGAAGGGTTCGGAGAAGAATCGTCCTCTTTCTCCCAAGCTCATGCCGAAATCAAGCATGATCTTCGAGTCTCCGTCACGGACGAGGATCATGTTTCCTCCGATCTCGCCGGCTCCGCCGTAGAAAGTGATCTCGACCATGAAAGTGCTAACCTCGGTCTGTGTCCTATTCTTCTGATTATAGAGCTTCAGACGTTTCTTCGCGGATGGGCTTGGACCTGGAGGAGATAACGGGGTCCGCTTTTCGAATCCTTCCGAATCGTAACTCTGTCTCCTGACTTCAACGCTTTGACCCTGATGAAAAAATGTGAGTGGGGAAGCTCGGGTCCTCTGCAAGAGCAGGGGTAGGACTCGACCATGGCTCTTCGCGAACGGCCGTTCTGTATCATCTGGAATCTCCGGCCCAACGTCGGGAAGAAGGAGAGCCGGTCTTTCAGGACAATCACATAACCACCCTGTTCCTCTTCTGAGGTGATCTTCTTCGAGTATACGTCCTTCATCCTCATCCTGTTAGATCCTTCCAACCACGGTTACCCGAGATTACGATTCCGCTCAGAAGAAACTTTCTCTCCTCGCGAGTTCACCTCCAAGTGTCCCGCCAAATAGCTTTTCAACCCCCAGCCTAATAGAACGTGATCGATCTGGCATCTTGGTCGATCTGATTGGATGGGTAATCGGCTTCTTGTCCACCCACCCTTCGGGTCTTCTCGCCACGCTATTATTCGTCTTTGTTGTCAGTATTGCCGGTAATCTCATCCCCTTCTTTCCGACACCCTACCTTGTCGTAGTAATCGGGGTCGTTCTGGATGAAAGCTATCTTGGAATCATACAGATCGCAGCCATCGCGGCCCTTGGAGCGGCCACCGGAAAACTTGTCAGCTATGCTCTCGGATACGGGGCTCGACGAGCGATTCGTAAACAGGAGAGGTTTGACTCTCTCCGAAAACTCTTGGGCGGAAGCACTTTCCTGGTAGGAGTCCTCTTCGCAGCCTCTCCACTAGTTGACGCGGCTTTCATTCCCATGGGAATTATTCGATACAGCCCTCTGAAATCCTACCTAGCTCTCTACACTGGAAAATTCGTCTGGATTCTGTCTGTCCTCTACGTCGCAAGGCAATTGAGGCAACCGGTCGACCAGTTCTTTGGAGAAAACGTCTACGCATCAATCGTGTCAGCTGCACTAGTCATCTCCACCGCGTACCTCATCATCAGAGTTGACTGGGAGAAGAGGCTGCTGGGACACAAGGATAGTCTTCGAAGCAGACTACTGGGCAGGCTTCGAAACCTTTTCTCAAGGGGGCAAAGAAGCGATGCACAAAGACCCGCGCAACGAGACCCAGCCACATAGGATTCTGAGGAAGTTGAACTGACTTACCCAAAGGTATCCGAGTCTTCGGACTGCAACAATACTCGCGCTGATCATTCTTTCATATGATCTGGCTGTTTCAGGATACAACGCGCTTGCTAGCCGGTCCCAGACCAAACCTAATGGTACTATTGCATCTCTGACGCTCGTGAGGCCTCGAACAAGTTAAGGGAATTTTCGTTGAGCCCTCACTGTTTTCCGCAAGGCAATTTAGGCAGGACCATCGCCCGAATCTCGGGAAACGCCTCTGGGCACTGCAACCAAGCCTGATCGCCTCCGCAATATATTGCAGGCTTTAGACATCGATGAGGCCAAGGGAATAATCACCGCCTACAACGAACGGTTCCTCTTCATCCCCGTCGCTTTGATTCACTCAATCGAGGACCGGCTGACCGAGAGTTTCGGACCAATCACCGCCACTAGCTTCCAGTACAGTATCGGGAAACAAGGTGGGGCACAATACATGAGCATGGCGAAAAAATCCGGCCTGGATATCAAGAGTCAAGGCGATATCCAGAAGATTGCCGAGCGCCTAGGCACGCTCGGCGGATGGGGAAAACTTACGATCGTCGATGTTGACCTCGCGAAAAAAATGGCGAGAATACGATGGACTAATGGAGTCTCAGTGAGGAACAGAAAGGGCAAGACCCCGGTCTGCCATTTCGGCCGTGGGATTCTCACCGGCGCAATGGAGCAGACGTTCGGCAGAAAATGCGAGTCGCTCGAAGTCTCCTGTCAAGGCAAAGGGGATCGGGTCTGCGAGGCGATAATCGGTGAACCCGCCGAGATTACTCGACTTGCAGAACAGTCGAAGAGAGTATCAGATTAGTGGTTCGAGTTCGAGACCGAAGATCTCAGCAGTTTGTCTATTCCGTAGAAGGATTGGTCGCGATACTTCTCTCCCTGGTCTGTAATTCTATAGACTCTTCTGCTTCTTCGTGTTGGCGACATCCATTCGCCTGCGACTAGTCTGCGCTCTTCCAGTTCGTAGAGAAGAGGGTAAAGTGTGCCTGCGCCGATGTGGGCGCCAGTCTTAGTCTTCAGTTCTCGCATGATCTCGTATCCGTGCTTTCCGCCGTTGTCAAGGAGGGATAGCACGAAGAGGTCTAGAAAGCTCTTCACCATTCGCTCGTTGACGGCTCGGGTCATACTTTCACGGGGAACTATCGAAGTACGATATTATCGAGTTTCAATATAAGCACGCCTCTTAAGAGGCTATCGCGTCCCGCGTTTTCCCTGTACAGAGTTGAGCCGCGAGACCGCCTTTCAGGGGTTACAATGCACCGAATGCCACTCCTCCTATTCGAAAGGCAAAAATCTTCAGAAGTGTCCAAGGTGCGGTGGGCTGCTGGATACAATAATCAATCCAGAGATTCTCAGCGAGAAATCGAAAGGCGATATCGATCGTACTCGATCCATGTGGAAATTCAGAGACTTCCTTCCAGTTGATGCAACGGACAAGATTGTCTCTGCTGGAGAAGGGGATACTCCTCTCAGAAGGCTGAGCTCCATCCAAGGAAACGTGTGGGTAAAAGATGAGACGAAAAACCCGACAGGGACGTTCAAGGACAGGGGCGCTTCTCTCGCAGTCACAGCTCTATCTCGGTTGGGTGTCAAGGATCTCGTCCTATCGTCCGAAGGCAACGCAGGATGCTCGTTCGCCCTCTACTCGCACATTGCAGATCTAGGTTGTCGCGTGCTTATGCCGAGGCAGGCGAACCCGGCAAAGGTCGAACTTTCCCGGAAACTCGGAGCAACGGTTACCCTTGTCGAGGGTACGATTGCAGACGCAGGGCGCAGAGCGGAAGCACTTGCCACGAAGGAAGGAAGTTACAATGCCTCGACCTTCGTCACGCCCTACCGCCACGACGGAAAAGGAACCATGGCCCTCGAGATTTGTGAACAGCTGGGCTGGAGGACCCCTGACTGGGTCGTATATCCGGTTGGCGGGGGCGTCGGCCTCGTTGGGATGTGGAAGATGTTCTCAATTCTGGAGAAGATCGGATGGGTCAAAAAGAGACCACGATTCGTTGCAGTCCAATCGGCAGGTTGCGCGCCAATCGTCAAAGCCCACAATTCTAAGAAGGAGGACGTTGAAGAATGGAGTGATCCCAAGACCATTGCTTTCGGGCTGAGAATCCCCAAGCCGCTCGCTGGAAAATGGATTCTCCGTTGCCTCAGAGAATCAGACGGAATCGCATTGTCGGTCACAGACGAGGAGATCCGAAAGTCTATGCGTCAAGCTCTCAAGGACGAGGGTCTTCTCCTCGAACCCTCAAGTGCCGCAACAATCGCTGCTCTTCCCCATTTGTACAGCGAAAGGATGATCGATAGGTCAGATGAGGTCGTTCTCATAGCAACCGGGTCCGGGCTCAAGACCCTTGAGCAGTTGTAGGTACGATTTCCTATAGCCTGATAACGGTTCTCAATCGGGATGACTTCCAGGGTTACTTGATGAGCGCGGACAGTCTGTCAGTTAGGGTCCGTATTTTGTCAGAGTAGGATTCAATTTTCGACTTGTCGGTCTTGCTCAGGTCTTCGAAGTAGGAGACGTAGCCGCTTATCTCACCTAGCATATCGTCAACTGAGCGGGGACCGGCGAAATGGGACCCGAATGGCCACTCATCTTCGTTTCTTGTCTTTGCGGTAAGTTCGTACTTGCCATCTTCTCCTTTCTTAACGAGATCGTCTTTCACCATTTCGTCAAGCATCGGATAGACCGACCCTGGGGAGGGTCTCCACCATCCCTGTGTCATGTTCTCTATTTCGTCCATGATCTCCATCCCGTTCTTAGGGGCGCGTCTTAGGATCGTGAGAATCAAGGGTCTGAGCCCGCGTTTGCGGAAGTGTCCAAATCCACGAAACATTCGATATCGCTTTTCCGATATTGGATATCCGATACCAAATATAAGGATTCCCTCTCTCTAGCCACGTCACGCGTAGAAGCAATAAGACGATCCGTAAATCGCCCGTTTCCAGCCCCAAATCAAGATCTGAACAGGCACATCCAGCAACAGGGATAATCCACGCTGTAAATGAGCATAATCTCCCACCGATCCAAACCCAGGCTGTGCCCTGATCCGCCCGTTTCGCCCATTATGCAAGCAAAACAGGAGGTGTTCCGGAAAAATAGGAGGTCTTAGCGACTGCCTCTCGCGTCGTATGAGTGGTCTTCCCGAGTCACAAGGCCGTCTGGAAAATCACGCTTATGTCCGAGTCGAGACACCTCTAGTCTTAGAGCTTTGACGGTCCAGATCGACGACGCCGGAGTCGGCGACCTTCTCTACGGAGTCGTGGTCGGAGCGCACCGGAAAGAAACTGGCGAGTTCCACTATGATATGATACCGGTTTCCTTTTTCCAGAGCCCTAATTTTGGACGGAAGATGTATCAGAAAAAAGCCACCGAGCTCACACTCCAGCTACTCTACCAGATGAAGCTGGGAGAGAATGAGGAGATCGAGATATGCAGTAGCTTCCTCTTCGACGAGACCAGACCCCATCTAGCCGAGAAATACGGAAACACAAGAGTCAAGACCGCAGTGATTACTGGAGACGCCCAGAATAATGTGGAGACGGCTTACTTGGACGAGATCAGGAACCTAGGCTACGAGCCCATTCCTGAGCGGGACGACAAGCGTGCGAGGAGCTTCTTTCACATGCTAAGATGGGTCAAGAAAAACCCTGAACGGCTCAGATACGCGAAGACCGGCTGGCCGCGGCTTAGGAGATACATCAACCTGCCGCGAAAGCATGACGGTCCCCGCTCGACCCGTTAGGCCAACCGTGGACGAGAAACAGATAAGTCGCGTCCCGGGCCATCGCACTGGCTATGAGCTTACTGGATATGATCACTGGCGAGATGCTTCTTGTTCCTGGCGTCGAGATGAAGGACCATGGAGACGAAGAGGTCGAGCTACATGTTCGCGGCAAATCCTTCGCACACATCCACAGCCCCGACCGGATAGAACTACGACTGCCACCAGACCTCAAAGAGGTCATGATCAGCCAGGGCACAGTTTCCCGTAGCCCCGAGGTTCACGATCGGGAAGGGTGGGTTATCCTCAAACTAGGACCCAGACCAGATCTCCGCCGTATAATGAGGATTCTGCAGCAGTCCTACCAGTTTGCCTCCTCCACAATCTAGGCGTATCCATAGAAGCCTCCTCTCAACGCTTATACTGTGACTAATGTCAGGCGAGATCATGCCGCTTGACCGTGGAAAGGTCTTCGCCCACATCGACAAGAACCTCCCACAACACATAGCCAAACTCCAGGAGCTAATCCGCCAACCCTCCATCTCCCCAGAGAACAAGGGAGTGAGAGAGTGCGCGAACCTCATCCTCAGCTATCTCACGAGTCTCGGTGTCAAAGCAAGCCTGGAGGAGACCAGTGGAAATCCAGTAGTCTACGGCAGTTATGATGCAGGAGCAGACAAGACAATCGTTGTCTACATGATGTACGATACGATGCCAGTTGACGAGCCCGGCTGGCGCGTAGACCCGCTGGCAGGAATGCTGACCGATGTTCCTCCGTTCGGCCGATGCCTTGTTGCGAGAGGATCGTTCAACACGAAGGGAGAACTGCGCGGGTTCCTGAACGCTTGCGAGTCTATCAAAGCCACACGACAAAAGCTCCCTGTAAACCTTCTATTCGTTGTCGAGGGAGAGGAAGAACTCGGAAGCCGCCACCTCCCCGAGTTCATTTCGAGACACGAAAAAGACTTGCAAGCAGCCAAAGCTGTCTTCTTTCCCTTCTGCTCACAAGACCGAACCGGAAAAGTGGTAATGTATCTCGGCGTCAAGGGAATCGTATACTTCGAACTCGAACTCGACGGAGCCACTTGGGGAAAAGGTCCAAAGGAGTTTGGAATACATGGAAGCAACAAGAGCTGGGTTGACAGCCCGGTCTGGAGAATGATCCAGGCACTATCCACGATGACGGGTCCTGATGGCAACAAGGTAACCATCCAGGACTTTTACCGTCACGCCCAGGTTCCCAACAAGGAAGACCGTGAACTCCTACCGAAGCTGGAGAAGACCTTCAACGATGCCGCCGTCAGGGAGGAGATGAAAGTCGACAGGTTCATCGGCGACACCCACGGGATTGAAGCGTTGAAGAAGTATCTTTTTGATCCCACCCTCAACATAAACGGCATAGCAAGCGGCTACACAGGACCAGAGACAAAGACTCTGCTCCCGCACAAGATTACGGTCAAGATGGATGTTCGCCTGGTTCCGAACATGAGGAAAGATGACGTGATGCCGATGATCAGAAACCATCTGGACCAGTACGGCTTCAAGGATATCCAGATACGCGTAGTCGAATCAGGGTATGGATCGTCGCGGACAAGCTATCAGAGCCCACCTGCCCAAGCCGTAATCAAGTCCTACAAGGAGCTGGGAAAAGATCCCGAGCTATGGCCCACGATTGCGGGCAGCGCCCCCTTTGCAATGTTCAACAGAAAACCCCTCAACCTCCCAGTAGTGATCGGAGGACTCGGCCACGGAGCCCTGTCACACTCGCCGAACGAGTACATCGTCATAGACGAAAAGGGGCCGACCGGCGGCTTGGCTTCGATGGAGAAATCCTTCGTTACGATTCTGGACAATTTTAGCAAGATGCCAAGCTAGTAGATTCGTATCGTTCTTGCAGGAGGACTGCTTCCCCGCTTCCCGGGCTAATGTTTGCTTTTGAAAGGGTTGCTTATTTTTCGACTCGAACCAGTGCGCTTTCTAGACCTGTTCGTCTTTTTCTGTCGAGTCCTAATACGAAAAGTCCTTGACTGACGCGGCAACCCTGTTCAATATGGTCCGCCGTCGGGACTGGTATATCTACGTTGGATCTGGGATCGGATCAGCCGAAGTTTGCACTCAGGCTATCTGCGGAGCTTGTTGATCCAATGTCGGTTTTGCTGCATGATCCGGACCTGTTTTCGGCTCCTTCCACGTTGAGCCGCAGACGTGACAGTTGTGAACTCTGAAGTCGTCTCTGTCGTCCCAACCAGCATAGATGCAGGGCCCGATTTGCCCACAGACAGGACAGACGTGCCTGTCTCCTTGAACCGCCATCAGGCCTTACACTTGTCTTCCAGCTATTTGAACAAGGAGGTCAAAGTCTGAGTAGACCCATAATTCCCTACTTTGTTATCAATATCATCGGTAACCTTCTTAGCTTGAGAGATAACCGGGTGAGGAGACGAACTTGGAACTAGGACCAGAAGCCGAAGAAGAAGAAATCGATGTAATATGGGACGAGAACGGGACGGCTAGGTACAGACTCCTGAAGGACCATAGAATCGTTGACTTCGATGGCCACAACATCGCCTGGATGGACGAAGACGGATTCATCTACGACTACACCGGACACTACAAGGCCTTCTACGAGAACGGCATCCTGCGAGATCAGGAAGGGGCAGTCATCGGACAAGGTCAAGACCCGGCAGGACCCAAGCCGGTTCTGCCAAACAAGGGCTTGATTCCGGAGGCATCTAGACCGGAGAAACCTCCTACTAAGCCCAAGGTGAAAAAGGACAAGGATTCTCCGAAGAAACCCGTGGCCTCACTCCTCTGGTCTAAGAAAATGCTCGAAGAGTTATAGTGCATCCGAAACCAACCTCTATCTAGTCTATCCCTGCAGCCCTCAGAACAGCTTGGAACAATCAACCTGCACAGCCAGAGACTTTCCAACTCCACGGACATTCCCTAAACTCGAAAGGATCTTTCTGGATTCTTCTCCAAGTTGACGCTGAACTATGTCTCAATAGCGATTTTCGTAGTCGTATACACTCTGATTATTCTTAGAAATCTCCGATGGTTCCATGTTCCGGTCTGGACCATAATGATGGCCGGAGCAGTAGCCATGCTCTTCCTCGGGGCTATTCCTTTGAGAGACGCTTACGCCGCGATCAATCTCGACGTGATCTTCTTCCTACTCGGGATGTTTTCGGTGGTTGCTGCGATGGATATCTCCGGGCTCTTGGAGTACCTTACTTTGAGACTGCTTCAACTGGCAAAGTCGCCTCAGAGAGCTTTCGTCTTGGTTCTGGTCGGGATGAGCATGATGGCGGCGTTCTTGGTGAATGATACATTGGCTCTCATGGCCACTCCAATCGTGTTGAGTGTTGCCAAGCAGCTGCGCGTCAGACCCGGAGTCTTTCTGGTCACCCTCGCCTTAGGAGTGACCGTCGGTAGCACGATGACGGCGATCGGTAATCCGCAGAACCTACTGATCGCTCTATCGACAGGTATTCCGAACCCAGTGTTCGACTTTCTCTACTATCTTCTCCCTCCAACACTAGTAGGGCTGGGAGTAACCTATCTGATCCTCAAATGGTACTACCGGAGAGAATTCGCAAACTCGAAACTCGCAGAACTACACGTTATTCCGAAGGAAGCAATCAAAGATCGAAAGCTAGCGAAGCTCTCTGGCTCGGCTGCTGGAATAGTTGTGCTAGGTTTCTTCCTCGTCGGAATCGCCGAACTGTTTGGGATCCAGGGAAACTTCAACCTCGGAACAATCTCTCTCCTGGGCGCAACAATCGTTTTTCTAGGTAGCGGAAGACGGAGAGAGATTCTCCGATCTGTCGACTGGGGAATAATCATCTTCTTCATCTCACTCTTCATCGTCATGCAAGCATTCTGGGAGTCAAAAGCTCTCCAGAGCCTCATGATCTACTTGCCAGTTCTCAACAGGTCTGACCCCGGGCTCTCGCTCGTAACGATAATCTTGGCCAGCGCATTCTTCAGCCAGCTCTTGAGCAATGTTCCCTTTGTCGCGGTTTACATCAAGGCGATGCAGGCGGCAGGCTTCACAGGGGCTGATGTCAAGGCATGGATGGCTCTAGCCGGTGCCAGCACACTCGCTGGAGGTATCAGTCTCTTGGGCGCGGCCAGTAACGTCATTGTACTAGAAGAGGCCGAGAGCCGTGGGTCAGGATTTGGATTCATCGAGTTCTCAAAGATCGGGCTTCTTGTGACGATTCCTAATCTTCTCATCTTGTACCTGTTTCTGCGAGTGCTATAGCTCGAAATCACACACTCTCAGACACTCAAAGATCAATTGGACAAACAGGCTCGATTTGACACCTTTCTGGCTGTTCAAATCGTTGTATCATATACCCAGCCCTCTCAAACCGGGGATTCAACTCCAAGAAAAGGGAGAAAGGAAAAACAAGAATGGATTCATCAGCCAAACGCAAAGTGGGTGCCATCGCCCTGATCGTTGCAGGAATCGGCGCTTTTCTCGTGCCCTTCCTTCTTCACAGCCCTGCGCTACAGGCCTCTAGCAACAACAATAACAACAATGGCAGAACGCCGACAAGCACAAGTTGTACAAGTAACTGCACTCCCTCCGGGGACACCAACCCGACAACGTGCAGTTCTGACTCAACGAGCACTGACCCGAGTAGCCATAGTAACGAAGGTAAGCATCTTGCAAAGGGACATGACAAGCAGGACACGTCAATAGTGGGCAAAGCACACGGGTTCATGGCCGCTCTGGCCAAGCATAACCCGCAGCATGATGCAACTCACTCCACCAAGATCGACAACGACACTACAAACACTCACGGGCTTCACTCCAATGGCCACGACACCGACGACACTAATGCTTGCGCCGACGACAAAGACAACGACAATTCCGATGACCAAGGCAACGACGATTAGTGGGCCTAGAAAACACTCCTAGGCTCCCCAACTTTATTTTTAGAACTCACCAGACCCTCTTGTTCTTTCAGGACCTGGTCTTCGAGCCCGAAGTGCTGTAAAGTTTAGAAACATCCATCATATTCTCGCTTGACTCGACTGACAATGGTCAACCAGGGCGAAAAAGCTCCGAACTTCACGCTTCCTGACACTGACCGAAAACCTCGCAGCGTTCAGGAGTTTCTGAAACCCAACGGCGCAACCCTGCTGGCTTTCTTCCCGGGAGCATTCACCACCGTATGCACCCGTGAAATGTGCACCTTGCGGGACAACATGCAAGAACTGAACAAGATCAATGCGCAGGTCGTAGGAATAAGCGTCAACGATCCGTTCACGAACAAGGCGTTTGCGCAGAACAACAATCTCAACTTCCCAATTCTCAGCGACTACAACAGGGAAGTTGTGAAACTGTACAACGTATACCACGAAAACTTTGGCAACCTTAAGGGTTACACGGTTGCAAAGAGAGCTGTCTTCATACTAGATCACAATGGGGTCGTGGTCTACAAATGGGTCAGTGACGACCCGACCAAGGAACCGAACTACGACGAGCTAAAGAAAGCGGCCGCAAAAACGACTTAAGACAATCTCTCACGACAGTTGGATCAAGCGGGGCTTTTTCAAGCTAACGATTCTAGAATCTTCAACGCCCTAGCGGCGTTGTCTCCGTTCTCGTCGTGGCGGAGGTAGACGTAGACAGACTCTCTTCCCCTGCTCGTTTCTTTGATCTTCCCAGTCCAGTCGTCAATCATTTTCGCATCATATGATTCTCTTCGTAGTCTGAAATATGGCGTTTTTCCGGTCACTTTGAAGACTGGTTTCATATCCTCTGTTTCTGCGATGCAAAAGTCAGCATCGTGCTTCTCCAGAGTAGTATAGGTGGGATCGTTCAGCCAAGATTCATGTCTGAACTCGAACACTCTTTCTCCGATCCTAGAAGCGCTCGTGAGGAAGTCTTCAAGGAGTTTCAAGTCCTGTTTCGAGTAGGGTGGAAGCTGAAAGAGAACAGGGCCATTCTTCTCTCCAAGAGATCTCAATGTGATTCCAAGTCTCTCGGTAGCTTCGACCGATCCCTTCCCGAGTTTCAGAATGTGAGTAATCTGTCTAGGTGCTTTGAACGAGAACCTGAAATTGTCGCCGGTCTTGCTGGCCCATGATTTTACCATTGCGAGGCTAGGAGGGGCGTAGAAGGAGCTGTTGATCTCTACAGTGTTGAGCCGTTGAGAATAATAGGACAGGAATTCCTCATTCTTCAGGTTCTCAGGGTAGAAGTTTCCTTTCCATCCAGCGTAACTGAACCCTGAGACGCCTACCATTGCTCTTGTCTTCAATCCGCCCCGGTCCATATGGAATCAAAGCCGGAAAGGTTTCTAAGGCCTTCCTCATGCCGATTCGACTATGCCTACCTCACCGACAACCCTAGACTCAGTAGGACTTCCACTGGGTTCATCCGCGGTCGATTTTCAATTAAAAGGAGTCGACGGCAAGACTCACAGTCTGAAAAGCTTCTCAGACAAGAAAGCTGTGGTGGTTATTTTCAGTTGTAATCACTGCCCCTACGTCCAAGCCTATGAAGACCGCATGGTTCAGATCCAGAAGGATTACTCAGCGAAAGGAGTTACCCTCGTGGCGATAAACAGCAACGACGACAGCGGCTACCCAGAAGACAGCTATCCAAACATGATCAAGAGAGCCAAGGAACGCAGCTTCAACTTTCCATACCTGAGAGATGAAACGCAGGAGATCGCCAAGAAATATGGCGCCATATGTACGCCACATGTTTTCGCGTTTGACCAGCAACGCCGACTTCAATACAAGGGTAGAATCGACGACAACCGAAACCCTGAATCAGTGAAAACCAAAGATCTCAGAGTCGCGTTAGACGCGATCCTCGCAGACCACAAGCCCTCCGTTCAAGAGACAAGGCCCTTCGGTTGCTCGGTTAAGTGGAAAAACTGAATCGTCGCGGAATAACGTCTCCGCATTTTGGCCTTTAATATCACCGCTATTCTCTAGTAGGAATGATAGTATGGGTAAGCGAAAGGTCCTCAGCGAGGCCAACCTCAGCGAGATGCTCACACCGGGTCCTGGCCAGCTTTACGGGACCGTCAAAAATCTCCTTGGCTACGACAGGGTACTGGTCGAGTGCGCAGATGGCGTCACCCGGGTATGTCGAATTCGGGGAAAAATGAAACGTCGAGTCTGGATCAAGATGGGCGATACCGTCCTAGTCGCTCCTTGGGACTTCCAGCCAGAGCGCGGTGACATCATGTTCCGGTACACTCAGGGACAGGTCGAATCTCTTCGTAGGTCGGGCCAACTCAAAGTATAGCGATAGCCAGAAGCCCTCGAATCCTTCACCTTCTAAGCATTCGTAGCCCAATTCGATAAGTTTTGGACTTTGAGGACCCTAAGAAATCGGGGACAATTCAAAAGTATTGCGGCACGGAAGTGTACCGAAGTCTGCTTGTCTTCCGAAGATGGCGGGTTGTACGACCTACATTCCGTGTTTGTCTTTGGTGTGCTGGTTCAAAGCGGCTTCAGAGTTGAACTTAGCACCGCACTTCGCGCAAGCGAACTGTCCAGCACCCGTCGTAGCACCTACACTGACCGTCTTCATCATAGCGCCTCCAGCAGCGATAATGGCGCCTAAGACTGCCAGGCCAATGCCTCCGAGCTGAATTGTATGGTGTATGTTCATGGAGTAAAGGTACCCCCAGGTTCCGAGACCTGCAACGAGTACTACCACTCCCAGTACGAGTATGGGCATTTTCATTTTTCGATCAGCGAGATTCCGTTATTGTTTCCCATTTAAGCCATACCAATGACACGATGAATTGCCCCATCTTATCGTGAAGGCTTAACTAAGATTAGGCCGTCGGTAGAGGCCGGGCGTATATGGCCAATGCCCATTGAAAAAAAGCAACTTTCCAAGAAGGACGTTCAGAAGTTCGATCCAAGTCCTCTCTATCTCTATACAGCGAAGGACGCACTGAACCGTGTCACTGTACTCAAAGAAGCGAACAAGGACGCATATCTCATAGCCGGCCGATACTCCGGCAACGACAAGGACAATCGGCTCTACACCTCCCTCAACGAGGAAGAGAGTAAAGAGATCGAAAAACTTGTCCGAATCGGCAGGAAGGACGCGACGATCAGCTTCCTCTGAGCCGCGCTCGGCATAGATATTTCTACATGAAGAAGTGGCTCAGGATAGCATGACTCCTCTCGAAGAGCTCTCGCTTCTTATCTCTGAAAAAGGCCGTCGGATACTTGTCGCGCAAACCGCTGTTGATCTGAAAACCCTTCAAGGAGAAAACTCGGTCTATATTCTCCAGCTTCCTGAGGAATCTCACGCTGCTGGAGGTCGAGCTGGGGGATTTGGCGAGAGACGCGTCGAGAAAATCTACTGCTTCCACTACGAGAACGGTGCCTGTCGTAAGCTCTTTGAAGTTGAGTCTCCTGAGAAATTGGAGAGGTTCGAGCTTCCCTATCATGCCGCTGGCACGCCTGTGATACTTCCCGACGGGTCCGAGAGAGTTATGTCGGGAGTAATAGATCCGGAATTTGTCGCATCCTACAAGCTAGTTGTCTAGGGGTCCTGCCAAGCGAATAAGTCGCTAGAGCGCCGCGGATCCTGCGGTTTTCGATAATAAGATGTAAATCGTAGATTGACTGGAAGGTCTCGTAAGTCGCTTCTCCAAGGCCTGCTTCTCCTCGGGAAGCAAGTCTCGAGCAACATAGATGTCGATCGTCTGGTGCTCCTGTTCGGCAAGTTGTTTCAATCGAGTTTCTAAATAGCCTACTGCAGAGCGAAAGAAGTTGTCCGGAAGGTCTGGAAGCTCAACATCAACGAGCGTAGTCGGGTCAGCTCTGACGCGTAGCATTTCATAGAGCTCAGGAATATCAGGTATCTCGATCTTCAAGTGCTCGTGATGAAATTCCTCGATGTCGAATTTCATTCTTCCCCACTTCTGCCTCTTCCATAGTTTCTGGTGATCATTTGATGAGAGGCCGCTACCAAAATCAGCGTACTCTAGTGTGACGTTCGCGTTTTCCAGGTACTCTGAACGTACGACCCTTCCCCGGTGAACGTACCTGGCGGTCCCGGCAATATCAGGGGATTTTCCGACATTGTCAATCGGTGAAATATCGTCTGTTATCTGAAAGATGGCAGTTTCGCTGTTTGAGGGACGCGTGGAGAACAGGAACCGTCGGGCGGCGTTCTTTTGGTCTTCGAAGATTGCCGGGTCGGCGAAAAGGCGTTTGAATCGAAGCCGGACCCTGTAGAAATCTGCTTCAATCACCATGAGGCGATCATCTCACCGTTTCTCAGCCTAGAGACTCAGCGTAGGCGTGCGTATTCTTTAACTGATTCCAGCCGGACCGTTTAGATGTCCATGTCTCGCAAAGTACGGGATTACTTCGAGCTCGTCTCTCCTCAGTGGGACGTGATGAGAAAGAACTTCTACGGCGAAGATGTCCGGGAAGCCGTCCTGAACGCCGTTCATCTCGGCCCCAGCGATACAGTTCTAGATATTGGCGCTGGAACAGGGTTTCTAACGGAAGCGGCTGCGAAGATCGCCTCGAAAGTAATCGCTGTCGACTTGTCCAGAGGGATGAGTGAAGAAGCGATTGCGAAGATGGGAAGCGGGAATGTGGAATTTCGAATCGGAAACGTAGAGAGCATGCCACTCCAGGACTCATCTGTAGACGCTGTAATCGGCAATATGGTCCTGCACCACTGTCCTCATCCTGAGATTGCGATCTCGGAAATCTCTAGGGTGCTCAAACCAAGTGGAAGAATCGCGATCTCGGACTTGCAAGAGCATAGCTACGAATGGTTGCGGAAGGAGCATGCGGACCTTTGGCTGGGGTTCAGAATGGAAGAGGTCGCTGCGATGATGAAGAAAAATCGGCTAGATAACGTGAAAGTAGATGCGCTGCCTTCCTGCTGCTCCAGCATGCAAGAAGAACAACAGATTAAGATCCCAATGTTCCTAGCATCGGCTCTGAAACGGGACTCAAGAGAACGGAAACTTGTCGTTTAGAACCGTTATACTATGGCGTCAATTTACGTCTGTTGGCTAGTACTCTCGGAGCATGCGTTAGAGGCTTAAACCGGTTCTTCTCGTCTACAAAGACGATCTTCGGATTCCAGTGTTCGGCCTCTTTCTCGTTCAAAGATACGAACGCTGTGATGATGATCTCGTCTCCTGGCTGTACTTTTCGTGCGGCTGCACCGTTGAGCGCGATGACTCCGCTTCGTCGTTCGGCGGGGAGTGCATAAGTGGAGAATCGATCTCCGGTGGAGATGCTCCAGATGTCGACTTTCTCGAATGGCAGAATTCCAGCGGCTTCCATTAGAGACGAGTCTATCTCGATGCTTCCCTCGTAGTTGAGGTCAGCACCTGTGACCCTTGCTCTGTGAATCTTGCCCTTGAGCATTCTCAGCTGCAATTTCGCTCTTCTCTGCCTTTTTCCTACCAAGACCAATGTGACTCGCTAGATTTGAACCGGGGCTACTGTCTCTCTAGAGAGCTAAAGAGAAGCACGTGTGGACTCGACCTTGCGTGTTCTCGTTAAGTATAGATGGCTGAGTTGATAGTGGAGTTGAAGCAATGAAGAAGCCATCTGACCCCGCGGACATCGTCCTCAAGGAAATCGAGGCTATCGGAGAACGTTCGTTTATCCCATCTATCGGACCCGTCAAGGGAAAGATACTCGCGGAGATAGTGAAGAAGACCAAGCCGAAGCGAATACTGGAAGTCGGAGCCCTCTATGGGTACTCTGCCATACTGATGGCCAAGAACTCGCCACCTAGAGTCGAGATCGTCTCGGTCGAGAAGGACCCGGAACACGTGCGCATAGCCACGAAGAACATCAAGCGGGCAAACATGGAAGAGAAGATCACGATGGTAGAAGGAGATGGAAGAACAGAATTGCAGAAACTCTCGGGAAGCTTTGACTTCGTCTTCTTAGACGCGGAAAAGACGCAATACCTCGCCTATCTGAAAGCCGTAGAGAAGAATCTTGACAAGGGCAGCGTCATCGTCGCAGACAATGTAGGCATATTCGAGGATCAAATGCAAGACTACCTAGAGTATGTCAGGAAGAAAGGTCCCTACAAGAGCCGGACAGTGGAGACCCTCCTGGAATTCTCAGACAATACAAAAGACGCTATGGAGATAAGCGAGAAACTAGTCTAGTCTTCCAGGGGGACTAGGGGATGGTGAAGAGCTAACGGGATTTGTCTTCTCGTTCAGCTGGGCACTATTCATCGTATTTGAAAAGGTGACACTCCAGATGCCATGGCCACTCAAGCATTTTCTGATCGGCCAGTTCCCTGGCGAGTTTGAGGCACAGCGTCAAGTTATGCGACTGAGAGGCAACGAAGTGCTGGTTTGAAAGAGTTGGCGCCGGGCGAGAATTGCCCTCGTCTAGAATCGTTTTGTGTCTCGGAGACGTTGCAGTATCCAGAGACGAACCTGCTTATCTCTCCGGTAACGGGGTCGTAGCTGTGTCGTTCCGCGTGGCCAATATCACGGCCGTAGACGTGAATGCTTGTTGTTGGTTTCCCCGAAATATTGTCGACCCTATGGATGCCACGATGACCTAGAACTGTCACTCCACCCCTTGGTGTTGATCTTCTCGCTAACCTTCTCAATCTTCGCAATCTTGGGATTCGATCCATCATCTGTTCTGCGGAACAATGCTTCCCGCTCTTCACCATCGTGGACTCCGATGAGCGCCCATGTCAAGTGGTCGTGGATTGGAGTTGTCTGGCCTGGATGCCAGACTCCTCTGATTATCGAGAACATCTCGTCGCTTGGCACGTGGATCAGGTTCATCGCGAACCTGTCCTTTCTGGGGCTGAAGGCCTCGGCCGGAACTGATCTGAGACTCCGGATGAGCTTCTCGAGAAGCGGTTTGATCTGTCTCAGAACCTCAGACTCGTTTGGGTATTTCCGGACGCATGTGTCGACATCCCTGGCGAACTGGCTGGTCGAGTATTGCCCGGTTTGCATCATGGAGATTTCAGGAATCCCGTACTAATAGCCTTGGTGTCCAGTCGGGCTTGATTGGACAGTAAATGGCGTTCCTAATCGTTGGGGCCGATTCTACCGGATGACGTGCGCGGAAGTCGTCTAAAACAGAAAGCAATAAGTCAATTCCCCGTAGACTGATTCTCCGTGAAGCTCGACAAAGTCCCCCTCAGGATGGAATTTCTCAGGAAGAAGCTGAAGTGGATTCAGCAGACGATGAGGGAGCAGGGAATAGACATCTGGATTACATTCACGCGGGAGGGGAACGAGGATCCACTTGCTCAGGATCTGAGGTTCAGTGATCTGACGTGGAGGTCGGCCGCGATAATTGACCAAGATGGAACGAGGACCGCTGTTGTCGGAAGCTTGGAGGTCGACACGATCAAGCAGAGTAAGTTCTATGACGAGGTTTTTGGGTACGCAAGCGAGGGCATCGCTCCCAAGCTAAAACAGATCATCGGAAAGAGGAAACCGAGGAGCATCGCAGTCAACTCAAGTTACGACGAGGGTGCTGCAGATGGTCTAACCAGCGGCATGGAAGCCTACCTCAAGCGGGCGCTGAAGGGATATTCCAAACGGTTCGTGTTAGGGGAGGACTTGGCTATTACGCTGCGTGCGAGGCTCGTTCCCGAGGAAGTCGAACTAGTAAAGAAGGCGATTGTTGAGTGCGAAAAGATCTATGATGCAGTTGAGGATGCCATCAGGCCGGGTAAGAGGGATAAGTATGTCCACGAGTTCGCCCACAAACTTGTTGCTGAAAAGGGTCTATCGACAGCGTGGGCTTATGACCGTTGCCCTTCTGTGAATGTTGCTGGTAATCCGATAGGACATATAGGCTATCACAACACGATTATTAGGAATGGTGATTTTGTCAAGCTCGACTTCGGGGTCAACTATGAAGGCTACTGCAGTGACATCCAGCGAGTCTATTTCGTTGGGCCTGGAAACCTCCCGAGCTCGGTGAAGCGAATGTTCGAGACTGCTAGGGCTGCGAACGATGCCGCTCTTGCAGAGCTAAAGCCGGGAACGATAGGATACAAAGTCGATAGTGCCGGGAGAAAGCTGATCGTCAAGAAAGGCTATCCTGAGTACAAGCATGCCTTGGGCCACGTTTTGGGCAGGAGCACTCATGAGATCGGACCCCTACTCGGTCCCAGGTGGCCGAACCGTTATGGTAAGCAGGTGGAAAAGCCGGTTCAGAAAGACATGGTCTTCACGATAGAGCCCTCAGTCACAAGCAAGCTTGGAACCTGCAATCTAGAGCAAGATGTCCTGGTAACGGCGAGCGGCTACCAACAACTATCTAAGCCACAGGAAGACATAATCAGGGTCGGATAACACTTGGAACCGACCAAGACGTTGGAGCAGACAACTCACACTTGTCCAGTCTGCGGCACCACAGGACCCTGCACTCGTTCATCTGGGGAAACGGACGAGTTTAGGTATCACAACTGCCACGTCTGCGGGTCCACCTGGAAGGAGCAAAAAAGCCCGACTAAAGCAAAATCGTAAATGAAACGCTAGACTAGCGCTGTGCGGTCCTTCAGTTCTAATTTCCAGGCTAGTTCGGGTCTGCTACGTGTGCGGGGGGATGTTTTCCCTTTGCGTGGAGGAATAGGTGCTTCGCGGAATGGTACGTGTGTCCTGCGGACAGCGAGACCAGGCTGGTGAAGACCCAGAAGAACGGCACGCCCTGGATAGTAATATTCTTGATCGTGTATTGGTAGATGCCTTGCACTCCAACGCCGCTTTGGGTGATTACAATTTCTGGGGGTGTTGTGAGGAAGACAAAGAGGAGATAGAGTGTGCTGAAGAAACCCGCGAGCGACACGAGACTCATCATGGATTCGACCAGTCTCTCGAACTTCACGAGGAGTCTCATGGCAAAGCCCGGATTAGGAGGTTGGAGATATAATCGGATTGTCACTCCCGAGGTCGTTTCACCGTAGGGCCACCCGGGGAGGATTCAGAAGTTACCTGTATGTCCTCAAGGCGCACACCCTGATTGAAAGTGGACTAGTTCGATTTGGGCTTCGCCCACGAACCCTAGGGCTTCTAACATTGGTTCCCAGAAACATCTATCGATCGCCATCCCGGGCGCTGGCCAGTTTCCAAGAAAACGCTGACTTTCTCGACTCCTCTCTCGTAACTTCTTCTTTTTCTGTAACTATCTTTCTCTGCTAACTAATATGCGACCCCCCCGGGTGGCTGTTTTTCCCGGGCCCCGCCTTCGTGAAAACGCGCAGGCTTACCCAAATACCCGTGCTTGAGGAAACCCCTTCAGTCGCGGCTTCTAAGCGCCCTAAGGGCGTTCAATGTCACCCAAGGGTTGGCCTTCCCGATCCCGCCCAAGCTTGGGTATATGCTGGGAACCTCCACTACTTTTCCCGCGCTCTTGTAGATGTTGGAGAGGTCAACGCCTTCCTCCTGCACAGAATGCCATTGTCCCGTCTTCTGATCTTTCACGAAATTCCGTCGTAAAGCTCGAAGGTACGTGGCTTCCATCGGCCAAGTTCCATCCGGCAACCGTTTCGACAATAACAACTCCCGAGCGTCTTTTGTCCTCTCATCTCCACCGAAACCAAGCGCTGTCACCACTCGCAACCCATGTAAGATATCGTAGAAGTAGAATAGTGGAAAATGTAGTTGTGTCCATTCCGGACGAATCACCTTGCCGGACGTGTCGCTCTTGAATAGGCGGTGCATAAGCATGAATTCTACGCCTCTTTCCACCGCTTCCCGCCCGCCACGCGGCCATTTCTGGGGATCGAGAGAAGAAAACGCCCACAACGGCTCTATCGTCGACATAAACGAGCTATGGTGCACCTCCCCGCCATCTCGTTTCTCGGTCTCGCAGTTCCAGCCTCCATCATCCCGCTGGTACTTCACAAGCCATTCAAACATCTCTCGCACGCGGGGATCAATCTCAAACCCGAACTCTGCGAGCGTCCGGGCCATGTTACCGGTAACGCAGGGCTCCCAGACCAAACGCCACCCTCGCAGATCCTCATCAGGATACTTTGGCGGCGGCCAAGAACGATCTTGCCCGTCCACGACTCGCAGAAAATACTCGCAGCCTTTCCGAATCGAGGAATTCGTCCCAGGGATACCCATTTCAGCCAACAAAATCAGCGCCCAGACAGTCGCCCTCCACTTGGGCCAGTACACATCCTCCCCATCTCCCCAGTAACCTGCAGGGTGTTGTTCTTTCAAGTACTCGGCTACCGGACCCCAAGATGCAATACCGTTCAAGGCTGACATAACTTCGGTATCGGTTTCGGATCTTTCGAGAATGTCCTTGAGGGCCCAGTATCGAACGCCCGGATTCTCATTCCTCAGGAGCCAGGCGACAGCCTGATCCCACTTTGCGACCTCGACAGTACTAGCCAACACAGCGAAACTCCGTTAGAGGGAACGGTTAGCGTCCCGCCAATTAAAGCGAACTCTACAAACTCTTATTGGAACAAACCATGGAACCCAGAACTAGACACATGACGAACGGGCGTTAGGCCGAGTATTTCTGGTAGAACTCTTCAAGTTCCTTCCGCATCGGACTTCCTCTGGTCTCTGGCCTGCCGGCCTTGAGGGCGGCTGCCAGGTTCCCATGCTTGAGCGCTTCGATGTCGGCAAGCCCTAGTACCTTGTAGGCTGCGAACGCTCCGACGAACGCGTCTCCGCACCCTGTCGTGTTAACGATCTTCCGTCCAATTTTCGCCAGGTTGACACTCTTCATCTTCAACTGCTTCCCCTTATCATAAAACGCGAAGCCTTTGCTTCCTAATGTGACGAGAATCTTCATCTTCGGCGCGACCTTGTTGAAGGCGACGACAGATTCCGCTAGAGTGTGAGTACCAGCGAACGCCAGTGCCTCATGTTCGTTCAAGACTAGATAGTCCAAACCATCCATGTCCCCTCGAAACTCTTCCATTCCAAATCTTGTCAAGACACCTGGATGCCAGAGCACAGTACGTCGGAGGCGGCGCCCTTCCGAGAGTATTCTCCCAGCCACATGGCGAGGCGGGTCGATGACGACCATCATCTGGCAATTGCCGAATAGATTCTGGACCTCTGGAAGCATGATATGGTCCCGTTTCAGCCCACCATTCGCGCCGAAATGCGTCTCAATATTGTTCCTCCCCTTCTCGTCAACCGTAATGTACGCCTGGCCAGACTCAAGCTTCATGAGCGTCTGGACCGCGGAAGTGTCCACCCCATCCTGTTTGAGAATCAACAACTGCTTCTTGCCGATCTCGTCCTTCCCGACACAGGCTAACAAGGCCACCTTTCCGTGGCCGAGGATTCGGGATGCCGCAACCGAAACATTCCCGCCTTTTCCTCCTGGGACCCGGTCGATTTTCTCGACGACCACTTCTTCACCAGGGCGGGGAAGTCGTTTGACAAAGAGGTTGATGTCCCAGTTGAGGGCACCTGTCACAATCAGGTCTAACGGCAAACTAAATCTGCCCACCCAGTTAGACCGATCAACGCTGCATCTTCGGAATCGAAATTAGCTTTTTAGCTCTTCAATGCAGCCGCTATGACCGGAGCGACAGTCACCTTAGTGATTGGACCGGGATAAGTGTCTGTTCCAATCACCTTCAGCACCCCAGCGGCTTTGATCCGTTTCAGTGCCCCCTCAGCGAGGACAGGGTGAGTGCAGACCACAAAAATGCGATTTGCGTCTCCCTTCTTACAGGCTTTCGCAGCCTCTGCGATAGTTCCGCCTGTGCTGATAATGTCGTCGGCGAAGACCACGTCTCGTCCTTTCAACTCAATGTCACCAGCGTCAACTTCAACCTTGGATGAGGTCATGCCCTCTTTTCGGACTCGTACCTTACGAAACGCCGTATGTTCTGCGTCCAGTTCCTTTGCCACGATTGCTGCCCACTGGCCAGCCTCCTCGTCAGGCGCGATCACGATAGCGTTGTGTGGTTTGAAGTGTTCCCGTGCGTACTTTCCGAGTTCATGCATTGCGGTGAGATTGCGGGCTGGAATCTTGAAAATTTTCGCGACGTCTCCAAGTCGATGAAGGTGGCAGTCGATTGTGAGAAACGATGTCGCACCAGCGGATTCGAGGAGTCGGGCTACCGATGCGGAGCTCACTGCTTCCCCTGGGAAGAATCGCGAGTCTTGTCTAGCGTATGCGAGGTAGGGTACTACGGTGGTGATGGAGCGGGCTCCTAGGTCCCTAAGTGTATCCGTTAGCAAGAGAAGCTCGAAAATGTTCTCGTCAGGAGTCCGATAGAGAGACTGAATCGCGACAACATCCTGGTCCTTGACGTTATCATGGATTCGGAGATATTTTTCGCCGTCAGGAAAGCGTTTGACTTCTAGTTTGCCCGATTCCTGGCCGAGTTCTTTTGCGACTTTCTCTGCGAGAGGTTGGCTGGCGGAGCCGCCTAGTATGAGCATGGGAGAACGTGACCGACCGTGCGGTGCTAATAAAAGTGAGGGCTCAAGCCGTTCACGTTATAACAACCGATCAACCAGATCGTTCTAGATGTCTCTACTAGGAAGGGCAGGGCTCGACTTACGATCGTGGGCCAAGAGCCTGCGAATTGCGAAACAAATCATCCTGATATGCATAGCAGGAATCGTGCTTGCGCTGCTAGGTCTGCGGATACTCGGAACCTCAACGGACACATACATCGCCATTGCCCTCTACCGCTCCATATCGAGTGATACCCTCGTTCCTCTAATCTATGGAATAGCTACGGTTGGCGATCTCATCTGGGTCCCTCTAGTTTTCTGGCTCTACGTCTTCCGCAAGGACAGCAATGAATGGACCGGCTCGCTAATACTGGCCGTGGCGATCGTGACTGCAATGAGTCTCACGGACGTGTTGAAAGCGGTCCCTTCGCTCGGAATAGTGGCTCGTGGTGAAATCCCCACTAATCCCGGATTCCCCTCGGGACATACGACAAACGCGTTTACAGTCGCCACAGTGATATGGTCCAGGTATTCTGCCTGGCGTGCTCCCTTCGTTCTTCTCGCGATCGCTACCGGTGTCTCAATGATCATTCTGGGGTTGCACTTTCCGAGTGATGTTATCGGCGGTGCTTTTCTTGGAATCTTCTGCGGTACATTCGTTCTGGGCTTAGCGAAACTCCGGTCGAGCAATTGATATTGTCACTTTCGGATACTGGTCCAAGTTACATGGCCCCTTTCGAACTAGAGCACTTGTCTGGTGGACAGAGAAAACGGCGACCGTTGAAACCATCTCCAGTTGATCATAGAGTAGAGGCGGTGCAGCCGACAGGAATTCCTATTCTCGACCAGGTCAGCGGTGGAGGTATCCCTCGACCATCCAGTGTTGCGTTGATGGGTCCGATAGGGAGCGGGAAATCCGCGTTGGTCCGTGAGCTAGTGGCGAATTTTCTTCGTCAGGGGTGCCAGCTTCTCTACTACTGCATAGATGATCCGGCTGATGTAGTCAGGCTAGGACTCGAGGACCATCACATTGCTGTGACGAAGATCGAGGAGGAAGGGCGTCTCGAGTTTGTCGACATGTTCTCGCTTGGGGCTCAGAAGCTTGCCGAGTCGCTTCCCAAGATGGACCCCGGTGATATCTTGGAGGAGACGTTGAGGTTTCAGGACCTCCTCGCCTACGGGAGGAGCTTTGCAATGAAGCCGACCCTTGGACCAAAGGTGATAGTGATGGACTCCATCACGCCATTTTTCCTGTTAGCAGAAGCAAGGCGTGTCTACCAGTATGTTCAGGTCATGCGTTTTGCAACACAGATCGCTCGGGCGGTAACGATCTCCGTCTTGCATACGGAAGTTGTGGATGTGAACGTGGAAAACGCCACCGCGAACCTAGCGGACGGGGTCATCGAAATGAGAAAACGACAGGGGGAGGTCTTGCTGAAAGGTGGCACGTTGAAGGTGTTGAGAATCGGGCGTAACCCAACACCGTCACGTGGATATTTCTACCAGATCACGCAGCAAGGAATCGTGTTCTCCAACACCCCAATGTTCTGATTATCACCGGGTGAGAATTCTTTAACAACCGAATAGCATATTTCTAAGGGACTTTGTCTACCAGCGCGAAAAGGCTGAGGATTGGGTGCAGCGGCTGGTCCTACCAGGACTGGGTCGGCCCATTCTATCCAAGAGACGCTAAGCCTGCTGACTATCTTCGGATGTACTCACAAGTCTTCGACGCGGTTGAGATCGATTCCAGCTACTATCGGACGCCTTCGCCCTTCATGGTGTCCAACTGGAAACGTGTGACTCCCGAGGATTTTCTTTTCACTGCGAAGTTTCCGAAGAAGATAACGCATGAGCTGAAACTACGGGACAGCCAGGCACAGCTAGAACGGTTTTACAAGGCTATGTCGGAGTTGAGAGAGAAGCTTGGGGCTTTGGTGATCCAGCTTCCGCCGTCATTCAACTACAAGAAGGATAGAGAGGCGCTGGAGACGTTTCTTGGACAGACGGACAAAAAGTATGTGCACGCTATCGAATTTCGCAACAAGTCATGGTTCAAACCTGACATCTACAAGCTTCTAGAGGCGAACAATATCAGTCTGGCTTGGTCGGAGAACCAGTACGCTTCAACTCCGCCCGAGGCTACGTCTGACGTGGCCTATCTTCGAATGGTGGGCGACCGTTCAATCACAAATTTTGGAGGGAAGCAGAGGGATCAGGGGGAGGTCATGCGAAAATGGTACACAGCTCTAGAGGAGAAGTCTAGCCTGTTCAAGCAGGGCTTCATCTTCTTCAACAATCACTTTGCTGGTTTCGGTCCTGGGTCGGTGAACGAGTTCCGGCGGCTCGCAGGACTGGCCGAGCTTGATTGGAAAGAGTTGACTAGGGAACCGGGACCTTTGCAAAGTAGCATGGCAGAGTTCCAGAAGTGAGTCCGTGACCCCTGTCTGCCGGATGCGGGTCACAATACTAGTTGCTTAGAGCTGACCAACCCACCATGTCATGCACGACTTGAGCCTGAAACCTCAAGCTGGAGTTAGCACTCTATGTCTTGTACAGAAGTGGGCCCGAAACTGTTAAAAATTCTTCCCCAAGCTACTACCCCTCTACGTTCTTTCTAGGAGAATGGAAAATTGACCGACGAAACTGAAAATAGCAATCGCGAGACAGTGACGAAGAGAAGGGTTTCAAGGCGAGACTTTCTAAAGTACGGCGCAGGTGTCGCGGCTGTAGCTGCCGGAGCCAGCAGCTTACTGGGGAAGATCCCGTCCCTCCCATCCCCTGCAACAGCACCCACTCTGGTATCTCAGAGCCCGCCAAACCCAGGCATCGAAGAGGTTACCATAGCACAGCTTGAAGCCCAATTTACAGCGGGAACGCTAACTGCAGCCTCTCTCGTCAACATGTACGAGACCCGGATTAGTGCTCTGGACCAGAGCGGTCCGAGGCTTAATTCACTTCTTCAAGTGAACCCAGACGCTTTGACAATAGCTCATCAGCTCGATGCACAAGTACCTCCCTTTCCCGGAATACTCCATGGCATACCTATCCTTTTGAAGGATAACATCGACACACACGACCAAATGCAGACGGCAGCAGGATCACTAGCCCTAGTCGGAACCCCTGCCCTACAAGATTCGACCATCGCCGCACATCTTCGTGCCGCCGGTGCAATAATCTTAGGCAAAACCAACCTGAGCGAGTGGGCCAACTTCCGCTCCTTCTTCTCCTCCAGCGGCTGGTCTGGACGCGGAGGCCAGTGCAACAACCCCTACGCAATCGACCGCAACCCGTGCGGCTCCAGTTCGGGGTCCGGGGCAGCAACTTCCGGAAACCTGACCACTGTTTCCATCGGTACTGAGACTGACGGCAGCATCGTCTGCCCAGCGAACGCGAACGGAGTCGTAGGCATCAAACCAACTGTTGGCCTTGTCAGCCGGGCCGGCGTTGTCCCCATCTCGCACACGCAAGACACCGTTGGGCCCCACGCTCGAACAGTTGCAGACGCAGCAACCGTATTGACAGCCATCGTGCAGAGGACCCCTGATCCGCGCGACCCTGCTACCAGCACTAGCCCGCTCGGCATGCTCGGCCAACCGAGGCCTGCTCTGCCAGCTGACTATCGGGCATTCTCGAACCCCAAAGGCCTCCGAGGCGCCAGAATAGGAGTTGTACGAGATTTCGAAGGGTTCAGCCCCCATGCCGATTCAATCTTCGACTCAGCAGTTACCGCGATTGGGAACGCTGGAGCGACCCTGGTCGACCCTGTATCCTTCCCACACCTCGCCGATATCAACAGCGGCCTTGCAGAGTTTACTGTACTTCTCTTCGACTTCAAGATAGACATAGCAAACTATCTCAAGACCCGAACAGGCGTACCCATCGCCAGCCCGACACTTCAAGCCCTGATCGACTTCAACAATGCCAACGCCACCCAAGAGATGCCCTTCTTCGCACAGGAAATATTCGACCTGGCCAATCTGTTCAGCTCAGACCCGAACGCCATACAACCCCTCGGGTTGTCATACAACGACTCACTAGCCATTGACCAGAAGATTGGAGCGACGGAGGGAATAGACCAGCTGTTGAAAGACAACAACCTTGACGCACTAATCGCCGGGACCGACAGCCCAGCCTGGCCCACCGACCTAATCAATAGCGACCATTTCACCTTCGGAACCTCGTCGCCGTGTGCTATCGTAGGCTATCCTATCATCAACGTCCCAGCAGGCATGACCTTCGGCGTCCCAGTCGGCATCTCCTTCATGGGCACCGCTTTCAGCGAACCCACACTGATCAAGCTCGCCTCAGGCTTCGAAGCTGTCACACAGGCACGGCAGAAGCCACAGTTCCTGCAGACCCTACCGTTCAGCGGCCCATCACCGTTCAAAGTGAGAGGACGCGGACTCCTGCCGAAGAGAAATACCCCACTAGTCAGCGGACTTTAAGCGCTCGTTCACCAACCCCCTTTTTTCTATTGCCAACCAGCGGAGCTCATCGAGACCATCTAGTCATCGGCATGACTTCTCTGCTCGCTTCCAACTAGACGCGTCGAAGTGGAGAGGACTGATATAGTCCGGACATGGATCTCCCTGAAAGAGTCGTGAGTAATTGTTCTCCGAGAAAGAATTGGCCTATCTGAAATCTCAGCCACTGGCTAGAATCGGGACCTCGTCAAAATCCGGAAGGCCGGATGTTGCCGCGGTCAGCTTCGACACCGACGGCGAGTACATCTACGTGAGCGGCCGGGACGTCACGAACACCATGAAATACAAGAATGTCTTGGAGAATCCTAGAGTCTCGTTCGTTGTTGACGATCTGAAGACGATGAAACCTTGGGCTCCGCGGGGGATCAAGTTACAAGGAAAAGCTGACATCGTCAAGCATACTGGCTACATGGGTCCTGGAACTTACATTCGAATAAAGCCTGTGAATAAACGAAGCTGGAATATCTAGCAGCTCAACTAGTTCTCAATTTTTCAGGCACGTGTCGTGCAGACTGAGGGCATGAGAGTCCAGTCTCGATAAGACGAAAGAGGAGAAAAACGAGGGGATTTCCGGGGGTCCGTTTGTACTGTTATGCGAGGCTGACTGAGCCTAGTTCTGAGAGATCTGAGAGGCTGTTCATCTGGACCTTGTCGTTTGAGATAGTGTATAGCACGTTTCCAATGTAGAGTGTTCTGGTGATGAAGAGGTTGTTGTCCTGCCATGTCGGTAGTTGGCCGTTTTGCAGTTGTGTAATTCCGCCCTTGAAGATGATGCCGTTGTCAGGTGTGATGTTGAAGACGTAGGCTCCTTGCCAGATCGGCTGGTACGAGTACCAGTACGTTGTATCCTGGGGTTGCGCGGTCACCTCGACCGGAATCACGAGGAGGTTGAGTGTCTTGTCGAAGAGGACTGCTTTGTGGTCGTTGATTGCCGGTGAGCTGGTTCCGGGACCGCCAATCAAGTATCTGCTAGTCTCCGTTGGCTGGTTGGGATCTGTGACGTTGAAAAGGCTGATCTTGAGACCAGTGAACCGGACCGCATTCTCCCAAGTGACGTCAGTACCCGACTGGCCAATGCCGATAAGATGGGTCTCATCGTACGGTTGTAGGTAATCTGAGACGCCGGTTACATTGAGCTGGCCCAGCACCTTGGGCCGAGCGGGGTCTTGGAGGCCAATGACGAAGAGCGGGTCTGTTCGCTTGTATGTGACAAGGTAGGCTTTGTCGCCCATGAACCGAGCAGAATAGATCTGCGCGCCTGGCGATAGTCCCTCTAGCTTTCCGGTGCTGTGGAGGCCCTTGTCGAAAACATAGACGTTTGTCTCTTGCTGGCTGACTGGTGCGTATGCGAGTGGCATGGGGCCGCCGCTCTGGCTGCAGCAGTTGGTTGTTGCAATTCGGAGGTATCCATTGTACTCGTCCATGGAGAATTGGTTCAGAACGTGTCCGGGAACGGTTCCTGTGGCTTGGTAGTTGATTACGAGACCGTCGATGCTGATACGGTGCACTATCGTCTGCTGGCTCTGACTCCACACCGGTTGGGTGAGATAGATGTCGTGAAGAGAAACGTAGATCGTGCTAGTCGTTCCGATCAAATAGATCTTTGCGACAGGACTGGGGTTGTTCTGTGTCGTGTCGAATCCGACCATTGTGGTGAAGCTGTAGCCTTGGTCGACAACGTCCGAGTGATAGACTTGCGTAGGCGTGGCCTTTACCACTTGACCATTGACGATTTGCTCTGGGAGCAAGATCTCGCCGTAGCAGAAGACTGGTTCTGTTGCTACAAGATAGACGTCGTTTCCAATTAGTCGAGCGCCGGCTAAGGTCCCGTTTACCTCAACCCTTGTCGTAATCACCGGATTGGAACGGTTGCTGATGTCAAATACAAAGAGCGAAGTGGTGCCTGAGAATTGAATAGGGTATATCTTTGCAATGTTGCCGGGTTGAGAAGCACCTGTGCCTAGTGCAGGAAGAGGTCCGCCTCCGGTATAGTACGGATATGAGTGTCCTGGAATCTCGCTTACGATGACAAGCCTATTGCCGACCACAAATATTCCTTGCACAGTCCCACTAACATTGACTCTGGAGAGAAGTCTGGCATCAGTTGTCGGATAGGCCTGGACGATGGCGACGGTGTTGTTTGTCATTGTATAGACGTACTGGCCGTCGTTCTTGACATTGTCGAGCTCATCAACGCCAGACACCTGCTGATTCGTCTCAGAATGGGTGGGACTTTGGCTTGAAGCACTGTTCGAAGCGAGGCCGAAGACTGATGTTGTTGGGCCGGTAGTAAGGGCGCCCCGATTGTAGAACATAGGGGTCGAGCTGCTACAGCCATTTGTGTGAATGAACTCTCGCAGGTCTTGGTATGAAGTGAACGGGATCATTGCGTGCGCTGTCGGGGCTGTGAGGTAGACTGAGACTGGGATGAGGGTGAGGCTGGTTAGGATGAGCAGGTATGCTACTGTTGCTCTGCGGAGTATCATAGTTGTTCGTCACATGGTAGGGTCGCGCGTGGGCTTAATCCCAGTGTTTAGAACATGCTGTTCGGAAATCCGAACGCCCTCGTAGCTGAAGGGTAAGCTTGTATTGAACCAAGGCTTTCTCTCACGCTCTGGAGATTTGGTACACTTTGGCGGAGGAACGGGAGAAGATTATCGAGTCCGAGTTGAAGGGCGTGACTTTGCGTGTCTACTGGCACATTCTGGGGTCAAAGAAACAAGTTGTCGGTGTCAGAGCCGTCCAGAGAGCGTTGGGGTTGAGCAGTCCAAGTGTCGCCTTGCATCATCTGGAGAAACTGAGGGGTCTGGGCTTATTGGAGAAGGACTCGACCGGCGAATATCATCTGGTCGAGCAGGTGAAGGTCGGGGTCTTGCAGAACTTTGTCGGAGTCTTGGGATTCATGCTCCCCCGATCCTTGTTCTACTCGACCATGTTCACTGTAATGCTGGCACTCTACCCGATCATCTACCGGCCAGACCTCTCCACCCACAACATCATGGCGTTCGTATTTGGCCTATCAGCCATTGCGGTCTCGTGGAGTGAAACCTGGCGAGCGTGGAAGTTGAAGCCGTTCTGATAACGGATCGGGTTGTTCTAACCTGTGGGATTATGCGGAGCCTAGGCCCATGATTACTATGAGAAGAGCCGCGGAGAGGGTTCGGTATTGAGACTTGGGAGAAGAAGTAGAGCTGGACTTAGCCTGACGTTGGGCGTGCTTATCGGCCTCGGCCTCGTCCTTCTGCCTGGGATTCTGGCACCTCAGGCTCAGATTTCGGCAACATCCGGATCCAATTCTAGATGGACTTTCTCAACTCAATCAGCGCAACCAGGTAACCGTGGGAATCAGACCACTGGGACCTCCATCAGTATTACAGCGGGTTCAATGCTGACCCTCATCAGCCTCGTCCTGTTTCCTGCCATCACTCTGTCATTTCTAGCACGATATTGGATGTTGAAACAGGCGAAAGACCGCCTAAGTTCAGAGGACTAGTTGAGTCGTTTAGTTCTGGCGCATTCCGGGCATATGGGAATGTTCGCGTAGCTGTTAGTGGTTGGTTTTCCGCAGAATCTGCACGGCTGGGCGATGGTCTCAGTGGGTGTGTGTGACGTTTTCTCGCCTTTGTCGATCTGTTCGCTCAACACTCTTCGGTTCCCAGGCTCATTGTCTGACCGTCGTAACGTAAAAATCGCATGTGTACATGTGAATACTTGATCATACTATTTTTCTCGGAAAAGATAGTTGGGTGAACACTTAGGCTTCGGGGGTGATGGATGATGGTCCGTAGAGGGTGGAACGCGGGAAAATCACCACCACCTGGGGTCACCATCAAAAGAATGTTTAGAAAAAGAAAAATCACATTGGAGGTGGAAAGATGTTCGTAGAGCCATAGGTCTGGGTATTCGCTACGCTTGCGGGGGTAGGGGACGTCCGTCGCAAAGCGTGGTAGTCCGAAGAAGAACTGCATAACCCTCCTCTTGCGCTCTCCCGGTTACAATTCCATTTTGTGCAAGCAGAATCGATTTCTCGACAATACCAGTAGTTGATGCAATGTCGTCCAGACCTCTACTACTTCTCGGCAACATAGCCGCGATAATCGTGACCATAGCCGCTTTTCTCCAGGCACTATCATGGCCCATCGCGGGCGTGCTGATACTTGTCTCTCTTGTATTTCCATTGCTGGCCAACATCAGCCCGCCCAGAGGATCTATGACTTCACACCCAACTCCGAAGATTCCAGCGACAACCCGTCACTCACAGATTGAGACCAAGAGTCCACAACACGGGCCCCCTGAGAAACACACCACTCCAAACTATCAATCGTCGGCAAAAATCGATCAAAGACCATCACCGAAACCGGAGCCAGTCGGAACACTCGGACCGAGAGCTGGCCCTAAACTAACCGCTTCTACGATCACTGCACCCAAACTTGGGATACCAAATGTTGAACCCGCGCCAAGACCCCCGGCTGTAAAGCTGGGACCTGATTTCAACCCGACAATTGCCAAGGGCGACTATACAGAGTACGAGGTTGAACTAGACGCCGGAAAGGATTTCACAGGCGAGGTCACGGCGTCTGGCCTCGTCAATGTCTATCTCCTTGATGACGATAATCTGGACAACCTAGATCAGGGCGAAGAATTCTGGAGCGAGACAGGCGAGGAAGGCGTTGAAAATGCGAAACTGGAATTTACGGCACCCTCGAAGGGAAAATGGTTCTTCGTCGTGGAGAATGCAGACGACCGAGCCCTCTCTGCCACGGTGAAGATCCAGAAGGGAACAGCTTCCACAGCGCCAGCCTAGTAGTCCATAGTCCACCGGCCCGAGAGATTGGCTTAGTCCGAGGATTCTATGAACATCCCTCTCTATCCGCGGCTGTCTCGGAATCTCATTTCTAGAAAATCATAAATCCTGATGCAGAAAGATACGAGAGCCACGGAGGTTTTAGTTTGAAAAAAATGTTGTCGATTGCTCTTCTCGTCTCTCTAGCGATCTTCGTAGTCACGGTCCAAGTAGCTCCTGCTCTTGCCGAACATCAAGGGCATGAAACGTCAGACGAACACAATGAAATCCATCAGGTTACATTCCACATCGACCTTACTGGGAGCCAGCAGGTAGGGCCGGTAACCACTGACGCTTTTGGAATGGCGACGGTAAGGCTCCTTGACAATGGCGCCGCGATAGAGTTCCGAGTGATAGTCTGCGACATCTTCAACGTCACAATGGCACACATTCACGTTGGCGCCGTAGGAGAAAACGGGCCGCCAATCATTCCCTTCATCCATGACGTCCTCTTCTCATCGCCACACGGTTGCAAGACCCTCGCTGAAGGAACCCGGACAGCCACAGACCTCAACACCAAAATCAGCCCGTCGATTACCAGCTGGAACGACTTCGTCAAAGCCCTCCTCGCGGGAAACACCTACGTCAATGTCCACACAACAGCCAACACGGGTGGTGAGATCAGAGGCCAGCTAGTACACGAGCACGAGAGCGAGAACGAGAACAACCAAGGTGACGATTAACCCTAGGAACCCCACCTCGCCAACTATCCCCCTTTTTTGCAGGCCTACGCACTAGCCCTGCGATCAGCCTAGTTTTTCCTGCCCGTACTGTGTCAGAGTCCACCGGTTTCCCCGTCCAACAGCCGCGGAGGAGACGACTCTTTGCTTCAGAAGAAGTTTCAGGTGATGACTCACACAGCTCTCAGTCAGACCAGCTTTCTCGCTAATTTCGATGACTCGTGTTTTTCCCTTCTCCATGGCTTCGATGATTTTGGATCTGGACGCTAGTCCTCGGTTGACGTTTCTCATTCCGGAGATGTGAGCTCGTGGATGGTAGGGCGGTGTCACGCTTGAGGCCCTTTTCTAGGCGAAATCTCCCACCAAGAGCTTTGTCTGCGTCCTGTCTTCCTCAGCTGGTCTGAACGTCTCGTCCAATTCAACTTTGATCAGGTCAAGTCGCTGTCTGTAGTAATCACCGACACTGTACCGTTTGACCATATCAAAGGCAACTTGGAGATATTTCTCGACCCCTGCTTTGAATACGGTAGGTCCCAACTTGCCTCCGCATTTCACGCAGACTCCTTTCAAGGGTGCTCGGCGTGGTTTCCAATTGCACTTTGAGCACCGACATCTCTGCGACGTGAACGTTCGCAAGTTCCCTACCAAATCTCGTAGAATATGGGTTCCGAGGACTTTCCTAGCAACTTCTTCTCCTCTCACCGCCACGATCTTGTCCGCAAGATCGAGTTGCTCCTTGACTTTATCCAGCATCGTCGGTAGTTCCTTGTACGCGCTAGTCAATCGCGCCCGGTCTAGATCTTCTGTTGGGTGTGTGAACCCAATGTTCCAGTTGCCCGACAAAGACTCCCGGGCGTTGTTCAGGGTCGGGACAAGATCCTCGATCTCCTTGGGGCTCGCTCCGACTAGTGTTTTCTCGTAGAAAGCGATGGGGAAAGTGGTGACTGTTTCGATGTTGAACGCTTGCCGTGCGACTTCGGTCGCGTTTAGTAATGGAGCGAGCAACAGCGGGGCGTCCATCAAACCCCCAATCCTATCTGGGAGGTATTCTCTAGAGAAGTTCAATAGTACATCGAGCAATAGCGATACGGAGTCTTCGTCTCCATCGCAGTCTCGCCGTTTTGCAGCGTGGTATAACGGGTGGGCATAACACACGCTCGCTTTGGTGAATCCGACGATTCTTGCCACTGCGCCGACGGATGTATGAGGCGATAACCCGACGACCAGATGCCCGATTAGGTCTTCTTTTTTCGATGCCTTGTAGAGCTTGTCCATTCCGTAGTACGAGTTGAGCAGGTCGTCTAGGAACCTGGTTACTTTCAACAGGTAATCGCCGCAAGCTTCCGAGACGACAAGGTCCTGTATCTCCAGAGCGCACAACTGTCTCGGGTCAGAGAGCTCGCGCCCATCCATGTCCTGCGTGTACCCTATCTCGCGGGCTTTCTCCAGGCTCAGCCCGATTTCTCCTGGTCTGAACTGGGTTAGCACCGCGTTCGACGCGTCAAACCGGAGGGTTCCATCTTTGAACACGGAGACATCTGATTTTGCACGTAACAATGCCTTCTCCACAGGCTCGGGCATTCGGGTTTTGTTGATCAAACCTTTCACTCCTTTCACCGATCCTTCGATTTTTCCCAGTCTCAACCTCCCAACTGCCTCGTCCAGCATTTCGACCAGGTTTACGTTGACGCTCCGATAGGCGACGAGGGAACCATTGCAAGTGGAAGACGAATCATGCGATGTTTGGCCGCACTCGGGACAGTTCGTACTCATCTTCGTCTCTCGTCCGCAGACTGGACACTTGAGTTTCGATTCCCAGCGACCGCATTGTTGACATGATCGATCCACCAGGTCCAATGTCACTACGGATTTCCTCGATGCCTCTATCAAGTCACGGCGAGGGCCTCCGGCTTGGCCCGTTGGAAATAGCCCGTGGACCCGTGGGGTCATGATCCTCTCCTTGGCCTTTTCCGGGCGGCCCATGCGTGCGCCGACAAAGATGGGCGCCTTGTTCTTTATTGGAAATCCTGCCAGCAAGCTCAGCGCTTCAAGAGAGCTTGCTCCCTTGACCTGAGTTGCTGGGGCTTCGAGGTTCAAAATCGTCCGAAGAACCAGTGCATCATCGTCTCGAAGCTGGATGGCACCCGCCACCATCTTGTGCGGCATTCGAGCCTGTTCCAGAATGTCCTTCAACTTCTCATCGTAGGGCAGAACGCAGGAATCGTCAAGGTAGTGGATGAGTTTCTCGCGGAGATAGTATACGTCTTGGATCGTCACGAGGCTCCAGAAGTGGGTGTATGCTGGATGCAGAGGAATTCCGAGGCTCTGGGATAATCCAATCGCCTCACGGGCTCGCGGTTTGACAGCGAACGGGTTGTAAGCGAATTCCTTCAATCGCTCTGCTGAGATATTCAGCAATTGCTGTGCTTTGTTTCTGTTTTCCGGTTCGTGGAGCTTCTCCTCCAGCAACTGCGCCCACCACGACTCGACAAACCCCGACGGGACTAGCGCTCGATTATTCTCGAGAAACTCCCCATATCCCACCATCAAGTCGCCTAGGAATAGTATCTTCTGAATCTTGTCCCGCAGTGCTTTGGCTTCTTGAGGCGAGTCTATCCTCATTACTGAGCCATCGATGAGCTTCACGACAGGAGGCTCGATGCTATCGACCGCATTGACGATCCCTGCCTTCCCTGGCCTTTCCAGTCTCATCTGGACCCCAACTGCGAGAAAGCCGCCGAGAATCTCCATGGTGGCTGGGTGGACGCCAACTGATGCCATGCCAGTGTTTCGCGAGCGGCCGTATCGTATTCTGAAACCTCCGGCTGCTCCCGGGAAGGCGAAAATTGGTCGTCCGCCGACAACGTCCTCCATGAACATGAACTCTTTCGCCTCTTCTCCCTCTGATGACGAGGTCTTCATCATAGCCAGCCATCCCCAGCCCTCCAGTCCTAGCTTCTCAACGATCTTCAGAACCTTGGTTGATCGTCCGAGCAGTCCGTCATTTACTACTCGCAGTGCCCCGCCTCGGACCCGGTTTGTCTCAATGCGCATCAGATTCCGGTTGACCGATACCTCGACGGGGTCTGTCTCCACACCGTTCGGCTCAACGGTTAGACGCATGATCGCGTCTTTGAGGACGCTGTCCGGGTTCCGGTATTGAAACCGGGCGATCGATCGCTCGTAGAGGCGTAGCTCTTCAACGAATCTCATCGCTTCCTGTTCCGACGCGTGATACGGGGGAATATTCAGTTGCCGACGGACGTAATCGGCGACGATCATTGTCAAACCCATCTCTGTCCCACCGGCCGACCGCATCGGGCCGGCGAAGTATACGGCTAGGTGCTTTGATCCATCCACGTTTGTTCGGATCTTGACGTCGTGGATTCCTTGGATCGGCGCTACTGTCACCGCCTCATCCAAAACTGCTAGCGCCGTACGGATTGCTTGTTCCGCCGCCTCCTCAGCCTCAAGGCTCCCGAAATGGCCCAGAACAATGTCCTCGCTTATTTTCAGCGCTGTCTCTTCGCGCGAGATTAGTTTACTCAGTTCTCGGATTCTGGCCGCGACCCCGAGTGGTCCGACGGATTTCTCGACGCGCTCAGCAAGATCATAGGTCGTTTGTGATTCGACTTTCCATGAAGGGTCGAGTCCTTTCGACCGGGCCTCCGAGGCTATCGCGTACTGCCGGTTGTATTCTTCCTCTATTCTCTTCGCATAAACATGGTTGGGCCGATTCTCTAGAACTTGCACAGCGAGACTTCGACTACCGGCTACCGTAAAAGGATTAATTGTCAATTTCCTATTGAGATAACCGAAACTGTTCCTAGGTCAGGTGATTATGCCGATTTCTAAGAGCGAATCTTAAGAGTCAGATGCGGATAACCTGAGATGCGACACGCGATGAGTGATCGTTCGCGAGTCGGGAACACGGGAAGACGTTCTGCCTGGGATAACAGAACATCGGTACGTCGGCTTCACGGTATCGAATATCGAATGCTCGAGGATTCAGATGACATCCATGATTTCGTCAACACCGAGGTACGGAAAGAGCTGGACGCAGATTTCGAGAGCATGGGCGAAGATCCCCGACATGACGCTCTGCTCAACTCGCTGGCGAAGCGGAAATGGAAGTTGGAAATTGTCGGTGTTGACGAGGTTCGGATGAATCCTTTGATCCTGAACTCCGCTGACCTCAAGACTGGTCGAAAGTTCGTGGAGCGATTGAGAGAACGTCGATTGGAGCTTCGTAAGGCCTTGGAGGCAGGTGGAGCGGTTCTCTGGCCGATAGTTCTCCTGCGCGAAGAACGGCTGCTTGTCGATGGATACTGCCGCCATTCAACCCTTCAGGAAATGAATATTCCCGAGGCATACAGCTACGTAGGACGCTTCGTCGACAAGTGAACCGATTAATCTGAATAGGGTGTGGTCGCACTTCGAACTCGAATCGTACAACCCTGTCCGCACGACTCGATTTCACGTATCAACGGACCATCACACGTTGCTCTGAAGCTTATTTGCCAGGAACACACCTTGGTTTATTGTTGGTTCAACTCGTGTCCATTGCGTTCACCAGCGCGCTGGTCAAAGGCGAAAAAGGACAGAGGGATATGCAAAGAATTCCAATTGACACTGGGGCTTTCTTCACGATTCTGCCCTCCGAAGTCCTCTTCGAGGTAGGGGCATACCCTGAGGACTTGAAAGCAAGACTCGAACTTGAACGAGGAGATTCTCTAGAAGCCCGGGTCTATTCTGTCGTCGTTGCCGCTCAGGGACGAGAGGACGTAACCCTCGCCGTCACATTCGAAGGTGCTCAGCCAGTCCTGGGCGCAAAGTTTCTGGAAGATCTTGGCCTGAACGTCGATTCTGAATCTGGCCTATTGGAGCCATCGAGGCCTCATGGCTTCGCTTTCAACTACGAACCTTAGAAAATGTCTTCTAGCACTCGTGCCAGGGTCATACTGCACTGTGACTTGGACGCTTTCTATCCCTCCTGCGAGATCCACCGGGACCCTTCACTGAAGGGCAAGCCATTGATCGTGGGCGCGGACCCGAAGAATGGCAAAGGGCGCGGCGTTGTCACATCTTGCTCGTATGAGGCGAGGAAGTTTGGCGTTCGATCCGGAATGCCGATTAGTATGGCCTGGAAGCTATGCCCTCAAGGCATCTATGTGCCACCAGACTTTGAACTCTATGGTGAAACCTCGGAAAGAGTGATGGATATCATGCGTGGCTTTGCGGATATTTTCGAACAGACCAGCATCGACGAGGCATACATGGACGTCAGCAAGAGATGCAAAACCTACGATGACGCAAAAGTTCTAGCCTACAATCTGAAAGCGACTCTGAAGGAACGAGAAGGTCTCACTGTAAGCGTTGGGATCTCCCCTAGTAAGTCGATCTCTAAGATGGCCTCGGACCTGCAGAAACCAGACGGGCTTACCCTTGTTCAACCAGAAGAGGTCGACAAGTTTCTCGAGCCGTTACCCGTCAATAAGATCAGCGGAGTAGGCAAGAAGACAACTGAATTTCTCCAAAACAAAGGAATCGAGACTATTGGTCAGTTGCGCGAAGTAGAGGCGAAAAAGCTCACGGACTGGTTTGGAAAAGGCGGGGTGTGGCTCTGGGCCATAGCGAACGGGATCGAGGAGACACCCGTGGAAGAGCGCGGACTACGGAAATCAATTAGTGTGGAACAAACATTCGAGAAGGACATTCAAAACAAGACCATGGTCCGGGACGCATTAGAGTCTCTAAGTCACGAGGTTCATGACAGACTCTTAGGTGAAGGCTTGTGGTATCGTACTGTTGGGATCAAGGTGCGGTTCGAAGGGTTCGTAACGTTTACTCGCGAAAAAACCCATACCGGGTATGTAGACGACTTGGGAGTCATTCGAGAATATGTCACACTGCTGTTCAGAGAGTTCGAGAAGGACAGGAGAAAGATGAGGCTTGTTGGAGTCAGGCTATCTGATCTCAAGCCGGCCGAGGGGAAACAGGTCAAACTCGTTTAGTGTTAGTTTTCAACTGAAACAAATTAGGAATGAGGCCCCTCGGAAGAGGCCTCGATTGGACCCGAAACGTTCGTCCTATGCAGTGAGGGGTCTCTCCTTGAGCTGCGGCACTTCGAAGAATGGCGCAAGGGTCGCCTTCACTGCCCGTTGGGCCTCAACGCCGAGTTGTTCGAAGCCCTTTCCACAGAACGGGCAGTTCTCGAACTCACCACGGTTAGCTTGTTTGGCGAACCATTCTCCACAGTGCCAACACTTCACTACTGCTGTAACGCACATGCCTTCTACTTCACCTCCCTCAGGACGCGTCCTAGTTCGAGCCTTCTTCCGAGTTGGGATTTAAGGGCGACGATGACCGCAAAGGCTCCAAGAGTTGCCACCGTGCGCTCAATGAACATCAGGGGTGTAACGCCAATCCAAAAGTCTCCCGTGAGGTTGAGAAGCGATATGCTCAAGACGTTCAAACTTACTTGTTCAGACATTGCAGTGTAAAGGGCAAGCAGCCCTATCCGATAGGGGTGTTTGGCCCTTAATGCGGCCGGTAGTGAGATCATCACTAAAGTGTATGGCGCCAACCAGAAGAGCGTCCCTCCTTTCGAGAAGATAATGTAGTAAACAGCCCCTGCTAGAACGTATGCCCACGGAGCAATTGGTCCCCATTCGTAGTGGAAGGCTATGCTCCCCAGTGCGACGGCGAGTAGTGGGATCAAAAGTCCTGGCAACCCGAAGACGTGAAAGAAACTTGTCTGTATGAATGCTGACCCGAGGCTACCCACGAAGGCAGCGGCCGTCGCAAGAACTGGTCTCAGCAGAAAGGCTATGATCGGGAGCATCACGATTTCAAGCGTTATGAATCCAGGACCACCGATGAACGGGGTAAGTGCGAAGAAAGCGGAAACAATGTAGACTGCAGCGAGAGTGGAAGTCAGCGCAAGTTCTATCGTCGTGACGCGAGTCTGATCTAATCTATTTCGAGTTTCCATTCTTGCCCCCCGACTCCGGGATTTGTTCGAGGCGCAACGGGTGGGAGGCCCCACTCACGCGCCCGTTGATTCCAACGGGTAGGGTGACGCTGTTTTAAGACTTACGAGAAGTTCCTGGCAATCAGCTCACATAGGCCCAAGTCTTCTAGGACGATCTAACTACTTCAAGGCTGAAGGCTTTCGTAAGCGTGATCAGTCTATCGTAGGCTATCCGGTGCCGGAGAGTAATCTTCTCCGGTTTTCCTTCCTTCGGCGTAATCACGATAAGGCCAGTTCCCAGTAGGCCTGGTCTCTTGAGTTCTATTCGGCTAATCTGGTCCTTTTCTATCTCGAACTCTTTCATCCGTTCGAGATCTATTATCGTCTCGGCGCTCTCTTCTGAAGAGAGTTTTGGCATCAGCTCGCCATGGATAAAGCCAGCCAACGTGCCACCCAAGACTCCACCACCATTCGCGCCGAGGTCTATGCCAATTAGTCTGCTCGTTGTGAAGTAAATTCCATATCCGATGTGGGTCAGGCTCCTCGCGAGGAAACCGCCCGCGAACCCGCCGAGAAGCACTTCACTATTCTCCATACCTTAGGCCCTGGAACTACGCTTGCCGATTCTCGCTGATAAGAAAATCGTTCCCGGACCGGAGCATTTGTCCGATTAGGTTATGGAGGCCCGAGTTCAGAATCTTCTGGTTGTTAGGATGTGTTGGCAATCGGGTCGCTCGCTGGACGCGCGAAATAAAGGAGGGAGTTTCCGAACGGGTCTCTACCCGATTAGGCCTGTATTGTTGCTTCCACGGAGACAGCCCGTGCTAGGGCCTGTTCTGGAGTAAGATCCATGCTATGGGTGTCTTTTGCGTGAAGCTGGACGTGTTTCACTAGCTCATCGTCAGATGGGGTCCGGAGCATGAAGCCGCAGTCGCAAGTTACTTGTTTCGCCATATTTGCTCGCCCTGGCTCGTTCGTAGTCGTCCCTAATAAAATGGCCATTATCGGTCTAGATGGGAGTTGTAGCTTTGCGTCAGCGACGTGGTCTGACAGAGGGCCAGTTATCGGCAACTATTCCTCGGGGAGTCTCCTTTACCCAGTCAGGGATAATCACGGCTCGGAGAAGCTCTTGCACGGAAATTCCTCGATCTATTGCAGCGCCGGTTAAGACGCGATAGTTCTCGTCGCGAAGCGACATCATGAACTTTGTCAAAATAATACCACCTACTATCGCCGCCGCCCCTAATAGAGTCATGTTCCGAGTCCTCCATATTTGCAGCGTCTTCAACCTCGACAACTCAAGAGAAGAGAATCGTGATTCTCTACGAGGAGCGATATCCACATGCCGACAGCACAGGATTACTATGCGGTTTTTACTCCCAAGATCCTATTGGACAAGTTACTGGTCGCTCTGGAATAGGCTAATAATCGTGATCTGACGAGGTAGTTTTCGAATACCCCATGAGGCTGAGCAAGCTATCCTATGTGACCCTTTGGGCAGTTCACTTCGACAAGGTCAAGGCTCTTTACAAGGAAACTCTCGGTCTTCCGGTTGCCCAGGAGAATGAGAACTTCGTCATGTTCGACACTAAGGGGTCTCGGCTCGCGTTCCACCGGCTCACCAAGGCCCCGCCCCTCTCCCGCTCAACAATCGAAGTCCACCTGGAGGTTAACGATGTCGATGAAGTCTACTCGTCTCTCAAGTCTAAGGGCGTGAAGTTCGATGAGCCTCCGGCGAACCGGCCCTGGGGTACCCGGTCAGCAGGTTTCAAAGACCCTGAAGGTTACGTCGTGGAGATCGTAGGACCCTTGAGACCAGGCGAGCCCTCGAAGGGCACCTAGACATCCTAGCTTTACTCGTGCTTAAGTTTCGGCTTGGTCTTCTTTTTCTTCGGCGTCAGAGCTGGTGTTTGTGGGAACAAGTACGGGGTCGTTTGAGCCCCAGTCGGTGGCGAGCCTACATGCTCCATGGGATGCAATACGTGCTTCTCCGGCGGCGTGACCTCTAGGACCCCACTCTGGCTTAGGACTCTGTAGTGGTTTAGGCCTTGGTGGTGGAGGAACTTGTGTAGTAGTAGTTTGACCTGTTTGGTCTTTGCCCCCTCGATCTGGAGCTGCGTGCCCTTGGTTCTCATTTTGCCCTCGACCTTCGATTTCAGGAACTGGGTTGCTTCGCTCGCTCGGTCATGCAATTCTTTCAGCTCGACTGTCAGCACGGGTTTCGGCATGCTAAATCATACTGGGAGTCTTGGCCGTTTAAGACTAGAGCATATTCTATCGCATACGACCCCGGATATCACCCATTTTAACCCCTGATTCCGAATCTGAGCCCACGATTTCTAGAACATGATCTTCCACGCTTATCCCTAGGGGAATCCGTGGGGATCGAAAAAGGCAAAACAGGCCGATAACATGCCCGTCTCAAAGAAACAAACGCAAGTCTGGTTCAGACAAGAAATGGGTCATGGAAAAAATGACCCAGATCGTGTTGAATGTCCCGCGACGCAAGAGTGGTTGAAGGGAAACCTCTGATCCAGGAAATCGCCCATTATCAGCCCTGATCGCGATTCTAGGACCCCTCCAAACTCTCCCCTGAGAATCGTTCGGGTTTGGCTGAAATAATGGCGAGTTTCGCCTTGCGATCTAAGCATGGATTACGCTTTGAATCCTGAGACTCGCCCAGAATCGATGCCAGACAGCGAGTCACTACCCCCAAGAAAAAGGGGGTATTAGCCAAGCATCTCGCGACGCACAAGCGCTTTCCCCGTTCTTTGTTCCCACTATTGTTCCGTGAGAAGGTTGGGCGAGCATTATAGCTACAATCTTCCCTTCGGTATCTTGTGATTGATGCTGTAGTGTCCGCATGCTCAAGACCAAGATAGTCGCCTTCCTCGGCCTGGCCCTAACGCTCTCGTCTCTCCTCCTAGGTTCCCGGACACTCGGCTACCAGCGAGCAGCGAGCAGTCCTCAGCCTACAGCTCGGCGGCCTATTCCTTGTCCTAGGTGGATTCTTGCGGTTATTCGACAACCATCCCCTCGAGAACGCTCTCGCAGGGCTCTACGATCTCGAAGCCCTGACAAGCTAGAAGCCTTCTGGTTTTTCTAAGGTTCGTCCTTGTAGAACTTCGCCAGGTCCAGCGATTCCCGTGTCTGCTTCTCCAACTCTTCCATCGTCGGGTACACTGCCCTGTAGACCTCCAGAACACCCTTCTTCGATCTCACATGCACCAAGTACGTTGGATAAGCGGCATGCCGAAACACTCTCTTGCTCTCCCAGGACTCTGTCCGGTCGTCCTCTGTATAGCGAACATGAACGTTCGCGAAATGCACCATTCCGCCCAGATCCGAGTTCATTCTTTCCGCAAGCTCCCGAAACAGGGGCTTCTGTTCCATACAACCTGAACACCCATCCCTAGTGAGCGCGGTCACATAGACAACGCCCAACTCTTTCACGAGAGCTCCAACCGCCCCGTCATCAGGTAATCCCTTCAACCGTTGAAAATCGATCACTTCTACACTTTTGTCAGAAATGACCTGGCTAGAAACCGTCAATGCGATCCTCTTGAAAACCAGTCAGATGTTCAATATAAGAATAAACTCCGTAGCCATCGCGGTTTCGCGGACAAAAGAGGGATGTGGTCCCTGTTTAGGGACCAGAACTTACCCAGGTCACCGAAAAGCTAGTGTTGTCGCTGGACGGGTTCGAGGGTGAGGCTTTCGTCGCGCCGCCGCTGGTCACCATTGTTATCTTTTGAACATTCGAGCCGAACGTTCCATAGGCTGCCGTGGTCACACCAATCGTCGCATAGCAAGTGCTGCCGACTCCTGTACTATCGAGTCCGAATTTGACTGTCCCGAAGTTTGCAAGCGGGAGGATACCACCGCTACTCGAGGGTGCCTCAGCGATCCATTCTGCTGAGGACTGTCGTGCCCGGTGAACCGTTGACGAAGTGCTAAAGCTCTGGCCCGTCGTAATGTCAGAAATGCTGACGGTGAATTTTCCGTTGCCCAACGCATGTGCTTCTGCAGATATCACGTCCCCAGGATGAACAGAGATGCCGTTGATGAGAAACGATGGGTGCGGGAAGAATTCGTACCAAGCATAGTATGTGGGGACGCCGTTCTGGCAGTCAGAATCGGTACCTGTCTGTTCTACAGTGCCTGAGCTGTACCCGTCGATTCCGACCCAGAAGCTAGAGTATTGGTTAGTGCTCGGACAATTGCCCTGTATCGTCGGGACCACCCATGATCCCTTTGCGTCGCTGACGGATCCGGCAGAGCCTGTCACTGCGAATCCGCTCCAGTTGGTGCTGCTAACGCTTCCGTCGTGAATGCGTGGTGCGACTATTATCGATGGTGTTGGGAGAGCCGCGGCAAAGCTGAGAGTTGATAGGAAGACAATAGCGAATGCTGCAAGGGTTGTTGTGAAGAAATGTCGCATTGACATTTTTCTCGAGCATTTTCTGCGAAAGCGGAATCAAAATAAGCCTTGTGGGAATCTCTTCCGGCTATTCTCGCGAGCGCCAAAATAACCCTGTTAGGAGGATCTATATTCCAGAGGCGAGGCCTGGGTGAGCTATTTCTGCAGGACTCCGGGTTCGGGGCGGAGTTCAACGATGAGTCCATCGCTCCATTGGTACTTTGCATCCATAAGCTCGGTCACCTTCTTAGCCAGTTCGGGCTCTTCAGACGAATCGATAATTCGGCCCAGCCCCACGTACTTGTCGCTATCCACTTCGAACGAGATTCCGGGGTGGTTCTTGATGTTTCGAACCCAATGCGCCTCATCCGGTATTACGAGACGAGATAGAATCGTCCCTGATGTCGGATGTACCAGATTTCTATTCTGTGAGGTGCCTTAGTCTTCCAGCCTTCAGTAGTGAGATATAGAAACTGGTGGTTGTGGTCCTTCAGGGAGCGACCCCCTCTGTGAAGTAACGCTAATGGTTACTTCTTCTGCTTGTCAGGAACATAAGCTAGGCCCTGAACCTCTACTTTCATCCCAAAGAGCAGGTCGCCGGCCTGGACAGTTGTCCTCGCGGGCCTCGGATCACTGAAGAAACTGGAGTAGACTTCGTTCATCCCAGAATACTCAGCTAGATCCTTGAGGTAGACTGTTGTCTGGAGGACACAGTCCATGTTGGACCCCGCTGCCTCCATGATCCTCTGGAAGTTCTCCAGAGTAGCTTTCGTCTGGGCTCTGATATCTCCGGGAATCACTTTCCCGTTCTTGTCGATTGGTCCTTGCCCTGAAACAAACAATAATTCTCCAAACCTGAGCGCAGGCGAGAACGGAAGACCAAGCGGCGCAGGGCCCGTTTTCACAGCTTCCCTCTTCATACGAATCGACAAGGCGGCATCGTATCTTTGATGTTTAAGAGTTGAGAGATAATACCGAATAACTGCCAGACATGCTGGAAAAGACAGTTTCAAGCCCAGAGATCCTCGGCCCGATACCCCTGAAACTTATCGAAGAGGCCAGAGAACGGATAAAGGACACGGTTCTACGCACTCCCCTCGTCCGCTTAAATGTTGACGCTGCGCCAGCAGATATCTTTCTGAAGCTGGAGAATCTGCAGCCCACTGGCTCCTTCAAGGTCCGAGGGGCGAGCAACGCGATTGCCCTCGCTGGTCCAGAGGCAGAGAAACGTGGAGTATACACCTGCAGTGCGGGAAACATGGCCCAGGCACTCGCCTGGCAAGCTCGCAAAAACCAGATTCCTTGCACAGTAATCGTCCCAGACAATGCTCCAGAGACGAAGCTGGAAGCAATCAGAAGGTTCGGCGCAAAGATCATCCAAGCATCGTTTGACGAAGTCTGGAAGGTCGTCGTGACTCACCGGTATCCTCCTCTCGACGGCTCCGTGTTCATTCACCCGTTTGCAGACATTCGAATGATGGCTGGGAACGGAACCGCAGGTCTAGAGGTCCTCGAAGATCTACCTGATGTCGAGTCGGTTGTCATACCGTTTGGAGGTGGAGGACTTTCCGTAGGGATCGCGTCAGCAATCCGCGCGAAGAGTCCTCAGACTCGAGTCTTCGCTGTGGAGCCAGAAACCGCAGCACCATTGTCCGCGTCTTTCGCTGCTGGCTCAGCCCAAGAGATCGAGAGAATCCCCAGTTTCGTTGACGGTATCGGTGGAAAGAGTGTTCTTCCCGAGATGTATGAGCGAGCAAGAAATCTGCTTGTGCCACTGGTAGTTTCTCTCTCGGAGATTGCCGCAGCCATCAAGCTCTTGGTAGAGCGCAACAGGATCGTTGCAGAAGGCGCTGGAGCAGCATCCGTTGCTGCCGCTATGACAGGCAAGGCGGGTTCTGGAAAAATTGTCTGCATCGTGTCTGGCGGCAATATTGACTCTTCAAAGCTGGCGAAGATTCTTGCCGGCGGTGTCCCTTAATTATTGGGTCACGAGCTTCAGAACATATGACCCGAGGACTTTACTCGCCAAGATTACGAGAATTCCCAAAACTACCATTTTCATTGCTGACTTGGCCGCTGATTGTTTCAGGGTTACTCCTCGAAATGCTCCGAGTAAGAAGAGCAAGATGACTCCGATGATTATTGATGCTGTTACGGCATATGTTTCCGGGAAGAGTACCAGGGGAAACAGCAATACCAGTGAGGCAAGTGCGGAAGTGATAGCTGTGACTATCCCGGAGCCTAGCGCTCTCCGATTGATCTTTCCCAACAATCGATGGATTTTTGGATGCTCCGTTGTAAGGGGGACATGTTTCTTCTTGTTGCCGTTTGTTTGTCTTGACCGCTGGCGATTTGTCCGTGTTATCGCCTCCAACAACTGTGTCTTCTTTTCGTGCGTTTCGGACAAATAGGTTGCCGCAAAAACAGATAACGCACCCGCTACTGCTCCCCCTACACCCGTTGCGAAGATCTGAACGGGGATCAGCGCTGCGGACCCCGCGGCTGATATGATTCCGAGAACGGAGAAGAGGCCATCTATGGAGCCGAAGACGAGTTCAGCGCTTCGACTTCCTGTCTCTTGAACTACTAGCTCTGTGCTCTGTACTGCCAGGAGGGGTCATCCCCGAAGGGGAATGCATGGCCATGACTGGATTCCCCGGCATGAGCATGTTGTTACTAGACGATGGCCTCCATAGAGAATCCCGCTTGGGCTATCCGGATATTGTCTCAGCGGAGCTCCTACGTTGCCGTGGTCGGTGTCGTTACGAGGGATTAGTGCCCGCAGGAATAGGCTGGGGTCCCGGATTCTTCTCTAAGCTCTTTCCCATCTTCGCGTTCTTTGCCGTGAGAGCTGCGGCAAGTAGGATCTTTGCTGTATCCTCAATCGAGCCAAAACTCGTATCCAAGATTAGATGATATATTGACCAGTCATCAACGCTGAACCCGTAATGTTTCCGATATCTCTCAGCTTGCAACCCTTCCCTGTGCAATGTTTGCCTCCGTGCCTCCTCCAGACTAACGCGGTCTCGTGCCGCAATTCTCTCCAACCTCACGACTAAAGGCGCAGTCAATAGGACCCTCAGGTCAGAGATCTCCTTCAAAACCCACCCGGCGAGTTGTCCATCGACCACGACGTCACCCCTTTCCGCCTCTGCCATTGTTCTTTCGTCTACCAACCGGTCGATACTCGGATCCGCGGCAGCCAGTTCCTGAAATTTTTCCAGCAGGACCTGTCGCTCCTCTGCCAGCTTTCTGAACATTAACCCAGCCGACACGTGGCGGAGACCAAGTGATCCAGCCAGCTTCGCCGCGTATGTAGACTTACCAGACCCGTGCGGCCCGCTAAGGGTCACAATCAATCGATGGAACCTGACGCGCGAGCAACTCGTCTAATCTCAAATGCCAAACAGTTCCCGCACAGTACTCCACTAAACGGACGCGAGGGAACACGCGAGCTCTTTGCCACTCCTACCGGTCTCCCCGTTACCACTCCATGTAACTCTGCTCCGCATCGCGAGCATTGCGCGCTCCTGTGCGCCTTTGCTTCAAAATGGATAGAACGAATTCCAGACGGTAGAGTAAGCACTTTCTTTCGGCGCCCGCGAGTCCTCTGCGATGGGCGCGTCAACTAGAATCTCCCGTTGTTGGAGTCATCGAGAACGAAGATTGGACTCCAAATAGCCTTGAAAGTGGGATGCTCAGAGTAAACGAGCAGATAAGATACCAGTAGAACAGGGACAGTACTGAAAACATGCCATTGGCCGTTGCTGTGGTGAATGGGAGGACGAGCGGTGCGTATGCTACCGGGATCGAGCCGATCGCCCTTACTACGGTGTAGTAGATCAAGAGAAAAGGAATGATCGTTATCGGGTATGTCTTAAACTGCTCGAAGGTCGATCGCGAGCTCATCTTCATCATAGCCGACTGACGTCTCATAAGTTTCTCGAGCGCTTTCTCGTCTCCATCTTTCTTGGCTTTCCGCACTGCACTGGTCCAGGCCATGTATTCCCGTCTTGAGTTTGCAATCATCTTGTAGTTCACAAGGAACCTGTTAGCGGACATAGTAATCAGCGAGAGAACGATCGCTGCACCGAGCACTAGGAGTGTCGCAGAGGGCGGATGACTATATTGACGGAGAGGGGCTGCTAGCGTGTTGAGAATGTCGTCGATAAAGTTCATTGCAGGGTCCGCTTCCGGATTAGCGCTAATAGGTCCTCCGCCGCTCTTCTCTGATGCCCATCAGGATTCAGAACGATTTGGATGGGCGCACCGGCAAGAACAGCGTTGGCGCTGGCCATGTATCTTGACCATTCCAGGTCGGTCCGGGCCTCGTCTACTGTCTTGCTATCTCTCTCACGCGTTCTGTCCGCATTCCTTCTCCTCGCAATATCCTCAGGATCCGCTTCGATCAAAATGATTAGGCCAGGATCAAGCGCTTCCAGGACTCTTCGCGGCGTTCCCGGCCAGATTCCATCCTTGGTCCTGACGAACATGTGAGTGTCAACCACGAGGGCTGATTTACCACCGGTTTTTCCAATCTCGCGCGCAGCTTGCTCCTGGACTTTCGCTTGGAGCTCGAGGTCCTGGCGGCGCATATGGTCCCGATGAACGGTCTTTCCACGTTTCTTGAACAGCTCGTTCATCACGTTTCCAAAGTTCACTATCTTCAGAGGGATGTTCTTTTCGTGTGCAACTGTTTCCAGTTCCTGTAGAACTGTAGTTTTGCCAACCCCGGGTATGCCTGCTACGATGATGGTGCGAGACACGTTCTTGGCTCACTGTCCGAGGAATCCCTTGACTCCAGGGTATATTTCCGTGATTCTCTCTTTGACTAGTATCTCGTAGTATTGTTCGATGATGCCTACTGTCAGTAGAATCCCTGTTCCAGTGCCGAAGGCGCCAAGGAAGTCAGCGCCCGCCGCTATGGTTCCTATGACAATTCCTCCGATGATGGTTACGGTTGGTATGTAGCGGTCGAGGATCTGTCTTATCGTAGTGCCAGAGCGTCTGAATCCTTCTACTTGCATTCCAGAGTCGATCAGCTGTTTTGCGACTGTCTTCGAATCCATTCCGCCCACCTCCACCCATGTAACGGCGAAGAAGACGCAGGCTAGCACGAAGATCCCCATGTATACTGCCGCTCTAATAGGATCCTGAAGAACGACGGTAATGGATCTAGGAGCGAACGTGTAGTATGCGAGTCCCTTGCTGGGGACGAGTTGCGCATTGGTCGAGCTGGTAGGTACGAAACAGCCGGGGAATAGGCTGAGCCAGAAGTTTAGCCCCGTGCTGGAACACGTTGGATTGTATCTCTGGAAGAGGAGTTGTCCGATGAAAAAGATGTTTCCGAAAAGGGCGGCGGCGAAGATGACGGGTATGTTAGACACGTAGAAGAACTTGATTGGGAAGCGTCCTCTGAAGCCTCGGTATCTGGCGTATGAGACTGGGACCTCGACTCGCAGGCCGTTCAGATAGATTATGAGGATGAACACGCCGAGGGTTGTGAATAGTCCGACCATGTCTGGGAGCCCGCTTCCTCCCCTGTACAGTGCGCTTTGCCATGCGGAGAAGCTGCCGGGGTTTGAGAGTACCGGCCCGATCGACTGGGCGAAGGCGAAGATGGCGCCGAAGTATTTCCCATCCGCGACCGGTGATATCGGCCCGATCGTGCTCCATACGATCGAGAGGCAGACTCCTGCGGCTATGAAGAGGCTGATTCCGCTTCCGAAACCCCAGTTTTTCTGCAGCATCTCGTCAAGAAGTATGATCACGACTCCTGCGACCACTAGCTGGACGAGGATTAGGAATTGAGCCTGCAGACTAGGCGTGATAAGTTGTCCCGCTGAGTTTTGTACGTTGTAGGCTCCGCCTATCAGGAACGCTATTCCCTCGAAGATGGTCATGAATACTGACAGTACTTTGCTAGCGCCTGTGAATAGTGCTCTGTCAGCCGGGTTTGTGAAGTCCACGTTGATCATCTTCGATCCGGAGAGCACTTGCAGGATTAGACCGGCTGTGACTATTGGCCCGATTCCGAGCTCGACTAGTGTCCCGCGGTTGGATGCGAAGATGACTCGTAGGGGCCCGAACTGGTCGTTAATGTTCCCAGTATGGGTGATTCCGTAGATAGGCGTCTCCGCCATTATCAGATAGACGACTAGCGTGACCGCGGTCCAGATCAGCTTCTCGGTGAAGCCAACTTCTCTCTGGGGTGATTTGACTCCTGGGAGAATTCTGGTCAGGGGTTGGAATAGCTCGATAAACCTGACCGTTAGTGATCAGTCCTGTTTGTTCTTTGTTGGGAGGACGATTTCTCCGCCTGCCCTTCCGATCTTCTCTTGGGCACGTTCGGAGGTCTTTGAAACAATTATTCTTAGCGGCTGGCTTATGCCGCCATTTCCCAATAGTTTCTGGTAGCCGGCCTTTCCAAGGTCAACCTCGACCATGTTGCCGGCTCGTTTGGCGGAGCCCTCTTCTATCAGTCGGTCTAACTGGAGAACGAGGTCGCCCACGTTGATCGCGTTGGTGACTTTTTGCCTAACGGGGTGGAAGCCTCTGCTTCCCATCTGCAGGTCGTAGCGTATGACTGCGGACCATTTGTGGCGTTTCCAGCCCGCATTGCCATGACCGCCGAGCATTCCTGAGTCTCGGTGTTGGCCCGATCGTCCCCATCCGTGGCATCTAGAGCCTCTGAGCTTCCGTGTTTTTCTCTTTGCTGTGGTCATGTCGGGGTTCACGTGTATGATTTCTTGGCTGCTAGAGCATGCTCTAGTCTGAGCGTTTGTGGGGACCGGTCGCGGCGGAATTAAACGTTTTTCCAGTACTCTTGATCCAGACGCGATTTGGGTGGATGCGGGGAAAGCCAATTAGGGCCTTGCATCTGCTCCGTTGCGTTGCGGGACTTTGGCATTGCGGGAGTTGCCAAGCCAGGTCAAAGAGACCCTTGGAGAATGGGTCGTGGAAGCGCAGGCCTGAGGCGCCTGTCCCGTAGGGGTTCGTGGGTTCGAATCCCACCTCCCGCACCAACAAACAATCAACCGACAGCTTTTCGTTCCTTCGGGCTTTCGTCTTTCCCCGCTCTGGCACACGGGGACTCTGCAAAAGTTATACGAATTTCTTTTCGGGATCCTCTTTCTGTCTGGGTGGGATTTCGGGCTTGTTTTTTCGAGACGGGTTCGTTATCGGCTTGTCCGGGATTTCTTGATCCCCGTGGAATCCCCGAGTGATAAGCGTGGGAGTGTATGTTCTGAAAATCGCCTGCTTGTAATCGGGATCTGGGCTGATTATCAGCTTATCCTAGCTGATAAGCCCAGAAGTTGCGGATTTTATTCCTGCCTTTTAGGTCTCTGATCTTTTAGCGGGCTCAGCGAAGGTTGGATACATGAAACCGGTTGGAGGTTTTTGTTCCGGTTTCTTTTCGAAGACTTGTTTCTTGATAACGAACATTTCATTCTCCATGGATTCAAGGCTCATACTCCTCAGAATTGCGTCCTTGTACCAGATCAACTGACCTGCAAGACGGGTCCACCTGATTCTCTCGCTTGCTGGAGCGCGCTTGGACTTTGCCATCCTAGAAGCCTCGTCAATCAGATCCCTTAACGCCGCGATCATATTATGCCTCTCGGACTGGCGCCACTTGGACATCAATGGATACGGATCTTTCTCGACATCATAGGGGGGATCCGACATTTCTCAAAAACCCTAGGACTGAATCCTCTCAACAAGTATATTCACAAGAGAGCGATGCGAAGACTCGGGCCGAAAGAGATGCATCAAACACACCGAAGAAAACATGCTCGTCACAGCTGACTCTTAGATTGGCGTCGGGAGTGGCATATGAGCTGGAACCTGTGGTTCACGCTCTGCACGATAATTCTTGTTCATCCCACTCAAGAATGCATTTTAGACTGAATGGGATTGGCCCAGCAATGTGAGAGATGTAGAGGGAGCGCTTAGATTCACTTCAAGAGAGCCCTGGCGGAAGTGGCTTGAAAAAAACCATGCCACTAAAATTGCCGCGCTGTTAGTAATCTACAAGCGTCCCCCGAAGAACGAAAGTTTTCCATCTCGCCATGCTCGCGAGGAGGCTCTGTGTTTCGGTTGGATTGATGGATGGTACAAACGCTTAGATGATGAAAGATGGGTGATACGGTATTCTCCGAGACGAAAGGGGTCCAACTGGTCGA
>Ga0209690_1000027_pt1 | contig 65594 bp, 49 predicted proteins | sample GraSoiAngelo_150_FD_186164 | JGI IMG/M metagenome (GOLD analysis project Ga0209690, IMG submission 186164) | Grasslands soil microbial communities from the Angelo Coastal Reserve, California, USA - 14_1009_09_40cm (SPAdes) (version 2) | ecosystem: Environmental > Terrestrial > Soil > Grasslands ... | reverse complement strand
GACCCCACCATGCTCTCGGGCCCAGCACTGACATGATTGCCGGCACGAGATAGGTGCGCACAACCATCGCGTCCAGCACGACCGCCAGAGCGATCGCGAAGCCGAAGCCTTCTAGAAGACGATTAGACGACAACAATAGCGAGCCTAGTGCGCCAGCGAGGATTAGGGCTAGAGCCGTGATGATTCCACCGGTTCGGTCAACAGCATCGACCACGGCCTGGCGAGTCTCCTTTCCCTTCTGGGCTTCTTCCCTGATACGTGTTAGGATGAAGATGTTGTAGTCCATTCCAATTCCATAGAGGAGTAGAACGAGAATTAGGGGGATGATGAAGAGGACCCCTGATTGCAGTACGTTGTTGAAGAAGAGGAGAGTGGCCGCATACGCCCAAGTTATGCTCAATCCAATCGAGAGAATCCCAGTTATCGCAAGCGGATACGATCCTAGTACTACCAGCAACACCACGAATATGGCCGCGACCGTCAGCACTCTCATCGTGTTGAACTGGTTGACAGTTTCATTGGCAAAATCCAGGGTTGACGCGGAAGCACCCCCAACCAGTATCGTGTCCTGAGCGAGTGAGGCATCCGAGCTCTGAAGGCTCGTAACCAAGCTCCGGATCTGAACAATGGTGTTGAGAGAGTTTTGCGTGAACGGCTCGTCGCCGAATAGAACCACCACCATAGCAGTCCGATTATCCTGTCCGATACTGCCGAGGATCGCCTGCCTCTGTTGAGGCGTCAGACCTGTCATGTTAGTCGCGTCCACATTGACACCGTTAGGACGCGTAGGTCCCGTGACCTCCTTCACGTTAGACAATCGAGTAATATTCTGGCTCAGTTTCTCTAGGTTAGCCTGTGCGCCCCTCGTAAGATTCCCGTTCGTGAGAATCGTTCCAGGAAACTGCACGAGCACTTGAGTTGGCCCTATCTGACCCGCGCCAAAGCTCTGTTCCAACACGGTGAGACCGTGGACACTCTCGGCATTGGCGAGACCCGCCGCAAAATCGTACGAGGTAGCTCCAGTGAGTGATATGTAGATGGCAGGGATGGATATGAGCACTGTCAGTCCCAAGACGAGGGCTGGTCGCCTGACGCTGAAGCCTGCAGCCCGTCGGAAATATCCCGGCCTCTCAGCCCTCTTCTTCCGCGCCCGAACCGCAAAGCTCTCGAATCTCTTACCAGATCTAGGCCAGAATATTCTGTCCCCAGCGATCAGGATGAACGACGGAATCAGTGTGAGACTTACTAGAAGGGCGATTAGGACGCCGAAGCCCAGGCCGACTCCGATGGATTGTAACAGTGTGAAGCTGCTTATCGTCATGGCACCGAAGGCGATGATGACTGTCGTCGCGCTAGTAGCAATGCTCTCTCCAGACCAGGTGACGGATGTCTGGACGGCCTGGGCTTTGTCGTGGCCCTCGACCCGCTCTTCCCGGTAGCGGGCCATTAAGAAGATGGAATAATCAGTTCCCACTCCCAGCATTATGGTGAACAGGAACGTCGTGGTCGTGTCCTGTACGGGAAGGATGTATTTGCCGATGAGGTAGAGCCCTCCTTCTGTGATCAACAGCGCTAATCCGACGATGGTCAGAGGGACGAACGGCGTGGCGATTGCAAAGAAGAATAGTCCCGCCAGAATGAGGATGGCGCCTACAGTGACCGGTTCGATTAGACTGAGGTCATTTTGGCTTCCTAGAGAAGAGTCGGCGGTGGTGGCTAGATCGCCAGTAACATATGTCTGGGAGGGTCCGCCGTCCCTGGACTTCAGTTGAGAGATGATACTCCGAATGATAACTACGTTCTTCAATATTGGGTCGGTGTCCGCGGAGGCGAACGAGCCCGGAGATTTCGAGAAGCTCACTAGTACGATCATGACGTTCTTGTTGGGACTGATGAAGTTCTGGAGAATTGCTTGTGGGATTGATATTGGATAGTTAGAGAGAGTATGGGACCATAAGGTCTGATTGGCCTGATATTGCGCGGCCGCAGGGCTAGAGCCTTGTTGCAGGTAGTAAACCGTGAGGTATGCTCTCTCTATGCTGTAGACAGATGTGACGTTGTCGATACTATTCAGAGTTCCTGGCACTAGAAGCTGTTTTTCCAGATCGAGAGTGAATCGCTTGGTCGCATTATCAGTAACATCATTTCCCTGGAGGAGAATTATGGCGCTGGTGTTGGCCTGCGGATGGGGAAACGCTTGAGCCATAAGGTTCTGAGCCTTCGCAGACTCAGAAGTCCCGGATTGCCCACCACTAGTGTTTGAGGTGACAACCTGAGAGAGTTGCTGAGAAAGGGGAAAACTTGCTACAAGGAGTAGAATCCAAAAGACAATGATTAGCTTGTATCTTCTACCTACGAAGGAGCCGATTCTCGCGAACACTGGAACACGAGGACCAGAGGTCTTAGCGACTCCAAGCCTCTTCGAAACTAGGTATGCAGCTCCAGAGGCGAGTACGAGGAGGCCGACTGTAGTTACGACTGTCGCGCCAAGATTATTGGAGATGTACTGGCGGAGGTAGAAGTTGTTCTGATAGTTCAGGATTAGAGCCGTGAGTTCGCCGAGAGATATTACAAGCAGGAATACGAGGATTCCAATCCAACGAGCTTGGGAAGAACCGGTCTTGCTCATCACGCGCACTCATTGCCGTAGAGATGCCAAGCTCAATTTCTGGACTATTTACGCGTGATCTACAAAATACCTGTCCACCCACCAACAGCGCAAGATGCTAGAATGTTGAAATGGTGAAGTCTCAAGAGGTAAGCTTGCAGTCTTGCCCCTTAAGAGAAACACTGAAGGAGTTACCACTACAGCTCACTCTGTAATGGTCCGCGCCGAACATCCGAACTGGGCTGTCTACTCTGGACTTGTCTTCACGATGTTCGTCTGGGGACTCGCATGGCCAGTTGGAAGACTCCTCGCAACGAATCTCCCACCAGTCTCTATCGCCGCGATAAGATACGCGATCGTCGTCCCCGTGCTATTCGCCATCCTCTGGTTCAGAGAAGGGTCTTTCAAAATCGAACGATCATGGATACCAACACTAGTTGCAATAGGTGTTCTCAACACAACTCTTTACCAGATTTTCTTCCTCTACGGCGTCAAATACGCAGCGGCCAGCGATGACTCTCTCGTCATTGGAATAGGACCAGTACTCATAGCAGTCATGGCGAGCTTTGTTCTGAAGGAGCGACTTACAGGGACCAAGATTCTCGGCTTCGTTTCCGGGCTAGCGGGAATCATTACGATCTCCATACTTTCTCCGAACACTCAGGTTCTCAACAGACCGCTAGGCGTGACCCTCGTCTTCGGCGGCGCAACCGCATATGCCCTATACACGGTCATCCTGAGAAGATTCATTGCGGCGAACCGCGCAAACAATCATGGATTTCAACAGTCATCGCTCTCGATCCTGTCATGGATCAGCCTTTTCGGCTGGTTCTTTCTGATCCCCTTCTCGCTCCTTGAAGCACCTTGGACTTACAGTTGGGACCCGGGCTCATGGCTCGGAATCATCTACCTCGCCATCCTATCCACTGTAGTCGGATACTTCCTCTACATAGAAGGTGTCTCGAAGATCGGAGCCGGCAGATCAGGAATCTTCGGCAACCTCGTACCAGTCTTCGGTGTGCTAACTTCCTTCCTTCTGCTCGGTGAAAACCTCAGCCCGTGGACCGCGGTCAGCTTCCTACTAATCCTCGCAGGGGTACTTCTTGTCAATAAGTCTAGGAAAAGTCCACATTCACTGAGACCTCTCCCTGAGGGTGCCGTGAACTCATCTGGACACGTAGATTTGTAGCAAGGTATATTTGGTATACATGTATACAGATTCGTGAGTTCACATGGGGACCACCGTAAGAGTTCGAGACGAGGACAAGGAGAAGCTGGAGCGGCTCCGAGCGATGGTCACGTTGTCCTCAGGTAAGAAGGTAACCCAAGAGCAGCTCTTAGGTACGCTCCTTGACCATGCTCTTTCGCGGGGGGAGAGCTTCGTAACGGAGACTTTCGGACCGAAGCTGCCACTCTCTGACAAGGACTTCACCAAGATTATGGGGTTAATCTCTGACTGGGGCGTGGTGACAAGTTCGCAGGACATAGACCGGATTCTGTATGGTTCGACGAGCACTGAGCATCGGAAGAAATGAGCATCTTTATCGACACTGGCATCTTTGTAGCCTTCGTCAACATGAAAGATCGCGACCACGCAAGGGCAGTCGTGCTCGTGGATGAGCTTAGGAAGGCCGTGTACGGGATTCCGTACACTTCGGATTACGTGTTAGACGAAGCTGTCACAGTCGCGTTGTTGAGGACAAGAAGGCTCGAATCTGGTATTAGCGCAGGATCGTTGATACTGGGTTCGAAGGAAGCGAGTATTCCTCCGCTAGCTCGTCTTCTGAGGGTGGATGAACAGACGTTTCATGAGGCTTGGAAGAATTTCCGTGCTGGCCGCAAACCCGGGCTAAGTTTCACGGATTATGCTTCGCTCGGGCTAGCTCGCACCTATGCGGGAGGAATGATCATGAGTTTTGACGATGGATTTGACGGCTTGGCGACAAGGATACACTAGAGGGGCACCAGTTCATCTTTGGGCCTAGACCTTTCAACGTCGTCGCGGAATGCTGAGAAGCGTCTCTGGATCGCCCTCATTATATCCTCAGTAATTGCAATAGTCGAGTTCGTCGGGGGCTTTCTAGGCCAGAGCCTCGCTCTGGTCAGCGACTCGGGCCACGTGTTGACAGACGTTCTAGCCGTTGGAGTGGGCATCCTCACTCTGAGATTGGGACGGAAGCCTCATACCGCAAGACGGACCTTCGGGTATCATAGAGCCGAGATTTTCGCGGCCCTGATCAACGGCTCGGTCTTGATAGGAGCTGCATTTCTGATAATTTTCGACGCTTACCTGAGGCTTCGTCAGCCTCCAACAGTCCAGGGATCATTCGTCCTGGCAATAGCCTCAATCGGTCTCCTGGGAAACCTCACTAGCGCGGGGCTGTTGTCCCGGTCTAGAGGGACAAACCTCAATGTGAAAGGAGTGTTCTTTCATACTGTCGGAGACGTTCTCTCGTCTTTAGCCGTGATTGTCAGCAGTCTCATCGTAATATTCGCCGGCTACCAAGGGATCGACCCGCTCGCGGCCGCAATCATCGGTGTCCTGATCATGCGAAGCGCCTATGTCCTCGTCAGAGATTCGACAAATATTCTCCTGGAATCCACCCCCAGACAAATGCAACTGGAGTCAATAGCCAAGACAATCCGTAGCGTCGACGGGGTTAAGGGAGTGCACGATCTCCATGTCTGGACGATCACATCAGGTCTCTACGCCCTCAGCGGGCACATCACCGTAGACACAGAGAGCATCAGTCTAGGCTCAGTCATCGTGGAGAAGATTGAAGCCAAGCTAAAGGAATCTTTCGGGATAGAACACGTTACGCTTCAGGTAGAAAAAGAGACGCTAGAAAATATTCAGGAACACCAAGCGTCTACGATTTGATGAAATCTAGATCGGCCGTCTTAACTACGCTCTGAGCCACGGGCTCTTGGGACGGCTAGCGCGTTTAGCTCGTCAAATGTTATTGCGCCCTCGATTAGGTTCTCGTAGGTTCCTTTCTCAAGCACTTCCCTGGCCGCCCGTTTCAGTAGGCCCATCGCCGCATAAGATGGGCTGGGACCGAAGCTCACGCGAGCGACACCTAGTCTCTGCAGTTCACTAATTGGCGGCAGACCCTTTCTCACCATGACGTTGATTGGAAAGTCCAAGGCTTTCACAAAGCTCGCGATGGGAGCCGCGTCCACAAGACCCATCGGGTAGACACAATCCGCCCCTGCGTCCCTATAGGCGATGGCTCTACGAATTGCCTCTTTGAATCGCTCCTCTTCGCCAGCCTCACCAAATCTCAGCGCGTCGGTCCGAGCATTAATCACGACAGGAGTCCCTGTGGTCTCGCCTAGCTTTCTGATCGCCTTGATATTTTCTATCTGTCTCTCAATCGGGTAGAGTTTCTTCGTGGCATGTGTGAAGTCTTCGATGTTTATTCCGACAGCTCCGGTCTTTAGAATCGCTTTGACTGTCACGAGCACCTCTTTTGTGGTCTTTCCAAAGCCAGCGACAATATCAGCAGAAAGTGGAACGCTCAAGACCCTGGCGATTCTTCCAACAGCCGAGACAAACTCGTCTCTACTGATCACCTCACCGTCAGGATAGCCCAAAGAGACCAACAGGCCCGCGCTGGACGTTGCGATTGCAGGGAACCCTGCATCCTCAAACACGCGCGCACTAGGAACATCCCATCCGTTCGGAAGAATCAAAATCCGCTTCCCGTGGTGAAGCGCACGAAAATCCTCCGCCTTCTCCTTTTGAGATTTCAAGGGCATTTGGGTTCACTGGTTTGTACTACGTTTACTTCGTTTCAATGATTCTCTTGTCTAAGACGAGTTCTCTGGGAACCATCCTCAAAGCTTCCGGGTGTGGGTTCTCCGGGAACAGCTCGGGATGTATTATATGGGCTAGGATCTCAAGCCCGTCGACCACTCGAGGACCCGATCTGCTGAAATACGCAGACGCATTGACCGCAAAGATTCTTGAGGACTGGAACGCCGGGATCTTCTCCCACCCTTGGTACGATTCCAGCACGTGAGCTTCTTCCATGACCTGGTTCGCATCGAACCCACAAGGAGAAAGAACGATAATCTCAGGTTGGTACTCAACCACTTCACCCCATCCGATTCTGTGGGAAGGAATACCGGAACGGCCAAGCCCGTCAACTCCTCCAGCGTAGTCGACCATCTCGGGAATCCAGTGTCCGCCGGCCCATGGAGGCTGGAGCCATTCCATGAAGAAGACCCGCGGCCGACCTTCCACCACTCCTGTTTTCCTCTTCACCCTGGTTATCCTCCTCAGCATCTGTGAAGCTAGTTTCTCGGCCACTGCCTGCGCACCCGTCATCCTGCCAACCAGTAGAATGTTGTCGACGATTTCTTCCAGATTCGATGGTTCCAACGAGACGATCTTGGTGCCCGCGTCCAAGACCCGAGCTGCTTCCCTGACCTTCGTATAGGAAACAGCGCAAACATGGCAGAGTTCCTGTGTCAGAATGAGATCCGGCTTCAACTTCTCCAGAAGTTTTTCGTCAATCTCGTAAATGTCGCCTCCGCGCAGTTCAACTTCTCGGTCAACCTCAAGGCTCCTATGGATCTTCTGGTGAATTGCCGACTTCGTCAAGACCGGTCGATTAGAGGCCTCGGGTGGATAATCGCATTCGTGTGACACTGCGACAACTTGGTCTCCAAGGCCGAGCGCGAATGCAATCTCCGTGGCGCTGGGGAGTAGTGAACAGATTCTCATCTTGTGCTTGCAGCTCGCCTAGATGTCTAGCGAAGGGATATATTTAACGGGCGGGTAACTTTGCCCGCTTCTCCTACCTTGAACAACAGCTTCGATGCGCCACCGGTCTTCAACAGACCGTCAACCAAGGCCATGATTGTAGCAGTTTTCACTGCCCTCTCTCTGGCAACCAACTATGCGCTCATTGGCTTTCAAAATGTCAAACTAATGGACACTCTGGTCTTCATCGTTGCATTCCTCTTCGGCGTTCGGCTTGGAATCGGAGTCGCCGTATCTACTTGGCTCGTCTATGGCCTAGTCAATCCCAATGGAGTAGATGGTCCTATCATCCTATCATTCCTGATTTTGGGAGAATGCTTCTACGCTCTCAGCGGAGCGATTCTCAGTCGGACCTCTGTGGGTCAAGAGCTCTCGAGAATGAAATCAACCGATGATAGCTCGAGAATTACTGGAAGAACTAGCGTCTTCCGGAAACTTGGCAGACGAATTAGAAAACTGAATCCGACGCGTAGCCTTGTATTCGCGCTGGTTGGCTTGCAGGCCACTTTTGGATACGATCTTCTCACAAACTTTGCGAGTTGGCTCTTCTTGACAACTTCGCTCTATCAAGCTTTCATCATAGGCAATCTCGTTGGTGCCCCCTTCTCAATTGCCCACGAAGGTAGCAATGTAATATTCTTCGCAACTGTAGCGCCCGCTGTTATCGTTGCAACTGGGCGTATGGGAATAGGATTCCACGCAAGAGGTCGACACAAGTGAGAGTCAGTTTCGTCAGTCAGCACAAAGCATTCTTCTCAATTATTATTCTAGTAGCTGCGATAATCATCGCGGTTCAAGGTAGCGCCTACTATTATTATCAGGAATCAAGCGGCACTTGTCCTAACCCCTGCCAGGGATCCATGGTCGCAGTCGAGACCCTGATAAACTATGGAAACGGGACAAGCCACTGGATCAACAAAACCGATGTACCTTCCGATTGGAATTTCTATCAACTGACAGCATCCATTTCAAGAGTCCAGGCCACGTATTACCGCCCTCCTACATCTGAACACTTGATCACAGGGATAAACGGAGTTCAAAGCAACCAGCAGTTCTTCTGGAGCCTATGGGCCATATGCCAGAACTCCAAGGCATGGATAGCCACAAACGTCGGTGCCGACGCAATTCACTTTACAACCTATCATACACTCGCCTGGTATTATCAGGCGACAAACTCTCAAGACTCGTCCGCCTGGAACCCGCCAGTCCCCGGAGCCGCGAAAGCAACAATTTGCGGCTGAGACTCAGGACTTCGCGTCAGCTCTATCCTGCCGGATCTTATCCCTCGTTCTCTCACCGGGCGAGCCGTAGCCGCCGCCACCTGGTGTTGTCACAGTTAGAACGTCCCCAGCGTTTGCGGAAAGAGTAGTCTTGGAAGACAGAGCCTTCATCTTGTTTCCTCGAGAAATGCCATACTCGCCGGGCGATCCCGATCTTCCTCCCAGCAAACCCCAGGGTCGATGCCTCTGTCTCTCACCCATCAATGAGATAGTAAATCCCTCAGCTAGCACCTCTGTGTCTCTTCTGATGCCTAGTCCCCCTCGAAACCTTCCTTTTCCACCGGATCTTCGTACCAACTCGTATCTTCTGACCCTCAGAGGGTAAGCTGATTCGAGCGCCTCGACAGGTGTGTTCAGCGTGTTCGTCATGTGACTGTGAATCCCGTCGACACCATCCTTGTTGTACCGTGCGCCGAACCCGCCGGCGATGGTCTCATAGTAGGTGAAATATTTCCCGGTCCGCGGGTCGACCCCTCCTATCGTTACATTGTTCATTGTTCCTTGGCAGGCGGCACATACTTTCTCTGGAACTATACGTGCGAAGGCCTTGAGGGCCACGTCAACGATCCGCGTCGATGTCTCCACGTTTCCACCGGCCACCGGTGCTGGTGGCTCTGCGTTGACAATCGTCCCAGCAGGAGCTTTGACCTGAAGAGGTTTGAAGCAGCCGGCGTTTGCTGGAATCGAGGGATCCGTCACACATCTCATAACGTAGTAGACAGCCGAGAGAGTGACGCTGTACACGGCGTTCAAGGGTCCCTGAACTTGCTTCGCAGAGCCGGAGAAATCAAACGCTGTGGATTGTCGACCAACTGTAACTTTGACCTTGATCGGGATATCGGTTGTGCCAAACCCGTCGTCATCGAGATAGTCAATCGCTGAGGACGACTTTCTTGGCAGCTCGCGAATTCTTTTGATCATCAATTCCTCAGAGTAGTCGATCAATTGATTCATTCCTGACTCGACAATGGACACGCTCGATTTTTTCAGCAGCTCCAGAAGGCGTCTCGCGCCGACAAGGTTCGCTGCTCGTTGCGCTCGGAGATCTCCCAATCTCTCATCAGGCGTCCGAACATTCGAAAGCACAAAGTCCAAGATTTGCCGGTTCGGCTTGCCCTCAGCCCAGAGTTTAACCGGCGGAATCCGGACCCCTTCTTGGTTGATGTCCCTCGATAGAGCGGACATGCTCCCTGGCGCGACCCCTCCAACATCGGAGTGGTGAGCGCGATTAGCCGCAAACCCGACCAATCGCTCCTTGAAGAAGATCGGCGAGACCATCATAATGTCTGGAAGATGAGTCCCGCCACGGTACGGGTCGTTGAGGATGATGTCATCTCCTTCCAGGAGATCGTCTTCGAACTCTTTCAGAACAGCCTGCACCGAGTACGGCATCGCGCCGAGATGGACAGGTATGTGCTCCGCTTGGGCCGTCAGTTGCCCTGTTGCATTGAAAAGAGCGCATGAGAAATCTCGCCTCTCCTTGATGTTGGGAGAAAAGCTCGATTTACGAAGAACGACTCCCATCTCTTCGGTAATGGAGATGAGAGAATTCTTGAGAATCTCGAAAGATACCGGGTCAAGATTCTCCATGGCGAAGGTCTGATTTCGAGCATTGCCTCGCTTAGCTTATATGGAGGTTCCCGTTGAGAGCGGGTAACTTTGCCCGCTTACAAGGCCAAGATAGCAAGCGCCATATTACTCGCCCTAGCGGTTGCGTCGATCGTCGCTCCTCAGTTCATAGGACACGCGTATGCGGTATCGAGCTTCCCGCTTTCCACAACTTCTACGGTAACTGGTAGGGCTCTACGATGGCTGGCTATGAATCAGTCCGCTGATGGGTCCTACGGCGCCTATTTTGAGCACGAGACTGCGGCCGCTGCTTATGCATTGTGGCTGAATAACTCTGCATCTTCTAACTCGGCGCGTGCGTTTTCGCTAGTTTCCTCGGAGCTCGACAATTCCTTGTCTTGGTTCTGGCCACCGTATGGCGAAGCAGATGTCGCAGGTGCTGTGTTGTACGGTGTTGCGGCCAGTCGTCACCTGAGCCTCATTAACGTGACTTCAGTATCTGCAAGGTTATTGGAGTTTCAGCAGCCAGACGGCGGGTTCAAAGGCTATGCTGCCGCACCTGACTACGTTTCAGCGTCAAGCAGTGTTGACACGGCATTGGCTTTATGGGGTCTAGCTGATTCGAGCTCGATATCTTCACAGAACCAAACAGCGGCGGTCGGTTATCTTCTACGACTCCAGAATAGTGATGGCAGCTTCAATTTGACTAGCAAGATATACTCCTCTAACTCAACTGATTCTTTGGGGCCAGAACCTGTGAGTGTGACGGCGATGGTCGTGCTCGCTCTCAAGGCTGCGGCCTACACTGCTAGTGAAACTAATGTCTCCAGAGCCTTGGATTTTCTGACTGGTACGACTTCCAAGAATTTTACGATTGCAAGTGATCATAAGGGCCATGTCTATGCGGCTTCTCTCTCGGCTCTTGCTCTCGCGACATTTGGCCGAATGTCTCAGGCTAACGATGCTGTTGCTTTCATCCTGTCACAGCAAGATTCCGACGGTGGCTTCCGAGACATAGGTCGAGGATCATCTGGCTCGAATGCTTTGGATACTGGATGGGCTGCGATTGCTCTTCAACAGGTTCAGCAGGGTCCGTCGTTCAGTTCTTTTCTGGCTCCGATACTCTTGGTCGGGATCGTAGTCGCCGTAGGAATTGTCGCAGTTGTTGGTGTTGTGGTCGTCTATCCTCTGTTAAGGCGGCGGGCGAACAAGCCAACAACGACTTTTGGAACAGTACTAGCCCATCCCTACCAATTAGAGTAGAGAACAGAGAAATGCAGAATCGCCCATTTTCAGCCCTGATCTTGAAAATGAGAGGGGGTCCCTAGACTTCCCTCCAAACGTTCGGGATCCCCCCGACGAAATCCCATCATCCATTATCCGACCCAAGCCCGGAACGCGCCCTGAATCACGAGACTCGCCCATAATACGTGCCAGACAGCAAGTGACCTCTCCAGGAGGGGGGTCTTAGCGAACGCGTCTCGCGACGCAAGAGTGGTCGAGGGAACACTCTGATTCGCGAAATCGCTTGTTATCAGCCCTCTCGAATCTGGGACCCCTTACCTGCAGTGCTCAAGAGATCGTTCGTGACACGGCGATAAAACGGCAAGTTTCGCCTTTGCATCCAAGCTTGGATTGTGCCCTAAATCACCAGACTCGCGTGGAACCAGTGCCAGACAGCAAATCGTCCCGTCAGAAAAGTGGGGTATTGTTCAAGCATTTTGCGTCGCATGAGTGGTTCTCTGAGCTTTCAGTCTACCGTATCTGCGAAGAACAAACGTAGAGACGCGTACTTTACGGATCCCGAAAAAGTGGGGTTTTGGATTTCCAGAGCCTCAAGGGCTCTGGTTTCTTGTTCCTGGCTAGCTCGTACAGTTAGTTGTTCGTCGAGTGCTTCGTCCCGGATGAGTTATCGAGGGCGTGCACCAGGTTGACAACAACTCGTAGCGTAGGAAGCAGAGCGATCAAGAGGAATATCAGCGGATAAGCCCAAGGCGCGCTGGTAAAGTATTGAGTGGCGATACCGCTGCTCACACTGTAGAGAATGACGATCGCAATGATCTGGAAGATGTACGCTAGCAATGGAACCCAGGTCTGGTAGTTCTTGTACGCGTCCGAGACCGCTTTCGCGAGCTGTGTCCCGAACTTGAAGACGATGAAAGCCACGACAAGCCCGATCATGAATACGGCAATGTTCGCGATCGAAATGGTGCTGCCTGAGATGTTCTGCGTGATACCTGGAAAGCCGAGCACAACTGCCTCGATGATCACCAGTACGATGACGCCTGCGATCAATCGAATGAACGCCGGCATAACTGGAGTAAACGCTCCCCACGTGCTGTTCGAGCCGCTTGATGTATTGGTCATATTTTCTTCACTGTTAGAGCAACTTACCAAGTGCCATCCGATATTGCTGTGTTGAAACCCGCACCATCAGGTTCGGGTAACAGCCTTCTTCATCCCCAGGTCATATTAAGATAGAAGCTGATCCATTTCGGTCAATCACGTATCTTGCTTGAGGCGGGATTAGCAAGGTTGAATCGTAATCCTCGATCACGCATGGTCCCTTTCCCTTGGATCTAGGCGGCAGGCTGTTCCGCTGTAAGACTTGACACTCGATACTACGTCCATCCATGAACCAGACTCTCCTCGTCTTCGGGAGGCCTCCCTCTGCGAGCGTATTCGTTACACTAGCAATCGTTCCAGCCTTTCCTCTACAGTAACTGCGAACGTTGACAATCTCAACAGGCTTGTCCGGTTGAGAATACCCATACTTTGTTTGATGTCTCTGGTGAAAGTCTCGAATAGCAGATCGAACCACCCCCCTAGCAATAATCTTCCCTCTTAGAGGAACTGATAATTCGTAAGATTGGCCCTGATACCGCATGTCCACGAATCTCTGATAACTGACATCCTTCTCTTCTACTCCTTCTATTCGGAGCAGATTTCTAGCTCTCGCTTCCATTCCGTGAAAGATGTTCTCAAGCTCTTTACCGTTCGCACTCTCAGCGTCTCCCAGAACGGTCCGGACGGAATCATGCAACGGCTCCGCGAGAAGAAGACCCAAGCTAGATAGCAGCCCCGCAGCAGGAGGCACAACTATCTTCTCTATCGCCAGTTGTCCAGCAACCTCACAGGCAAACATCGGTCCCGCCCCCCCGAACGCCACAAGAACCATTTCACGGGGGTCGAGACCTTTCTCCACCGTCGCCGCCCGCAACGCTTCCGCAATCTTGGCGACAGCAATTCTCAGAACACCGATGGCGCCATCGATCACTTTCATCCGTGGCAGCTTCGCGACCAACCCATCAATGGCTGCGTAGGCAAACCTTGGTTTCAACGGCAGCTCTCCGCCAAGCAGGAAACTTGGGCTCAACCTGCCTAGAACAAGAGAGGCATCCGTAAGCGTGGGCAACCTGGTGCCGTTCCCGTAACAAGCTGGGCCTGGCGACGCCCCGGCACTCTGAGGTCCAACGTGAAGAACGCACGCATCATCCGCCCAGGCAATGCTCCCGCCGCCGATTCCGACCTCGACGAGGTCTACGACTGGAAACCTGACGGGGTATCCTGATCCTTCAACTCGCCTGCTTCCATGCAAACGGCCACCAACCTCGAACTCATTAGTCACTTCGAACCCCTGGCCAGACCATACTCCTGCCTTTGACGTGGTCCCGCCGACATCTAGAGAGACGACGCTTTCAGATCCACCAGAATAGAACTTGGACGCCACAGCCCCAGCGACCGGTCCTGACTCTATGAGCCGAGCCGGCTCCAATGAGGCTTGGCGAGAGAGCACGGTTCCACTATTCGACTGCATTACAAAGAGAGGCGCGCGAACTCCGAGCTCTTCCAATCCCTGTTCGAGTTTTTTCAGGTATTCAGAGAACAACGGCTGCAGACACGCATTGACGACTGTCGTGCTAGTTCTCTCGTATTCTCGAAACTCCGGAAGAAGCTGAGACGACAAGGAAAGTCTCGCTCCAGGATGTTCTCTCCTGAAGATTTCTCCCACCTCCTTCTCGTGTTTCGGATTGGCGTAGGAGTGAAGAAGGCAGACCGCAACGGTTCCAATACCGAGTCTCCGTATCCTTCTCGCAACCAGAATAGCCTGCGATTCATCAAGGGGTTCCAGAAGCGTCCCATCATACATGATTCTCTCCCGGACCTCGAATCTGTATCGCCTCGGGACCAAGGGAGGCAGACGCTCGACCTGAAGATTGTACAGCTCAGGTCTATTTTGGCGCCCAATCTCCAGAACATCCCGAAAGCCCGCTGTTGTGACGAGAGCAGTCTTAGGAACGTTTCCCGTCAGAAGGGCGTTCGAAGCGAGCGTTGTCGCATGAATCACGACTCTAACAAGACCGGCGTCAACCCCCTCTTTTTCCAACAATCTCCGAACCGCATCGAGCGCTCCCACCGATGGATCCATCGGCGTGGTCAGGACCTTGATCTTCCAGACCCCGCGTTTCTCGTCCGTAGCCACTAGATCAGTAAAGGTGCCACCGATGTCTATTCCTACCCTGATCGTATTCCTTGCAACCATTTCTTTTCCCGCCGTCCGATGAATCTCGCAAGCCGTCTGCTTTGTCCAGGACTCGACAGGTCACGTTCGGCTATCTCCAACTCTTAATATCGTTCCAGTTCATCGCCGGTTGACTCCGTAGCTAGATTAGCATGACAGTCCACGTTCTCCTAACAGCCGACAACCACCTAGACCCATCAGCAGTCCAGTATGGACCCAAGCGGTTCGAACGCAAGCGCGACTTCCAACGTTGCTTCGAAATCTTGGTCAACTTCGCATTAGAGAACAAACCCGATATTCTTCTAATCGGTGGAGATTTCTACGATGGCATTCTGCCTGGCAATCCTACCAGAGCGTTCGTGGCAGAACAGTTCAAGCCTCTACACGAGAAAAACATCAAAACCATTCTTGTAAGCGGCCACCACGATACTCCACGCAGCGTCGAGCAGGGCGCCTCCCCTCTCGCCGTTCACGCAAGATCCGGACACGTCTACTTCATACAAGAACAGCGCCCAACGAGTAAGAAGTTCAATTTCGGAAGTGAAACCGTCAACGTGACAGGGATGAGCCTCAACCCATCTCTACCAGCCGATGCAGACCCTCTCGCCGGTCACGAGATCAGCCAAGACGGAGACATCAACATTTTCCTGACACATTATCCGATCGAAGGCTTCGACGGCTACTTTGGCCAAGAAGTACATATTCAGAAATCGTCTATCCCGAGAAACCTCCAACTCTTCGCCTCGGGCCATCTTCACAACCATCAAAGAAAAATGATCAATGGAACCCCCGTCATCTATCCTGGAAGTACCGAGCGAGTCTCGTTCAATGAAGAAAGCGAGAGGAAAGGATTCGTCTGGCTCGAACTGGACAAGACGGGAATAGTCCAGCAAGAGTTTCATCCAACCCCCGCTCGGCCAATGGAAACCCTCGAGTTCAGAGTGGCTGGTGACGGAAGCCTCACACGACAAATAGAGGAAGCCTTAGAGAAGAGAATCGACGACGAGAAGATACTCCGCGTAAGAGTCCATGGAAAAGTCACGCTGGATCAACTCTCAACCTACAAGCGATCCGCACTCTACACCTATGCACAGGACAAGTTCTTCCACATCGAGTTCGACGAAGAACAACTGAACGTCCTCACAATGGTCCCGTTGGAATCGCTTCCAAAGACCACTCCGCTCCAAGAACTAGACCGGACCTTCCAGAACCTACTAGAAAAAACAGGAGACCAAGAGAGACCATTGGTCCAGGAAGCCTGGAAGCTGACAGTAGCAAAGCTTCAGGAGGAAGGAGTCGGCTGAAACTTCTAAGCCTCTACGCTCACAACTTCAAGAAACTCAAATTCTCACAGCCGTTAACCTTCTCAGAAGGCATCTCGCTAATCACGGGATTGAATGAGAGCGGTAAATCCACTATCCTCGACGCGATCCTCTTCGCCCTCTTCGGCAGGATGATCCGTCCTAGCCAGAAGCCGAGCAACGAGGAGATCCTCAGCTACGGAACCGTCGAAGCCCAAGTAAAACTCGAATTCGCCATCGGCGACCTCAGATACCGAGTAGTAAGAGAGATTCACAAGACTAGACCGAATCGTGCACAGCTCTACGAGCTCGGCGGGGACGGTCGACAGAAAACCCTCGCCACGACAGTAAATGACACAACGAGTGAGATCGAACGACTCCTCGGAGGAATCACCTACAACGAAATTGTGGCAAGCAGCGTTGTCGCACAGAAAGATCTTGAAAGACTAATCAAGCAGAGACTTGACGATCGAAGGAAAGTTGTCAACGTATTCCTAAACCTAGACAGCTTCAACAGAGTCCAAGACCAGTTCGATGCTGAGAGGGCGCGGATCGAGGGCACGACCAGAAATCCGGGCCAACTAACGGTTGAACGTGAGCGCCTCCAATCGCTTCAAGACCAGTTGAAGAGATACCGGGAAGCCGAGACCCAACTCTCAACTTTGGCCGAGAGGATTCAGAAGCTCAAGTTAGAACTTGTAGATCTAGAGAAAAAGTTCGCAGCCACCGATTTCCTCCACAAGACCCTCAAACAATACGATGACGCCTCGAAGCTTCAACAATCTCTTCGTCAAGAGATTCAGGACAAGTCGCGTCTAGCAGAGACTCTCCAGCGACAACTCGCGGGGATTTCTGCCCAGAGAGAAGAACTGGAGAACGCTCAATCAGAGATCAATCAGTTCTCTGAACTTTCCGAAATAGAAACCCAGCTTACCCAAGCATCGAGCATGCTTGAAGAGTTTCAATCCGCCGAAATCCGCAGAGTTCAGTTAGAAGAGTCGAAAGATAATCTAAGTGCCAAAATTGTCGAAAAGACCAAGGAAGCTTCAGTTCTTGGAAATCCCAAAACGTTCGAGTCCAAGCCGAGAAGGGTCTGGACATATTTCATCTCCACCTCGGCGCTAGGCGCTGGAGCTATTCTTTCCTTCTTCCTCGGGCTTCCCCAAGTCGCAGTTGCCTTCGGATCCTTGGCCATAGCATCCCTCCTATTATTGTCCCGACAGATTGTCTCTCTCTCGCAACAAGCTAGCAGCTCGAAACTTGAGCAAGAGCAAATGGCCGGCCAGCAGTTAATCCGCTCATGGGAGAACGAGCTTGCAGAGACTCAACAAAACCTGACGGCAATCGAAACAGACGTTGCTGGAAGGTCAAAAAATCTTCTGGAAAGACTAAGTTCAATCTCGCGATACTCTGCAAAGATCGCAGGGACCAAGGACCCTAAAGCGATTTTCGAGACTATTTCCGCCTTGCTCGACAGTGACAAACAATCATTTCAGTCTCTCGAGGCTAAGGTGAAATTACTTGGCCAGCAGTTGAAAGAGGAACCGCAGGTCAAAGAACGGCTCGACTTTATCCAGACCGAAATCAAACAGGTCGAGAAGAAATTCAGCTCGGCTCAGTTACCCGATCTCCCAGAAGGCCTGGCCTTCTCCGAGACGCTCTTTGAGGAGACCGCTGACGCGAGAGATTCGCTAAAAGAATCCGTTTCAAGAAACAAGGCCCAGATCGAAGACTCGATCTCCCGACAACTAGAACTACGCCAGTTACTCGAGGAGAACATCGGTCTTGACGACCAGGTTCAGACCCAGATGAAGAAGGTGATGCTCCTTGAGAAGGATTGTGCAGTCGTCAAGCTTTCTGTCAAGGGATTGGAGCAAACATCAGAGTCGTTGCGGAACCGTGTTAAGCCCCAAGTCGAACGCTATATGGGACTCATTCTCCCAGTGATAACCTCAGGAAAATACAAAGCTGTACAACTCGATGAAGACTATACTGTCAGAGTCTTTGACCCTGAGGCTGGTGAGTTCAAGCCTAAGGAGGTTTTCTCAGGGGGCACAGAAGACCAGCTCTTACTGGCAATGAGGCTAGCCTTTGCCCTCGCACTGCTACCTCAAGCCAAGGGCCATAATCCAGAATTTCTATTCCTCGACGAGCCCTTGGGCAGTTCGGACAGAGTTCGCCGAGAAGGAATCCTCGCACTGCTCCACCAAGAACTGTCACAGAACTTCAAACAGATCTTTCTCATCAGCCATGTTGGAGATCTTGAAGCGGAGGCGGATACGATAATCCAGATGGATAATGGCGCGATCCGTGAAGTTGTCGGGAGAAAATCTCTACCGCGACAAACAGTCGCGGTTCCCGCGTAACACTCTAAGCTCGTTTGACTAGCTGATGTACAGTGAAACGGTAGGCGTTTGCAGAGCCTTCACAGCTTGCAAAAGAGTCTGCTCAGCAACAATTCTGGCATCACCGACTTCCGAGAGTAGAGATGTCCAGAGCATGTAGATGCTACCTTCGTTTTCTGTTGCTTGAAAGAACCCCAATCTTTCGAGACAGGATATCGATTGGTGGAAGCGATCTGATCTAGATGAGAGACCAACCGTGATGGTCCAATCACCTAGCTTGTCAAGGCTGACGCCTATAGTCGCATCAGACAGCGCAATCGACAGACCAGACCCGCGCTTCAATGAAGCATCGACCATTGTTGCCAGGGACCTTTGGTCGGCGAGACCAAGGTCGAGTCTGGACTCCGGTTTCTGGTTCTCTGTCATAGCCTCAACCCACCCTCAACACCGAGCTTAACAGTCGTGTTACCTAACAAGCTACCGCGAAGGAAATCGTCCGATCTTCTCGGGTGTTTATATTGAGCTCCGCCCGTTTGGTAGATTCTCTCCCGTGAATTTGACATGGCGATGTTCGACCTTGAAGAGGACAAGCTCCTAGCTGAGATAACGGGGAGAGGTGCCCGAAGGATACTGATTCAGCTACCCGACGGTCTGAAGAACGAGGGCACTAGACTTGCGGGGCTGGTTCGAGAGAAAACAGGAGCGGACGTGTTCGTTTCCGCGGTGCCTGCGTGGGGCGCCTGCGACCTCTCTTTAGATGCCGCGACCCGCCTGAGAGCTGACCTACTCGTGCATTACGGGCATAACGAATTCTTCCGCGACAGTTCCAACGGAGTCCCAGTGGTCTATCTCCCTGCAAAAAGCAATCATGACATTATTCCGTTCGTGGAGCGAGCTGTTTCCCTCCTCCAAGGCGAGACAGTCGGCCTTGCCACTACAATTCAACACCTGCACAAGGTTCCTGAAGCGGCAAAATTCCTCGAAGCGAAGGGCTTCAACGTTCAGACGCCTGGACGCGGTCCTTGGGCACACGAGACCGGACAGGTTCTAGGTTGCGACTATTTCGGACTTAGGAGGATTCAGTCTCAGGTCGACTCATTTCTAATCGTAGGCAGCTATTTCCACGGTCTTGGTGCGGCTCTCTCAGTAGAGAAATCAACGATTCTTGCGGATCCTTATGATGGAACAGTCAAGGTCCTAGACCAAGACAGAGACCGTATAGTGCGGCAAAGATATGCAATGGTCGACAAAGCGAGGAAAGCCAGCAGTTTCGGAATAATAGTATCGACGAAGCCAGGACAAAGCAACCCACAGATTGCTCTGTCAATTCTCAAGCAAATCGAGGAAGCAGGCAAGAAAGCTGTGGTTCTTTACGCGGATGAGATTGTGCCACAGAAACTACTCGACTTCATCGATATCGACGTCTTCGTTGATACTGCCTGTCCCCGCCTTGCGCTCGACGACCCTGAAAGGTTTCCAAAGCCGATCATCACAAGAGACGAGATCATGGTTGCCGTCGGAGCATGGACCTGGGAACAGCTTTTGGAACGGGGACTGGTCCGCCTATAATTGGTAGAAGAACAAACAGTTTCTAAACGCCAACTGGAGATTCAGTTGGGAAAACTGAAGATACCTCAGACCCCAAAACTAGGGCTCGAACAGTACCCCGTTTCTCCCGAAGTAGCAGCTGAACTGCTCTATATGGCCGGGTTCGAGCATCGCGATCTACAGGGCGAAATCATTGATCTCGGAACCGGGACCGGGCGATTAGCGATCGGTGCTGCCATCATGGGCTCACAGAAGGTCGTGGGGGTAGATATCGATGAGAAAGCTATTGCTCTAGCAAGGGAGAACGCGCGGGCGACCGGGGTCCAAGTCGAATGGGTCGTATCGGATGTCGCCGAGGTCGTGGGAAGATATGACACTGTAATCATGAATCCTCCATATGGGACACGGTCTCCTCATCTTGACGTCCGATTTCTTGAGCGAGCGTTCGAGCTTGCTCCTGTTTCGTATTCTATCCACAAGAGTTCGACTAGAGAGTATCTTAACGGTGTCATCGCAAAGAAAAATCGGAGGGTTGATGCACTGCGTAACATGACTCTCAACATTCCCCATCTCTTCCCGTTTCATCACAAGAAATGGAACAATGTCGAAGTCGACTTGTATAGGATAGTATCCTAGGCCCCTTGCTTCTTCTCTTCACTTGAATTGGAAGAGGTCGTCGTAGGTTGTTCTTGGTCTTGGAGTGTTGGTTTGAGAGGCGTCTCTGTTGTGACTACTGGTCCCAGTGAGGCCAAGCTGGCCGAGGGATTGGAAATAGGCGTGATTATCGGTATTTTCGCACGTCTCGGACGAAGTTTGCCTAACTGCTGGCTCACCTTGCGAAGTAGGGCTGGCTTGTCTGTGCTGCCAGTTTTGGGTTTTCCACGGAGAAGAATGTAGGTTGTCAGGAAGGATGTTACCCCAAGTATCACTCCGGTCCAGACGTTGATCCCTGCTAGGAGCCTTGAGCTTGTCTGATTTACGAATCCTTGAAGATACTGATTGTTGATATAGTCGAGATAGAATACCAGACCGAGCCCTGCAACCGCTAGAGTTTCCACTGTAACAACGAGCTTTGTTCCCATCGGGATAGGAGGTATGAGCTTCTCTTCTGGAGTGATTGGTACCCTTCTTATCCGTCCTGGAGCCCACCAATTGAGACGCTTCATGTGCCTCATGATCGAAGGTACAAGGTAGACTCGTGTAATGGTCGCGTCCAGAATAACGACTATGAAGAACGCGAGCCCGAGCTGTTGTAGCATGGGTATCTGCGACAGCATCATAGTTCCAAAGGCACCTGCTGTCACTAGACCTGTGGCTGTGATTATGCCTCCAGTGCGCTCTACTGCAGTCTCGATGGCCTCGTCATCTTTCGCGCCGCCGACCACGTATTCTCTGATCCTAGTTACTAGGAATATGTCGTAATCAAGTCCTAGTCCGAGCATTATTACTAGAAGCATGATTGGGAGTATCCAGATCAGTTCCATCCCGATATAGGTGTGGAAGATGTAGATGGCTGCGGCCATCGCCCAGGAGATGCTGAGAAGTATGGTGAAGATGAGCCGCAACGGAGTGAAGATCGAGCCTAGGGCGATCATTAGAACTACGAAGACTCCGACAAGGACTAGTGCGGTCATGTTGAAGTAGTCAGCAGCACTTGAGTTGGCAAGATCTGCGACGGAAGCCGTTTCTCCCCCGACAAGCATTGTAGATGAGGCGAGTAGCCTATCACTGCTCTGGAGACTGTTGATGTTCTGCCTGATTTTCGTTAGCGTAGTGATGGCCTTGTCTGTGTAGGGCTCGTTGGACAAATTAGCCCAGACCATTGCCGATTTTCCATCGCTCCCGAGGAAGGGCTCCATGCTCCTGATCATGGCTTGTTGTTGTGCAGCATTCAACTGGCTGAAGGATGAGTACGGAATCGGATCGCCCGATGGATGCGTAAGCCCGTAGACTTTCGATATGCCGGAGATCGACAATGTCGAGTTTTCGGCGTAGGATAGAGAGCGCAACGCGGTGACGTTAATCCACTTGTCAGTTGCGAGTATTACAGGCGTCTGCACGATTGTGTACGTTGGGGTTATTGTCCCGGGTCCGAATCCTCGGACCATGCTGTTGTAGCCGGCTCTGCTCTCGAGGGAGTTTGGAACCTGTGATATGAGGTCATGGCTTGTCTGTGAGGAAAGGACCGTACTCGTGGCTGGTAGGCTGACGGCTAGGGCGACTATGAGGATTAGCTTCGAGTGTTTTGCGGTAAACCTAGCTGCACGTGCGTAGTAGCTGCTCCCTTTAACCTTCTTCTTTCTCCAGAGACCCAGTCCGCCTGGCCAGAATATCTTGTCCCCGAATATGGACAGAATAGCTGGCACTAGAGTGAGGGCGACTAGTAGTGCGATGGATATGCCCATCATTACCGCGATCCCGATAGACCGGAGCATTCCAAAGCCAGCAATGGCCAGGCTTCCAAAAGCAATGACCACTGTAGCTCCACTTGTGGCGATGCTCTCGCCCGCCCACGTTACGGCTCGTTCGACAGAATCTTTCTTTCCTCGTCCCATCCGCCTCTCCTCAGCATACCTGCTGACAAGAAAGATGCAGTAATCGGACCCTGCCCCGAACATCGCGACGGGCAGGAGTGTCAAGATTAGGAAATGGACACTAGTGAACAGGCTGCCGATTATATAGACTAGGCCGAAGGCTATGCCTACAGATATTCCGATAGCGGATACCGGGATCAGTGGGGCTGCAAGAGACGCGAAGAATATGCCGACGATTATTATGATCAGGACGACGGTGATGGGGTCTATGCGTTCCACGTCTCTGATCGATTCTGTTTCAATATCATAATTGAACGCCGGGGCGCCTGTGACATAGACTAAGAGGTTTGTGTTGCTGAAGACGTTTGCATGTTGAACGTCGGTCCGTATGCTTGCGATGCTGTTCTTCGGGTCCGGTCCGGTCGTTTTGAAGTCCAGTATGACCAGCATTGTGTCATTAGAGCCGGAGACGAACTGGGTGTAGACGTCTTTGCTCGGCTGGACCGGGTAACTGTTGAGGTTGTAGTTTCGAAGAAGCATGCCTGCGAGGCTTGTAAAGTCCCCGAAACTCGCTGAAGCGCCGAGCGAGTAAATCTCACCTATGATAAAGGTCTGGGTCGGCGTTGCATTGGCCATTTCCGAGAACGCGTCGACAACAAAGGTCTGAATCGCGGCGGGGTCGTTCCAGTAATTGTTGGGACATGTATTGGGGCAGAAGTTGTAGAGGTTGAAGAACCCCGCGGCATCGACGAACAGAGTTCGGGTTGGCGCGTCTGGTATACTAGACTGGAAGAATGGCAGGGTGATGTTGTAGTAAGCTGGCTGAGTCACCATTAGCGGGCTTCCTTTGGTCACGTTCTGAGCCCGGGCTAATGGAGGCGTGACTACCGTAATTTGTGTTTGAGTGTATGTGGAGGCGTTGAACGTCTTGTTCCATGATTGGTAGAACAGGTTCTCGTAGGCCAAAGCGATTGGCTGGTAGGCTTGGGGAGTTTGCGAAGCTATAATCAACCATGCGGATTGGTTGGCTTTTTGATTGTAGGCGGCGACCTGTGATTGATTTATGTTGAAAGGCCCAGAATTTACGAGCGTTGTCCATTGATTCACGTAGATTGCAGGTACGCCGAATTCTATCGAAGTGGCAAGGCTGGTCAGGTTTTTCTCCTGATAGAGCTGGAGATGAACCTCGCTCGTATAACCAACGAGTAATTGGTAGTAGATGTCGTAGATGCTTGTGACGTTGCTTAGGTTTGTGATTGTCCGGTCATTATGCAGGGTCTTGTTCAGCGTTAGAGTAAAGTCGCGAACGTCGTTGCCCCGCACATCCGTTGATGTGATTACCACTACGACGCTGTCGCCTTGACTGATGCTGAACTCCCTGCTGACAATGGATTGAGCGATGCTCGACTCCGAATTCTTGGGGTTGTAAGCTGTCTCGGTGTAGACGATGACGCTCTGAACTTGGAGAATTGCTGGGACGCTTAAGGCGAGAGCGACCAGCCAGATCACGAAGACCGCCCGGTTGTGCTTGATGATAGTACGAGCTAGCCTTGTGAAGAGCAATCCATTCCCTCCTTGAGGGTGTGAAACGAGGCGGGAACGGGCTGAGCGTCATAAAGCCGTACTGTAACCTTGAACAACGGACGGGGGCTATTACGAGCCGTTAGGCAGGTCTATATGCCGAAAACGAGCCGGAATCCACGTAAGGTGAGCATGGACGAAGCCTGTTAGCCTTCTACTCGCCCAAACCGGTCCCAAAGTCGGGAACAAAGAGCGAAACCTGAAGCTGATCGCGGAACAGGCAACCAAGGCTCGAAAGAAGAATATCGATCTGCTGATCTTTCCTGAGCTCCATTTGACAGGCTATACCATGAGAGACGAGGTCTTTCATCTGGCAGAGTCAATCCCAGGTTCCAGCACGCGGAAGGTTGAGAGTATGGCGAAGGAGCACGGTGTTCACGTCATCTTCGGCATGCCCGAGGAGAGCGAGGTCAAGGGGGTGATTCACAACACCGCGGTGCTTGTCGGTCCGAAGGGCTTGATTGGGAGGTATCGGAAGATCCATCTTCCGACGCACTCTGTTTTCGAGGAACGCCGGTATTATCGTCCGGGACAAGAAGCGCCGGTTTTCAAGACCGATCTTGGAACAATCGGTTTGAGCATCTGTTATGATCTCTATTTTCCTGAGCTGACTCGCTTGCAGGCTTTGCAGGGTGCACAAGTGATCATCTGCATATCCGCTAGTCCTGGGTTGCGTCGGAGGTTTTTCGAGGGGTTCTGTCTGAGCCGGGCGATGGAGAACGCTGTCTATCTCGCCTACGTCAACCGTGTTGGTATCGAGGAGGGTTTGCAGTTCTGGGGTGGAAGTAGGGTCATAGCGCCTAATGGCTCGGTCCTAGCCCAATGCAAGTATGATATGGAGGAGTTTCAGATCTGCAAGGTTGATCTTGACGAGGTGTCTCGGGCTAGGGCGTTCATACCGACAATAAAGGACTTGGAGCCGAGCCTGTTTGACCAGCTGAGAACCAAGAGCAGAGAAGCGTAGGTTCTAGATTTTCGAGAAGGGCGGGGCGCGAGATCTCGAGGGGCCCCAGGGGCTCGAGAATTCACTAGTACCCGGTTTCAAAGACCGGATTCAAGAAACCTTTCCAAAATACTGATTTCCAAAGTGGTCTTCAATTGCTTGTTTCTATTCTGTGAATCACATGCTCGGAATCGGGATTAGCTGATCATGGGCGGTTCCATAGGGTGAAAGAGACGGTTTGGCTTTTCTTTCGCAAGCGTCCGCGGGAACAACTCATGCCACAAAAGACCCCTTAAGGGATCCAATTTTTTCCGGGAATCGATGTCTGTCTGGGCTGGGTTCCGGGCTCATTTCTTGAAGAGGAGCTTGAAATCCACTTGCTTCGTCGGCGGTAAATCGTGAATAAATCGGCATAGTACGAAGTCCCGGGATTCATTTCAGCCACTCGGCGCAACAATCCTCATTAGCACCCTCAGCTAATGCCCGTATGGTATTTGCTCATGAAGGGTCGCAACTATCGTTCCCCATCAGGCCAGGCCTTCACCCGGATGAAATACATCCACGGGTCACCAGCGCCTAAGGTTTCCAAGTTCAACATGGGAGACCTGTCTACCCAGTTCGCTCGAAAGATCCACCTTGTCGCCAAAGAACACGTGCAGATCCGCCACAACGCCCTAGAATCAGCTCGTGTATCCGCAAACAAGATCCTAACCGACCGGTGGGGAGAAACAGGATACCGATTACAACTGTGCGTGTACCCGCATATTATCCTCCGAGAAAACAAGATGATCGCCACCGCAGGAGCCGATAGATTGCAGGAAGGAATGCGGCGAGCTTTCGGAAAACCCACCGGCCGAGCAGCCAGAGTCGAAAACGGCCAATCGATCCTAATCATCTACGTTCCCGAGGACGGCGTCGAAACCGCGAAGAAAGCATGCGAAGTCGCCGGAACGAAACTACCCATGAAAACCCGGATTATAGTCGAAGAACCAGTCGCGCCACAAATACCCGCAGGAGCCTAACCTAGTGCCCAAGCTAGACGCCATAGTTGTCCGGCTTGAAGACGTAAGAAAAGACGACATTCCACTAGTCGGTGGAAAATGCGCTAACCTCGGCGAGCTTACAGCCAAAGGAGTCAATGTCCCTCCCGGATTCGCAGTAACTGCAGAAGCATTTCACCGATTTCTGGAAGAGACAAAGATCGGCGAGGTTATACACAAGACGTTGGGAAGCTCTAACGGTTCCCGGGACCCGAAACAGTACGAGGAAGCGTCCGAGGAGATCCGCAAGATTCTAGAATCCGCCCCCATGCCCCAGGACATCGCGGGCAAAGTCCGAAGTGCCTACCGCGAGCTATGCGAGAAAACCGGAGACAAGAATGTGACTGTCGCAGTAAGGTCCTCCGCCACCAGCGAAGATTTGCCCGACGCATCTTTCGCTGGGCAACAAGACACCTACCTTAACGTCCGCGGCGAGGATCAGCTCGTACACTATGTGCAGAAATGCTGGGGCAGCCTCTACACTCCACGCGCCATATTCTACCGGGAAGAGAAGGGTTTCCCACACGAGAAAGTACTCATCAGCGTCGGAGTCCAGAAGATGGTCCAATCAAAATCCTCTGGCGTAGTTTTCACACTAGACCCGATCAACGGCGACCCATCAAGGATAGTCATCGAATCGACATGGGGTCTGGGAGAGGCCCTCGTCGCGGGAATCGTGCGTCCTGACAGGTTCATCGTCGACAAAGGCACCATGCAGCTAATCCACAAAGAGATCGTCCCAAAGATGATCGAGCACGTCCCAAACAACAAAACAGGGCTGACCATGCAGAACGAAGTCCCAGCAGAGCGACGTAACGTTTCCAGCCTAACCGACGAGGAAGTAATCGAAATTGCAAAGACCGCGGTGGACATCGAGGATCACTACCACACTGCACAAGATATCGAGTTCGCCATCGAGAACGGACCTACCGGAAATTCACTCTACGTTGTCCAGACCAGGCCCGAAACCTTCTGGAGCAAGATGAAGAGTCCAACCGGCGAAACGGATTCACATATCGTCCATAGAGTCGCGGTCGTGCACGGTCTGGCCGCGAGCCCGGGCTTGCACGCGGGAAGAGCGAAGATCGTCCCTACCACTATTGAAGCGGGACGCTTGATGAAGAACAAGGACATTCTCGTTACTCGAATGACGAACCCTGACTGGGTTCCCTACATGAAAATCGCCGGCGCAATCGTCACAGAAGACGGAGGAACAACATGCCACGCTGCCATCGTCTCCCGAGAGATGGGTATCCCATGCATCGTAGGCGCAAGGAACGCGACCAAACTTATGCAGACGGGACAAGAGTATACGGTCGATGCGAAATCAGGAGTCGTCTATAACGGTCTAGTTGAAGAAGTTCTCAGGGCAACACAACCTCAACATGAGATTCCCACTGTTATCCCAATAACCGCGACAAAGATCTACGTGAACATCTCACTCCCAGAGCTCGCAGAAAAGGTCGAACGGGAGACTCACGCGGACGGTGTAGGTCTCTTGCGAGCAGAGCACATGATGCTCTCCGTCGGGAAACATCCGCGATTGTTGATAGAGGAGGGAGGCGGCGAGAAGATGGTCGACGCTTTCGCTGAAGGGGTCAGAAAGGTGGCAACACCTTTTGCTCCACGGCCAGTCGTCTACAGATGCCTTGACTTCAAACCTGACGAGTTTCTAGGCCTTCCAGGCGGCGAAAAATACGAACATGAAGCCGGCCATGTCGGGCCCAACCCGTTGCTAGGATACCGTGGCTGCTTCCGATACGTGAAAGAGCCTGACATTTTCCGATTAGAGTGCCGAGCTATCAAGAAAGTTAGAGAAGAGTACAAACTCACCAACGTCCACGTGATGCTGCCTTTCGTCCGGACGCTTGAGGACTTCAGGAACGCGAGGAAAATCCTCGAAGAGGAGGGATTGAAGAGAGGCCCCGACTTCAAACTCTGGATCATGGTAGAAGTTCCCGCTACAGTATTGCTGATCGACAAGTTTGTCGACGAGGGAATTGACGGAATATCATTCGGAACCAACGACCTGACAATGTTGATCCTTGGCATTGACCGAGACGACGCATCAATCCAGGAAATCTACGACGAACGCAATCTTGCTGTGTTACGAGCAATGAGCCATGTAATCAGAGTCTGCAGCGAAAAAGGCGTGACGACATCGATATGCGGTCAAGCACCTTCAAACTATCCCGAGGTTGTCGAGTTTCTGGTTAGAGAGGGAGCTGTTAGCATGAGCGTCAATCCGGACAAGGTCATCGAGACGAAATTGTTGGTGGCCGCTATCGAGCAGAAGCTGATCCTTGAAGGGATGAGAAAGACGCGTCAGGCCAACGGAGAGCAGGGTGCTATGCAGCCCCGTTGGCCCAAGTGATCCGGGATCTATCCAGAATTTTGTTCGAACAGCTCGTAGACTGGATCAAACAGAACTACGGCGACGCCAGGAAAATCATAGAAATCGGAGTAGGCCACAGGATAGACGTGGCGGAGCGAATATCTCAAGCCCTGCCTCTGGCAGAGGTTCTTGTAACCGACAAAGACGAATCTTGGGTGCGCTCGCAGAAGCCTGGACGGATTCGAGCTGTCGCAGACGATGTGACATTTCCAAGTTTCAACTTGTATCAGGGAGCGTCCCTAATCTATTCTCTACATCCTCCCGGAGAGATCCTACACGCGCTGGAGAAATTGGCGAATGGAATCGGAGCAGACCTACTGGTAGTTCCTATAAGCGACGAACGACACAATCTCACGCAAGATAGGTGGCGAGAGCTCGTGGTCCGTGGGAGAATCGTCGGCTGGCTCCTCAACAAGCACGGTTGATCGGTAAGAAGACCTTCTTCTAGTAACGGAGAGATGCTTCCCTTGGTATTAGACGGCTAATACTGTAGACCCGGTTTCCCGTAGCTTCGAGACCTCATCCTTGAGTACGTGGTACCCACAAGTCACGGAAAGAAAGGGGCGCGTAGCCCGGATAATCAGCTACCTAAAGGCGCATCCATTACTCTGTCTGCTCATTCTAACCCCTGGGATTCCAGAGTACCTTTCAGGCTCAAGCAACATGGCTTTCCTGGTTCTAAATCCTCCAGTATTCTTTCTCCTTCTCGCTGCGAATCTCGCCCTCTACGGTCCAGGCGTCATATTGATCCGCGAGGCCAAGATTCGCTGGAACAAAGGCTGGGCATCAGTCTTCCTCCTGGGAGCAGCCTACGGAATCGTGGAAGAGGGACTCGCCCTGCGAACACTGTTCAACCCAACATCCTCGGTAGTAGGAAATCTAGGCGTCTACGGCCACTGGCTCGGAGTCAACTGGGTCTGGACGGTCGGACTGGTGATCTTCCACTCAGTTTTCAGCATCGGCCTGCCTATCTTCATCTTCGGATTAGCATTTCCAGATCTGAAATCAAAAAGCCTTGTTTCGACAAAAGGAATACGAATCAGTACAGTCACGTTAGCTACCGATTCTGTCCTCCTTTCGTTACTCGTAAACTATTGGCCTGCTGAGATATGGGGTCTACTGGTTCTTTCGAGCATTGTGGTAGTACTGCTCGTTATCGCTGCGAAGAAATTGCCTACTGATTTTCTGAAGACTGTTAGAGCAGAGCCGAGATGGAGGCCCCGAGCATTCTTTTTAATTGGAGCGATTTTCTTTCCGATCTGGCTCCTTGCAGGAGGCTTCGCAGCAAGTGCCAACCTCTTCCCGCCGGTCATCATGGTTTTCGATATTCTCATCTCACTGTGGGTACTTCGGCTCGTCTTCAGGTCAATGGGAACACAACTCAACCAAGCCCACAAAGTCGCGTTCGCGTTCGGACTGATTTCTCCGATAATTATCTTCGGCATCGCAGCCAGCGCATCTCTCCCCCTTGTCATAATGAACGACCTGTTGGCCGTTCTTTTCTCCAATAAGATGTGGAGAAAATGGAAGGCGTGGACCTTCCCCCAACATTACTCTTTGATGCAAAGCCTTCCAAAAGTTACCGGCGATGGAAGATCTATGCCCTAGCCTGACAGACCAGGACCAAGAACCCACCGGATTGCTTCAATACACGGTGACTCCGTATTCTTTGAAGAACTCTTAACAGAAGCGAGGAACGATTGAACTGGGCTCCCTTGCCTACTGTTCCTCAAGGTACAATCCCAGAAATTGACACCGACGGGACGCGAAGAACCTGTATATGTCCGAGATAAGATCGAACCAGGAAGTTGGAAGGAAAATGAGCGTCAAGAGTATGAAGACAGCTCTCAAGGGAACCAGTATCGAAGAGAAAGACGCCAAGGAGATTATTTCGGGGGTCCAGGCAATGTACGACAAGATTCCCGGATTTATTCGGCCCATGCTACCGAGCCTGCCCGACATTCTCAAACGGATCCCTCAGAGCGCCGGAAAGTATAGTCTCAACGAGATCATACAACTTCTAGACTGGGCCTATGACAGTGGACAATTGAAGAAATAGGAGGCAGGCCGGAAATGACCCACCCCTCCAAGGACATCACCGGATCCTCTGGCACACAACTCTCAGGAAAAAAGATTGCACTCCTAGTGTCGAGTAGTGTTGCCTCGTTCAAAGTTCCCGAGATTGCGCGCGAGCTGATGAGACATGGAGCGGACGTGTATGCAGTAATCTCACCATCGACAGAGAAGATGATCGGATCCGATCTTCTAGAATGGGCTACAGGAAATCCAGTAGTCCGAGAGCTTACCGGCAAGTTGGAGCACATAACCCTCGCTGGAAAGAGTTCGGGACACGTTGACCTAGTTCTCATCGCACCTGCAACCGCTAACACGATCGGGAAGCTTGCATCGGGAATTGACGATACGCCGGTCACAACGGTGGCTGCGACCGCCATCGGTTCCAAACTGCCGGTTCTCATTGCACCAGCGATGCACGAGCCTTTGTATGATCATCCAATAGCTCAAGAGAACATTGCGCGTCTCAAGAAGATAGGCGTCGAGTTTGTCGAACCGGAGATTGTAGAAGGAAAGGCGAAGATCGCATCAACGGCTAAGATTATTCAGGCGGTCATCACACGGCTCTCTTCTCAACTCTCATCTCAGAGAAGAGACCTTGAGGGACATAGGGTGCTGGTCACCGCAGGTCCCACGATCGAACACATCGACCCGGTCCGAGTAATCACTAACCGATCCTCAGGGAAGATGGGCGTCGCGATTGCAGAGGAAGCATGGTCAAGAGGTGCCGACACAACGTTGATTCTGGGACCCGGCTCAGTCACACCTCCACTTAGCGTGAAGACTGTCAAAGTTGAAACCACGGAGGAGATGCTTGAGGCTACTCTGCGCGAATTGAAGAAGGATAAACACGATCTAGTTTTCGCCGCCGCGGCCCCGAGCGACTATAGGCCATCGAAGCCCGCTGGCCAGAAGATAAGCACAAGGAAGGAGAAAACCGTCGAGCTGGAGCTAGAAGCCACTCCGAAAATAATCCGAGAAATTCGTCGTGCAAGCCCGAACTCGTTTCTCGTAGCTTTCAAGACGGAACACGGCGTCACGAACGAGCGGCTCGTGACAGAAGCGTTTGAAATACTCAGCGAGAAAAACGCAGACCTCGTCGCGGCCAACGATGTCTCACTGGACGGTGTAGGATTTCAGACTGATACTAACGAGCTGTTTGTTGTCGACGAGCGAAAGCATGTCATCCACATTCCTTTGGCGCCCAAGCGTGAGGTCGCGCGCCAATTATTGGACATTGCAGTCAAGAGACTGAAAGTCTAGGCCAGAGGTCGCTCCCTAACGTCAAAGAAGATTGTTCGAGCGGCAGCAGTGCAGACCAGACCTATAGCAATCTCCGTCAAAGAGACAATTTTCCGGGCAATCAAGCAGGCAAAGCGGGCAGCGGAGAAGGAAGCGGACATTATCTGCTTACCAGAGCATTGGTTGCCTGAGAAGACGATTCCGTCGCCTATGAGCCCGCTTCCGGGACTCCAATCGGTCGCTGAGGAGTACGGTGTTGTGGTTGTCGGAGGAGTTTTCTACGAACGTGTCAGGGGCCGAATCTATCTTAATAGCCCGGTCATTGGTCGGGACGGAGAAGTCATCGGACGACAACCGAAAATCCATCTGTTTCACTTCGAGAAAAAGATCGCGCGTCCTGGAAACGATTACAAGGTCTTCCCGGTTGACGGGTTCAAAATTGGGGTCCTAGTTTGTTACGACGTTGATTTCCCAGAGGCCGCGAGAATCCTGACCCTTAAGGGTGCGGACTTGCTGATGTGTCCATCAAGGATTGTGAGACAGGGAGTTGAACCGTGGCATCAATACGTCACGATTCGATCGCTAGAGAACCGAATAGCGGTTGTGGCACCCAACGTCTACTCTCCGCCCTTGTTCACGGGGTACAGTATGATTGTTAGGCTCAAGGAAGAACCGAAGATGAAGATATCCCACCCTAGAATGAACGTGTTCAAAGAGCGGCGAGAGGGAATAATCGTTGAGGATATTGATCTCGCTCTTCACGCTCGACTGCGTAGAGAACGGTTCGCGGATCGTAGGCCAGAAACATACGTCTGGAATTGAGAGATACTGGCCGAGAGGAAGATTTGGGGAGTCGTCTTCGATCTAGACAACACTCTCATCCAGTCAAAGAAGGGCGCTCACCAGGCGCTTAGAGTGGTCGCAGCCATCTTCGCGAAACGGTTGAGGAAAGAAGGATTCCACTACTCCGAAGCAAACATGTTCAGGAAACTCCGGCTCATCGATTTGGAAATGCACGGCCGAAAATTCCTCTACAACAGGGATGTCTGGTGGGAAACCTTGCTCAAACAGCTCGGCTTGTCTAACCTGAAAGGTCCATGGATTCACAAGACAACTCTCCGCTACTGGAAGACGTACGCTGGAACAAGTCCACTGTTCTCCGACACGATGTCGACGATTCATCGACTGAAGAAGGCAGGGTTTAGACTCGGAATGGTCTCCGACTCAGATGGGACCCCGGGAATGAAAATGAAGAGAATTCGCCAACAGTCATTTCTGAAGTATCTGGAAACCATTGTTGTTGCGGGCGAGGACACGCCTAATGTGAAACCAAGCAGGAGGCCCTTCACGCTGGTCGCAAAACGACTAGGCTTACAACCCAGGAATTGTGTCTACATCGGCGACAATCCAAACACCGACATTGAAGGAGCGAAGGGAGTTGGAATGATGATGATACTTGTGAAACGTCGAAGCCCAAAGGGCGGACATCCAGACTACCTCGCTCGATCGTTAAGTGATGCTGCTAGGCTGCTAATGCGGGACTGACCTGTTCCACAACAGACTGTTTTTGGAAAACGATTTTTTCTGATCCCTGGCCCATCCTTTCTCGGATGATCCCCGAAAAATCTTCAAGTTTCTCATATCCAATGAAACGTCGGCTGAGATCCATCGCGGCCTTGAGAGTGGTTCCAGATCCAAGAAAAGGGTCTAAGACAAGGTCGCTTTCTATGGAGAACATTCGGATTAGTCGTCGTGGAATCTCTTCAGGGAATGCCGCAACTCGCCTTTCTAACCCTCGATGCGTCTGTCTAGCTCCAGTGACGGTCCAGACTTGTGAGAACCATTCGTCTCGCTCTCTCTTGGTGAACTTGCTCTTGTAGCGCTGTGGGTCCTTAGGCTCGAATGCTCTCAGACTTCCCTTGCGAAAGATCAGAATATACTCCATATCTAGGGTCACGTACGCATTGGGCGGGAGGAAACCTGAGCCTAGAAACGCTCCTTTTCCCCTGTAGCGGGGTTTGGTTGTGGGCTTCTTCCAGAGAACGTAGGGTAGGGTAACGAGGCCGAGTTGCTCGAAAGACTCTATCACACGCGAGTGGTTTGGATAGAGATGGAATATGCCGTCCTTGGTCCGGGTCGCGTCGCCAATATTGACGCAGGCAATTCCGCCGGGAACTAGGACTCTCTTCACCTCTTTCCAGGTCTGGTAGAGGTACCGGTGCATCTCATCGTAGGATTGCGCGGATTCCTCTCGGAAGAAATCGTCCCAGATGCCAACCATCGGGTAGGGTGGCGAGGTGACGACTAGATGCACGGAGCTATCCGCTAGTTCTCTCATTCGACGGCTGTCACCGATGATTACTCGGTAATCGGCCGTCGTCTCAACCAGCTTTCACTCACCCGATATATTCAGAACTGCCAGCAGACTCTGCTTCCTTGTCACCGCCCTGTTTGAGCGCGGTTTCAATCTCTTTCGCCTGTCCTTCCAGTTCCGTCATGTCAATTTGTAATCCAAGTTTCTTAACGAGGACACGGAGGATTATCATCGCTGCGCGCGGGTCAATCATGAAGCCGGATGTTTCCCCCGAGAGAAACAGACCTTTAAGATTCCGGACTTTTGCGAGACCTGGGATAAGACCGTTCATCCAAGTGACCGCGCCGCTGTCTATGATTTTTACACCTAACTCTTCGAGTTCCTTGACAAGGACTAGTTCGCTTGCAGCGCCGTAGACTTGTGGATGTTCAGCGATCTTGCCGGTGATGAAGGCGCCAACTGTCACAACTGTCTCGACTCCGAGTTTCTCAGCGAGTTTCACGACAGCTTCTGAGAGACGGAACGCTCCTTCAGGTAAGATTGGTTGCGCGTCCCCAGTGTAAAGGACGAGATCGGGACCGGAGTCTTTGTTGATCCAGTAAAATATCTCATGTTTCATCAGATCAGCTGTCCCATCGGGCTTTAGGAGGAGGCGAGGTGGGAGATAGTCTGAATAGAGATAACCTAGGGGAGTTGCCTTTAGCGTCTTAACCAGTTGGTCGAGAACGATCTTGGCCACTCTTCCGCTGTCAGGGAGGCCGGCAATGAGGACCGGGGTCTTCAGTGTCGGAGCCTCGTTGAGATGAAGGTCAATGCGTTCTCGCAAGATCTGAGCATGTCCCTCGAAGCTAGCTTAGCCCTTGATGGAGTTCCCCCAATGGGGGCTGATAGACATTCCCATGCCAGCATCTTTACTGATTTGAGTGAAAAGAATCCCTACTTTCTCTCCGTAGAATGTTTATATTCGAGGAATCCGAAGCCAATCGTCCCCACTCTTTAGGTGTCCAATTGGCAAAATTCATGCTGTCCCTCCGCGACGAAAGTTTCGAACTCCTACAAACAGAAGCAGAAGACCGAGGCATATCGATACAGGAATTGATCAGAGCCGTGATCATTCCTGACTGGGTCAAACTAAACACAGTAGCCAAGCCTGGTTTTGACACCGCGAACAATGGACTTCGAGCATACAGATCGTCAGCTCCAGTGCGTGACCAAGAACAAATGTTCCAGCCTGCCATGAGCAGGATTCGATAACAGGCACGATCGCGCCTTCTCCCCTCTCCTAAGTCCCAGAATTATTTTTTGTTCCCGATCAGTGATCTAGTCCATACTGTACGGGCCTTTCCGAGGAACAATGTTCCCTATTCGGTTGATATCTGCAGGATCAGTTTCTCAAATTCAAATGGTGGTATCTGCGGTGAACGATCAATAGGGTGAGGCAGTTTTCACATACGGTTGCAGAGTACCCAGCGGCTTCGATCTGAACCAAGCTCTCCCTAGGGACATGCTCTCTTCGAAACGCACAAGTCGCTAGCATTAGGGATCTCAGCTTAAACAGGACTTTTGTTGCCACTACCCCTCCTTAAGTATTCAAGCGTCCAGTCGCCCCATTCTCCCTACTTGAGGCATTGAAGGCTGCCTGACAACAAACTCCACAACTCTTATGGAGCATGTCTATTAGTCCAACAACGAAGAGCAATGGGAATAGTCTCTGACATCGAGAGGACGTTGCAGATTCCGCGACTAGGGACCGCTCTGCTGGCTATCCTTTTTGGTGCCTTGCTGCTAATGATTCCTTGGTTATTGAACTACCTAATCGCGGTAGGTTTGATCATCTGGGGTATCGCGGAAGCAGTAATGGTGAGCAAGACTTCGGGAAGTTCTACCTCGACCAAGTGAGTCTCAACACAATCGCAATATCATGCTGGAGTCGTTCGTGCGCCCGGCCATTAGACGATACGAGGAGACTGATGGGGTCGCCGTTCTCCAGCTCTCTCAAAAGTATGCTTCATGGGACTCCACCCCGACAGAAGCGGATATTCAGGGCTTCCGCTCGTCCGAGCCTGATTTCTTCCTAGTAGCGGAGCTCAACCGAAGAATAGTTGGCTTCGTTTGCGGCCGTGAATCCAAGAATGTTCCCGATGAGGTCCTTAGAAAATGGAAGGCAACTAAGGTCGGATCAGTGGAGGTTTTGGCGGTTGAGGAGAAGTACAGACGGAGAGGAATCGGAACCCAGCTTCTTGACACCCTCTTTCAAGCGTTCACCAAGAGGGGGATCGATACGGTTACGCTTTCAATGCCTGCAGAAGAGATAGGGGCAAAGAAACTGTATGACAAATTGGGATTTGAGACGAGGGGCTATTTCTTGAAGAAGAAACTCTAGCCGAAATGGGAGAGAAGACGCACTAGACCATTTTGCTGGCGACTCGATTCTTCTTCGCATCCTCATAGTTCGAAACTTCTATCAGATTCAGATCAGGATCCCGGAAATACACAGACATAATCTGGCCGAGCGCGCCAGTTCTTTTGACAGGGCCTTCGAGTATTCTGACCCTCGATAATTGGAGACGCTTTACGACTTCGTCGATAGGGGCGGTTGTCGTAAAACATAAGTCGGCCGATCCCGGAGTAGGTCTGTAGGCCTTCGGTTCGAATTCTTTCCCGGCTTCGTGAAGGTTGATCTTTTGCGAGCCAAAAGAAAGTGCTTTGCGGCCGTTCTCGAAGGTGACGACTTCCATGCCGAGGACGTTTGCATAGAATGTGCACGTTGTCTCGATGTTTCTGACCGTCAGAACGAGATGGTCAAGCCGGTCCAATTTCATAGTTCTTGCCTCTTATCTAGCACGACTGGGTATATTGAAAAACAGGGTTGAGCGAAGCGTTGGCTTCGCCCATTGAGGTTAGCGTCGGGACTAGTTTTGTACGACTTGCGGTTCTTCTGTTCGGCCGGGGTGCTCGTTTCGAGCGAACATTGCCATGGCCTGTTTCTGTTTCTCATCTTTCTCTTTCTTGGTCATGCTGACTAGCTGTGATACTGACCAGTGGTGGCCATAAGGGTCGGTTAGTTGGCCGTAACGTTCGCCCCAGAACATGTTGTCTAATGGCATGGTGACTTTCGCGCCTGCGTCGACGGCTTGTTGCCATAGTTTGTCCACGTTGTTGATGTAGATGTGGAGTGTGACTGGGCTGTTGCCGAGAACATCTGGGGATTGCGTGCCGCCCGGGAAGGTGTCGGATAGCATTACTATCGAGTCACCGATTCGGATGCGAGCGTGCATGAGTTTTCCGTCTGGGACGGCTTGTCGCGCAAGTTCCTTTGCGCCGAAGGCTTTCTTGTACCAGTCAATCGCAGCGGCTGCGCCGTTGATAGCGAGGTATGGTGTTACGGTTCGGAATCCTGGTGGGATGGGTGCTTTCTTGGATTTTGCCGGTTTCTTTGCTTTTGCCTTTTTTGATTTGGATTTAGGCATGGTCGGGGCTAGTGAAGCCATGGACTAAAACCTTGCTAGGAGTCTTAGGAAGAAAGCAGGATTCCCACGCTGATAGGACACTGAATGTTGGATGCCGGAACTGCTCAGAGCCTTTAGGCTATAGGCGGCCGTACTTGCTCGTTCCGCCTTCTTCGTTGCGATCTTTGAGCCTATGGCGGAGGAACGCTGGTAGAATGAGGACGATGTCCTATCCTCTCTGTGTCAAATGGTAGATGATGGCTTTCTTTTGAACTTCCGGTTTGATCAGTCCTTCCCGTGGCATCTGATGGTCGCCGAGAGAGAACCATAGGTATCAGTCGAGTATCAGTCGAGGATTGTTTCTCCAGAGTTGTCATACGGGCTGATCTCATCGGACATCTTTTGATGTAGAAAGATTTCCCTTTGAAGAGCAATGCTTAACGGACGCCAAGCAGTCTTAGAAATCTGCGCTTCGATTATGGGCGAGGAAGACCCTTCAAACCTGACTCCCCTGGGAGGACCTGAAAAGCTAGGTCCCTCTAATGGAGAATCACGGATGCACGCACATAAGCTGCCGGAAGTTGTTAACGGCAGAATGCTATGCGTGGCTCACGGCCGGATGTGTTATCGAAGAATGTCTAGGGTTGGGATCGGCGAATGGATTTGCCCTGACGAGCGCCATGGAACTCCTATCAAGAGCTCCTAGAGAACGCGTCTCTAGTTCTAGGAGATGATCTGGGAATAGACAGGATGGATTTGCGTCCACCCGTGGTCATTGTCGAGAACCAGTCACGTTCGGAGTGTTGTGACTGCTTCCAGTACAACCTCCTCTGCTTTCTTCAAAGCCTCGGCTAGCTCTGGTCTGCCGAAGGCCGGTCTCCAGTCTCTCCAGAGCTCATCGCTCACTACTAAGAAGTTGCAGACTTCCACGTTCCGATACACGCCCAAGGCGTACATTGCAGAGGTTTCCATGTCTACGCCCAAGACGTCTCGCAATCGATAACTCTCGATCGTTGTAACCATCTCCCTATAGGGGGCGTCCGTCGTCCAGATCGGACCTGTATACGCGGTTACACCCTTCTTCACACGTGCCTTCTCTAGGGCTCGGACCAACCTCGGCGCTGGACGAAGACCCTCATCACTCGACAAGTAATGAGGCGACGTTCCCTCCTCTCTGATACATGACGTCGGAATGAAGCACGACCCGACTGGCGCCTCAGGCTGAATACTGCCAGCCAAACCCAATCCCAAGAAGACCCGCGCCCCGCACGCAATCAACTCCTCCATGACCATGACAGTAGCAGGCGCTCCCAATGGGAGACTAACGAAGGAAACCATCCTACCACCAACCTCTCCGTTGTAAAGAGGAAACCGTGGCCACCACCACGACGGAGAGGGCTCAGCGCCAACCGTCTTAGCGAGAGACTTGACGGTCCCGAGGTCCCATGAACCTACAACAATGGGACTCAAAACGAGTTGGTCGACTGAAACGCCATGTCGGGACGCCCAAAACTCCACAGCCGCACGAGGTGTGAAACGCTCGCTCATAGGATTGAGAAAATGCCTACCCGTCATAGGCTTTGCGAGCAATGTTTTCCAACCCTCAAGACGCTTTCCAGAGAAACGTAACGGGGCAGCTCTTCTCTGCGCGTTTACTAGGTTGGCGTCGAGCTAGCTACCGATATATCCGGAAAGAGTTCTCTGACCCGCCTAATTTTCTTTGAAGGGGGGTGCCTGAGGACATTCCGTCGAAACCCCGTCGTAGCTCTCGCAGTCTTCCTCGACTAGCATTCGAATCATCATGCCTCTGATAAGACCTTTCCAAGCGGGCGGGTCAGAATTGTCCCATCCCGTGATCAGAAAAAGGTGGAGCGAGTTAGTCAGTGAAAGGTCGAAGCGTTTCCAATAGAACCGCGAGAAAATGGCCTTGCCGATCAAACGGCAGGTCCTCAACCATCTAGGTACCGAGTTACAATAGCCCGCGAAAACGATCAACTGTTAAGCCTAGCCGGCCGGAACAGGAGCTAGCGATCAAATTACAAGATTGACGCGGGAATGATGGGACGTTTCCGCAACCGACTTTCACTCATTATCCCCGCGGAGTTGGTCCCGATGTTTCTTGTTAGACAACGGCTTCCAGTAATCGGCGATATCTTACCTTGAGAGGAAGCGAGGCGTCTTCGTTTCGGAATTGACCTCGGATAGAAGGGAGGGGCAGGGGGTCACGAAGGTTATTCGTGATTCGCGGGATTCCGCGCACGGAAATTTGCTGATGTCCCAGATGGTCACTAAAGTTAACGCGAGACGCCTCGATAACCACTTCCCAATGGAAAATTCCGGTTGTTTGACAAAAGATCTTGTAAAATCTGTCAAGCGTTGAGAGGGCACGAGGTGTTTTTCTGTTGAAAAAACCGAGAATTCCGACTATTGGAGAGTTAGGAAGGTAACCTACTGAGATGATTTTGAATGATTCGGCCATTTGGCGAATAAGGTAGCCTGAAAAAAACTTGGAGTAGATCTTGTCGCCGTTCCAAGTTCCAGCGACTCTTCTTGCGACAAAAAAGATAGGGTCGTTGTCAACAGGTTGCCATATCCTACAGGCTCCCCCGACGGTTAGTACTCTCCCAATTTCCGCGAGTGCTCTCCTATAATCGGAAATGTGTTCCAGCACAGAATCGCTGAGTAACAATGAAAAAACCGAACTTCTAAACGGCAAGAATCTCCCATCGCATTGGACAACCGAAATCTTCTCTTTGGCAACCTCCAGCCGATGAAGATTGATGTCGATTCCCACAACATCATCGTTGGCATCCCAACTTCGACCATCTCCGCAGCCAAAATCAAGAATCATGCAACCAGGTGCTCTGAATACAGGCTAACGTGCATTGGTGGCCGCGAGTTGATCCTGCCCCGTTCCCTTTGACCTAACTGCATGTTCCTTACTTGAGACAGCAAGAACAAAGTGTCTCTCCTCGTCAGGTCTCGAACTAGCTCGAACCTCCGTTACAGAGATGAACCCCAAAGCTTTGAGGGCAGTTCTTAATTGCAGCAGATTCCCCTTCCCATGCGTTTCTACGATAAGCCTGGGGCTGAACTTGGTCACTGTGTTCATTGCTCCTTGTAGAACAGACACTTCAGCTCCTTCAACATCGATTTTGATAGCTGAGACTCTGATCTTCTGGGATATTATCACATTATCGAGTGTCTGGAACTCCACTCGAACGACGGGGGAATCAGAAGCATTTGAATGCTCAAGAGCCTTTGCTTGGCCCATTAACGTAGGCCTTGGAACGGCGAGCTTTCCGATGCCAGGTTGTGAGGACAGAGCGATTCTTAACGAAATAATGTTCGACAAATTGTTAGAGCGCCGGTTGAGTTCCAAGATAGCGAAGTTGTTAGGTTCTGGCTCAATAGCCAAAACCAACCCTGATGGCCCAACTTTCTTCGACAGCCAAACAGTGTGCGTTCCTATGTTAGCGCCGGCGTCAACAACTACCTCCGATGGCTTGGGGGACATCAGCTCGCGAACTATCCTCTCGTAGTCCGCGGACACTTTGTCGACATCATCCGTGAATGGTCGAAAAACAAATCGTGTTCCTTCGAAAGTCTTGCATGAAATTACGTAGGTTAGTAATGGAAAGATCTGGCCAACTGCCTCGTTCAAATGAAGGAACCGGCCCTTCCAGAGTCGAGCTGAAGGCGTTGGCGGAAGTAGGGGTTCAATGATGCACCTTACCCAGACTTTGCCGATGACTCTCAGCGATTTGGCTAAAGCCCAGCCGAAGTAGCTAACACGAAGTCTCTCGTCGCTCAACCGAGTCGGCTTTCCTTCTCAGTAAAAATGAGCACTTCTTGACGACGTCGAAACGGCATCGAGACCTTTTCCTCTCCTATAATCCTTCGTGCAAAGACTAGCGTATTGCACTATTTGGGCGACACTTCTTCTCAACGAATGCTTCTGCTGAACGAATTCGTACGATTTGCGTCCAAGATCTTCTCGAAGTTTACGATCATTCATCAGCGCCTTTACAGCTTCTCGCCAGCGTGCTGGATTGTTATGACACGATACGACCGGTGGATCTTCCTCAATGCTACCACATGAATCATTTGCTATAACGGGCTTTCCACATGCCATTGGTTCAAGAGCTGCATGTCCAAGATAGTCAAAAAGCCTCGGCGAAAGGAACAAGGAACATCGCTGAATTCGGTCTATCAGAGCGGTTTCGGTTAAGAATTCGAAATTGACTCTCTTTCGGAGACTATCATCGTTTGAAACGGTCTTCTGAAGTCGTCTGTAATACCGTAGATTCCTTCTTTCCAAGATAGACGCGATGAGCACGTTATGATCCGTGTCTGCAATCGCTTTGATTCCAAGTTCAAAATTGTTGATGGGGTGGAGTCGGCCGGACATCATTAGGAACCCGTCGTCTTCATTCCACTTTGGCACGAACCTAGATGTGTCAACTCCGATTATTATGGGCACGACTCTCGCCTTGGGTTCGTGGTTTCGAATTGCGATCGCGAGGGATTGAGAGTTTGCAAACACGAGTGGAACTTCCCTTAAGGATTTCAGTTCAAGCGCGTCCAAAGGGCGAGTGTATATTGGCGCGATGCCGCGAAACAGGCCCCAAATGTTAGGGTCCCATCTGTCGTTGTGGTAGAACGGAATGCAAGGAACTGAAAAGCGCCTCGTAGCATAGGATGCCATCGAATGCCCGTCATGAAGAATCAGAACATCAGCCCACTTCGACGCTTCAGAAATCAGTCTCTTTGCCAGAACCAAATCGTAATAATATTCGAATATTGGCGGCGCGACGCTGTTGATCACTTCGACTTGGATTGTTCTTACCCTTTCGAAGAGATTGTCTCTGTATCTTGCGGTGTAGATTCTGACGTCAACCCCCTGTTCTGCCATTTGACAAGCTAGCTCCATTACAGATCGTTCAGTACCTGCTGGCTGTATCAAAGATCTCGATATGTGAGCGATCTTCAAACGAGATGAACCCCGAGCCAAAAATAGAGCAAAAGATATGTAGACAGAACCACACCCGATGTTCTAATCAACGTTCTAGCGGGTTGACCACTCCCATATCGTAGGTAGAGTAGTAACAAGACTGCCAAAACGGTTGCCATTATGCTGAAAATTCTCGATCCGTTGCTAATAGTTTCGAACGCAGGCGGCTGAATAGGATATCCGGCATTGCCCAATATCAAGTAGGTCGAACCAAACCCGTAACTTATTTCCAAGAAAGCCATACTTGTGCCAAAGACGAGTACGAAGGCACCGAGGTCATTCTTTCCTTTCATAGTTGCGAACAGCAAACAGACCGGTAGGAGCCAAACCCAGGATGTGAGAAGATTTGAAAACAAAAGAGAGAAGCCCGATGATAGAGCAATGAAGAAAACGAGATTTTCCACATTCAACCGATGCCTGTACATTTCGACCAAAGCTGCTCCAAGTACTATCGCTTGGGATAAGAGAAGAGGTTTCAACTTGTTGAGTATGGCCAATTGTGGAAAATTTCCCAAAAGGGTGTAGCTGCCAGGGTTCGAGAACTGGCCACTAATGAAACCCGCAAGGCTAAGAGAGATTCGGAATATGAGGATGGCTTCAGGAGGGTAGAAGAACACGGGTATTATGGCCAGACCGCACATCAGAAGCGCTTTGTAAAGTTTCATCCGAGCAGTTCTTGTCAGAAGCAGCACATACGGAAGGAAACCCACCAGTTCGATCATACCTGAAACGACAAACGCAAGAGCTGCCCGCGCATACTTCTCTCGGGACATCCAATATACTCCCCATACCGTGAAAGCCATTGTCGCGGCGGCATACTGGGCCCAGACCGATGAAACAAAAATAGCTAGGGGATTGAGAAAATAGAACGTAGCCCACACGAATCCAGCTCCACTTTTCCTAAACCGTAGCAGCAAGAAAAAAGTGAGGACATCCATGAGAATGGGAAACAGCTTAACAAAGAAAGCCTCGACGACGCCAGCGGCGTGCCCTAGGAACTGGACGTCCTGAAATCCTGCGAGCTGAATCAGTAGAGGAAGAAGGTGAACGGTAATGTGGGTCCGAGCGCGCCGAGCGGATTTCTAAACTGGAACCATCCTCTAATCGATGATAGGAGAACATTCATGTCGAATACGTGGGCCGTAGTTATTGCAAGCGCAATCCTGCACATCATACCGGTGAATAATACAATGATGATTGCTACCTTGGGTACTTGACTTCGCGAGAGAAATTCTCTAAAAATGAGAATTGCAAGACCCACAGGTAGCAAGAATATGAAGAAGATGAAGTAGACGTAGTAGACCGCCAGCTCCTGCTGAGAAACACCAGGCGTTGGCGTAGTTGGCAAGAACACGAAGTTTGCAGAGTTAATGACTACGTTCTCTAAGGTTCCCGAGTTTGCAACGAAAACGATTGATTCGTTGGAAGTAGGTAAGAGTTCGGGGAAGATTTGTTGTTGAGTGTTTGGATAAAAAGTGTACAAAGAGAATGATGTAAGCGGGTTGTACACAAGTCCAGACGCCGTTGTAGAGGTATAGACAGTCGGACCATCGAAAAAATAGATCGAGAACACAGCACCACGGCTTGCATTTGTCGTTACGCCCAAATTGATCGTGTTCAGATAGAAGAAACTGTTGCTTTGAGGGGGATTTTTCAAATCATAATAGATTGCTCGATACTGGCCATTTGAGACTCTACCGAGGCTCTCGCTTTCGAACGAGAGTTTGGATAGTGTAAACTGGAAACTCTGTGGGGAAAAGGGAGGATCTTCCACATAAAGTTCCACTTTGTTGACTGAATCAACCGAATGACCAGTCGCAAGCAAGGCTTCTCTTTGCATGTTGACTCTAACGGATTCATATCCTATTCCGGGCCGGTGATCGAGTGGGGACCCTTCCCACCAGACGTTGTATTCTGTGCTGTTGAGATATTGCGCGTAGAACCTTACCCCATATCGGACACCAGACGTGAGATTTACGTTTGCGGTGAGAATCGGGTATGACGTTATGTTGATGTTTGCATTCTTGAAGAGAGAGACTGATGTCCATGTTGAAACGCTTTGGAACACGCCGGTTACAACTAAAGACCTCTGCGTTGTATTGACCTGTGCGCTGGAGCTTGGAATCCATTTGGAATAGTTGTCATCAAAGCCTAGGGTCGAGCTTGAATTTAGCTCGCCATACGGCGGCAAACTTGACCCGGAGACGTCAACAATTCGAATTGTATCGGACTTCACGGATCCACCAATGGCTAAAGTAATAGCGGCTCCGATAATTGCGAAGATGATTACTAGCGCTTCTATTGTGCGGAGATTGCGTTTTGCAAAAACGGTGATTGATGTGATCTTCACTGGACTAATGCCCTGCCGAGGGCTAAGGCGGATCGTTCGGGGGTAAAGGCTTCAAGAGCTCTTTCTCTCGCCCTCTGTCCCATGCTCTTTCGTAGGTCCCTGTCGTCGAGGAGTGTTTCCATCGCTGATGCAAAATTCTTGGTGTGTCGAGGATTAACTACAAGCCCCGTCTTCTGGTCCAGAACGAACTCTTTGGTTCCTCCGAGTTCGGTCACCACGGACGTCTTGCCGGCCAACGCGGCTTCCACTGCAGTCATTCCAAAAGGCTCAGACAAGGACGGGACTACGACGAACAGGCTACCTTCATAGAGACGACACAGCTCCTCCCCGGTGACTAGGGGATCAAACTCCGTTTCCACCCCTTGCTTTCGCGCTTGAGACTGTAGCTTGCGTCTCTCCTGTCCCTCGCCCACGATGCGAAGCAGGGGGGGCTCTTCCAGAAGAGACATGGCTTCCAAGAGATCATGATGATTCTTGTTTGGTAAGAGTGCGCCCACGGCGAGAATATAGTCGCCGTTCCCATAATCGGGTTTGAACATAGACGCCGGAAGCGAAGGAGCCGGATATGCCACGAACATGGGTCCCGGATAGCGGTAAATTCTCTTTACTAGGTCTGCCATGTACTCGCTGTTTGCGATTATGCCCTTGAATCGGCGGACAGTGGCCACGTCTAACACTCTGAGCATTGAAACCGTCAGATTGTACATTGGGCCCCAGAGGGCGATCCATGAACGTTTCCCGTAGAAGTGACTGGCCGTACGGAAGACTGTGGGGCTAAATTGCCTGTAGTCTTCGCCTGTTATCTTGTCTTCCCAAACGGCTCGGAGGACCTCACCGGTATACCAATACGTTTTGTCCGCATATCTGCCGATGATTCGCCTCGCCATTAGTGGCTCGACATGATGATGAATTAGTAGTCTGTCGAAAGTGCCGAGTTCTCGAATGATGTTTCTCCCTCTCAGTCCATAAGGAAGATTTCTCACTTGGACCTTAGACCCGAGCATTGAAAGCCAATCACGATGCATTAAGGTCGTATCGGTATACAACGTAACCTCGACCCCTGCCTTTCTGAGTCCTAAGGCATGAAGAATGGCAAGGCGCTCCGCTCCACCGAATCTGCCGAATGGATGAATCAGTATAGCCAGTCGCAAGGTGAGAAGTTAGGGGTCATAGCATCGATTCTTATTCTTATCTCCCCCCAAAGCATCCTTTGGAATGCCGAAGATATATTCGTCTATTAAGGACCAGAGATTAGAGGAATAAGATACTCTGCAAAGCGTAGTTTGCGCTGAGAACGAGGAGAATGATGATCAAAAGCCCGGGCCAACGTATATTCCTGGTTCCTATGAGAGGCAGGAAGAAGAGTACGGCGATAGAGCCCAGTACTGGAATCGGGAGGTCGTACACGACACGTGCTTGGTGATAGCTGTCCAGCACTAGGAAGGGCACAGACGCTGCTCCAACCCATATGATGAGCAGACGCTCGAACCGATCTCTGAATCGGAACGCAAAGGCAGACAATAACCCAAGCCCTAGGATGAGCCAGTTCGCCAACAGGCCCCCATGCGTATAGAGCAGCGCCTCGACCAGATTCGTCCAGAAGGAGGCCACCTGTCCGATGGTAGGCACTTTTGTCGCTACGTCCGCCGCTACGGTCCGGGTCGCGAAGACACCGCTCTTCAAGACGTCCAAAACGATTCCGCCGGTGATGATTCCGATAATCGCCTTCAAGTGGATGGAACCACCCGTTTCCTTCCATATCGAGATCGCGAAAACGAGTGAGGCAGTGGCGATGAGGACCCAGGTCCAGGGATGCGTCAGGAAGAGCGCAATTGACAAAGCAAACATGGCGCCATATCTTGCAGTCGAGGGAGACTTCGAGAATAGTAGCAGGAGTGTTAGGAACAGGTAGGCTTCGATCATCCCGAGCATGTTGGCGAAGTATCCTCCCCACATTCCAGCGGTAATGTGGAATGAGGTTGAAGTGAACAGGGCTGTCAGTCCAGCAAGTCTCGCGCTTCCCTGGCTGAAACGTACGAAGATGTACGTAGACAAGGATAGGAGTGGCGCTAGAACCATTGGCAAGTACTCGATTATCATGTTGGGAGAGATTCCGGCCGACGCGACAAGATACAACGGTATCAGCAGCAGCGGCCTGGAACCGTCGAGGCCCTCGACAAACGAGTACTGAAGCGCCTGGGGTAGAGGTCTCTGCAACATTTGGCTGATCCAGCCGACATAAGTCGGGCTGTCAATGCCCACGAGTGTGCCGTTCGGGTTCAGGTCGGACCGGTACGGGACAAACGCTAGAAGAGAGCTGGCGACCAGGCTAACCGCGAGCATCAACTTGGGACGGGACAGGATCTTGAACGTCTGCGCAGAATCGGACAAGGACACGGATCGAAGCGAGGATAACAGGCTCCTGAACGGTACTGAGAGAAACTGGAGAAAGGACTTGAACGAGACCGATCGGCGAGTAGCCGCTTTGGTTCCGAGCTTTGCAAGCCAGGCGTAGAGGAGGCCGAGAAGAAGCAGAGTGGACAGTGGAGCGAGTAGCACGTACACGTCCGTGTTGAGGTTGGAGAGTCCAGGGTCTGGTAGGTAGGGAAAGAACACCAAGACCGCGAGCACTGAGATTTCGAACGATACGAGGCCGAGTATCACTATCGTGGGAGCAGTCTCGCGGATCGTCAACAATATTCGGGCCAGAGACGGCACGGGCGTTCTCTTTTATGCTTCCAGAGAAGCTGGCAATCACCAAGCGACGTTCTACTCATCTCTCGAAAGAGGGGTATCAGGATATCCAGGGAATGCGCAAACGGTCGAATTCGCCTTCTACAGGGGCAACTCTTAAATTCCTAGGGGTCGCCGACCGCGTTGCAATTGTCGTCCCCTATCAGGCGATATCTTCCACATCTCATCGTAGTCCTCTCGATAAGCCTCATCATGGCTGGAGCCTACGCCGAAGTTGGCTTCGCCTCACTCACAATGCCTAAAGCTGTCTGGATGATAAACCCGCTCACCATAACAGGGATAGGTAGCGCCTCCGACCCGTTCAAGTGCGCCCCCGCTGTCACGAGTCCTGTTACGCTCAAGTCCAGCGTGAGCAATCCGATCAAGATCAGCCTGTCCCTTAGCCAGACGAGCTTCGCCACCTGCGGTCAGTTATTCAATCCCCTCACACTCACAGTCCACTGTCTCGTCGCCTCGTGCGCGGGAACGTACACCGCGACCGTCACAGTAACCCAAGGATACTACAGTACGACTCCGCCCAGCTTGATGGTCAATATAGTACTAACCTGACACTGCTCTATTCCGTTCTTCTCCGACTACCTGATTACTAGCGAGTATACCGGGTGTATTTCTGCCCAATTGTAATGGTCAGCGTCTAGAACATACGGGCCTGTGATCGTGATGTGCTGGCCAACGCTTGGAACTGGGATCTGGTTCGTATAGTTCTGGCATGCGGGTATCGCGTCTGTCTGGCTGGGCGGGTTTACACAGATTATCTCGACCACGAGGTCACCGTAATTTGGATAACCCTCGTTAGCGCTGTTTGTGAGATTGCTGTAAGCCGGGTCTAGATTCGTTCGCAGGTGAACGTCGCCGTCAGCTTCGTCTATGACTCGGTCTACTGTCCCGGAAGCAGTAATACATGATTTTACAATTTGAAGCCTGTAGGGATTATAGATATGGCTGCTAATCGAAGCGGGGTCGCCGCAGGATGAGGTTGAACCCCCATTGAAGCGGTCATAGACATAGAACCCGGCCACAGCGCCAACCAAAGCGACTATTACTATTGCTACCACCAGCGGCGCTTTCATAGACAGCAGGAGGAGATCCGGGTAAGTAAGCGTTGGCCAATTACCATTGGTTCGGCGCTGAGAGTCAAGGTCTGGATACTCTTACTCGCTCTTGACTGTTAACCGTGTAGTCGTGCCCTTGTCCGGTAGAGAATCTTTTTCAAGACTCCTAATAGCCAAGGAGAGAGACTGACTGAGACCTCAACTTGACGCGCATAGCGATTGATCTGGAAGACTTGAACAGGGGACCGGGCTTTTGACAAGCCCAGAGGTTCGCCAGAAGCAGCCGGGACTATTACACTTCCCCGGGCTCGGACACTTCCTCGTCATAGTAGTATTCACCGGGATAGAGATCGTCGGGCTGATCGAATGGCTAGCGCTCTCAAACGGAAGGAACCCTGCCACGGTTCTCGGCCAAGCCTACCCGATACTGCAACTGGGAGCCATATCCTCCCGAGTAGGAACAACAGGCTTCACGGCAATAGTCCTCGCCATATTCCTACTCGTCGAACACATCATCACTCAGGCGGATGCCACTGGGCGATTCATCTCAGGAAAACAGTTCGTCGAGATTCTCACCTTCAGCAGCCTCGAATCCGCGATCTGGGTCGTATGGCTGAAACTGATACCCGTAAACGGGATTCTCGCCATCACCTTTTTCCTCGCAGCCCTCTTCGTGGAACACCATATCGCTGACAATGTGAAGAAGGGGCTATCCTTCTTCAAGCTCTCAAGCACCAGGCTCGTCTTCACCGGGCTCCTCGTACTAACAATATCGGAGGCTGTAGGCGCCGTGGTCTGGGTAGGAAATCAGAATCTGTTGGCCGTGTTGATCGTAGGCTCTCTGCTAGAGCACTATATTGCAAGAAACGTTGGCCTAATCCGCTAAGTGCCGTATACGTCCGGGATCCGCGAAACTCTGAATTAGGATCTCGACGCTGCCAGTTGCCGGGCCTCTATAGAATGGGGCAGCTGAGAGAAGTCAAGGCAACCAGAAGAGTTCTTCCTCTAGACCTTCTTGATCAGATTTAGCAGTTCTTGGTCGATCTTTACCGCTTGATCAGAGGAGCGATACGCGACTAGGCCGTGCTCTGAGAGGAACATCAAGATTTGTCTGGTCCTGGTGAGGTTTCAGCCCAGCTTCGGCGCCAGATCGCCTATGGGATGCCAATTGCCATCATCAATAAGCTGTAGAAGCCAGTCTAGGCCATCTGGCATTCTGGCTCCCAGAATATGGCGCTCGCTCATTCTATTCGATTAACATTTTGCAACTTTCAGATTGAATTGTGTAGGTCGAGCTTTTGCTGGAGCTTGAAAACACCGCTCTTTCCAGATCGAGCCATGGGCCTGAACTGGCTCCTCCAGCCAGAAACCCGAGAACATTGAAGATAGCACGACGGGGGGTCCGGATAGACGATGCGTCAACCTTCTCCTTGTCGCAGATCCAAGTCGAACAAGGATCCATGAGATAGGGCTGCGACAGTCAGTATTGCTGCCGACGTGTTGGGAAACAGCTCCTCCAACTCCCTCTGAATCTCTGCGAGGAATCCGAGTAAACGCTCCCCCTTGCTCGTCAGAGTGTACCTCCGGACTCCGCGAGGGTCCAAGCCCAAGCGCAGATGGCCCTTAGACAGGAGGAAGGAGATGTATCGGTCCGCCAACGGAAAACTCAGATTAGCTTTGGAAATCACCTGGGTTTTCGACGCCCCCATCCTCCCGAGCAATAATATGTCGTGAATCACTCGTGTAGCGTCTCTGCGCTTATTCAAGACGAGCTCCGTCTCCGAACAACGGAAGAGCGACTCTGCAGCCACCTACAGATATAAAGAGTACGTGTACAAGACGTGCTAAGGAACCACTTTTGCATCTTACATAAATACACAGTGCTACGCTTCTGCAGAGAGAAACATTAGAGGATTAGCAAACTCTTCTATTGCCAGTCGAGATTGAGCGAAGGCATAACACCTAACATAGTTACTGGCCCGCTTAAGAGTTCAGATCATACGTACTGTTAATGTCGTCGCTTGAAACTACGAGCCGCTCAAAGAATAGTGTCCGTATCAGTTTTCGTAATTCTGTCAACTGTTGGAGCCTTTGCTCTTCTTCCTGTTAGTCGAGTGCACGCGCCTCCTACAGGATCATACTTTGACAACGTGGTTACGATTCTGATGGAGAACAATGGATACTGCGACATCGTCACCAGTGCCGGACCTCCCGGCAGTTGTGCTAACGGTGCGGGTTCTTACGAGACTCGTTTGTCGGCGAACTATTCCATAGCGGGCAACTGTCAATCGGATTCTATATGCTCGACCGGCGGCTACACAGCGACGAGTCACAACAGCGAGGGAAACTACATCACAATGGTCGGTGGCTACGACTATGGCCATACTGGGGATGGATACTGTTGCTGGGGAATCCCAAGCACCGACCCCAACATTGTTGACCGGTTAGAAGGCGCGGGACTGACCTGGGCAGCCTGGGCAGAAGATGCAACAGGCTCGGGAACATGCAGTTTCAACCCAGGTAATGGAATAGGTCTACCGCGTAATGCAGACCATTTTGGCTTCAAAACCTTTTCCGACATGGACACTACGGCCCGATGCGCAAACTTCCTAACAACGGCCTCCGGGCTTACGTCTTCAACATGTCCCTCATCGCCCACCGCCTCTGATACGGCATTCACTAGCAGTTTGACAGCGAGCGCTCCAAACTATATCTGGCTAACACCCAATGACTGTGATAATGGACATGATCCCGGAGCTGCCTTTGGCGACACCTACTTGAGTAAACTTGTTCCGAAGATACTCACAAGCACCCTATTCACAACCAAGAGAGCGGCATTGTTCATCGTCTATGATGAGGGCAACGCGGGCTGCGGGCCTACCCCATGTGAAAATACATCGAGCACTCCGGATTATATTTACGCCTCCTGGTCCGGTCCGGTTGCCAAGACTCATTTTGTAGGCGCGACTGCATACTCCCACAGGGCCTATACGGCCACGATCGATCAGAACTGGAGCCTATCGTGTTTGGTGACGGGGTATGATTGTTCTGCACCAGTCATGTCAGAATTCTTCACAAATCCACCATCACCAAACTTCAGTCTGTCCTCCAGTCCGACAAGTGTGACAACTCAGCTTAATCAGGCTGGAACATCCACGATAACCGTAACGCCCAGCGGTGGATTCACAGGAACGGTATCCTTCACCACGAGCATTACCCCAACAACCGGACTAACCTGTCAGAGCATGGCTTCAGTGTCCGGTGGTAGTGGCAGCTCCACGCTTTCATGCACGGGAACAACAGCACAATCGTACACGGTCACAGTTACAGGAACGAGTGGAAGCCTATCCCATCAGATCAACGTACCCTACACAGTGACTAGTTCAAACGGTAATTTTGGCACTTGCACTTCCCTCCCGCAGGGATGGAACTGTGGAAACACGAACGGACTCTCAGGTAGTTATGCTAACATTGTTAACGGTGTGCTTCAAACCCGTCAATTGAGCCAGGGGGTAGGCAGTGACAGTAGTTACTATTATGCTACTTCTCAGAAGGGTACTTTTCCCTGGAGTCCATGCCAGGCGCCAGCCAACGGCGTACTACTAACCGGTCTAACTGTAGTGAATACCACTTTCATGCCGACCGTTTTCCAACCGTATGGCACGTATCGTTATCACATTGCCATCGCATTATACTATTACTTGCCAAATGGTCCAGTGACCTCGCAGGGTCATACGCACCAGTGCCTAGATACTCAATCGAGGGTCGAGAACATTAATGGAGTATTCAGCGTCGTGGGAACAACTGCGAGTTACGATGCTGGAGACTCGTTCGGATATGACAGGGTAAGCCTTGGCGCTGTTGCCATCGGTCAAACCTACACTCTCTCCGCTAACGTTGCGAATCAGTGCCAGCAAGACCTAGCAGCCTGGAGCATTCCCACAAATACGCCCTGCCAGCTTTCCGGTGTCGAAATAGGTATCGAAGGGTTCCAGTTCACCGAGCTTGATGTAAACTTCCAGTCGTACGCTTTTATCACTTCGGCCCCAGCCTTTGACTATTCACTGTCTAGCTCTGGAGGCATCACTGTGCAACAGGCCAGTTCAGGAAGAAACACTGTCACCGCTACGTTGACAGGCGGAACATCACAGTCTGTAACCTTGTCCTGCGTTACGTCAACGCTCCCAACTGGCGCTTCGTGTTCGTTCAATCCAGCAACGGTGACCCCGACCGCTTCCATCACGTCGACAGTTAGCACTACCTCTTCAACACCTACAGGCACGTACCAAGTACAGGTAACGGGCAGTCCATTAGGAGCCACGACCACGCCCGCCACTTTCACTTTGACAGTGCTCGCTCCGAAGTACACTCTAACCTTACAGGGCTTCGACTATGATGGCGGTCTGGAGGAGACTCTGACGCTTAACGGCCATCAATTGACCCAGCTACCGGCGGTTGACAGCCCGCAAAACGCAGGAGTCTATGTATCATTCACTGTGGATATGACATCGCTCGTCGTGCATGGAGCTAACACGTTGGTCTTCACACATGCTAACTGGGACTGTGGCGTAGCAGATAATACAAAGAACGTTCAGATCACAGATGCAGCGGGCAATATCATCTTCAGCGATCCGACAGAACGCCCACTGAGCTGCACACAATCAATAACCTACCAATTCAACGCCTGACAGTATCAATAACTAACAAAACCCTCACAGCACTTGTCGAAGACGATCCAGAAACACGACGAAAAGCACCACATCCCCAGCCTTTGTCTACAAAAAAAAGTAGACTGGGCAGGGCCGGCATTAGATTATCCTAGGGCACTGCTTGTTTTGCGAGTCTCTTGACTCCCTGAGAGGGATAATCTATAGCTCAGCTAGGATCTCTCTGGTGTGTTGTCCTAGTTGTGGGGCGGGTGTTGTTTTCTTGGGTTTTGTCTTGTGGAATCTCATCGGGGACCCTAGACTTGGAGGGTCTTCTTTCGACCTCACAATCATTCTTCTATTGCGAACTTGAGGATCTCGCGCCACGTCTCGAATGCTAAAGACCGGTGCGGCCGGGACTTTAGCCTGAACAAGAATCCTGTGCCACTCCTTGGCCTTTCTCCAGCGAAACATTCGCTCAAGAACGGGAATTAGAAATCGTCTATTTCTGACCCTCGACGGATTGGTGGAGAATCTATTATCCGAAAGCAATCTTTCCTGACCTGTGGCTCGGCAGAAATTCGTCCACTGGTTGTCGTTTCCGATCGCGACAACTAGATCCTTGTCCTTGCATCCGAACGCCTGGTATGGGACGATGCTTGGGTGCGCCGAGCCTAGCCGTTGGGGTTCCTTGCCGGTGGCGAAATAGTAGCTGGCTAGATACGTGAGCCATGATACGATCGAGTCGTGAAGTGATAGGTCGATGTAATCTCCTCTTCCGGTTACCAGTCTTCTAGAAAGGGCGGCGAGTATTGCAGTGGATGCATAGTGTCCGGCGGCGATGTCGGCGACTGGAACGCTAATCCTGATAGGCGGTCGCCCCGCTTCCCCGGTTGTAGCCATTATTCCGCTCATCGCGAACGCGATAAGATCATAACCCAGCCTGTCCCGGTAGGGTCCTGTCTGGCCGAAGCCGGAGATAGAAGCATAGACCAATGCCTTGTTTATTTTCCGTAATTTCGGATAGTCGAGGTTGAACCCGGCCATCTGTCCAGGACGAGAACTCTCGACGAAAATATCAGCATCCACAACCAGTTTCCGGACGATCCCCTGTCCTTCTCTTGTCTTCAGGTCGAGTACGACGCTTTTCTTTCCCCGGTTGAGGCTCAGAAAATAGTAGCTAATCCCATTTACGAATGGTGGACCCCAGGCCCGGGTCTCATCACCCGTTCCCGGTTTCTCGATCTTGATCACCTCCGCTCCTAGATCAGAGAGTATCATGGTGCAGAAGGGGCCGGCGAAGTCCTGTGTCAGATCGATTACTCGCAAACCCTTGAGAGGAAGGCCCATGTTCTTATTCCTGAAAGGCCGACTGGATTTATGTCTCGATGAGAGAGCGGTGTGTCTTCCGATTTGGCATTGAAGCTTAGGCTTCTATCTGTCTTCGGGTTGTCCTGTATCGTCCTAGCAGTGGGCTTGGAAAATACCCTTGGAGTGGACTTTACGACTATTCTCGGGATGATCGGTATGACATTATTCTTCACATATTTTGTGAGGTCGAACTTGGAAATGGGAACGCCGAAATTTGTCGGTGCGCGAAAATCTCTGAATATTGGACTGGTTCTCTTGAGCGTAGGCGCTCTAGTTGTTTCGATAGCCGCGACTGAAAATATTCTATCGAGCTCGGGATCAGCCGGCATTCCACTCGAAATAATCGGAACAGGCATTTTCGTGTCAGGGGTCCTAGGCGTGATACTGGCGCTCATGCTCACAGATCGTTCGGGAGAAAAGACATTGGTGAAGATGAAATTACCTTGGAGAATATACTTCGCTGCGAATGGGCTCCTCTTAGCGTCTGTCGGGGGAGTCGCCTTTATCGCGGTAATCAATACGTGGCGTTTGTATTCACTTTCCCTACCATCGACGATCGTCCTTGGATTTGTGACGATGTTTATCTTCCTTGTGGGAATAGCACTTCTCATTATCGCGATGAGAGGGAAAACACTTAGACGTCGCCTAGCGAAGATGCCGCCTCCTCAAGAATTGCCAACGCCGCCAATCCTCTCAACATCCTGATAGTGGGCAATCATGAACATGAGTAAGCCGGTCGCGGAGATTCTGGTGGAGGGTGAGTTGTCTCCGTTTGAGCATGAGGCTCTCTACAAGCTCCTCAAGAAACATTTCAGGCTAGAACAGCCTTCTTACTCTGAACTCTTAAACGGGTCTATTGGGACCCGTGTCAACATGTCTTTCATCATCCCTACGAGCCCTCTAGTGGAAGCCCCATGTTTTCTATGTTGAAACTAGACTGGATTAGTGTCTAGTTAGACCATTCCAGAAGCCAGTGGACGTCTCATTTCTGCTTCGAGTCCACGCAAGACTGGAGTGGTGACTGGGCAGGTGAACTCGGATCTCAGACACGAAGTTCGGTAGTGCCTATACTGAAAATGCGCCCTATAGTTTCTTGCCGAGGAACTCGATCACAACAAAGAGTCTGGTTCCCACAGTCGGCAAAGCGAGCAGACCGTTCGGCTCGGGGTCATCCTGATCCCGCCCGAGGACGTGAAAGAAAGTTGAGAATGAAAACAAGAAAGGTATCGGTAGATCCGCACAGGCAGCACCAGGCCGCAAGGTCCAAACTCGGAGGACCTTCAGCTTGAGAGCCCGCTTACTAGTTGTTATGCTCATCATCGGAATAATCGCCGTCCCTGTTCTGCCTCAAGCGCACGCAGCGACCGGAACCAACTTCGACAACCTGGTCATTGTTGCCATGGAGAACCAGAATTATGCAAATGTCATGGGCAGCGGGACCGGAAGCACCAATGCTCCTTTCATAGCGAGCATATTGCAATATGGTAGCACGATTCCAAACTATCACAGCTACGGGGCCGGAGCGTTTAGCGGCGATACTATTAGTGGCTGTTCGGCAGCTTGCTATGTTGCTTTAGTTTCGGGTTCTACACAAGGAGTTTCTGATGGATATTGTTGTATTACTCATCCAACCTTAACAGATAGTATGGTTAGCGCAGGTAGCACATGGCAAGCTTACTGTGAATCTGGTTGTCCTCGTGGACCGGATCATTTTCCTTTCTATGATTCTTCTGGTGCACTTCTTCCTAACACGTTCGCAGGCAGCAGTGTTTCTACCACTGACTTCTTTAATGCGGCTAACTCTGCTTCGCCCTCTTCATTTCTCTGGTTTACTCCAACAGATAGTCACAACATGCATGATAACAGCATTCAGTCAGGAGATGCATACCTCCAAAGCTTCTTGGTCGGGTCTGGAACATTTGCAAATCCAAGCGCAGGTTCCTTACTCTCAGCAAGTCTATTTCACTCAAGCCACAGAGTATTGCTTTGGCTATGGTGGGATGAGTATGACCCATCACCTAACTTAGAGATTGGCTTTAATGGAGCTCAGGTGAAAGCTGGCTACATTTCCGCCAGCAACAACTACGACGAATATTCTACTCTGCGTCTGATAGAGAACAATTGGGCTCTTCCCACCCTAGCCACCGACGATGCCGCCGCGGCTCCAATGACCGAGATCTTCGGATCCTCGACACCTCCCGCTCTAGCAACTAGCTTCACATCATCACCGTCAACACCCATCGTGAACCTGCCAGTCACCTTTACAGCGACGACAACGGGCGGAAAATCGCCCTACACGATCAGTTGGAACTTTGGGGATGGATCCACGGGAACAGGAGCTTCCATCCTTCACACCTTCCTGAGTGCTAAATCATTAACGGTGGCCGAAACCGCGACTGACTCGTCATCTCCATCACAGACGGCGACTAGTTCCAAGACTGTAACCGTCGCAGCCACGTCTTCCCAGTCCACCGCTACTTACACGCTTTCTTTCCAAGGGTTTGACTTTGATGGTGCAAATGAAGAGACAATCACCATGAACAGTGCGTCGGTCGCTATTGTCCCGTCGGTGCTCACGACCGCGAATGGTGCCACCTGGGTTTCGTTCAGTTATGACATTACAAGATTCGTGGTTACTGGGACGAACACGCTGTCATTCACTCACGCCAGCGCTGACTGTCCGTATTCCGACCAGGTGCGAAATCTCGTCATAACCAACCAGACCGCTACGGTTTATAGTAATGCAACAGCAGAAGACATCAATATCGCAGCTAATTGCACGAACACCTTGACCTACCACTTCCCCATAAACCAAGCAGCCTCTGGAGGGTCTAATGGAGGAAACGGGGGCTCGGGTGGAAGCTCTAACGGAAGCTGCGCAATATGTGGAATAATTCCAACGGTCTCCCCTACAATATTGCTCCTCGTCATGGGCGGGCTTCTTGGACTGGCGAGCTCATTCGCCATTCTCACATTGAGGGCTCGAGCCAGCCTGGAAAAAACAAAACATCGCTTACGAAATTGACCGTCGAGACGGGACTTGGTCGATCATAGCCTTCCATAATGCGCCGACCGCTCCTTATGAAATGGGCTTTACGGCGAAAGATGGACTGGATTAATCTCTAGTTAGACCATTCCAGAGGCCGGTGGTCATCGTATCTCCTTTGAAGAGCGGAGCTTCGGGAGATGCCCTAACCACAATGGTGCCGGTTCGGCAGCGAGTCTGAGAGCCTCGAATCCACACGACACTGCAGTGGTAACTGGACACTTGAACTGGGATACTAGACACGGAGTTCGGTATCGCGTATACCGAAAATGCGCGCTCTAGTTTCTTGCCGAGGAACCGGGTTACAACAGAGAGTCTGGTTCTGCGTCGGCAAATCGAGGAGGACGCTCGGCTCGGGCCATCCTGATCCCGCCCGAGGACGTGAAAGAAAGTTGAGAATGAAAACAAGACTCGTATCACTATGTCCGCATTGGCACCGCCAGGCTGCAAGGTTCAGACTGGGGGGACCTTGAGCTTGAGAGCACGCTTACTAGTCGTTCTGCTCATCATCGGAATAATCGCCGTCCCTATTCTGCCTCAAGCACATGCAGCGACCGGAACGTTCCCGTATGTTCGAGCCTGGGATGGAATACTCCCAACTGAATCAACAACGGACCTTCAAGCCACTTTCACACTTCTCCAGCAGAGAGGCTATAACGCCGCACGAATCAGCCTAGTAGACCCCGTACTCGGGGTAAGCACATTCAACCAGCCTGCTTTCGATAATCTCCTCTCCATGGCGAAACAAGACAATATCTGGCTCATCATGGACGACCATGAGTACGGTATAACCGACGAGGCCGCCTGGCTCTCCTTCTGGTCCCCGATAATCACCGCCTACAAGAACGAGCCGATGATAATCTGGCAGCCCAGGAACGAGCCTAGCAACTCAGCCTCGCAACTCTCAACCTTCTACCAGGACTGGACAAACCAGGATCGCAACCTAGGCGACAACCACTGGATTATCGTTAGCATAAGCTATAGTCAGTTCGGCGCGCCAAACGACAGCACTTTTCTCTCGGCCTTTCCAACGGTAACGGACCCTCTTAACCAGGTAGCCTACGACTTCCACGACTACTACTTCTATCAATACCATCCTGCCTGGAGTGTTTCGGACGCGCAGGCCTACGCGGCCAACGTTCCGCTTGCGGTGCAGTCGCTTGAAGCGTTCAAGAACGCTCCGGCGATAGTCTCAGAGTTCGGAGCCGACCCGGCGGGAGGCGGACCTTCTCCCCCGGATGCAATAGATACGAACTGCAGCTGTCAGTACTCGGCGGAATCGTTAGCCTACGTTGTAGCGGTGATACAAGGTCTGGACAATATCAAAGGCGCGTACGGGCTCTGGGAAGCCGGAGACTGGGACGGGAGCGGATTGGCAACGGGAGCCATGACAGTCTGGGGGCAATCTATTCCTATGCCCGGACCCGGCGCACCCCCGCCTCCGCCAACAACTAGCTTCACATTTCTCCCCTCGACTCCGATCATCAACTCGCCGGTAACGTTCACGGCCACCACGATCGGGGGAACCGCTCCATACGCTATAAGCTGGAGTTTCGGTGATGGAGCAACAGGCACTGGAGCTACAGCGACCCACACGTACACCACGGCGCAATCTTTCACTGTAACCGACACGGCGATGGACTCGTCATCTCCATCACAGACTGCGACGAGTTCCATGGGAGTAACCGTCACAGCTCCACCTCCACTGTCAACCAGCTTCACATTTCTCCCATCAAGCCCTGTCGTGGACTCTCCCGTGACCTTCACGGCGATCACAACAGGGGGAACGACTCCCTACACGATAAAATGGAATTTTGGCGGAGGGACTACAGGGACAGGGACCTCCGTCACTCATACTTACTCGAGCGCTCAATCATTCACCGTGACTGAGACGGCGACTGACTCTTCTTCGCCCTCCCAGAACACTGTCAGTTCCCAGACAATAACCATCTCGGCGCCACCTCCACCCTCGACCAGCTTCACATTCCTGCCTGCCAGTCCGATGGTAAATACGCCTGTGACGTTTACGGCAACAACTAGTGGAGGAACCCCTCCATACTCGGTCACTTGGAATTTCGGTGACGGAACATCGGGAACAGGAACCTCGGTCACTCATACTTTCACTAGCGCTCAATCATTTACGGTGAAGGAGACGGCGACAGACTCGTCTGCACCAACGCAAACTGCCACTAGCTCTCAGTCTTTGACAGTAGTCGCGACTCCGCCTCTCTCCGCAACCTTACAGGTTTCCTCATCCTCACCCCAGGTTGGCCAGACAGTAACGTTCACTGCGTCGGCGGCAGGCGGAACGTCGCCATACACTTACGTCATAGCGTTTGGTGATGGTGCGGCTGGAACCGGAATCGTTACAACCCATGCCTATTCCATCGCGGGATCCTATAGTGCTAAGGTGATGGTTACCGATTCGGCCTCGCCGCAAGCAAGCGTCGCAACAAGCGTAATAGTCAACGTACAGGCGCTGGTCCCACTCGCCTTAGCTGTTCCAGGAAACCAGACAGTCATTGCTGGAACATGGATCAACTTTACCATTGCCGCATCAGTGAACATAGGCGATGCCGTCAGCTTCTCAACAACAGGGCTACCAGCGGGCGCATCATTCAATCAGGCAACCGGGGTCTTCTCATGGAAGCCCGGCGCGAGCCAGACAGGGTCCTACACGATAGTCTTCACCGCCACGGATAGCAGCTATCCCTCCGCACCCACGAGCAAACCCGTGGGGATTCAGGTAAACCAGGACCCGCCAGGAGGGTCTAATGGAGGAAACGGGGGTTCAGGCGGAGGTTCGAATGGAAGCTGTACACTATGCGGAACATTCCCGACGATCTCCACCAACATCAGTCTCCTCGTCGTCGGAGGACTTCTTGGACTAGTCAGTATGATCGCCATTCTTACAATCAAAGCTCGAACGAGTCTGGAACGAACAAAGCGACGGATGGGAAATTGAGGCAGTTAGATTGTCGAAGCCGGGGTCGACAGGGTAACCAGAGCTGTCCTGATTTGCAGCATCCTGCTTGGGTCCACTAATGGCGGCTCCACCGGCGGTCTCGAACAATCGCTCTCTTGCGCATAATACTGCCCTGGATCGACCGGCTAGTGCGCTGTTCGACCATTTGTGACAATTCTCATCGAGGACCAGGATTTATGCGATGTCTTCACCGGAGGCACCGGATCAGCCCAATACATGAGCCGTCTATGTTGCTCGTTTACCCTCCGCACAATCAGAGCGCAGCGAAACTGAAACTTACCAACAAAACGATGAACCAAGCAAGGTCGCTAATCCTCTACTGGTCCCGCGAACCCTCCTCTCTTTCAAAGATAGAGGATCAAGACTAGTCTGCTCAGTGTTCGAAGCATCGAGAGCACTTCCCCCTCAGGTCCACGCAAGACTCCAGTGGTAACTGGGCACATGAACTCCGATACCAAACAAGAAGTTCGGTAGCGCCTATACTGAAAATGCGCGCTATAGTCTCTTGCCGAGGAACTCGCTCACAACAAAGAGTCTGGTTCTGCGTCGGCAAAGCGAGCAGACCGTTCGGCTCGGGGTCATCCTGATCCCGCCGAGGACGTGAAAGAAAGTTGAGAATGAAAACAATACTCGTATCCCTAGATCTGCATCGGCACCGCCAGGCTGCAAGGTTCAAGCGAGGAGGACCTTGAGCTTGAGAGCACGATTACTAGTCGTTCTGCTGATCCTTGGAATAATCGCTGTCCCTATTCTGCCGCGGGCACATGCAGCGACCGGAACCTACTTCGACAACGTTGTGGTTGTTGCTATGGAGAACCAGAATTATGTTGATGTTATGGGCTCAGGCACGGGTAGTTCTAATGCTCCGTTCATTGCGAGCATGCTGGCTATGGGCGCGACCGTTCCACTCTACCACGGGTACGGTGCTGCCGGGAGAACTGTCAACGGCTGTTCAGCGGGCTGTTACACAGCCCTGATCTCAGGGAATGACCAAGGGGTATTCAATGGTTACGGTTGTTGTATCAACGCCCCTACTCTCATAGACAGTATGACCGCGGCAGGTCTGACTTGGAACGCTTTCTGTCAGAATGGATGCCCGAGGGGCAACGACCACTTCCCGTTCACAGGCTTCGCCGGCACCGCCAATAGTCCTAACATTATGGGTAGCAGTTGTTGTTCGGGCCAGCCTGATCCAGAGTTTGTGGCGCCAATGAACTCGGCCTCGCCTCCCAATTTCATCTGGCTGACTCCAACAGACGGCAACAACATGCACGACAATTCTATCCAATCAGGAGACTCGTATCTCCATGATTTACTCGTAGGACCAACGGGAAGTCCAGGCAGTCCCGCTGCAGGCTCCGTTCTTGCCAGCAACCTCTTCTCGCCGGGTCATAGGACGATGCTGCTCGTATGGTGGGACGAGTACGACCCAGCTCCGATCATGTTCTATAGACCAGGACTCGTCAAGCAGGCGCTCATCTCGGCCAGCGACGTCTACGATGAGTACTCGGTCCTGCACCTTATGGAGAACAACTGGGGTCTGCCGACACTGACCGCGAACGATGCTGCTGCTTCCCCGATAGCTGAGATCTTCGGATCATCAACTCCACCCCGGCTAGCGACAAGCTTCACCGTTTCTCCCCCTACACCTCTCGCGAACGCGCCCGTTTCATTCACAGCCACCACCACGGGCGGGGCTACACCCTATACGATAAGCTGGAACTTCGGGGATGGCTCGACAGGAACAGGGGCTTCGATCCTTCACACCTTCTTGAGCGCTCAATCTTTCACTGTAACAGAGAGCGCAACGGACTCGTCGTCTCCATCACAGACTGCGACGAGTTCCAAGACAGTAACCGTCACAGCCCCACCTCCCCTGTCAACCAGCTTCACATTTCTGCCATCGAACCCCCTTGTGAACACACTTGTTACGTTAACCGCTACAACGACAGCAGGCACTGCTCCCTACGCGATAAACTGGAACTTTGGCGACGGGACAACAGGGACTGGAACCTCTATCCAGCACGTTTACTCGAGCGCTCAATCATTCTCCTTAACTGAGACCGCGACTGACTCTTCTTCACCATCGCAGAACGCTGTCAGTTCCCAGACAATAACGATCTCGGCGCCACCTCCACCCTCAACCAGCTTTACATTCCTGCCTGCGACTCCAGTCGTGAATTCACCCGTGACATTTATCGCCACAACCATCGGAGAAACCTCGCCGTACTCGGTCACATGGAATTTCGGTGACGGAGCATCGGGAACAGGTAGCTCCGTCACTCATACTTTTACCAGTGCCCAATCATTTACGGTAAGAGCGACCGCGACGGACTCGTCTACTCCAACGCAGACTGCCACCAGCTCTCAATCAGTAACAGTCGTCGCAACTCTGCCTCTCTCCGCAACCTTACAGGTTTCCTCATCCTCACCAGAGGTCGGCCAACCTGTAACGTTCTCTGCCTCGGCGACGGGCGGAACGTCGCCATACACCTACGCTATAGCGTTCGGTGATGGCGCGACTGGGACCGGAAGCACTACAACCCACGCCTATTCCACGCCCGGATCCTATACTGCCAGGGTGACGGTTACGGATTTAGCCTCGCCGAAAGCGAGCATCACAGCAAGCAAAACAGTCAACATACAGGCTCTGGTCCCACTCGCATTAGCTGTTCCAGGAAACCAGACGGTCATCGCAGGAACCTGGGTCAACTTTACGATCACTGCCGCGTCAGTGAACATTGGCGATGCCGTCAGCTTTTCAGCAACAGGGCTACCGGCGGGCTCATCGCTCAATCAGGCAACCGGGCTGTTCTCTTGGAAGCCCAGCGTGAGCCAGACGGGGTCCTACACGATCGTCTTCACCGCCACGGACAGTAGCCATCCATCCGCACCTACGAGTAAATCGACCGGGATTCAGGTAAACCAGGCGGCGCCCGGAGGATCTAATGGAGGAAACGGGAGTCCAGCCGGAGGCTCGAACGGAAGCTGTACGCTATGCGGACTGTTTCCCAAGGTCTCCACAAACATGGGTCTCTTTGTCGTCGGAGGACTTCTTGGACTGATCAGCACCCTCGCCGTTCTCACAATCAAAGCTCGAACGATTCTGGAACGAACAAAGCGACGGATGAATCGACTGAATTACTGATTATTCACTATCTTGAACATGCCCCTAGAGCTTGAGGGCTTGTCGGAGGCTTGATGAGACCAACTTTTTTTCGGATAGACGATACCAGTCAGGCTTGTTTATCAAACGCGAACGGTTAATCAGGGCTGTCGAAGAAAAGCGGTTCCATCACATGGACATGAGTAAACCCATGGCAGAAATCCTCGTGGAAGGAGAACTGTCGCCGTTCGAGCATGAGGCCCTCTACAAGCTCCTCAAGAAACATTTCCGGCTAGAACAGCCTTCCTACTCTGAGCTTCTCGACGAAACCATTGGCACCCGTGTCAACATCGTCTTTCATTATCCCTACGAGCGGAGCTTCTTCACAAACAACTTCCAGGAGGACTGGCGTGATCTGAAAGACTTGTTCAAGCAGATCAGTTACAGGCGAGGCCGGCTCGGAGCAGCCTTCACCCTGACCTTTATCGATCAGAAAATACATCTTGTCTTTTCTCTTGGGCTGTTGGAGGATGAGTTGTTGGGTTCGGCAATGGACCAGATAGGACATCTAACCGGCATTGTAGGGCAGATGATGCGTCCCGAAACAATGGTCGAGCCTCTGGAGCGAGTCGAAACATCGTTTGATAGGAGGACGGATAGGTGGCAGGGCTTCCGAGGTGTTGGACTGAATGATGGGAGAGATTATGTTTTCGATGAGGCATTGTTTCGATGGAAGACAGGCTAGAGTCTCCCTTTTCTCGACTGTTCTGAGAGTTTCCTCGACAATCTCTCATGACAAGTCTCGTCTCCGGGTCCGCGTCAGCTTCTTTTTATCTGATGTTAGCTGGCTGAAGCCGTACGTTGATTACTCTCACTCTTCTCAAGTCCAATGGAGGTTCGGCCGCAGAGACCGTGAAGACGTTTCCCGAGCAAGTTGGTCCGGGCGAGATGCTCTGGGTTGACGCGGAGAGCCCGACGGACAAGGAGCTGGCTGATCTGAAGCAGAGGTTCGGCCTCGACGATTATGCGGTGGAAGATGTGATCCACAGGAACCAGCGGCCGAAGATGGAGGATTATGGGAAGAACGTGTTCGCGGTCATCCACGTGCCCGTGGCCAAGGGTCATGGAAGCGAGATAGTCGAGCTATTCGTCTTCTTCCAGAAAAACTGGATCATCACCATTCACTCGGCCGATTCAGACCTGATACACGCGGTGGAATTGAGGATAAGGGCAAGGGGCCTGTCTCCCCTCGCAGCAAGCCCGTCGCCGGACCTGCTCTTCTATATCTTCCTAGACTTTGCGGTCGACGCGTACTATCCCATCTTAGACGAGGTGGAGAACCGGCTTGAGGAGATCGACAAGCAAGCGATTACAACGTTCAAGACACGGGTGAAGAGAATGGAGAATATTGTCGCGATTATAACGACGATAGGAGGCGTGCGCAAACGGCTAATGACGCTCCGGCGGTCTCTCACGCCCACGCGGGATATGCTGGGGATGGTGATGCGTGGCGCGGTCCCGTTCGTCGGTGATACAAGTCTCAGAAGCTTCAGAGACGTCTACGACCATTCTTTCCAGTTGTTGGAGACGATTGATAATGATAGAGACAGGACGAGTGATGTTCGCGACCTCTACATCAGCCTGCACTCTGCGTCGACAGACAATACAATCAAGGTGCTTACGCTTGTCGCAACGATATTTCTTCCACTCACGCTCCTCGCAGGCATCTATGGGATGAATTTTTCCGCAGGTTT
>Ga0209690_1000026_pt1 | contig 67685 bp, 65 predicted proteins | sample GraSoiAngelo_150_FD_186164 | JGI IMG/M metagenome (GOLD analysis project Ga0209690, IMG submission 186164) | Grasslands soil microbial communities from the Angelo Coastal Reserve, California, USA - 14_1009_09_40cm (SPAdes) (version 2) | ecosystem: Environmental > Terrestrial > Soil > Grasslands ... | reverse complement strand
ACCCGGCGAACATCAACTGCGACGCCCAGATGACCGAATGGTCGGGCGTGGCGACGGCCGCTCCTGTGGACCAGACAGGCAGCGCGATCAACGCGCTCTCAGGAAGCCTGACCGTCTCGACCACAGGAGCGATGGCGCAGAGCGGCGAGCTCGTCATCACCGCCGACGGGTTCAACAAGGGAGTCCCTGGCCAGACCTTCACGCGCGGCGGCGGCTGGAACGCGTTGTCCAGCGACCCCGCCAACGGCTTTGCGAGCGAATATCGCCTGGACCTGCCCGCCGGAGTCGCCAGCGAAACCATGACGGCCAACCCGGCGACGGCGTGGTCGGCGGCCATCGCCACCTTCAAGCCGGCGACCGGTGGCGCCGGCGCCGTCCTCGATCCCGGCTTCTACTACTTCAACGGCTCGGGCTTCGCAGGCGGAGGTGGCATCTGCCTGAACGGCGGCATGCTGCTCGCCCAAGACGTGACGATCGAGTTGGTCAATCAGGCGGGTCTTTCCACGGGCACATGCGCGGCGGGCGGTGGCGCGAATTGCGCGGCCGCGACCTGCCAGTTCGGGTCCACGCCATGCTCGATCTCGGCGTGCCCCCCCAACGCCGTGGCCGACTCGGCGGGGGGCGGGTACACCTGGTTTGCGGCACCATGCTCGCAGGCCCCGGCCGGCGACGCGAGCTGTCCCGGCTCGACGTGGTGTCCGAGCGGCGACCGAGCTTGCTGGAACCTCTTGATCTGGGCGCCCGCGAGCAATACGGGCCAGATCGCGATCAAGGGCACGGCCGCCGAGCACTGGCTCCTGGGCTCCGTCTACTGGCCAGGGACGTGTACCGACGCCGTGAACGGCACCAGCACCATCGACGGCACACTTGCCTGCGGCACGCTTTCGGTCTCGGCGGCCGCCGGAGCGGGGATCGCCGTGGGCAGCGACTACGGGATCAACACCGCCCTGGTCCAGGCCGTTCTTGTCGAATGAGTTGCTTTAGGGCGGCCGTTTTGTGAAGCTTGCGCGCAACTAAATGTCAATTGCCTCCTCCGTCCTCGCCAGACCTCGCCGCGGCCGCCTGTACATCGTCATCGGGGCGGTGCTCGCGGTGCTCGCCTTCGCCACCGCGGCCGGCATCGCCAGCCTGCCTCTGATCCAGGGAACGACAACCGGCGTCAAGGTCGTGGTCGCCAGCCACGACATCCAGGCGAGGACCGTCATCCAGGACTCAGACCTCACGCTCGCCAGCATCAACCCCACCCCGCCGCAGTCGTTCACGGCGGTCAACAAGGTCGCCGGCAAGGGAGCGCGCGTGGACATCCCGGCGGGCATGCCCATCAGCTCCAACCTCGTGGCGCCGTCGGGCGACCTGGTGAGCAGCAGCGACGTCGCCTACCTGCCCATCCCCAAGGGTTGGGTCGCGGTGACCGTTCCCACGAGCGAGCAGGTCGGCGTCGGCGGCTATGTCCAGGTCGGTGACCGGATCACGATGCTCGCGACCATCAACACCCAGGCCTTCGGGCAGAGCCCCGGCCGGGCGGTCGTGCTTACCGTCTTTCGCGACATCGACGTCCTGCGCGTCGGACCAAGCGGCACCTCGAGTTCCGGTACGCCGACCGGCGTAGTGAGCAGTCTCACAGTGCTGATGAATGGATGCGACGCGGAATACCTCTTCTGGCTGCTCAACAACGCGGCCATGAAGTACGAGCTGGAGTCGTACACGGACTACCAGGGCCTCCCCACGCAACCCGACAGCAAATGCCCCGGCGTGTCATCGGCGACCGGCGTCGGTCCGAAAGACGTCGAGGCGCGCTGGCATTTCACCACGCATTAACTGATGGGCACCGCGATCATCCTGGTCGCGGTCGCCGCGGCCATCGGGGTGGGCCTCGTCGTCTTCGGTACCGTCCGCTCACAGCAGGCGGCAAGCCCTCAGGAGTCTGTCCGCGCCTCGTACCGGACGCTCGCCGACGTCCGCGAGCAGCTGCGTCGCCGGTTCGATCCCACAGGTACGCCCACGTGGATCGCGTCGGACGATAGGACCAGCAAGCTGCAGCGCGACCTCGTCAGCGCGGACCTCGAGCTGCGCCCATACGAGTTCCGACTCATCCAGGCCGGTGTGGCTTTGGTGCTCGCGGTGGTGGGGCTCCTCCGCTTCGGGATCGGCGCTGAGTTTCTCGTCCTCGCGGTCATCGGCTATGTGGTCCCGTCGCTTTACCTACGCAACCGTCGAGGCCACAGGCTCCGCGAGTTCGACGCGGCGCTGCCGCGCACGATGGAGCTGATCGCCAACTCCATGAAGGCCGGGCAGTCGGTCGCCCAGTCGCTCAGCGCCGTGACCGACAACGCCGACCCGCCGGTCTCGGACGAGTTCGCGCTCGCTCGTCGGGAGATCGAGCTGGGTGCGTCTGTCGACAGCGCGCTCAACAACATGGTCAAGCGCATCGGCAGCAACGACCTGCGGCTGATGGTGATGGTGATCACGATCCAGCGCTCCGTCGGAGGCGACCTCCCCGCCATTCTTGCGACTCTCGCGGACACGATGCGGCAGCGCGAGGAGATGCGGGCCGAGATCCTTGCCGCGACCGCTCAATCGCGCGCCAGCGCCCTGATCATCACGCTGCTGCCTATCGCGGCCGCTTTGCTTCTCTACTTCTTCGTCCAGGACTACTTCCGGCCGATGCTGACCAACCCCATCGGCTGGGTGATGCTGGTCTTCGCGGGCTTCCTGCTGTTCATCGGTAACGTCATCATCCGGCGCCTGACGGCGATCGCATGAACGCGCTGCCCCTGATCATCGGGATCGCGGCCGCAGCCGGCGCGTACCTGCTGACCATCGGCATCATCGCCGCGCGAGCTGCCGACGCCACCGCGCTGGCCCGCGAACGCCTCTCGCGCCAGGAGATCGGCCTCGGACAGAGCGCGGTCGCCCTGCAACTCGAAAAGCCCTTCTTGCAGCGGCTGTTCGGCCCCGCCCGACGCTGGCTCGACCGCCAAACGATGCGAATGACCCCGGAGGCGCAAGCGGCCAACTTTCGCCGGCAGCTCGACTTCGTCGGCAATCCTCTTGGCCTCGACCCGGCCGGCCTGCAGACGCTGCGAATCGCCGCAGCGGCGGGCCTGGGTGCGATCGGCACCGCGGTCGGCCTTTTCATCGGTCCGCCCTTTGCCATCGGGTTGTCACTCGTGATCGGCGTCGCCCTCGGGTTCTACCTGCCGGTGTTCTGGCTCGATCAGCTCGTGCGCGACAGGCGGGCCGAGCTCGAGGCGTCACTGCCGAATGCACTCGACGTCGTCGCGATCAGCATGGAGGCCGGACTCGGCCTCGATCGGGCTCTCGAGCAATTGGTCCGGCACCAGGACGACTCGCTGACCCTGCTCGTGGCTCGAGCGCTGCGCGAGATCCAGCTGGGCCGGCCGCGCCACAAGGCGCTTGGGGAGATGGCCGAGGCAACGGGCATCGACGACTTCTCGTCGCTCGTGCGCGGCATCCTCTACGCGGAGCGGACGGGCGTGCCGATCTCGCGCACGATCGCCGCACACGCAGCGCAGATGCGTGTGAAGCGGCGGTTGAAGATCCGCACCGAGGCGGCTCGTGCCTCGCTGAAGATCCTGCTCCCCACGGTGGGATGCGTGTTTCCGACCCTGTGGCTGGTCCTGCTCGGCCCCGCGTTGATCGTCGTGTTGACCCTCTCTTCTAAGTAATAAAGGGATTCATTCGGCGCTCGCGGCCGATCGTGGTCGCGGGGCCGTGCCCGCTGTAGACGATCATCTCGTCGGGCTGCGACAGCAGCTCCGAACGAATGCCATCGATCAGCTGCCTGCTGTCGGAGTTGGCGAAGTCCGAGCGCCCGATCGAGCCGGCGAAGAGCGCGTCGCCGGTGAACAGGTATCCGTCGATCTTCAGCGTCACGCCGCCGGGGCTGTGCCCCGGGGTGTGCAGCACCTCGAACTCGAGCGACCCGACGCGATAGGTCTCGCCTGCCGAGAGGCTCACGATGTTGTCGAGCTGCGTCGCGAGCGGGCCGAACTCTCGCCGCAGCGGCTTTCCTTCGGCAACCACCTGCCGTTCGGCGTCGTGCACGGCGATCGGCACGGAGCCGAATGCCTCCCGCAGCTCGTGGAGTCCCGCGATGTGATCGAGGTCGGTGTGCGTGAGGATGATCGCCTTCACGTTGGCGCGGCGCGTACGTGCGACTTCGACGATCTGCTCGGGCTCCAGGTTGGAGTCGATGACAGCGGCGTCGTGCGTGTCCTCGTCATCGACCAGGTAGGAGTTCGTGGCGAACCGCCGGTCGGCGGTGACCTCGATGTGGATCGTCACAAGGTTTTGCGGACGATCAGATGCCGGTCGGTCTCGCGGTAGGGCTCGAAGCCGGCCCGGAGAAACATCTGGAGGGGACCGCGATAGTTTCCTTGCGGTGAGTCTTGCTTTCGCGCGGGATACGCCTCCGCGACGCGAACGCCGCGGGCCCGCAGGCGCTCCAGCGCGGCGTCCAGCAACGCGGCGGCCACGCCGTGATGCCGGTACGGGGCGGCGATGACGAAGCACGCCAGCGAGCCAACCCCCCGCTGCTCCGCTGCGTTGAGGCCGAACCGATGCATCACCCCGTTGAGCCGCGTCGTCTCGCCGTAGTTGGACCATCCGACCGCCTTGCCGTCGACGTAGGCGAGCAGCCCCGTCACCGTCCCGCCGGTGATCCCTTTGCTCATGTCCCGCCGGTTGTCGTCCGCGGTGCGCACCGCCCACTCCTCGTCCGTCTGGGTGCGGTGCGTCTCCATGCAGTAGCACGACTGCCAACCCGGGTAGTCGCGAAATGCGTCGTGATCGAAGAATGCCAGGTAGTCGGCCAGGCGCTCAGGAGTCACGTCATGGACGGTGATCTCCCCGATGGTGGGAAGGCGCGCGATCTCAGCCTGAGCCGCAGGATCGTGCTCAACCCGCAGTCCCTGCAAGATGTTGTCGGCTTCCGACTCGAGCAGGCCTGCCACCACCTCGTTGGCATCCCAAGACATGCGCACCCGGCAACCCTTTCCGGCGCGCGCGACCTCCCATGTGAGCGTGTGCGGCGGCTGCTTCGCGAAAGCCGCCGAATACAGATACCTCGTGTGCATCACAAGACGTTTGGGCGCCTTGACCTCGACGATCTCTGATTCCTCTGCCGCTGCGCCGCCGGCATCGAGCCAGCGGATCGTGCTGCCTTCCGCAAACTCCCCCTCAGGGGTGAGCCGGTAGTACCAGCGATGGCGCTCGGGAGAGACGAGCGCGCTCCACGCGACCTTGGCATGGACGTCCAGGTGGACCTGGCGCGATCCGCGCGTCATGAGGCTTCGCGCGCGACCGTATGCACGTCTTTGACGCCTTCGAGCTTTTCCATCAGGCGCGAGAGCTGGGCGAGCGAGTCGATCTCCACCGTCGCCGAAACCACAGCGGTCTTGTCATCGTAGACGTGCACCTCGAGGGCGGACATGTTGACGCGGTTCTCGGCCACGACGGTGGCGATGTCGCGCATCAATCCCTGGCGGTCCCAGGCCTCGATCTTGATCGCGACCGGGTAGAGGTGCGTCGCGTCCGACTCCCAGTCGACCGGCACCACCCTCGCCGAGTCCTGCGCGTTGACCGCGTTGACGCAGTCGGCGCGATGCACCGTGACGCCTTTCCCGCGCGTGGTGTAGCCGACAATCGCGTCGCCGGGCACAGGCTGGCAGCAGCTCGCGACCGTGGTCAGGATCCCCTTCTCCCCGCGCACGAGGACACGAGGCGAGGGCTGGATCTGCGGGATGAGCGGGATGGTGCGCAGGTCGCCGCCTGGCGTCTCGAGACTGAGCGCCATGCGCATGACCACGGCGTGGGGCGAGAGGTCGCCGTAGCCGATCGCGGCCGTGAAGTCGTCGATCGACGCGTACCTGTGGAGGTTCGCGATCTCCTGCAGCTTCGCCTCGGGCAGGTCGGCGAGGCTGAGGCGATGCATCCGGTGGAGCTCCTTTTCCAGCAGGTCGCGGCCCTTGGTGACGTTCTCCTCGCGCCGCTGACTCTTGAACCACTTGCGGATCCGCTCCTTCGCCGACGCGCTCTTGACGAAGCTCAGCCAGTCGCGGCTGGGGCCGTGCGGGCCCTTCGAGGTGAGGATCTCCACGATCTCCCCGTTCTGCAGCGCGTAGTCCAGCGGCACCATCCGGCCGTTGACCTTCGCACCGATGCAGCGGTGGCCGACCTCGGTGTGGATGCGATACGCGAAGTCGACCGGGGTCGAATCCGACGGAAGATTGATGACGTCGCCCCGGGGCGTGAAGACGTAAACCTCGTCCTGGAACAGGTCGACCTTGACCGTGTTGAGGAACGACTCGGCGTCACCCACCTCGTTCTGCCACTCGAGCAGGCTGCGCAGCCAGGAGAGCTTCTGGTCGAAGCTCGCATCCTTGCCGCCCTCCTTGTAGGTCCAGTGCGCGGCGACTCCGAACTCCGCCACGCGATGCATGTCCTGGGTGCGGATCTGGATCTCGATCGGCTCGCCCGTGTGCGTGATCACCGTCGTGTGCAGCGACTGGTAGCCGTTGGACTTGGGCATCGCCACGTAATCCTTGAACCTTCCTGGCATGGGCTTCCACAGCGAGTGGACGACGCCGAGTACCCCATAGCAGTCGCGCACGCTTTCAACATGGACGCGGATGGCCGACAGGTCGTAGATCTCGGAGAAGTCCTTGCTCTCGCGGGTCATCTTCTGCCACACGGAATAGATGTGCTTCGGCCGGCCGGTGATGTCGGCCTGGATGCCCACCTTTTCCAGCTCGCGCGCGAGGATCTCGCGCAGGTCGTTGACCAGGGACTCGCGCTCACCGCGCTTGCGAGCGATGCGGCTGACGACGTCTTCGTAAGCCTCGGGCTCGAGGTTGCGAAACGCGAGGTCTTCGAGCTCCCACTTGATCTGGCCGATGCCGAGCCTATGGGCCAAGGGCGCGTAGATGTCGAGGGTCTCGCGCGAGATCTTGCGGCGCTTCGCTTCGGCGAGCGGCTCGAGGGTGCGCATGTTGTGCAGCCTATCGGCGAGCTTGATGAGGACGACCCTGAGGTCCTCCGCCATCGCGACCATCATCTTCCGGATGTTCTCGGCCTGCTGCTGCTGGTCGGTCCGCAGCGAGATCCGGCCCAGCTTGGTGACGCCGTCGACGAGCCTTGCGACTTCGGGACCGAACTCCCGCTTGACCTCGTCGGCGGTCAGGTTGGTGTCCTCGACGGTGTCGTGGAGCAGGGCGGCCGCGATCGTCTCGGCGTCCAGCTCGAGGTCGGCGAGGATCGCCGCCACCTCCAGCGGGTGGTTGACGTAGTCCTCGCCGGACAGCCGGCGCTGGCCCGTATGGGCCGCGGCGGCCCTCTCGTACGCCTTGCGGACCATCTGCTGGCCCGTAGGGTCGAGGTGGTCGGCGACTCTCAGGAGCTCGGAAACCGTCATTTTCTCGTCACTGGATGCCTGGCATGAAGTTTAAGTTCGCTATCTAGCTTCCCCAGAGGAACACGAACCTAGACTTACGAGCCGCCAAATGGACTCATCGCGGCGGGTTTTGGGGTTCCGGATCGCCCTCTCGGCGGCCGCCGCGGTGCTGGTCCTGGCCGGCGCCTCCCTCAACGCCAGCGGTCGCGACAGCGGTGGGATCGCGCTTGCCGGCGTGACCGGCCTGCTCGCCGTCTCGTCCGGGGTGCTTTACCGCGAGTGGCGGCTCGCGGTGCCGCTGGCCGGGATCGCCTCCGTGGTCACGATTGTCATCGCCCAGTTCAACGCCCTCCAGGGGGACCTCGTCCCACAGGTCGCCGGACTCGTTCTGCTGGCGGTTGGCGGACTGGCGGGCGCGATCACCTACCGGAGCTTTGTCAGCGAAGTGCGGCAGCAGGCGGCGGAGCTCGAGGGGCTCAACACCAGGCTGGGACTGAAGGACCAGGCATTCATCGCCGCCACATCGGACGTCAACGGAAGCGCGACGGGCGACACGGCCGCGATCACGTCTGGCATCGCAGGGTACGTCGGTGCGGACTTTGCATGCTGCTATCTGGCATCCGCTGACGGCCGCCGCTACGTGCCGCAACCCCCGGGGCTGGGCGTCGAACGGCTGCGCCCTCAAGCCATCAACAAACCGCACGGCGACCCGGGCCCGCTGCTCGCGGCGATCGAAGCGCGAAGCTCCTACAGCGCGGCGGACGAGAGCGGGCTGAGCGACCTGATCAGCTACCTCCCAGACGACTTTCACCTCCAGAGCCTGGTGGCGGTTCCGATGCCGATCGGAGACCACGTCGGCGGGTTCATCGTGCTGGGTCGAACCTCCGGCCAGTTCAGCGATGACGACCGGCGCCTCGCCGCCACGCTGGCGGGGCGCGCGGGCGCCCAGGTTGCCAGCGCTCAGCTGGTGGCGCTCACCCGGCACGAGTCAGCGCGGTACTCGCTGATGAACGAGCTTGTCAAAGAAGCCTCCGGGAAGACGATGAACGAGGTGCTGGAGATGGTGATCGGGCGAGGGTCCGAGGTGATCCGCTACGAAACCGGCCGCGCGCTGATGTTCCAGCCCGACAACACCTACCTCGTCCTCGACGGCGACCAGCCTGCCTCCGATCCCATCGATGGCCCCCTCGCGCGTGTGCGCGACGGCGAAACCATGCTGCGCAATCTCATCACTGAAGACGAAGGCATCTACAGCGGACTTCAGCCGGAGCGCCTGGGCGGGACGGTCAACGAGGCCATCACCCCCATCCGAGGCAAGGCCGGCGTGATCGGCGCTCTGTGCCTGGGCCGTCGCGGCAATGCCGGGTTCAGCCAGCAAGACTTGGGCGCCCTCGACGATCTCGGCTCGATGGCCGGTGTGGCGGTCGAGAACTCGCGCATCCTGCAGGTCGTCACCGGACAGGCGTCCCGTCTCGACACCGCGCTGGACGCATTGGGAGAGGTATCCGCGGCTCTGACCACGGTGACGCAGGGCTCGCGCGTACTCGAGCAGAAAACTCTCGAGGCCGCCATCCGCGTGGTCGACGGCAGCGCAGGCCTTCTGACGCGCGCGACTGAGCAAGGGCACCAGACGGCGATCATGTCGGTTGGCTTCCCGTCGAGCCTCGAGGGCCTCACATTCCAGAACGGGCAGGGCATCGTGGGCGCAACGATGCTCAGCCGGCAGGCAACCGCGGTGAGCGACCTTGCGGCGCAGCCTGAGCTGGCCTCGCCACCCGATCTTGCTGACAGCGGGCTACAAGCGGCGATCTGCGCGCCGATGCTCGAAGAAGGCCAGCTCTGGGGCACGCTGTCGGTTTTCGACGACAAGAAGCGCGAATGGACCCCAGACGACCATCGCGTCCTCGCGACGCTTGGCAATCAGGGCGTCGTCGCCGTGCGCAACGCAGAGCTGTACGAAAAGAACGAGCGCAGCATCTGGGAGCTCCGCAACCTACAGGAGGCGCTGCAGGCGGCGACCTCGACTCTGGATCTAAACCAGGTCCTGCAGCAGGTTCTTGCCGGTGCGGCGAAAGCGTCGTCGGCGCAGATCGGCTGTCTTGCTCTCGAGGACAGCGGCCGCCTCGTCCTGAAAGGCGGGTTCGGGACCGACCATGCGACCGCCGAGAAGCTCGCCCTCGACATCGGCAGCGACATCTGCCGGCGGGTCATGGAGTCAGATGAACCCGTGATGGAGGCGCGCGTCCAGGAGTCGAAGGCGGAAAGTCCGCTGAATCCTCGGGCGGTGCTGTGCGTGCCGATCGCGCTCCGCGGCAAGTCGCTGGGCGTCGTCTTCCTCGCCAACTACCAGCCGGGCCACGCTTTCACCGCCGACCATCGGAACCTCGTCACCGAGCTGGCGGCACAGGCGGCGGTCGCGATCGACAACGCGAGGCTGTTCAAGGATCGCGAGCAAGTCATCCTCGATTCGCTCGAGGCGTTTGCCCAGGTCGTGGACGCCAAGGATCCGTACACGGCCGGCCACTCCGAGCGCGTCACGCAGTACGCGCTGATGATCGCGCGCCAGATGCGCTACTCGCCTGACGACCAGAGCGCGTGGGTGCGGTTGGAGCGTGGTGGGCGGCTCCACGACATCGGCAAGATCGGCGTCCCCGATTCGGTGATCCAGAACACAGGCAAGCTGAGCGAGGACGAGTTCGCGAAGATGAAGAGCCACCCGATCACCGGGTTCAACATCCTGAGCCGGTTGCGAATGCTTACGGACGAGCTCGTGATCGTGCGTTCGCATCACGAGCGCTACGACGGCAAGGGCTACCCCGACCGCAAGAAAGGCGACGACCTGCCGATGTGTGCGTGGATCGTCAGCGCGGCGGACGCGATCGACGCGATGACGTCGGACCGGCCATACAGGCGCGGGATGCCACTGCAGGTCGCGGTGCAGCAGATCCGGGAGGGCGCGGGCACGCACTTCCACCCGGACGTTGCCGAGGCGGTGCTCGACGCGGTCGGCAACGGCACGCTGGAGCTGATCCCGCAGCAATCGCTCCACCCGGACGCGCCGACGATCGGGGCGTTCGAGAACCCGGTCGGCTAACCCCCGGATAGTCCGGACTGTCCGAGGTTTGCTTCGGAGGTCAGCTCGGTTTGTCCGCACTATCCGTTGGTCGGTGACCTCTTAACAGGTTCCACCTGGGGTTGGCGGACGCGTCAGTAGGCCTTGGCCAGCGCGACTCGGAATTTTGCCGGCCTACCGCACACGAGGCACCTGCCTGACGCCTTCGCGTTCTGATCGATGGTGCGAATTGTCACGCCGCCCGCATCGGCTTTGATGCGCTCCTCCTCGTCCTCTTCCCCACACCATTGCGTCCACACAAAGCCGCCCTTCTCGCGAAAGTGCGCTACCACCTCGTCGAGAGTGTCCAGCTCGGATGTGTTGTCGCGCTGAAACTTCGCCGCGCGGTCGAAGAGCTTTGTCTGAAACGCGTCCAGCTCGTTCCTGAGGCGCTTGGCGATACCTGACACAGGGACGATGATCCGCTCGCGGGACAAGCGGTCGACCATCTCGACCTGGCCCGCGTCGGCGTCGCGCCCGCCGACGTTGAGGCGGATGGGCACTCCCTTGAGCTCCCAGTGCGCGTACTTGTCTCCAGGGCGCTCGTCGCGCCAGTCGACGCGGTGCCGGATGCCGCCGGCCTTCAGCTCTGGCGCCCAACTGTTGATGAAGCGTTCGACCTTGGCGCGCGAGTCGGCGTCGCGAAAGATGGGCACCAGGACCACCTGGATCGGTGCGACCTTGGGCGGGACGATCAGGCCCGAGTCGTCGCCGTGCGCCATCACGAGGGCTCCCACCAGGCGCGTGCTGATGCCCCACGACGTCGAGTAGCACAGCTCGCGCTCGTTCTCCTTGTTGGAGAAAGAGATGTCGTAGGCACGGGCGAAGTTCTGCCCGAAGTAATGCGACGTGCCCATCTGCAGCGCGAGTCCGTCTTTCATCAGGCCTTCCACGGTGAGCGTGTGCACCGCGCCAGGAAACGTCTCGGCCGGTGACTTCATACCGGTCAGGACGGGAACCGCGAGCCAGTCCTCGGCGATGGATCGGTAGTAGCCGAGGATCAGGTCGGCCTCTTCCATCGCTTCCTCCGCGGAGGCGTGAAACGTGTGGCCTTCCTGCCACCAGAACTCGCGGCTGCGGAGGAACAAGCGCGAGCGCATCTCCCAACGGACCACGCTGTTCCACTGGTTGGTCAGCTTGGGCAGGTCGCGGTGGCTCTGGATGTAGCGCTTGATGAGGGGCCCGATGATCGTCTCCGAGGTCGGCCGCACCGCGAGGGGCTCCTCGAGCTCCTCCATCGAGCCGCCCGCCTTGGTGACCCACGCCACCTCGGGCGCGAAGCCCTCGACGTGCTCCGCCTCCTTGACGAGGAACTCGCGTGGGATGAGGAGCGGGAAGGCCCAGTTCTCGTGCCCGCTCTCTTTGATCATGTCGTCGAACGCGCGCATGATCGCTTCCCACATCGCCCATCCGTAGGGACGGACGACCATCATTCCCCGCACCCCCGACCAGTCCGCCAGCTCCGCCTTGCGGACCACGTCGGTGTACCAGCGGTCGAAGTCGTCCGACATCTTCGTGACCTCTTTCACGAAGTCCTGTTGCTCCTCTGTTTCCTGCTTCATGCGATCTGCTCCCAGGTTGAAGTTACGAGTCGAGTCAAGGTGCGCCCGGGCCGGCGAAGGACCGGGCTAACTCGGGAGCGAAGCCGGCGCAGGCGAGTGCTCGGCTGCGATCGCGTCGATCTCGGCCAGCAGCACTGGAAGCAATTCCTCCTGGGGCACGGTGCGATAAAGCTTACCTTTCTTGAAAATCACGCCCTTGCCGCGACCGCCGGTTACGCCGATGTCCGCGTGGCGCGCCTCGGCGGGCCCATTGACGACGCAGCCCATGACGGCGACAGTGATCGGGATCCGCAGCTTGGCGATGTAGGCCTCCACCGCCTTCACCGTGGGCACCATGTCGTACTCGAGGCGGCCGCAGGTCGGGCACGCCACCAGCGTCGGGCTCTCGTTGCGGAACGCCAGCGTCTTCAAGATCTCGTGCGCGACGCGGACTTCCTCGCGCGGATCGGATGTCGCAAGCGAGACGCGGATCGTGTCGCCGATCCCTTCGCTCAGCAGGATGCCCAGCCCGACCGCGCTGCGGATGCTGCCTGCTTCGACCGGGCCTGACTCCGTGACCCCAAGGTGGATCGGATACTGACGGGCGGCCGCGAACTTGCGATTGGCGAGGATGTTCGTCCACACGTCCGTCGCCTTCAGCGACACTTTGATGAATCCCGGACCGTAGTCCAGCTCCTCCAGGATCTTGCAGTGTCCGAGCGCAACCTCGACCATCCGCTCCGCCGTCCGTTCGCGGTCGTCGCGGTCGATGTGGTGCTGCTCGCGCAGGCTCTTGTGCACCTCTTCCGGCAGCGAGCCCGCATTGACGCCGATGCGAAATGGGATCTGACGCTCCTTGGCCGCGGTCACGACCTTTACGACCTTGTCCCGGTCCGGGATGTTGCCGGGATTCAGGCGCAGGCAGTGAACGCCGGCCTCGATGGCCAGCAGCGCGAGCGTGTGGTCGTAGTGGATGTCCGCGATCACTGGGAGCGGCGATCCCTTGACGATCTCCTTCAGCGCTTCCGCGGCTTCGCGGTCCGGCACCGCCGGCCGCACGATCTCGCATCCGGCTTCTTTCAGCTCGTGGATCTGGCGCAGCGTCGCCTTGACGTCGCGCGTGTCCGTCTTGGTCATCGTCTGCACCGCGATCGGCGCGGCCCCACCGATGACCACCCCGCCGACGTTGACCGGAATCGCCTTTCGCCGCTGGGCGAGGGCCATCAGTGTGTGAGCCCCGGGAACTGCCCGGTGGCGATGCGCTGAATGTCGAGGAAGCTGATCACAGCAGCCAGGCCAAGGAGTGCCACGAGACCAAAGCGCTGGATGTTGAGCTCGGCGGTGCGATCGAACGGCTTCCGGCGCACGACCTCGATCAGCACCACGACCATCCTCCCGCCGTCAAGGGCGAGGAACGGCAGCAGGTTGGTGAAGCCCAGCGCGACAGAGAGCAGGGCGACAAAACCGAGGTAGGTATCGAAGCCTAGGCCGACCGACTGGTCGGCGACGTAGGCGATGCCGATCGGACCCGTCACCCCATTGGGTCCAAGGAGGCCGCCTGGAATGTCTCCGGTGATCAACTGGCCGAGGCCCTTGACGATGTCGCCGATCGCGATGAATGGGAAGCTGACTCCGTCGACGAAGGGGTCCTGCCAGGTGATGAGGCGTCGCGGCAGCCCGATCCCGATCTGGCAGTGGTTGTTTGCGTCGCAGCCGGGAGTGATCGTGTATGTGAACGACTTGCCGTCCGCGTGAACGCCCGTCAGGTTCACCGGCGCCCCCGGGTTGGCGTCTTCTTCGTCGCGGATGAGCCCGGGATTGGTGAACGCGCGTCCGTTGACGGTCTTGATGCTGTCGCCGCTCTGCAGGCCGGCGACCGCCGCCGGTGAGCCCTTGGTGACGCTCATGACCTTGCCGGGGTCGGTGTTCACCTGTGTCAGCTCGACTGCCGCGATGATCACCATCGCCACCAGGAAGTTGGCGGCCGGGCCGGCCGCAAGGATCACCAGCCTCTGCCAGGACGGCTTGCGGTGAAAGCCGTTCGGCTCTGCGAAGTCGCCCGCCTCCATGCCGCCCATGCGGACGTAGCCCAGGATCGGGACCGCCCGGATGGCGTAGAGCGTGCCTCCGCGCATGACCGACCAGAGCTTGGTGCCGGCCCCGATCGAGAACTCGATCACGCGGACATTGAAGAGCTTGGCGAACGCGAAGTGGCCGGCCTCGTGAGGCGCGATCAGGAGCAGGAACATCCCCGCGATTCCGAGGACGACCAGGAGCCCGTTCATGCGCGCCCCACAGTACCGGACTTGTTCCTCAGGTAATCCCGCGTCCAGCGGTCCGCTTCCAGGATGTCTTCGAGGCTCTCGCGACAGCCGGGGAAGGCGTCCAGGGCGCGCTGGATGGCGGGCAGGATGCCGCTGAAAGGCAGCTCCCCGGCCAGGAACGAGTTGACGGCTTCCTCGTTGGCCGCGTTCAGGACGGCGGGACGGCCCCGGCCGCCGACCGCGGCCTCGCGGGCGAGCCGGACGCTTGGAAAACGGGTCTCGTCGAGCTCGTGAAACTCCAGCCCGCTGATCTCGCCGATGGTGGTCGGGGGCACAGCCTCGGGCAGGCGGTCAGGATAAGCAAGCGCGACCGCGATCGGTAGGCGCATGTCGGGCCGTCCGAGCTGTGCCTTGAGCGACCCGTCGGTGAACTCGACGAGGGAGTGCACGACGCTCTGCGGGTGGATGCAGACCGAGATCGCATCGAGTGAGATGCCGAACAGGTGGTGCGCCTCGATCAGCTCCAGGCCCTTGTTCACCAGCGTCGCCGAGTCGATCGTCACCTTCGGACCCATCGACCAACGCGGGTGGTTCAGCGCCTGCTCCACGGTGACCTGGTCCAGGTCCAGATCGGGATGCGCCCAGAACGGACCGCCGCTCGCGGTGATGATCAGCCGCCGTACGTTCTCCCGCTCCTCACCCCACAGGCACTGCCAGATCGCGCTGTGCTCGGAATCGATCGGCCGGATGCCTTGTCTTTCTGGAAGTCCGCCCTGCGCGCGCCCGGCGCCTGCCGCTTTCATGACAAGCGCGCCCGCCATCACAAGCACCTCTTTCGTCGCCAGCGCGACCTCCTTGCCCGCGCGAAGCGCGGAGAGGGTCGGCGGCAGGGCGCGAGCTCCGGGGATCGCGACCACGACGAGGTCGCACCGAGGGTCCGTGACCATAGCCTCGACCTGTGCGTCAAATCCCTCTTCGCCCGCCTGGCCGCGTACGAGGTGCTCGGCTTCGCGGTTGCTCGAGCGCATCCCTTCTGTGAGACCGAACAGCTTGAAGCGACCTGGGTTGCGATCGATCACGTCAAGGGTCTGCCGGCCGATGGATCCGGTCGCGCCGAGGAGCGCGATGTTCAAGGGGCGCGTCATCTAGAGAAGATGGAACACCGTCACATAGAAGTAGACGAGGATCGGCGGGAAAAGGATCGAGTCGATCCGGTCGAGGACGCCGCCGTGGCCGGGGATGAGGTGCGATGAGTCCTTGACCTCGGCGAGGCGCTTCATCTGGGACTCCACCAGGTCGCCCACAAGCGCACTCGTACCTACGAGGAGGCCGATGGCGATGGCATGCAGCGGATTGATACCGAGCACGGCCGAGACCCCGACGAGCATCACGAGCACGGATCCGACGACACCCGCTACCGCCCCCTCCACCGTCTTGCGCGGGCTGATCGCCGCGAAGAAAGGATGCCTGCCGATCCGGCTGCCCACCAGCAGCGCGGCCGCGTCGCTGACGACGACCGCGAAGATCGTGAAGAGCGTCCAAACCGTGCCGTTCGGTTGGGACGTGTAGAGGAGCAGGTAGTAGTTGAACGGCATGCCGATGTAGAGGGCGCCGGCCAATCCCATCGCCCACCGGCTCAGCCCCTGGCGGCGGCCGGGAAGAAAGAGGAAAGCGCCGAGGCCGACCACGAGCGCGAGCGACAGGACAAGCGTGACCGGGACTTCTTTGAGCACCGTGCCGCTGAACGCGAAGAACAGTCCGAGCGGGTAGAGCAGCCACGCAGGTGCGCGGGAGCCCATGTGGTCGGACAGGCCGTTGAACTCGTAAAGCGCCAGGCCGCCGATGATGAGAACGAGCGCGTACACGCCGTAGACGCCCGCGAGCACGAGACCGATGACGACGCCGAGGATGACGAACGCGCTGAGGATGCGGATCATCAGCGGGCTGAGCTTCCAACCGCCGGTCATCGACGCGTTGCTGGTGGTCAGCTCGCCACCACCTCGTCCGCAGGACGTGCTCCGAAACGCCTCACGCGCGAGGCGTAGTCGGCCAGCGCGGCCTTCAGGTCGTCCTCGCCAAAATCGGGCCACAGCGTGTCAGTGACCAGCATCTCGGCGTAGGCGCCCTGCCACAGGAGAAAGTTGCTGACCCGGTGCTCGCCCGCGGTACGGATGATCAGGTCGGGGTCCGCCAGGCTGGGTTGGTACATGCGCGCCGAGATCGCGGCCTCGTCGACCTTGCTCTCGGAGATCCCGTCTCGGACCAGGCTGCGCACGGCGTCGACGATCTCTGCTCTGCCTCCGTAGTTGAGACAAACGTTGAGCACCCCGTTCTTGTTATTCGCTGTCCTCGCCATCGCCTCGTCGATGCGCGCACGCATCCGGGCAGAGAGCTCCTCACGGCGGCCGCTGACGACGATCCGGACGCCACGGCGGTGCATCTCGTCGATCTCGCGCTGCATGGTCTCGTGGAAGAGGCGCATCAGGGCCCTGACCTCCGCTCGGGGGCGCGCCCAGTTCTCGGTCGAGAACGCGTAGATCGAGAGCGTGTGGACGCCGAGGTCTTCGCAAGCCTGGAGCGCCCGCTTGATCGCGCGTACACCAGCGCGGTGGCCAAAGCTCGCGGGGCGTCCGCGGCGGCGGGCCCAGCGTCCGTTGCCATCCATGATGATCCCGATGTGGCGGGGGACCTGCGAGTCCACGGGTGAGGAAAGAGTACCGACCGGACGACAGGTTGGCTGGAAGAGTGGCCAAGGGCGGCCGAGGGCGGCCGAGTTCATCTCGGCCGCGACACGCGCCTCCTGCGGCCACCAGGCCTTGTGATTTGGAAGGCTAGTCAGAAAGAGCAGCGCCTGCGGCGAAGCCGCACGCGCGATGAGAGGGAACCATCTGGGTTCCCTCTCATTTTGTGGCGAGGGCGGCCGAGTTCATCTCGGCCGCGACACGCGTCGCCTCATCGCCTCCAGGCGGCGTGGGTGGAAGGCTACTAAGACAATCCGAACCGTATACCGGAAAGAGAGCAGCGCCTGCGGCGAAGCCGCACGCGCGATGAGAGGGAACCATCTGGGTTCCCTCTCATATTCTTAGATTTCCATCACCTCGTGCTCTTTCCGGTTGGCCAGAGCGTCCACCTTATCGACGGACGCTTCAGTGATCTTCTGCAGCCGGCCGGACGCGCGCTTCGATTCGTCCTCCGCCACCTCGCCCTGCTTCTGCATGTGCTCCATGCGATGCATCTCGTCGCGGCGGACATTGCGAATCGCGACGCGCGCCTCCTCCGCCTTCTGGCGCACGAGCTTGACGTACTCGCGGCGGCGCTCTTCGGTGAGTGGCGGGATGGGCACCCGGATCACCTGGCCGTCGCTCGCCGGGTTGAGACCCTGCTCGCTGGAGCGCAGCGCCTTTTCGACCGCCCCCATCTGGCTCTTGTCGTATACCTGCACCACGAGCAGGCGGGGTTCCGGTGCGCTGATCTGCGCGAGCTGGTTCAGCGGGGTCGGCGTCCCGTAGTACGGCACCATGATCTTGTCGATCAACGCGGGGTTGGCGCGTCCTGTCCGGATGGTCGCGAGCTCGGCCGCGAAGTGGTCGACCGACTTCGACATCTTCGTCTCCGTATCGCGCAGGATGGGATCGATCATGGGTCGATCACGACGCCGACCCCACAAGCGTTCCCACCTCTTCACCCAGCACGACCCGTTCGATGTTGCCTGGGGTCAGGAGGTTGAAGACGACGATCGGTACGTCGTTGTCCATGCACAGCGTGAGCGCGGTGTTGTCCATGACCTCGATCCCGCGATTCAAGACTTCGAGGTAACCGAGGCGTTCGAACTTGGTCGCAGTCGGATCGCGTTTGGGGTCCGCGGTGTACACGCCATCCACCTTGGTCGCCTTGAGGATCACATCAGCCTCGATCTCCACCGCGCGCAGCGCGGCGGTCGTGTCGGTCGTGAAGTACGGGTTACCGGTGCCGGCGGCCAGGATGACCACCCTCCCCTTCTCGAGATGCCGCACCGCGCGACGACGGATGTAGGGCTCGGCGACCTGCGGCATCTGGATCGCGGTCATCGTCCGCGCCGGGATGCCCGCGCGCTCGAGCGCGTCCTGCAGCGCGAGCGCGTTGATGACCGTCGCGAGCATGCCCATGTAGTCACCCGTCGCGCGATCGAATCCACGCTCTGTGGCCGCCAGCCCGCGGAAGATGTTGCCTCCGCCGACCACCAGGGCCACCTGCACACCCATCTGGTGGACGCGTTTCACCTGCGCGGCGATCGTTTCGACGACCTCGAGATCGAGACCGTAATCGCGGCTGCCGCCGAGCGCTTCGCCGCTCAGCTTCAGCAGGACGCGGTTGTACTTCGGCGATCGATCTCCCACTTGCACTTCCATTGTTCGCCCCTCGGGCGAGCGGCGGTCGATCAGGTCTCCCTGATGTTAAATCGCGCGAACCTGCGAACTGTGATGTTCTCTTGCAGCTTGGAGATGTTCTCGGCGATGAACTCATGCACGGTGTGCCCGGGCTCGCGGAAGTACTCCTGCTCCAGCAGGCAGCTCTGCTTGAGGAACGCCTCGATCTGACCCTCCACGATTCGCGGGATCACCTGCTCCGGCTTGCCGTCCTGGCGCGCCTTCGCCTCATACACCTCGCGCTCCGTGACCAGCACGTCGTCGGGCACATCGTCGCGCGACACCCAGCGCGGCTCATAGCCGGCGACCTGGAGCGCGAGCTCCCTGGCCAGCTTGCGGAAATCTGGGCTCTTGGCGACGAAGTCGGTCTCGCAGTTCACCTCGATCAGCACGCCGACCTGCGGCGGAAAGTCCGGCGTGGGGCTGTGCAGGTACGACTCCACGACGCCCTGGCCGGTCGCCCGTCCCGCGCGCTTGCTTGCCTTTGCGATGCCCTTCTCCCTGAGGATCGTGAACGCCTTGTTGATGTCGCCGGCGGCCTCTTCCAGGGCGTTCTTGCAGTCCATCATGCCCGCGCCGGACAGCTCGCGAAGTTGCTTGATCAGCTCCATCGGAACGCTCACCACTAGCGAGCCTCCTCGTCGTTGACCGTGCGGCTGAACTCCTCCTCCGAAACGGTCGGCAGGTAGTCCTCCTCGTCCTCGAGGTACTCCTCGATCTCCTCGTAGCGAGGCGTCTCGAGGAACTCGCGCTCCTCGACCTCGGGCAGGATCTCGCCGCGAGCGGCGGCCTCCTGGCGTCCTTCCTGGCAGGCGTCGGCGATCTTGCCGGTGAGCAGCTTCACCGCGCGAATCGCGTCGTCGTTGCCTGGGATCACGTACGTGATGAGGTCGGGGTCGCAGTTGGAGTCGGTGATCGCAACCACCGGGATCTTCAATCGATTCGCTTCCGTGACCGCAATGTGCTCTTTGCGCGGGTCGACGACATACAGGGCGCCCGGCAAGCGCTTCATGTCGGCGATTCCGTCGAAGTGGAACATCAGGCGGTCGAGCTCGTCCGTGAGGCGCTTGGCCTCCTTCTTCGGCATCTGCTCGAACTGGCCTTCCTGCTGCATCTTGCGCAGCTCCTGCAGCCGCTCGATCCTCTTCTTGACGGTGCTGAAGTTCGTCAGCATGCCGCCCATCCAACGGCGGTTGACGAAATACATGCCGCAGCGAGCGGCCTCCGTCTGGATGGTCTCCTGAGCCTGCTTCTTGGTCCCCACGAACAGCACGGGCCGCCCACTGGCGGCGACGTTGCGGGTGAAGTCCCACGCATCGTCGAGGAGCCGAACGGTCTTCTGCAGGTCGATGATGTGGATGCCGTTGCGGGCGGTGAAGATGTAGGTCTTCATCTTGGGGTTCCAGCGGCTGGTCTGGTGCCCAAAGTGGACGCCGGCTTCCAGCAGCTGCTTCAAGGTCACTTGAGCCACGTTGATTTGCCTCCCTGTTCTACTTCCGCTCGGGATCCGGCCTTCTCAAGGAAGGACAGGGGCATTGGCCCGGGCGTGCTAACTCAGTCGGTTGAGGACTGGCTAAGCGAGTATACCCAGCCCCGAAGTTCCTAAGCTTCGACGGCTTCCTCGGCTGGCTTGGCCTTCTTGCCTGTGCGTGCGCCCTGCGCGCGCCCGGTGACGCCCTTCGGGCCTGGGCATTTCGGGTAGTCGGAGCAAGACTTGAAGGCCCCAAAGCGTCCGCGGCGCTCGACCAGCGGCTTGCCGCAGATGGGGCACGGCTCGTCCAGCACCTTCGGGCCCTGTCGCGGCTTTCCGTCCTTGCCGATGTTGGCCCGGTAGTTGCAGTCCGGATATCTCGAGCAAGCGACGAACGGGCCGTAGCGGCCGGTACGCTCGACTAGCTGCCCCTCTCCGCATTGCGGACACTTCTCGCCGGTCAGCTTCGACTCCGCCTGCGAGGCGTCGCGCTTGATGTACTTGCACTCCGGATACCCCGAGCAGCCGACGAACTCTCCGTAACGGCCGGTTCGGAGCTGCAGCGGCCGGCCGCAGGTCGGGCAAGGCTCGTCCAGCAGCTTGGGCTGCGGCGGCTCGCCGTCCGGCGTCAGGGCGCGACGAAACTTGCACTTCGGGTATCGCGAGCAACCCATGAACGGGCCGAAGCGGCTCGCCTTGCGGACGAGATGTCCTTCGTTGCACAGGGGGCAAACCTCATCCGTGTCGGTGGGTGTCGCCTCCTCGGCGGCGCTGAGCATTCGCTGCAGCGGGCCGTAGAAGTCCTTGACGACGGGCACCCATTCCTGGCTTCCACTCTCGACCTGATCGAGTCGCTGCTCGAGCTGCGAGGTGTACTGGTCGTCGGAGATGCTCTTGAAGTGGTCGACCATCAACGTGTTGACGGCCTCGCCGACGCGCGTCGGATAGAGCCGGCGGTCCTTGATCTCGACGTACCCGTGCGCCTTCGTGATCGTCTGCACGATCGGGGCGTACGTCGACGGTCGGCCGATGCCACGCTGCTCGAGCTCCTTGATCAGCGTCGCCTCCGTGTAGCGCGGAGGCGGCTGAGTGAAGTGCTGCTCGGGCTTGAGGCCGTGGTAGTCGAGGTCCTCGCCTTGCGCGAGGAAGGGCAGCTCGTTCTCGCCATTTTCGTCACGTCCCCAGACCTTGTAGAAGCCGTCGAACGCGAGGACCGAACCGTTGGCGCGAAAAACGTGGCCGCCGCCTGCCGGGCTACCCCCCTGGATCTCGACCTGGGTCTGGTCGTAAACAGCGGGCGCCATCCGGCTCGCCACGAACCTGCGCCAGATGAGGTCGTAGAGCTTGTATTGGTCGGCGCTCAGGTGCTCGCGGATCGAGTCCGGAGTCCGGTTGACGTCAGTCGGCCGGATCGCCTCGTGGGCATCCTGCGCCCCTGGCGTCGCCTTGGCGGCGCGCGACACGCCAAGGTATTTCTCGCCGTGCTGCTGCTTGATCCAGCCCTTCACCTTCGAGTCGGCGTCGCCTGAGATCCGGGTCGAGTCGGTGCGCATATAAGTGATGAGACCGGTCGGGCCCTCGGCGCCAAGCTCCACGCCTTCGTAGAGCTGCTGGGCCACGCGCATGGTGGCAAACGGCCGCATGCGCAGGCGGCTTGAGGCGTCCTGCTGCAACGTGGAGGTGATGTACGGCGGGTTCGAGCTCTTGGTACGGCGCTTCTGCTCGACCCCGATGACGCGATAAGTCGCGCCTTCCAGCCTGCGCACGATGTCTTGCGCCTCGGCCTCGTTGTGGATCTCGAACTTCGTCTCGGTCTCGCCGGGGGCTGACTCGAGCGGGCGATTGAGGCGAGCCAGGAAATGGTTCTCGGCGCCTGTTTTGGCCAGTTCGACATCGATCGTCCACGACTCGACGGGGACGAACTTCCGAATCTCGTCCTCGCGGTCGACCACAAGGCGAAGCGCGACGGACGAGACGCGCCCAGCGCCAATCCCCTTCTGCACCTTGGCCCACAGGAACGGGCTCAGCCGGAAGCCGACGAGCCGGTCGACGACGCGGCGGGCCTGCTGCGCGTTGACCAGCCTCATGTCGATCACGCGAGGCGACTCGAGCGCGCGGCGCACCGCGTCAGAGGTGATCTCGTGGAACTCGATCCTCTTCGGGTCGCGCAGCTTCAAGACCTCGGCCAGGTGCCACGCGATGGCCTCCCCTTCGCGGTCGGGGTCGGAGGCGAGGATGACCTCGCGCTCGCCCTTGGCCGCTGCTTTCAGCTCGTTGATCGTCTTGCGCCGGCTCTCCACGACCTCGTAGTGCGGTTTGAAGCCGTCGTCGACCTCCACGCCCATCTCCTTTTCAGGTAGGTCGCGGACGTGGCCCATCGAAGCCCGGACGTCGAAACGGTCCCCCAGGAACCGCTTGAGCGTCTTGGCCTTGGCAGGCGACTCGACGATGATCAGACCTTCTGGCACAGCTTCCTCTTTATTCCCAATCCCGGGTCTTTGTTCCCGCAGCAGCTTCCGGCGCCGGGCGCACTACAGCCGAGTGGCGGGCATCCTACGCCCGATCTTTGCCCCGGCGCAACGCCCTTACAAACCCACCTTGCTGGCGTTTGACGGCTCCGTCGAGCTCCAGGGCGGTCAGCCGGCCGAGCACCTCCGCGATCGGAAGCTGAAGCTTCCGGGCGATCTCGGCGGCGTTCAAAGCGAGAACATCCGAGAGGTGGGAAAGGATGCCGTCGCGCTCGGCACGGAGCGTGATCCCGATGCTGGCGGGGGTGGCCAGCGGGTCGTCCAGGACCTCCCCCCCGACGTGCAGCGCGGCCAGCACGTCGCGGGCGTTCTGGACCAGCCCGGCCCCGTCCCGAATCAGGCCGTGGGTGCCCACCGAGAGCGGCGAGAAGACGCTTCCCGGCACCGCCATTACCTCTTTATGTAGGTCGAGCGCGGCTTCGGCCGTGATCAGCGCTCCCGAGCCTTCGCCCGCCTCGACCACGACCACGACGTCCGCCAGAGCCGCCATCGTGTAGTTGCGCGCCGGGAAGTTGTGCCGGCGGGGAGCGGTTCCATCGGCGAACTGGCTGACGAGCGCACCTCCGCCGGAGACGATCGCCTCGGCCAAGACGCTGTGGGCCGAGGGGTAGATCACATCGACCCCGGTGCCCATGACGGCGACCGTCACCCCGCCGGCGTTGAGAGCGCCGCGGTGCGCGGCGGCGTCGACGCCGAGCGCGAGCCCGCTGACGACCACCACGCCCGCCCTGGCCAGGTCGAGGGCGAGCTGCTCGGCCACCGCCTCGCCGTAAGGCGACGGGCGCCGCGAGCCGACGATCGCTGCCCGTGGTCCTTCGGGCGGTGGCCACCGGCCCCGCACACGCAGCTCAGGCAGGTTAGGCTGCGACATCTTGCAGGCGGAAGCCGAGCGCTTCCAGGACGTGGTGCTCGTCGATGCCCTCCGCGCCGTCGAGGTCGGCCGCGGTGCGCGCCACACGCCAGGCCCGGTGGAAGGCGCGCGCCGACATGCCCCGCTGCGCCGACCATCGTTCGAGCGTCCGTCGGGAAGCCGGTCCAAGCGCCGCCAGGTGGCGCAGGCGCGGGGGTTTCAGCTGAGCGTTCAGGCAGCCCTGCCGCGCGAGCTGGCGCTCGCGGGCGGCGACGACCCGGTCTCGCACCGCCGCCGACGACTCGCCTCGAGGTTCCGAAGCGAGGGTGTCGAGCGGCACCCGGCGCACGGAAACCTGGATGTCGATCCGGTCGAGAAGCGGCCCCGACAGTCTGCGGTGATAGGTGTCGACCGCGCCGGGTGTGCACCGGCACGCCCGCACGCTGTCACCCGACCAACCGCACGGACATGGATTGGTCGCCGCGACGAGGGTGAAGCGCGCGGGGTAAGTGACCGAGCCGCCGGAGCGGGTGATCGTGATCCAGCCGGACTCGATGGGTTGGCGGAGTGCCTGGAGGACCGGAGTCTGGAACTCTGCCAGCTCGTCCAGGAAAAGGACTCCATGGTTGGCCCGGCTGATCTCGCCCGGTACCGCCAGCCGACTCCCACCGCCGATGAGGCCGGCGGTGGACACGCCGTGATGCGGGGCACGAAACGGGCGCGCCCAGTCCAGCGGCCGGTCGCGCGGCAGCTCGCCGAGGAGGCTGCGGACCTGGGCCACGTCGAGAGCCTCACCAAGCTCGAGCGGCGGCAGGATCCCCGGGAGGCAGCGCGCGAGCATCGTCTTGCCGGCGCCGGGCGGGCCGCTGAGCAGGAGATGATGTCCGCCCGCGGCCGCCACCTCGAGCGCCCTCTTGGCCTCCTCTTGGCCATGCACCTCGACCAGGTCGTGGTCGATCGGACACTCAGACGCCCCGCCCCCGGAGTGCGGCGCCGCGACGGGGATCGGCTCGCTCTCCAGTAGGTGTTTGACGACCGCGATCAGCGACTCGCACGGGATCACCTCGAGATCGCCGGCCAGCGTGGCCTCGATTGCATCGTCGGCGGGGACGAAGACCGTCTCGTAGCCGAGCTCCCGCAAACCTCGAGCGGCCACCAACACACCGTCAACGTGGCGCACCGATCCGTCAAGGGCCAGCTCGCCAAGGAACGCGCTGCGGGCGGGCGCCGGCCGTTTTGCGCGCGCCAGCACGATCGCGATCGCGATCGGGAGGTCTAAGGCGGTGCCTTCCTTGCGCAGCTCGGCGGGCGCGAGATTGACTGTCAGCCGCGTCGTCGGAAACTCCAGGCCGCTGTTGCGCACCGCGGACCGGACGCGCGCCCTTGCTTCTTTGACAGTCGTCGAGGCAAGCCCCACCAGCGAGAACTCGACTTGGCTTCCGCGGCTGATATCTGCCTCGACGCGCACGCGACGGACGTCCAGGCCAGCGAGCACGCACGAGTCCACGCAGCCGAACATGCGCCCAACCTAGTTCGGCCTCGAATAGGAGTCAGCCTTGGTCGTTAAGAAGTGAGCTTGCGGCCTTCGCTTGTGGTGACGCTCACATCAACCGCGGCTCCGGGCGCCAGCGTCCTCCCTCCTCGAGATAGCCCGCGGGCTGGTCGGTCTCGTGGCTGAGGACGAGGAGCCAGCGGTGCTTCTCTGCCTCCTCGAACAGCCGGGCCTTATGCTCGAACACGCGCAACGGCTCGATGTCCGCGGCCATATTCCACGGCACGCGCAGGTGCGGCGTCTGGCAGACGAGGTCACCGGTGACAGCGCAGCCGAACTCGCCGGACTGGAGGATCAGGATCTGGCTTCCGGGCGTGTGGCCGCCGACGTGCCTGATGTGCACGCCAGGTAGAACCTCGGCGTCGCCGTCCAGAAACTCCACCGCCTGGTGCCCATCGGCGAGCGGAGTGAAGTCGTCGATCACATAACCGGTCGCGCTCCGCACGTCGGGGTGCAGCGCGAAGTCCCACTCCGTGCGCTGGACGAAATGGCGGGCGTTCGGGAAAGTGAGCTCGAGCTTGCCCATCTCGTTGCGCCGCGTCAGGCCGCCGGCGTGATCCCAGTGCAGGTGGGTGGTGACCACGGCGTCGACCTCATCGGCGCGAATGCCCAGGCGCCGCAGGTGATGAAGGATGTCCTCTGGCTCGCGCAGTGCCACCTGGCGTGCCCGTTTTTCGCTGAGCTTGTTGCCAATCCCGGTCTCGCAGACGATCACCCGACCGTTGATGCGCGCGATGAGGCAGACGCACGCGCAGTCGATCATGTTGTTCGCGTCGGGCGGCTTGTGCTTCTCCCACAGGACCTTCGGCACGACGCCGAACATCAAGCCCCCGTCTGCTTTCCAGTGGTCGGTCACCAACAGGTGAAGCTCGAGGTCGCCCAGCTGCACGGTGCCTATATGCTCCCCGAAATGGCGGCCCCGGCGATCAGGACCTCCAGGCTGACCAAGGACTACGGCGTTGGACGCGGCCTCTTCGACCTCGACCTGCAGGTGTCGGCGCAGGAGGTTTTCGGCTACCTGGGGCCGAACGGATCCGGCAAGACGACCACCATCCGCCTCCTGATGGGGATGATCAGTCCCAGTCATGGCACCGCGCATGTCTTCGGCCTGGACTGTTTTCGAGAGGCGGTTGAGGTCAAGAGGAAGGTCGGCTACCTGCCGGGCGACGTCCCGCAATTTGGAAGCCTTCGCGGGAGCGAGGTCGTCGCCTACCTCGGTGGGATGCGCGGCGGCGTCGATCGCCGAAGGGTGCGCGCCCTGGCCGAGCGCTTCGACCTGGACCTGGGCCGGCGCTTTCGCGAATACTCGAGCGGCAACAAGCAAAAGCTGGCGATCGTCCTCGCTTTCATGCACGAGCCGGATCTGTTGATTCTTGACGAGCCGACCAGCAGCCTAGATCCGCTGAACCAGCAGGAGTTCTACGCGCTGCTGCGAGAAACGAGGGACGGAGGCGCCACAGTCTTTCTCTCCTCGCACGTTCTGTCCGAGGTCGAGCACGTCTGCGACAGGGTCGGGATCATACGCGACGGTCGACTTGTCCGCGTCGCGCAGCTAGACGAGCTGCGGCGAATTCGCGTCCATCGCGTGGAGATCGAGTTCGCGCCAGACACGGCCGTGCCGGAGACTCCGATCCGAGACGCGGAAGGAGTCGAGGAGGTGACCATCAGCGGCCAGCGGGTGACGTGCACTGTGCGAGGAGGTTTCGAGGCGTTGATGCGCGCGATCAGAGATGCGCAGGTCGTCGACTTCATCAGCACCGAGCCAAGCCTCGAAGAGATCTTCCTCAGCTATTTCAGCGAAAGAAAGCCCAAAGCGCTCCCGCCATGATCGCGATCGTGTTCGGGCTTCGCCTGGGCCGCTGGGGTGTCGTGGGCTTTTCGCTGGCGGCGTTCGTGTCGACGCTCATCCAGACCGTCGGCTTCTATCAGATCGCGGGCCACACGCCTGGCGAGCGCATCGCGTTCGGCAACTCCATCCTCGCCCTCGCGTCGCAGTTCAGCGCCCTGTTCCCTCCCCCCATCCGACCCGACACAGTCGGCGGGTACGTCGAGTTCCGCGGCTTCCATCCTCTGGCGATCCTGTTCGCGGTGTGGGCGCTCGCAAGCGCCACGGGCGCGGCCCGCGGCGACGAAGAGCGCGGTATCGTCGCGGCCGCGCTAGGGACGGGAATCTCTCGCCTCGGGCTGATCGCTGCACGGACCATAGCCTTCGCCATCGGCGTCGTCATCGCCGCAGCCGCCGCGGCCGCGGGCTTTCTCGTCGGAGTGGCGTCGGGCCACGAGTCCGTCTCACCGCTCGGCGTCATCGAGGCCTCTGGATTGCTGGTCGCGGTGGGACTTTCTTGCTACGCGCTCTCGCTCCTGGTCGCACAGCTCGCCGCGGTGCGGGTCGCGACCGCGGCAGCCGGCGTGTTGCTGCTCGCCCTGTTTCTCCTCAACAGTCTCAGCCGGGTCTTCGACTCGCTTTCTATGTGGCGGTGGCTTTCACCGTTTCGCTACTACGACCTGAGCCAACCGCTCCCGCTGGGTGGCCACTTCGAGGCCCGCGCTGTCGTGGTGCTGGTCGGCGTCTCCGTCGTGGCAGCGGCGGCCGCCGCAGCGGCGTTCGAGTTTCGCGACCTCGGGTCGGCTCTGGTTCGACCTCCTAGGCGGGCGAGTCGGGTGAGCAATACCGTGTCCGGCGCGGCGTGGTGGCGATGGCCTGTTTGGCGCGGGGTCTTCGAGCGCCGGATCGCGACCGCGGTCTGGGCGGTCGGCATGGCGGCGCTTGCGATCGTCTTCGTCTCGCTGACCAGGACCATCGTCCAGGTCCTGTTGTCAATTCCTTCTCTTCTCCCGTACCTCTCGATCTTCGTACGGCAGCAGGTGTATCCCGGCGTGCTCGGCTTCACGTGGTTCAACGTCGCGCAGCTGCTTTTCGCCGCGATGGCCATCACGTACGTCGCGCGCTGGTCGGCCGAGGACTCCGATGGGCGCCTCGAGCTGGCGCTGAGCCAGCCCATATCACGCGCCGCGGTCGTGGTGGAGCGCGTGGCGACGCTCGTCGCTTGCGCGCTGGTGATCGTCGCGGCTAGCGGGGCGACGCTTTACTACGCGTCACATGTTCAGGGGATCGACTTGAACGCGGGGCGTGTCGTGGCCGCGTCGCTGATGCTCATTCCCTTCGCGCTTGTCTTCGCCTCCGCGGGATCGTTGCTCGCGGCGTGGAATCCAAGGGCGGCGGTGGGCTTGCTGGGCGCGTTTGCCTTCGCGAGCTACCTCGATACCGAGCTGGGGTCGATCTACAAGCTCCCCCTGTGGGTGCAGGATCTCTCGGCATTCAAGCTATTCGGCACGCCGCTCCTGACCGGCGTCGACGGGCGCAACCTCGCCTTGCTTCTCCTCCTCTCGCTTGTCGGGCTCGCAAGCTCGATACTTGCTATGCAGAGGCGGGACGTCGGCGCTTGAGCGTTGCTCCGGTGAGGGCCGAGCCCGGGCTCAACCTACGATAAGTAGCCAACCACGCACTTAGGAGGTAAACTGCGTCGCCATGCCGAGATCGATGTGGAAAGGCGTGGTCTCTTTCGGGATGGTCTCGATCCCGATCCGCCTGTACAACGCAACCGAGTCGAGCGCCAAGGTGTCGTTCCGGCAGTTGTGTCCGGACCACCACTCCCCCATCTCATACAAGCGCTGGTGCGCGGAGGGCGACCACGAGGTGGCCTACAGCGAGATCCAGCGCGGCTATGAGATCGGCAAGGACCGTTACGTGATCATCGAAGACAAGGACCTGGACAACCTGCCCCTACCGACTGCGCACGCCATCGACATCGAGGAGTTCGTGCCGGTCGAGGAGGTCGAGCCTGGGCTGTACTTCGACAGCGCGTACTACGTCGAGCCCGAAGAGCTGGGCAGAAAGCCTTATCACCTGCTCCGTCGCGCCCTCGAGGCAACGGGACGAATGGCCATCGCAAAGATCGCGCTACGCGACAAAGAACATCTCGCCGCGATGCACCCCAATGGCAAGGGTCTGATCATGAACACGCTCCACTGGCCCGACGAGATCCGCACGACCGAGGGCCTCAAAGGCCTCGAGGATGAGGTGAAGATCAACCCCAAGGAGCTCGAGATGGCGAAGGCGCTGATCGAGAGCCTGGCCGACAGCTTCGATCCCAGCCGCTACAAGGACAACTACCGCGAGGCGGTCATGAAGGTTGTCCATGCCAAGGCGGAGGGCGAGGTGATCGAGGCGCCCGAGGCGCCGCAGCCGGCCAAGGTCATGGATCTTATGGAAGCCTTGCGCCAGTCGGTGGAGCAGGCCAAGAAGCAGCGCGCGGGGCGTGAGAAGCCGGCCGCCGAGACCAGGAGACGTCGTAAAGCTTCGTAGCTCTACTGCCCCTAATGTGAGGCAGATGCAGCCGGATAGTGATCAGCTCCAGATCGAGCTGGAGAGCTTTCCCGATGAGCTGCGGCCGATGCAGGCCGCGTCGGCCGAAGCGCCGTTCAGCTCGGCGGAATACCTCTTTGAGGTCAAGTGGGACGGCTTGCGCTGCATCCTCTTTCGCGACTCGAACGGTGACGTCAGGCTCAAAGACCGTGGCCTGAACGACCTCACTGTCGAGCTGCCCGAGGTCGCCGCGGCGGCAAAGCGCGTCCCGCCAGGGAGCGTCATCGACGGCGAGCTCGTCGCCACTGACACCGACGGCCGGCCGGACTATCCCCGTCTGCGACAGCGCCTCGCAGGAGGCGCACGGCTGCGCGACGAGATTCCGACCGCGTACCTGGCCTTTGACGCGCTCTATCTGGAAGGCCGGCCCCTGTTGCGACAACCGGTTTTGAGGCGCCGCGCGAGACTGGCGAAGTCAGTCGAAGCGGGCGGGCATCTCTTTGTCCCCGACCACATAGAAGAGGACGGGGTCGAACTCTTCGAGGCGTGCCTCGAGCGGGGCCTCGAAGGCGTGGTCGCCAAGCACAGGCAAAGCCCTTACGTGCCGGGGCAGCGGAGCCCCTTCTGGCTGAAGGTCAAAGCCGTCAAGTCCGACGACTTCATCGTCATCGGCTGGCTGGGTGACAAGACGGGCGACAAGCCGTTCGACGCGCTCGTGGTGGGTTACCACGAGGACGGCCGTCTCCTGCCATGCGGCACCGTCGGCGGCGGCTACGACGACGAAACGACCGCCGTGCTTCGAGACAGGTTGGTCGAGCTCGCGACGGACGATTCGCCCCTCGACCCGCCCCCGATCATGATGCGGCCGGTCAACTGGGTCAGGCCGGACCTGGTGGTGAGCATCCGTTATTCGGAGTGGTCGCCGGACGGGACGCTGCGATTTCCGATCTTCAACGGTCTGCGTCCCGAGATCCATCCCGCTGAAGCCGTGCGCCACCGCCCGCGCGTCGTCATCACCGGGCACGTCCGGCCGGGTTCGGCGGCCTATGACCTGACTCGCTTTCCCTTTTGACGGGCTGATGGAGCAGCGGGGCTTCGACGTCGTCACGGGGGCGTTCAGCTTCACAGGCCGGTTCATTGCCCGGCGGCTGCTCGCTGAGGAGCGAAGGGTCAAGACTCTGACGAATCATCCCCAGCGCGCCGGCGCCGAGGACATCACCGCTGAGGTCGCGCCGCTCCAGTTCGCCGACCGTGCGGCGCTGGTCGAGAGCCTCCGCGGCGCGGACGTCCTCTACAACACGTACTGGGTCCGCTTTCGCCATGGCCGCGTCCGTTTCGGCGACGCCGTCGCCAACACGCGAATCCTGGTTGGCGCGGCCCGCGATGCCGGGGTGCGCAAGGTCGTGCACATCTCCGTGAGCAACCCTTCGGTGGACTCGCCTCTCGATTATTACGCCGGCAAGGCGCGCGCCGAGAACGCGGTCCGGGAGTCAGGGCTCCAGTGGGCGATCGTGCGCCCCACCTTGATCTTCGGCGCGGGGAACATCTTGATCAACAACATCGCGTGGCTCTTGCGACGACTGCCTGTGTTTGGGATTCCTGGCCGGGGTGACTATCGCCTGCAGCCGGTCGCGGGCGAGGATGTGGCGGAGATCGCGACGTGGGCGGCGGCGCAGGGCGGGAACGTCACGGTCGATGCGGCGGGGCCGGACATCATCTATTACAGCGAGATGGTGGAGTCGATCGCCATCGCCGTCGGCCGCCACCCGCGGTTCGTGTACATCTCGCCGCGCAACGCCGTGCGGGCTGCCGGGATCATCGGGCGCTTGGTTAGGGACGTGACGCTGAACGAACCCGAGCTACAGGGCTTGATGCAGGAGCTGCTCGTGTCGCGGGAGAAACCGCGGGGCACGCGGCGGCTCGACAACTGGTTGCTGAGCAACGCCGACGGGATCGGCAGGTCGTACGCATCCGAGCTCGAGCGCCACTGGCGTTAAGGACGAAAGACGGTGAAGGAGGTGACGAGGGTGGGATTGGGCGCCCCGACAGATGCGCCTGGTGAATATAAATTTACTGCTCTTCTCTTGATTATTCGAACGAAAGTTCGTAGACTTTAGGCATGTTGGAACTGGTGGCGGCAGAGGTGCCCACGACCCGTGATCACCTCGAGCACGAGCTCTTGCGCATTCGGGGTGAGATCGAGATCCGCGAGCTCTACTTCTCGCGCCTCGCCGCGGCGCTGTCGGCAATGAACCTGGCCGAGGACAACGAGTCCGAGATGACCACCATCGACTGGCTTCGCTTCAACTGCCGCCTGACCCAGAACGTGGCTTCGGATCGCGTCGCCATCGGCGAGAAGCTGGCGGCGATGCCGCTGAGCGAAGACGCGCTCTACAACGGCGAGATCGGGATCCAGCACCTCGCGACCATGGCCAAGACGGCGCGAGCGGTGGGCAAGGAGTTCGACGAAAAGAGGCTCCTACCCCTGGCCAAGAAGCACTCGCCGGGCAAGTTCTATCACGAGTCCCTCCACTACCGGCACTCGGTCCGGCCGCAAGAGGTCGCTTCCGAGCAAGCCGACCTGGCCGAGAACCGCGCCCTCTCCATGAGCACAGCCGAAGACGGCTGCTTGATCCTGCAGGGCGTTCTCGACCCCGTCGGCGGTGCCGCTTTGCGGACCGCGCTCGAGCCCCTGGCCAAGCCGATGGGAAAGTTTGATTACCGCGAACGGCCGCAGCGGCTGGCGGACGCCCTCGTCGAGCTCGCGACGGCCGGCGGCAAGGTCGCCGTCCAGATGCAGGTCACCAGTTCGATCGAAACGCTGCTTGGCCTTCTCGGTGCGCCGGGCGCCGAGACCGAGTTCTCCCTTCCTGTCTCCTCCAAGACGGTGGAGCGCTGGGCCTGCGACTGCAGCATCACCCGGGTCCTCATGCAGGACTCGGTGCCGATCGACGTCGGTCGCTCGCAGCGGACGAGCAGGGGTCCGAGGCGCCGCGCGCTGGTCGCTCGCGACAAGCACTGCCAGTGGCCGGGTTGCGAGCGGCCAGCCTCCTGGTGCGACGGTCATCACCTCGTCTACTGGATAAACGGCGGCAGCGACGAGCTGGACAACATGGTCCTGCTTTGCCAACGTCATCACTGGATGGTGCACAAGGGCAATTGGCAGATCATCAAGACTGAATGCGAGGGCCTGTTACCTGTTGCGCCAATGCTCGGCTTCGGCATGCCGAGAGGTCCCGACTAGGGCAGATTCAGCAGTTCAATCGAATGGATCCTCGATCAGTTCCGTATCCAGGCGCCCGTCCGGCCTGGCTGTGACCCCAACCACCGCGTAGCGGATCGGTCCACGCCATTCCGCCAGGGCACGGTACTCGGCCGCGGCCGCCATCAGCGCGCGTCGCTTCTTTGATCCGACCGCCTCGACGGGCGTGCCGAACGCGTCAGTAGAGCGCGTCTTCACCTCGACGACGACGAGCTCGCGTCCCCGCCTGCAGATGATGTCGAGCTCACCACGCCTGGCGAGAAAGCCGGCGCCGACGACCTGATAGCCGCGCGAACGGAGCAGGTCGGCGGCCGCCCTCTCTCCGGCGCGGCCTAGTTCTGCAGACCGGCCAGCTCGGAGACGCGGAAGGGCGCCCAAGACGTCCTGTGAATGGGGCTTGGGCCGAGTCGCCGGATCGCGGCGCGATGCGACGGAGTGGCGTATCCCTTGTGGTCGGCAAAACCCCATCCCGGGTAGAGCCGGTCGTACTCGATCATCGCCCGGTCGCGCGCGACCTTGGCGACGATGCTGGCGGCCATGATCGAAGCGCAGATCTTGTCACCACGCACGACCGCCATCTGCGGCAGCGGCACGTCGGGGATGTCGAAGGCGTCGATCAGCAAGTACTCGGCCTTGACGCTCAGGCCAGCCACCGCTCCCGCGTGCGCAAGCTTGCGCGCTCCGTACAGGCCGAGCTGGTTGACCTGGGTGTGGTCGACGGCGCAGAGCGATACCGCGACCGCGCGCCGCCGGATGATCCTCTCGACCCGCCCACGCTCGTCCGCTGTCATCAGCTTGGAATCGTTGAGACCGGGGATGCGGTCCCCGACTTTCAGCACCACCGCACCCGCGACGACTGGACCCGCCAGCGGCCCCATGCCGACCTCGTCGACGCCGGCCACAACCTGGTAGCCCATAGCCTGGGCGCGCCGCTCGAACTTCCAGAGCTGGGGGCGCATGCAGAAGGAGACTACCGATGCCGGGTGCCGGCCGCCAAGCCCCTTTACAGCGGGCTAGGCCTCTTGCTTCTCCGGCTCTTCCGCCACCCCTTCTGCGACCGCGTCCGGCTCTTCCACCGCGGAGTCGGCTTCCGCCTCGCCGACAAGGCGCCTGCGCTCGCGGATGCGGGCCTCGCGCCCGACCTTGCCGCGCAGGTAGTAGAGGCGGCCCTGGCGCACGTCGCCGTGGCGCAGCACGTCGATCTTGTCGATGCGGGGCGAGTGGACCAAGAAGGTCCTCTCCACGCCCACGCCATGCGTGACGCGCCGCACCGTGAAGTTCTGACGCAAACCGCCGCCGGTGACGCGTATCACCGTGCCTTCGAACACCTGGATGCGCTCCCGTGTGCCTTCGACGACCTTGGCGTGCACCTTCACGGTGTCGCCCGCACGGAGCGCCGGCGTCTTTTTCTTCTGCTGCTCTTTCTCGAGCTGCTGGATGACATTCATTACTTCTTCGCCTCCTTGGGGTGCCTCATCTCTGATAAATCGCGTCTCTGCGCGGCCTGCTGCCGGCGCCACCGCCGAATCCGCGCGTGGTCGCCGGAGAGGAGCACCTCGGGGACCGCCATGCCTCGGTATTCGGCCGGCCGAGTGAACTGCGGCCAGCCCGTTAGTTCTTCGGCATCGGCAAAGCTGTCTTGCGCCAGCGAGCGTGGATCGCCGACGACCCCCGGCAACAGCCGGGCCACGGAGTCGATGACGACCATCGCGGGAATCTCTCCACCGGTCAGCACGTAATCGCCGATCGAGATCTCACGTGCCTGCAGCGCGGTGCGCACGCGATCGTCGATGCCCTCGTAGCGGCCGCAGACGATGATCAAGCCTGGTTCCATCGCGAGTTGCCCCGCGACCTTCTGGTCGAGGCGCTCGCCCCATGGCTCCATCAAGATCACCGGGCCATGATTCGTCACCCGGATCGCTTCCACGGCCTCGATCACCGGCTCTGGTTTCATCACCATCCCCGGACCGCCGCCGAAAGGCATATCGTCGACCTGTCGATGACGGTCGCGGGTGTGCGCGCGAAGATCGTGCGCATGCAGCTCGACCAGGCCACGCTCAATGGCGCGGGCGATCACTCCCTGTTGAAACACAGGGCCGAACATGCCTGGAAAGATCGTGACGACGTCGAATCTCATTCCTGTTTGTCTTTTGCTTCCTCAAACTGCATCAGCCAGTCGGCGACGACGACCCGCCCACCGCTGACGTCGACGCTGAGCACCGCGTCCTTGGTGGCCGGAATCAGGTGCTCGATCGAGCCGTGGCGGCTGACCCACACATCGTTGGCGGGCCGCTCCAGCACCTCTTCGATGACGCCAACGGGCTCGCCGGACTGGGTCACTACGGCAAGACCCACGACCTGCCGGTGATAGAAACGACCTTCCTCCAGCGAACGCATCTCCTCGTCCGGCAACTCGAGGTACCGACCTCGAAACAGCTCAGCCACCGTCCGGTTCTCGATCCCGCGCAGCTTGACCACCAAGCCTGGCTGGCTGGCGCGGCTCCACTCCACCTGGCGCGCGCAACCTTCCAGCAGCAGGCTGGCTCCAGGATCGAATCGATCCTGGAAGTCTGTCAAGGGCGTCACCTTGACAGCTCCGTCCAATCCATACGCCCCCGTAACCTGGCCGACTCGGATCATGCGGTCACCTCGCCGCCCGACCTCCGTCCACCCCTCGGCGCGAAATTCGTCGCCGAGAGCGACGGGGTTGCGAGGTCGACGAACACTCTTTTGCGGTCGCGCAGTGACGCGACACGGACGAGCGTACGGATGGCTTCGATGTTGCGACCGGCCTTCCCGATGAACCGGCCTATGTCCTCGTCGGCGAGCTTGACCTTGATGGCCACGGTACCGCCGCCGCGCTCGAATGCCTCGACCGAAACTTCATCGGGTTTTTCGGCCAGCGACTTCGCCACGTACTCGACGAGGGCGCGGTAGTCGATGCCTGGTCCGTTGGACGTTGGCCGTTCCCGCCGAAAACCGCCGCCGCTTCGATTGGAACCTCCGCGCCGAAAGTCACGCCGTGGGGGTCGACTTCTCTGCACGTCGCTCAAGGATTCCCTCCCGCTTCAACAGGCTGCGCGCCGCTTCGCTGGGCTGCGCGCCCTGCTGCAGCCACTTCATAACTTTGTCCACGTCGATCTTGACCTGCACCGGGTCGGTCATCGGGTCGTAGTACCCGAGGTGCTCGATAAAGCGGCCGTCGCGCGGAGAGCGCGCGTCCGCCACCACGAGACGGTAGAAGGGGTGTTTCTTCGCCCCCATCCGCCTCAACCTGATCTTTACCAACTGCTCCTCCTTTTGTCTATCCGATCTGTCCGAGGCGCGGAATCCCGACCGGCTTGCCTCTCCGATTGACTGCGCCGAATTGCTTGGCCATCTTCTGCATCGCATCGCGTGCCTTCAGAAGCCGGTTGATGTCGGCGGGCTGCACACCGCTGCCGCGGGCGATCCTCTTCTTGCGCGCGCCGTCGATGAGCTCGGGATGCGCCCGTTCCCGCGGCGTCATGGACAGGATGATCGCCTCCATCCGCTTCATCTCCAGTTCGGTGTTCGCGCCGGCCAGCTGCCCCTTCAGCTGACCGCCGCCCGGGACCATGTCGAGCAGCCCCTCGAGCGAGCCCATGCCGCGCAGCTGACGGATCTGAGCCAGGAAATCGTCGAAGCTGAGCTGACCCGCCCGAAGGTGTCGCTCCACCTCGGCGGCCTTTTCCCGGTCGACGGTTTGCCCGGCTTTCTCGATCAGCGACAGCACATCGCCCATGCCGAGAATGCGCGAGGCCATCCGCTCGGCGTGGAAGACCTCGAGGTCGGCGGGCTTCTCCCCGGTGCCTGCGAAGCGGATCTGCTCGCCTGTCGCCACGCGCAGGGAGAGCGCTGCCCCGCCCCGCGCGTCGCCGTCAAGCTTGGTCATGATCACGCCGTCCACGCCGACCTCCCTACCGAATGCCTCACCCACCTTGACCGCTTCCTGACCTGTCATCGAGTCGGCGACGAGCAGTGTCTCGGCCGCGGGAAGCGCCGCTTTGACTCGCTTGAGCTCCGCCATCAGGTCGGCGTCGACATGCGTCCGTCCGGCGGTGTCGAGCACGACGACATCGCAGTTGACGCGCCGGGCCTCGGCGACGGCAGCCAGCGCGATCGTCTCGACGGCGCCCTCGCCGGTGTGGAACGCAACGTGCTCCTGCTCAGCCAGCGTGCGCAGTTGATCGACGGCCGCCGGACGGCGGAGGTCGAGCGCGGCGACAAGCGGCCGGTGCCCTTCCCGGCGCGCCAGCAATGCAAGCTTCACCGCGGTCGTCGTCTTGCCTGAGCCCTGCAGCCCGATAAGCATCAACACGGTCGGAGGTTGAGCCTTGTAGCGGAGGCCCTCAGCGTTGGCACCCAACAGCTCGACGAGCTCGTCGTGGACGGCCTTGATCACGGTTTGCGGCGCTGTCAAGCCAGGCGAAACCTCGGCCCCGGCGAGCCTGACCCTGACCTTCTCCACGAACTTTTTCACGACTTTGAAGTTCACGTCGGCCTCGAGCAGAGCCAGCCGGACCTCGCGCAAGCCGGCGTCCACATCCTCGGGCCGAAGCACGCCGCGGCCGCTGATCTTCTTGAGCGCGGCGGCAAGCCGCTCGCTCAGGGCCTCGAACATCTAAACGTCACCTTCGATGCGGGCGAGGCGTCGCTTCAAGCCGTTCAGCTCGCGCTCCAGGGCTTCCACCGCGCGCCGCCGGCGGGCGGACTCGCCGAGCAGGCCGAGGCGCTTCTCATATGCCTGGAGGGCGAGCGTGGAACGACGCACGATGTCGTGCACCGCGGCCCTCGACGTGCCCTGGTGCGAAGCGATCTCCGCAAGCGACCAGTCGCTGCGCAGATAGAGGTCGATCACCTGGCGCTGGTGCTCGGTAAGAAGGGCTCCGTATCGCTCGTAGAGCGCGAGAGTGCGGCCCCGAGCCTGCAGGGTGTCAAGTGCCATGCCTTGACAGTTTAGCAGTGCGACTAGAATGCCCTCGAGCCATGCTTACGGCTTTCATCCTCGTCAAGTCGACGCGCGACGGGCTGACCCACCTGGGAGCGGAGCTGGCCGACGTCGAAGGCGTGGCCGAGGTCTACACAGTCACCGGCGAGTGGGACTTCATCGCGGTCGGACCTGGCCAAGGTTGTGACCCATCACCTGACCAGGCTCGACGGCATCGAGCGCACGCAGACGATGGTCGCGTTCCAGCAGTTCTCGGCCCACGACCTGGAGGCGATGTTCGGCCTGGGACTGGAAGACAGGACCTCCTGAGCGACCTCCTACCCGTCGCTCTGCGCGCGGCGCGCGCGGGCGCGGCTGTCCTCCTCGAGTCCGGTCTCGCCCATCCTGGAATCGCGGCAGAGCTGAAAGGGCGCGGCGACTATGTGACCGCGACCGACCGCCGCTCCGAGTCGGCGATTCTAGAGGTGCTCGCTCGCGAAGCTCCTGGTATCGCGGTCCTGGCCGAGGAACGCGGGGGTGCGCGCGCTTCCACGATGTGGGCGGTCGATCCACTCGACGGCACGACGAACTTCACCCGTGGATTTCCCAGCGTCGGCGTCTCGGTCGCGTTGCTGGATGCCGGCCGGCCTGTGGTCGGCGTCGTCCTCGCGCCTTTTTTGCGGCTGGAGTTCACGGCTGCCAGAGGTGGTGGGGCGTCCCTGAACGGCGAGCGCCTTCCCCCGCATCGTGAACTCGAACCCGCGAGGGCGGTCGTCGCCACCGGATTTCCCTTCCGCAACAAAGGACTCCTTCCCCGCTACCTCCCGATGTTCAACCACGCCCTTGCGAGGTTTGAAGACCTCCGCCGCGCCGGCGCGGCGGCGCTCGACCTCGCGTGGACGGCGTCGGGGACGTTCGACGGGTTCTTCGAGCTTGGCCTCGATACGTGGGACGTGGCCGCCGGCGCCGTCATGGTGGTCGAGGTCGGGGGGCGTGCGACCGACTGGTCAGGCGGCGACGCCTGGATCGACACCGGCGACATTCTCGCCGCGGCGCCCGACGTGCACGAAGTGCTGCTAGAGCTCGCCGCGCAGACGACGCAGGGGTAGCTGGACCAACGCCCGATACTGTTGGCGGGCATAGACGTCTGCCGGCGGAAAGCCGGCCCTGCGCAAACGCCTTGGTCTCGTGCGACATGATTCGACCGCGCTCCTGAAATCACCTTCGTACTCCGTGACCGCGGACGCGATGTCATGAGAGCCAAAATGACAGTCGCTGCCGCCGATCGCGGCTCCCAACAGCTCGCGGTTGGCGGCGTAGAACTCCTCGAGCTGCCGCCGGCGGTGGGCGCCGATCGGGACCGTGGAGACCATCTCGATCCCGTCGACCTTGTGCTTGTCGATCAGGCGGCGCAGCATCTCGGGCTGGATCGAGCCGAAGTAAACGGGCATGAATGGGTGAGGAACGATCGCCAGCGCGCCCTGGTCGTGGATCGCGGCCACCGTCTCCTCAATTGACATGCCGCGTCGCACCGGTTCCGAGAGGAACCAGCCCACGATGTGAGTTTGTGCGGGCCACTTCGTGGTGATCTCCTGGCCCGCCACGACGATCAGGCCTGCCTCCTTGCCGAGGTCCTGCGTCGTCTGGACCGAGGCCATCGTGTCGTGGTCGGTGAGCGCAATCAGGTCGAGTTGAGCCTGCAGGGCCGCTTGGACGAGCTCGGCCGGACTGACCATGCCGTCCGAGGCGAGCGTGTGGCAGTGGGGATCCGCGATCATCCTTCGAAGATCGCACGGACGAAGGCCGCCGCGTCGAATGGCTCGATGTCGGCGATGTCTTCGCCTACGCCGGCCAGCTTGACCGGCACGTTGAGCTCAGACTCGATCGGGATCACGGCGCCGCCCTTCGCGCTGCTGTCGAGCTTGGTCAGCGCGAGACCGGTCATGGGAATCGCCTTGTTGAACTCTCGGGCCTGGACGAGGTTGGACAGTCCCAGCACGCCGTCGAGCACCAGCAGCGATTCGTAGGGGGCGCCTTCGAGCGCCTTGGTCGCGACCCGCCCGATCTTGCCCAGCTCCTCCAGGAGATTCCGCTGCGTCTGCAGCCGGCCCGCGGTGTCGGCGATGACGACATCAAGCCCGCGCTTGACAGCGACCTGGATGCCTTCGAAGACGACCGACGCTGGATCGGCGCCGCGGGTGCCCTCGAAGTGCTGCACCCCGGCCCGTTCCGCCCACATCACCATCTGCTCGATGCCTGCCGCCCGGTATGTGTCGGCCGCCACCACCAGGGGATTTCTTCCCTGCTCGCGGAGCCGGTGGGCCAGCTTGCCCGCGGTGGTCGTCTTGCCCGCGCCGTTGACCCCGTACAGAAGCACGCATGCAGGCTTGCCGGCGAGATTTAACTCGCGCGATTGCTTCGACATGAGGCCCGCCGCGACGCGAACCAGCGCGTCGAGCGCTTCATCTTTCGTGCGCGGCGCGCTCGACCTCATTCCCGATGCGATCCGGGACGCCATCGCCGGTCCGACATCGGCTGCGATGAGCACCTCCTCCAGCTCCGCGTAGTACCCGTCCGCCAGCGGTGGACTGAGCGCGCGAAGTCCGGCCGCGAGGGCGTTCCGAGTCCGGCTACCGACGCGGTCCCAGAGGCTCAGCCTGCTTGCGCTGTGGTCGCGGCGCGCGACGCCGGCTTGCGGATATCGTCGAGCCGGACCGACACCAGGTGCGAGGAGCCGCTCTCGTCGAGGTGGATGCCGTACAGCGTCGACGCGTACGACATCGTCACGTGGTTGTGCGTGATGACGAGGAACTGACGCTCGGCTCCGAGCCGCGCCACCATCTGGCCGAAGCGGTCGACGTTCGCGTCGTCGAGCGCGGCGTCCACCTCGTCCAGGATCGTGAAGGGACTGGGGTTCACCTCGTCGAGCGCAAGCACCAGGGCAAGGGCCGCAAGCGAACGCTCGCCGGACGAGAGCAGGGTGACGTTTTGCAGTCGCTTGCGCGGCGGCTGGACGAGGATCTCGACCCCGGTGCGCGGACCGTCATCGCCATCCGCGTGTCGCAGCGTCGCGCGACCTCCGGGATTCAGCTGAGAGAAGTACTCGTGGAAGTTGGCCGCGACCGCGCCGAAGACGGCCTCGTAGCGCGACTCCTCCTCTTCGCGAAGCTTCCCGATCAGGTCTTCGAGGTCGGTCCGCGCGGCGGTGATGTCTTCGAGCTGCTCGGCGAGGTTGCGATAGCGCTCCTCCAGCTCGCGAAACTCCGAGTCGGCGAGTGCGTTCGTGGGGCCGATCTCTTCCAGACGGCGCTCGAGGGCGCGCATCTCGCGCTCGCGCGACTTGCCGCCAGGGATCTCCTCGGGTGCTACCCCGTCTGGCATTCGCGAACGGATCTCGTCCATGCGCGCTTGCAGGAGCTCCGCCTCGCGCGTGATCAGCTCGAGGTTGCCCTCCAGCGTGCCCGTACGCAAACGCGCGTCGATGCGAGCTTCCTCGAGCGCGACCAGCTGCTTGGCGCTCTCCGCCATCCCGGCTTCGTCCTCCGGCGCGTCCTGCTCCGCCGCGGCGAGCGCCTCGCGCGCGCTATGAGCACTCGCGCGGAGGTCCGGCAGCGCCTCGACGGCGGCAACCGCAGCGTGCTCAGCCTCGTGAAGGTGACGCAGGCGTTCCTCAGATCCCGCCGTCAACCGCGCGACGTCTTCCTCAACCAGCGAGTGCTGCCTCCGCAACGAATCGATCCGGTCGTGCCATCGGGCGCGCTCGAGGTGACGCTGCTCGAGGACGGCTCGCTGCTGCGCAACCTCCCGCAGCTGCGCGTCCAACTGACGTCCGAGCTCCCCGGCACGCTCCTCAGCGGCACCCGCGGCGCGCTCAAGATCTGCCAGCCGGTGCTCGGCGTCGCGCTCGGCGGCGCGCGCTGTGTCGAGCATCCTGGCCACCTCATCCGGCCGCGGCGCCGCGGCGGCCTCGCTCCGCAGCTGGGCCAGTCGCGCGTGCGCCGACTGGACGACTCGGGTGGCATCCGACGCATCGGCGGCGTCCTGCTCGTGCGTCCTGATCTCCTCTTGCAGCTCGGCCTTGCGCGCGTCGAGCGCCGTCCTTGGGTCCGCGCCGGCCCGCAGCATTCCGCTGGCACGAAAGACGCCGTCTCGCGTGACTTCGCGGCCGACGACCACTCCGCCCAGCAAACGCCGCACGATGATCTCGTAACCCTCGCGAACGTAGACGTGCTCGTAGAGCGAGCCGGCTTCGGGGGGCGGCGACTCGACGGGGAACACGGCGGTCGTCTGACGCTCGGCGCCGCTGATTGCTCGCCACGCCGCCTCCTCGTCGGGAGCCGCGGTCGCGTCCACGAGCGGGCCCAGCACGGCGGCCAGCGCCGCCTCGAACCCGGGCGCGGCCGTGACGATGTCCCCCAACCGGAGGCCTTGTGGGGAGGCAGGCCTGAGGGCCTCGATCCCGTCCAGCTCGGCACGCAGCCTTGCCAGCGTCGCGGCGGCATCCTCCGCCGAGCGCGTTCGCGTCTCGGCTTGCCGAAGCTCGGCCTCGGCGTCAGCGAGAAGGGCCGCGGCCGCGCCCGCTTTCGCCGCGCGCTCCGCCTGCTCCTCGAGGAACTCGCGGCGCGTTCGCACCGAGGCAAGCGACGATGCGGCGACGACCGCGGCGCGGCGGGTGTCTTCGGCGGTTCGCCTGGCGTCGCGGACGGGCGCCGGGTCCGGCTCGGCAGGTGCCGGTTCGACATCGGCCGGTGATGCGATCGAGCGTTCCGCCTGGGCAAGCTCATCCGCCAGCTGCCTGCGCAGCGCCGAAGCCGCGTCCAGCAACGCCCGACTTTCGGTGTCCGACAGGCGAGCGGCCTCGGCCACGGCGCGCCGGTTGGCGGCGCGCTCTTCACCGAGCTGGAACCGGTGTTCGGCGTCGGAAAGCTGGAGACGAAGCTGTCCGAGGGTGCGCTGCCTGGCGAGCCGCCTGTCCTGCGCCGTCTGCATGGCCGCGCGCTCGACCCGGAACGCTTCTTCGGCGATCTTCGCTTGTTCGCGCGCCTCGATAAGACGCCGTTCCAGGCCTTGCGCCTGGGTCGAGGCGCGTCGGTGCGCATCCCGCGCCTCGCGCCACTCCTCCCAGACGATGCTGCCTCGCAGCAGCTCCAATCGGGCGCCCGCCTCCGCGGCCTCCCGTGCGGCCGCGGCCTGGCCGCGAAGTGTCTCCAGGCGAGGTGCAAGCTCTGACTTCAGGTCCTCCAGGCGCAGCAGGTTCGCCGCCAGCTCCTGGAGCTTTGCCACAGCCTCTTGACGCCGCGTTTTGACTCCGCGGACCTGGGCCGCTTCCTCGAGAAGCTGCCTGCGCTCCCCCGGCGAGCACACGACGATATGCTCGATGTCGTGCTGGTCGATGATCGCGTAGGAGTCGACCGTGAGCCCGGTTGAGGCCAGGAGATGGATCAGATCGCGACGCCGCACGCGGGTGCCGTTGAGGAAGTAGTCGCTCTCCCCATCGCGCTCGACGCGGCGCTTGATCGCCACCTCGTGGTAGTCGACCGGCAGCCGTCGGGCGGTGTTGTCGAAGACCATGGTCACCTCGGCAAACGAAGCACGCGAACGCCGCTCGCCGCCGACATAGATGACCTCTTCCATCTTGCGGCCGCGGATGTCGCGCGCCTGGCCGGAGCCGAGCACCCACTTGACGGCGTCGACGATGTTCGTCTTGCCGGAGCCGTTGGGGCCGACGATGGCGGTGACTCCGCCGTCGAACTGGATCTCGGTCTGCCGGGCAAAGGTTTTGAAGCCCAGCAATTGCAGGGACCTTAAGAACAAACTGGCGGGCAGGGTAGCAGATGTAGGGGTCACTTGACCCTCACCCACAAGGCGTGCTCGCCCCTCCGCCGGCTCCGCCGGCGCCTCCCCATAAAGGGGAAGGAGTTGGACTTTTAGTCGATCGGTTCGCCGAACTGGCGGCTGCGAGGTTCGGTGGCCGGCGGCTCGTGGTTGTCGCCCAGGGGATGCAGCCTGACGACCTCGGCAGGCTCGGGTTGCTCCGCCGCCGGCAGCGACCGCCGTGGCTCCGCACGCGGCTCACGCGGCTTGCGCGGCGAGCGGCGGGTCCGTGGCTTCGCCTGCTTGGTGGCCGAGGTTTCCACGACGGAAGCGACCAGGGTCTCGAGCGCCGCTCGCGCCGCGTCCTGCTCGGCCTCCTGCTTGGTCGCGCCATGGCCCGTGCCGAGCGGCTCCGCGCCGGCGAACACGACCGATGTGTACTCGCGCCTGTTGCCTACTCGCGCGCCTTCGCTGTCGTACACCGGCGTCTCGCCGAAGCGTTCCTGTGCGACCTGCTGGAGCTTGCCCTTGAAGTTCTCGTCACGCACCGGCGACGGCAGGGTGCGATAACGGTCCAGGTAGTAGTGGTAGGCCGCGTCGTACCCGGCGTCGAGGAAGACCGCGCCGAGCACCGCCTCGAAGGCGTTCGCGAGCAGCGACTTCAGACTACGGCCGCCGCCTTTGGCGATGCCCTTCCCGAGGTAGAGGTAGCTGCCGAGGTCGAGCTGCTCCGCGAGCTGGGCGAGGGTGTTCGTGTTGACCATCGCCGAGCGCGTTTGCGTGAGCTCGCCCTCGGTCGCGCCGGGGTGATGCTTGTAGAGGTACTCGGCCGTGATCAGCTGCAGGACAGCGTCGCCGAGGTACTCGAGGCGCTCGTTGTCGCGCGGCGAAACCGAAGGCGATTCATTGGCGAACGAGCTGTGGGTGACCGCTTCGAGCAGCAGCCCGGGGTCGCGAAAGTGGATTCCGATCTTTTGTTGGAGAAGCTGCAGAGACTGTGCGAGCGGTGCAGCGGAAGCCTGTGCTATGAGCCGGCCTTCTCCTGGATGTACTCCCACGCCTGACCGACCGTGGTGATCTTTTCGGCGTCCTCATCCGGGATCTCGAGACCAGTGTTCTCTTCGAACGCGTAGATCAGCTCGACGAGGTCGAGGGAGTCGGCGTTCAGGTCCTCCTGGAACGAAGCGTCCATCGTCACCTGCTCGGGCTCGCATCCAAGGCGCTCGACGATGATGTTCTTGAAGTCCTCGAAGCTCAGCTTTTGAGTTTCCATACGCGGTCTACTGTACACGAGCACGGCTTCTCGCTCGGCCAGGGCCTGACCACGGGGCCGGGGCTCCTCGCGACCCCGGCCCCACCCCGTCAAACTCCGCTAACGGCCGGTCTTTATCGCCTGCTGCGGCGGCGCGGGAGCCATGCCGAGCTGCGTCATCAGCTGCACCTGGTCGTAGACCATGTGCACCTTCTTCACCAGCCCTCGATCGACGTCGAAGATCTGGATGAACTCGCCGCTCACCTTTTTGCCGGTGGCCGGCACATCGCCCATCGGCGTCTTGAGCATCCCATTGTGCGTCCCGGTGAACACCCCTTCGACGATCACGTGATTGCCCTGCGTGAAGGTGTTCGTCGCTTCGACCCGAGCGTCGGGAAACGCGGTGACGAAGTTCTGGTTGTACTCCTTGATCTTCTGCGAGCCTTTCAGCTTCACGTCTCCCGGGGCGAAGTATTCGGCGTCGGGCGCGGCGTCCCGAGCGATCGCCTCCATGTCGTGCGCGTTGAAGGCCTTGATGCCCCGCTCGACGATCGCCCTCGCTTCGTTCTGGGTCGACGCGGCAATCTCATAGAGCTCGCGCTTTGGCTGTACAGCGCTGTCCACGAAGGGCTCGAAAGATGCGATCAGCTTCTCGGCCTTGGGAGCAAACGCCTTGGCAGACGCATCCGTCTCATAGATCGCGATCGACAACGCGTCGCCGGTCTCGCGATTGAGGAGCAGAAAAGCCGAGCGAGCGCCTTCGTGACTCGAGATTGCCGGCAACGCCGTTTCTTTGTATTGCTTGATGGCTTTGTCCAGCTCTGACTTCTTGTACCTGGACTTGACCACGCCTGCGTTCATATCTCACCTCCGTGAGAACCACGAATCTGCGCAGGTAGACCGTCGCGTGGCCTTGCGGTGGGCCCCTGACCACAACCCGATTCTGCTCCCCGTTTTGGAGGCAGAGTCAAGGGGCAGAACCCTGCCAGGCAACACATGGTTGCCTACACTGGAATAGCCAACTCCTGGACCGCTGCCGGCGTCCCCACCGCAAGCGCCGCCTTGCCAGGCGCCAGCTCGCGCAGCATGCCCGTGAGAGCTCGCTTCGGGCCGACCTCGACCAACGCATCACACTTAAACTCGACCAGCGACGCAACGCACGCTGCCCAGAGCACCGGGGAGCGCAGCTGCATCTCCATGACGTGCGAGATGCGATCTCCGCCCTGATGCTGACGCCCGGTCAGGTTCGCCATCACCGGAATGCGGGGCGTCCGCCATTCGATCCTGTCCAGGGCTGCTCGCAGGCGCTCGGCAGCGGGCGCCATCAGTGGTGTGTGAAACGCGGCGCTGACGTTGAGCGGGATGACGCGCTTGGCGCCGGCGGCCTGCAATGCCTGGGCCGCCCGCTCAAGGCCGGCGGTCGTGCCCGCGATGACTGTCTGGGTGGGGGTGTTGTAGTTCGCGGGCCACGCGCCATCGATGCCCGCGAGCGCCGCCTCGATCTTCTCGGCGTCCAGGCCGAGCACGGCCGCCATCGAGCTGGTGCCGGCGGGCGCCGCGTCGGCCATCGCCTTGCCGCGCTCAACCACCGCCTTGATCACACTGGCCGCATCGACCGCTTCGGAGGCGGCGAGCGCCGCGTATTCCCCGACCGAGTGGCCCGCGGCGGCGGAAGGATCGACGCCGCGGCGGCGCAGCAACCGCGTCAGCCCGATGCCCATGAAGCACAGGGCAGGTTGCGCGTTCTGCGTGAGGCGGAGCTCATCCTCGCCGGCGGTCGTCAGCAGGTGGCGGAGGTCGATGCCGGCCTGGGCAGCGCACCGATCGCAGAGCGCCGAGACCTCCGCGTCTTCGAGGAGCTCAGATCCCATGCCGGGCTGCTGCGAGCCCTGGCCTGGAAACAGGAACGCGACCTGCGCCGCTATTCCTTCGCTTTGACGACTTCGCGGCCGGCGTAGTAACCGCAGTTGCGGCAGATCGCGTGCGGCTGCTTCGGCCGCTTGCAGTTCGGACACGGCTGGATCTGGACCAGCGCGAGCGCTAGGTGAGAGCGGCGTCGGCCCTTCTTCGATTTGGACAGCTTGACCTTCGGGAGAGCCATGGCCCCGGAAGTTTACGGGATCCTAGCGTTCGGCTGCCTGGTCCGCGGTCTCCCCGTTGGCGGGCTGATTCTGCTGCAATGCCTCGACCCCCCGCCGCACCGTCTGCAGCGTGCGGCCGAGATGCGCTTCGAGCTGCTTCAGCTGCTCGAGCGCGTAGCCCTCGGCGTCGCGGACGATCTGGTCCGCCTTCGTTTGCGCGTCCTTCACGACCTGCGCCGAGTGTCGCTCGGCGCGGCGCAGGATCTCGTGCTCCGAAGCAGTCTCCTCCGCCCTCTCGTTGGCGCGCGACATCGTGCGTGCAGCCTCGGCGTGGGCCTCGGTCATGATCCGCTGCTGCTCGGAGACGGTCCAGTTCGCCTGCTTGATCTCGTCAGGAAGGTTGAAGCGGATCTGGTCGATCAGCTCCATCATTTCGTCCTCGTTGACCATGACCTGAGTCGAAAGCGGGACATGGCGCGCGTTCTGGATCAGGTACTCGATACGGTCCAGCAGCTCGTCGACCTTTATCTGAACTTCTCCTTCAACGCCCTCGCGACTGGCGGCGGCACCAGGTCGGAGACCTTGCCGCCATAGCTTGCGATGTCCTTCAAGATACTTGACGAGACGAAGATGTGCGCGAAGCTGGACATCAAGAAGACGGTGTGGACGTCTGGCGCCAGCTTGCGGTTCATGAGGGCCTGCTGGAGCTCGGCGTCGAAGTCCGAGTAGGCGCGTAGCCCCTTGACCAGCGTCCTTGCACCGCGAGAGCGGGCGTATTCGACCGTCAGCCCCCTGTAGCTCGCGACCTCGACCCGATCGCGTCCGGTGACCGACGCGCGGATCAGGTCGAGGCGTTCCTCGACGGTGAACAGCGGCTGCCTTTTTTCGGGATTCGCCGCGACCGCGACGATGACCGTGTCGAAGATCGCAAGCGCGCGATCGACCACGTCCAGGTGGCCGTTGGTGAACGGATCAAAGCTTCCGGGGTAGACCGCGATCTTGGAGTTGGGCGGCTGGTTCGGATTTCGCGCCATTTAGATATGAAGGACCGTGACGAGGGTGTCGCCGTAACGGCGCTGCCTGTCGACGCGCAACCGCGCCAAGTCCGGCAGCGGCCGGCGTCGCGAGTGTTCGGCGAGGACCGTTGCTCCGGCCACCTCGCGATCCAGGACCTTCAGCGCCCGATCGAGAACGACATCGTCGTAGGGCGGGTCGAGGAAAACGAAGTCGGCGGATTTGATGGCGTCTGGGGAGGCGTCGAGCCAGCGCACGACGTCAGCGCGGACAAGATGTGCGCGTTCCTTGAAGCCGAGCGCGTCCAAGTTCTGGCGCAGGATAGCAAGACCGCGGGGCTGCTGGTCCACGAAGGTGACCCGCGCCGCGCCACGTGACAAGGCCTCGATGCCAAGGGCGCCGGATCCCGCAAACAGGTCGAGCACGGCGGCGGCATCGATCCTCGGCCCGACCATGTTGAAGATCGCCTGCTTGACCATCCCCTGTGTCGGCCGGATGTTTTTGGGCGCCTTGAGCTTGCGGCCGCGTGCCTCTCCCCCCGCCACACGCAGCCTGGACATCTAACCCCTGACGCGGATCTTTCCGTCGCCTCGCATTACGCCGATCCTGCGCGCTGATGGCAGCTCGCGCGCGAAGGTCTCCGCACGGCGGGACGGAATCGCGACGAGCAGCCCGCCGCTGGTCTGCGCGTCGCACAGCATCAGCTGCTCGACCTCCGGCAACCCGTTCCAGTCGACCGCGTCTCGGTACGCGGCGTGGTTGCGACGGCTGCCCGACGGGAAGAAGTCCAGATCCGCGAGCTCGCGGACGCCGTCCAGGAACGGCACCGCGGTGAACTCGATGTCCGCACCGCCAGCCAGGTTGACCAGGTGTCCAATCAGACCGAAACCGGTCACGTCTGTGGCTGCCGTCGCGCTGGCGCCGATCATGGCCCCTGCCGCCTCACGGTTCAGAGTCATCATCACGTCGACCGCCTGCCGTTCCAGAGTGGGAGGACACAATCCGCGCTTGACGGCGGTCGTGACGAGACCGGAGCACAGCGGCTTGGTCAGGAAGAGGACATCGCCCGCACTCGCGCCTTCGTGACCGATCACGCGGTCGGGGTGCACCTCGCCGATGACCGCGTAGCCGAACTTCGGCTCGGGGTCGTCCACCGAGTGTCCGCCGACGACCGCGACGCCGGCCTCTCCAAGCTTGCCCGCGCCTCCCTGCACGATCCGGTCCAGCAGTCCGGTGCCGAGCTTGTCGCGTGGGAATGCAGTGATCCCGAGGGCGAAGAGCGGCTGCGCTCCGACCACATAGACGTCGCTCAGCGCGTTGGCCGCCGCGATCGCCCCAAACTCGAACGGGTCGTCGACGATGGGCGTGAAGAAATCGACGGTGGCGACGAGCGCGCGGTCGGGCGCGATTCTGTACACAGCCGCGTCATCTCTGGACGCCGAGGCGTGCAGGACGTTGGGGTCGATGACCGGCGGGAGCGCGCCGAGTATCTGACCAAGCTCGACCGGGCTGAGCTTGCAAGCGCACCCGGCGCCATGGCTGTATTCGGTCAAGCGCATCGCGGAAAGCTGTTCGGTCACCTGGTTAGTATCGACCTAGCTGATCGATGTCAGCTCCAGGCGACGCGCAACTGCCGCCTTGAGCAACGGATGGTGCTCGAACCCAGGGTCTGACGCCAGGACCCGCTCCGCCTCCTGGCGGACCTCGCTCAACAGCTCAGGTGTCCGCAACGACTCCATCGCTGCGTCCGACATGCCGTGCTGACGCGCGCCCATCAACTCGCCCATGCCGCGGATGCGCATGTCTTCTTCCGCGAGCGTGAAGCCGTCCGCGATCCTCGTCAGGAGCGTCAGGCGCTCCAGGCTCGACTCCGTCGTATCAGAGGACAGGAGAAGGCACCGGCTCGCCGCCGAACCTCGCCCCACGCGCCCTCGAAACTGGTGCAGCTGCGCCAGTCCGAAGCGTTCCGCTCCCTCGATCATCATCACGGTCGCGTTCGGCACATCGACACCGACCTCGACCACGGCCGTCGCGACCAACACCTGGATCTCACCCGCCACGAAGCGCTGCATCACGTCGTCTTTTTCCTTGAGACGACCATGGATCAGCCCAAGCTCCAGGTCTGTGAACACCTCTTTCTTGAGTCGTTCGTACTCTGCCGTCGCCGACTTCGCGGCAAGGACCTCGGACTCCTCGATCAGCGGGCAGATCACAAAGGCCTGATGTCCGGCGCGTATCTCAGCACGCACAAGGTCGTACGCCCGGTCTCGTTCGTCAGGTTCGATGACCTCGGTCTCCACAGGCGTCCGTCCCGGTGGCATCTCGTCGATGACCGACAGCGTCATCTCGCCGTATGACGCCAGCGCCAGCGTCCGCGGGATCGGGGTTGCGGTCATGGCCAGGAAATGCGGACGGCCCTGGCCCTTGGCCCGCAAGAGCTCACGCTGGCGTGTGCCAAAGCGATGCTGCTCGTCGACCACGGCGAGACCGAGGTTGGCGAACTCGACATCGTCTTCGATCAACGCGTGAGTACCGACAACCAGGGCGCAGTGGCCCGAAGCCGCAGCGGTTCGTACGCGCCTGCGCTCGGGCGCGCCCAGACCGCTGACGAGCAGCTCCACACGGAGGTCCGGGAAGCTGGCCTCGAGGTAGGCGCGGAAGCGGCGGAGATGCTGTCTCGCGAGGATCTCGGTCGGAGCCATCACCACCGACTGCATTCCCGCGGCGTGCACCATCGCGGCGCACGCAGCGGCCACCGCGGTCTTCCCCGACCCGACATCTCCGTCGAGCAGCCGGTTCATCGGCACCGCCCGGTCCATGTCCTTGAATGCGTCCCACGTGGCTTTTCTCTGCGCGGTCGTGAGGTCAAATCCGAGACCGGTCTTGAAGGCGTCGATCACGTCCTGGCGGTACGGGATCTTCGTCGCGGGCTCCAGCGCGATGTTGGCGCGCATCGTCGCGAACGCGGCCTGGAGCTCGAACAGCTCGGCGAAGGCCATGCGTCGCCTCGCCTCCCGGAACTCGGCATCGCCCTCGGGGCGGTGACCTCGCTGCACGGCCTCGACGACGCCGAGCAGGTGGTGCGGAGCACGGACCTCCTCAGGCAGCAGGTCTTCGATGTGGTCGGCGAGTGGAAGAGCCGACGAGACCCAGCTTGCGATGCGGCGACTCGTCAAGCCATCGACGAGGTGGTACTTGGGCATGAGTCCGCCCACCCGTGACGGCTGCACCTCTTCGTCTGCCGCCAGCTTTTCGTGATGCGGGTTCTGCATCTCGAGCAATCCCGCGTAGCCGCGCTTGACCGTGCCGGCCACCGCGATGCGGTCGCCTTTGTGAAGCTGCTTGGCCAGGTACATCTGGTTGAACCAGGCGATGCGCAACTTTCCACCGCTGCCGTCGCCGAGCACGGCCTCGGTGAGCTTCATGCGCCGGTTGCGGGTGATCTTTGCTGTGACCGAGGTGACGATTCCGACCACGGTCGCCTGGGTCCCTGGCTCGAGCGTCGCGATCTCGGTCGGTCCGCCGTACGTCTCGAACCCGAACGGGAGCGTGAGCAGCAGGTCGCGGACAGTTTTGATCCCGAGCTTGGCGAGTCGCTTGGCGTTGAGCGGTCCGACGTTCGGAAGCTGTTCGACCGACGCGTCAAGCGCGCGCGGTAGAACCAGCAGCGCCATCTATCGTATTTTCCGGTTTACGACACTCGTGCTGCGGAAACGGATCGAGATCGCGGCCATCGCCATCCTGACTCTCGGAATCATCGGCTATGGCGCGCTTGGATTTGCCCTTGCGGGTGATCGCATCACGGGCGCGGAGCGAACGCTGAACACAGTCGTCTCACACCAGAACACTTTGAACTCCACGTTCAGTGACATCAACATCCAGTTAACAACGCTCAACGGCAGCGGGTCCTTCGATGCGAAGCAGGCGCTCATCCTGGCCGAAAGATCGGTCGCCAACTCGCAGCTGGCCGTGCAGATGATCAACGAAGACGACGCCTCTCTCGGCGCAAGTGAGCGACGTCTCAGCGATCAGCGTTGGTTGATGCTTGTAGGTGGCAGTGGCCTGGACCGTGAATCGGCTCGCGTAGCACATGCTCGGCGCGCGCTCGCGGTCGCCAGGGTCGTGGCCGCATACGAGGTCTTGCATGGGCGCTTCTGGCGCGCGCTTTACGCCGGTCTTGCCAACCTCCGTGACCTGAACGCCCAGGCGTTGGCGGGTGACATGACCAACGCACACTCCACGCTGGGCAACATGAAGACGGACATCGAGACGGCGGCCGCGCTTTCGACCTCGCCCGGATTTCCGGTTGACTTACATGACATGACCACGGTCCTCACGAAGTTCGTGGCGGACTACGGCAAGCAGCTCGACGCCGAGGCCGCCGGCGACGACGCCGCCGCGGCGGCCCAACGCGCGACGGTTTCGGCGGACGTGGCGAGCCTCGGCGAGTACGACGTCGACAGGATCGGGGCCGAGATCGCCGCGTTCTTTAAGCCGATGATCGATACGTTCAACTCGGAGATTGCCGCCGCGACCGCGTAGCCTCGGCGCGAGCGAACCACACGAGCTGGGTGGCAAGGAGAAGCACCAGCAGCACAAGGGCGGGCGCGCCGAACTTCGCAACAGCGAACCAGGCGGCGGCGAGGATGACGATGATCACGCCGCTTTGCACCCAGTCGCTGACAAACAGACCGAGCACCTCTCGACCGGCGGCCCGGAGGAACCTCACGCGAGCGCCGGCCGCCTGATGACCGTCACCGCAAGCTGGGAGGCGACCAGGAAGATGCCCGCCAGCGCGAAGATCGAAAGGAAGTCCCCCGGCCACGATGCGCCCATGCCCTCGGCGGCCCAGAACGTGCCGAGGCTCGTGAGCAGGATGCCGACCGCGAACTTCAGCGTGTTCTCGGGGACTCGGGCCAGCGGTGCGCGCACGGCCACCCCGGCCACGGCGACGACGACAGCAGCCACCAACCCGCCGGCGATGGCCGCGGTCCACGCGTGGCCCGGCCCGCCGACGGCGATCACGATGAAAACGACTTCCAGGCCCTCGAGGAACACTCCCTTCAAGGCAAGGACGAAGCCGACCCAGTCGCGCCGGCCAACCGTTTCACCGAGCCGACTGACCGCGTCCTGATAGGCGCGCTCCTCGTCGTGCATCGCGACGACTCCGGCCGAACGGAGCACTGCTTTGTGCAGCCAGCGCAATCCGAACAGAAGCAGCAGGGTGCCGACCAGCAGCTTGAGGGCCCACTCCGGAATGGTGGTGACGATGAGCTGCCCGAAAACGAGCACGAGCAGACCGAGCAGCACGATCGCGAGGAGGGTTCCGAGGAGCGGCTCGCGCCAGCCGCGCGTGAGCCCGACGGCGAGCACGATCGTCAACGCCTCGGTCGCCTCGACGGCCGAGCCGAGGAACGCGGCCCCGAAGATGAAGGCCTGCTGGTACATCTCCTGAGGAAATAATGGACGTGATGGCGAGTGGGCTCTACCCCGAGGGCTCGATCACCCGGCGCGTGAACCGGGAAAACGTCCTCCTCCTGGGCGGCGGACGGGCCCTGCTGATGCAGCTTGCGCACCCGATGGTCGCTGCCGGCGTCGACGAGCATTCCGACTTTCGGACACGCCCGATCCAGCGCCTTCGACGGACGGTGCGCATGACGATGGCGATCGTCTTCGGCGACCGAGAGACAGCGCTCACCGCGGCGCGAGCTGTCAATCAGGCGCATGGCAAGGTTCGCGGACGGGACTACCGGGCGCTCGACCCCGAGCTTCTGCAGTGGGTGCACGCGACGCTCGTCGACTCCGCGCTCGTGACGTACGAGACGTTCGTCAAGCCGCTCTCGGAACGCGACCGCGAGGACTTCTACCAGGAGTCGAAGGTGCTCGGCGAGCTGCTGGGCATTCCGCGCGAGCGTTTTCCGGCGACGCTCGCTGAGTTCACCTCTTACATGGAGCGAACGATGTCGGAGGGAGGGGTGCGTGTCGGGCCTCGAGCCCTGGAGCTCGGCTCGCTCGTATTAAGGCCTCGGCTCCGACTCTTGCCCGGCCCGGCGATGATCCCGTTCGAGATATTGACCACCGGCCTCCTGCCACCTGTTCTGCGCTCCCAGTACGGGCTCGCGTGGGGAGACGCGCAGCAGCGGCTGTTCCGATTGATGGTCATCGCGCTACCGCGCCTCGTCGCCGTCACGCCGCCGGTGTTGCGCGTATGGCCGCTGCCGGGCCACAACGTGCGCCTGGACGGCAACTTTTCTTTTACTTCTTGAGGTAGACCAAGCCCAGGGCTTTGGGGCCCGTGTGCGTACCGAGCACGCAGCCGATCTGCCCGATGGGAATCTCGAGATCCGGCAGTTCGCGCCGCAGCTCGCCGGCGATCTGTTCGGCTTCGTCTTTAGCCTGGGCGTGCATCACGGCGACCGTCTCCACGGGCATCTCCGAGCGAAAGAACTCGACCATGCGGGGGATCGCGCGCGAACGCGTGCGCACGCGGTCGACCGGCTTGATCTCGGCGTTCTCGGACACGAGCAGCAAGGGCTTGAGGTCCAGCATCGTCCCGATCATCGCTTGGGCTCGGCTGAGCCGACCGCCCATCTCCAGATAGCGGAGGGTGTCGAGCAGGGCGAGCACACGGCACTTTTTCACTCGTTGCTCCACAGCCGCCGTTGCCTCATCGAGGCTGTTGCATTGCGCGGCGACACGACAGAGGAACGCCATCGGCATCGAGACGGTCTGGCTGTCGATGACGTTGACCTTGAATCCTTCGACCGCCTGAGCCCCGACCCGAGCAGCCTCCGCGGTGGCCGATAGCCGGGTGCCGATGTGGATCGAGATGCAGCCGTCGTGGTCTTGGGCGAGGCGCCGGTAGACCTCGGCGAACTCGCCGGGCGATGGCGCGGAGGTGGTCGGCAGCGAGGTTGAGGCCTCGAGGCGGGTGAAGAACTCGTTGCTCGTCATGTCTACCCGATCACGAAACGTTTCCTTGCCGAACAGGACTTTGAGCGGGACGATCTCTATGCCGTAGCGCTCGCGCCACTCGTCGGGCAGGTCGGCAGTGGAGTCGGTGACGACCGCGAAGCTACGGCTCAAGCGGGCTTATTCGACCGAGAGGATGAAGGGGTAGTGGTGCTGGCCGCCCTGCTGCACCTCGACCTCGAGGCCGGGGTAGTTGGTGCGGATCTCCGATTCGAGCCTCGCCAACTCTGCGTCGCTTGCCTGCTCTCCGCGATAGACGGTGACCAGCTCATATGCGTCTGGGCCGAGCTTGCTGAGCGCCTTGTTGACTACCTCCGCGTAATCGTCGCCGGCGAACTCGAGGCGGTCGTTGATGAGGCCGATCACATCGCCCTTCTTCACCTTGACGCCATTCGATCGCGTGTCGCGCACCGCGTGCGTCACCTCGATCGTCTGCACCCGTTCCGCTTCCGCCTTCATCGCCCGAAGGTTCTCCTCGCCGGCCCGCTCGGGGCGGAATGCAACCACGGCCGAGACCCCCTGCGGAACGCTGTGCGTCTCGACCACATGCACCTTCTTCTTGGTCAACCCGATGACCTGCTTCGCGGCGGCGACGACGTTGCCGTTGTTGGGAAGCAGCACGACCTCGTCGTAGGGGACGGACTCGATCGCGGTCAGCATGTCCTGCGTGCTCGGGTTCATCGTCTGGCCGCCCTGGATGACCGCGTCGACCCCGAGACCGCGGAAGATGTCGACCAGGCCGTTGCCGGCGACCACCGCGACGATGCCGACGCCATTCGGACGGGTGCCGCTGCCGCCTGGCTTTCCCTCGCTGTCGAGAATCCGGCGATGCTGGGTCGACATGTCACCGACGTTCAGCTTCAGGAGCTTCCCATAGCCGCCCGCCAGATTGATCACGCTTGTCGGGTCGTCGGTGTGAACGTGAACCTTGACCAGCTCTGGCTCGCCCACGACCAGGACCGAGTTACCGAGCGACTCGATCTGGCCGCGGATCAGCTCGGTGTCGAGGTTGTTGCCTTCGATGAGGAACTCGGTGCAGTAACCCCATCCGCCTTCGGGAAGGTCGAGCGAGATCTGAGCCGCCGGTGTCACGGGCTTCTTCACGCCGGCGAGCGCGGCGAACGCGGGGTCGGACTCCTCCACCGTCTTCAGCATCCCTTCAAGGATCAGCTGCAGGCCGAACCCTCCGGCGTCGACCACCCCTGCGTCGCGCAGGATCTGGAGCTGGCTCGGCGTCTTCAACACGGCCGCGCGCGCGCCCGCCGCGGCGGCGGCGATCACGCGCGGTACGTTGGCGTCGGGCGCGCTTGCCGCTGTGGCCGCTGCCCGACCGGCCTCGCGCGCAACGGTGAGGATGGTGCCTTCCGTGGGCTTGTTCACCGCGCGATACGCGGCGTTCGCCGCTTCCTCGAATGCGGCCGCCAGCTCTCCGGGCGTCAGCGAGCTCTTGCCTTCTACGGCGCGGGCGAAACCGCGGAAGATCTGGGACAGGATCACACCCGAGTTACCGCGCGCGCCCATCAGGCTGCCGTGCGAGGCGAGCTTGGCGATCTTGCTCACCTCTGCGGCGTTGGATTCCTTGACGTCTTCCACCGCCGATTGCAGCGTCAGCAGCATGTTGGTGCCGGTGTCGCCGTCCGGCACCGGAAAGACGTTGAGCCGGTTGACCTCTTCGTGGTTGGCAGAGAGCCACGTCAGACTGCCGAGCAACGCCCGCTTGAAGAGCGGACCGTCGACGCCGGTCACCTTGATGGCGGCCACCACTCAGCTGCGTTCTTCGCGAACGCCCTGAACGTTGACGTTGACTTTTGTCACGGGCACATTCACCGAGCGCTCAACTTCGAACTTGACGGTCTCCTGCAAATTGTGCGCGACCTCGGAGATCCGGATCCCGTACTGCACGATCACGTAGACGTCGATCGCGAGCCCGTCCTCGAGCTGGACGACGTCGACGCCCTTGTCGACGTTCTCCCGGCGCAGAAGCTCCGCGAATCCGTCGCGCAGGCCGCGGCCGGCCATTCCGCTGATGCCGTAGCAGCGCATGGCGGCGTGCCCCGCGATGGCCGCCACGGCGGAGGGAAAAACCTCGATCCGGCCCCACTGCCGGGACTGCGTCAACGCGGTGGTCGTCTTCGAGGCCATCTGAGGCCTCATGGTACAATTCGAGTCCGCGCGCAAGCGTTTGTTTGCTGCCGCGCGCTCGTTCATCTCCAGGCAGAAGGTGCTCCATGGCCAAGCAGTGCGCGATTTGCGGCAAGACGCCGCAGTACGGACATCACGTGAGTCACGCCAAGAACCGGGTCAACCGGAGGTTCCTGCCTAACCTCCAGATGGGCCGGGTGACGGTCTCGGGAAAGACCTTTCGGGCGCGCGTCTGCACCCGGTGCCTGAGGACTTACTCGGTCTAGCTAAAACTCAGTCCGTGCATCTCGCCCAGGCGGTCGAGGTCTTTGCGCAAGGCGCTCCAGACCCGGTCCTGCGCCTCCTTGCCCGGCACCACGGTCGTCGGATCGTTGACATCGGCGGCGAGATCAGGCCGCTCTACCATCTCCGCGAACAACAGGGTCCACGCACGCGGCACAACCTCGTAGATCGCGTAGCCGCCTCCACCCAACGCGAGCCACCGGCCGTCGCAAAGCTCATGCGCGAGCTCGTGGAAGACCTTCCCGACATGTGGCCAGATCCGCGTCGTCGCCCCAAGGTGGGCGAGAGGATCCAGGTGATGTGAGTCGCATCCGTCCTGGGTCACGAGAACCGTCGGCTTGAACGCACGCAGTAGCGCCGGCACCACTCGATCAAACCCGTACAGCCACGGCTCATCCCACGCGTAGGGAACGAACGGCAGGTTTGCAGCGCAGCCCTTGCCCTTCCCCACGCCGCTGTCCTGCGGGAACCCCGTCCCCGGGAACAGCCAGTGTCCGCTCTCGTGCAGGCTGATCGTCAGGACGTCTGGATCGCTCTGAAATATCTCCTCCACGCCGTCGCCGTGGTGGACGTCCACGTCGACGTAGGCGACGCGGTGGCCCTGCTGCTTAAGCCATGCGCACGCGATGGCGGCGTCGTTGTAGGTGCAGAATCCGGACGCCCTGTCCCGGTGCGCGTGATGCAGCCCGCCAGACGGGCTGAAGGCGTGGAGCGCGGCGCCTCCCTGGATTGCCTCAGCGGCGATGAGGGACGCGCCGACCACCAACGAGGTGCCTTCATGAAGCGCATCAGAGATCGGATTGTCGGCGGATGCGTAGCCGGCCGCGTCGATCGCTTTGGGGGGCACCTCCCTCCGCTGCTTGGGGTCGCTAAGCATGCGCACGAGCTCCACGTACTCGGCAGAGTGGACCAGCTCGAGCTCGGCGATCGTCGCCGGCCGCGGCGGAAGAAGGTGGGAGTGCTCGATGAGGCCTGTCGACCGGATCAGATCGACAGCGAGCTTGACTCGGATGGGCTGGAGCGGGTGCTCGTCCGACAGCTGGTGCTTCATGAGCGCCTCGCCGTAGACCAGGGCGACCGGGCCCGACACGGCAACTTACGCTAACGGTTCGCATGGATCGAGCAGCACTTTTCGAATCGGTGCCGAACTTTTCGGAGGGCCGCCGTCATGAAGTCATCAAGGCGATCGCGGCCGCCGCCGGTGACGCTTACCTCCTTGACACCGATGTCGATCCGGATCACAACCGTGCCGTCGTCTCGCTGGCGGGCGCCCGGGGCCGCCTGCTCGAGGGTCTGACCGGCGCCATCGGGGAAGCGGTCGAGCGCATCGACCTTCGCGACCACCGCGGCGTCCATCCGCGCGTCGGGGCCGCGGACGTGGTGCCGATCATTCCGCTCGGCTCGACGACGCTCGACGAGTGCCGCGACCTCGCGCGCGAGGTTGGGCGCCGCGTCTGGTCGGAGCTGCAGGTCCCCGTCTATTACTACGGGCACGGGGAGGATCGGACGCTGGCCGACATCCGGGCGGGCAGAGCGGTTCCGGACCTTGGCGGACCCAAGCTCCACCCCACCGCGGGCGCGGTCTGCGTGGGCGCGCGGCGGATGCTCGTCGCGTTCAACGTGATCCTGTTCGACATCGACATGGTCGGGGCGCGCGCGCTGGCGCGCTCGATCCGCGAATCGTCGGCGGGGCTACGCGGCGTACAGGCGCTGGCCTTTGAGCTCCCCGGCTCGCGGGTGCAGCTGTCCATGAACCTCTTTCGCATCGACGAGACGTCGCCTTCCGACACGATCGCGGAGCTCGCGCGTCGCGGCGTGGCGATGGGCGCGGAACAGGTCGTCGGGCTGTGCCCGGCGATCGCAGCCAACCCGGCGGCGGACGGCCGCCTGCTGGAGGGGAGGCTCGCGTCGGCGGCCGCCAGTGCGGTCGCGACGAGATGCGAGGAGCGAGGCGGCGAAGAGCTCGCTGCGCTCGCACGGCGCCTGCGCAAGGAAGCCGACGAGCTCGCCCGCCTGCCGGTCGATCAGGACGCGATCCTCGCGGGCGCGGAGCGCGCGGCTGCGTTGATCCAGGTGCTGGAGGCGGCGCACGTGCTCGACGTCGAGCTCGCCGGATTGCTCGGGGCGGCGGCGCGCGGTCTGCGCGCCGCTGTCAGCTCCGCCTCGGAAGCCGTCTACCGCGCCCGGATCGAGGCCCTCGACGCCCGACTTGTCTAGAAGCTGGCCCGCGAGAATCGGGCCTGGCCTGATTCGGTCGTCGTGTCGAGAGTCACGGTGCACGCTCCGCCGTTGACCTTGATCCGGTAGCCGTTGGCGGCGCCCGAGAAACCTGACGAGGTGTAGGTGAGATGCCCGATCGCGTGCATGCTCCTTCCATCCGCGTCGAGGCTGACCGCCCCGCCGGAGACCTCGATCGTAGCCTCGGTCTCACTCGGCCGGTGGAGGTGGACCGTCAGCGCACCGCCGTTGATCTCCACCGGCACGAGCCCCGAAGCAGGGCCGAGCGTGATGTCGTCGCGCCCGGCGCCGGAATTGAGCGTGACCGAGGTGACGTGGACATGAGCCACGTTGATGGTGGTCGTCGTCGCGCCGCTGTTGAGGCGGATCGCCCACGCCACGCCCGGGTTGAGCTGGACGTTTGCCTTGAAATGCAGCGGCTGGAGGATCCCGAAATTGTTGCTCCGCTGGTTGATCCGGACCGTGCCTCGAGAGCTGTCGTGGTTCACGGTGGGCGTGGGGCCCGTGTACTCGAGGTGCGCACGGTACAGATCGGCCCCGACGCCGGTGCTGCCCGACAGCGTCACCGTAGACGCGCCGGCGTCGATCTCGAGGGTTGCCTCGGTGAGATCCCCGGCCGGTGTTGCCGCGTCGAAGGTGTGGGTCGCGGATGGATTCGGGCCGACCGTCACGTAAGCGGCGGCGCCGACTACCGCGATGAGGACGATGAGCGCCGCGGCGACGTCGCCGGCGAGACCGTGGACCGTGCGGCGGATGATGAGCTCGAGGCCGATCACGACCAGGACGACCGGCCACAGGTTGACGAGCTGGTAGAGGCGATCGACCGGTATCTGCCCGGTGTTGACGAGCAGCGCGACGACGCCTCCGAGGATGAGGATCGCGGGCCAGAAGAAGCTGCGGTAGCGGTACGTGTAGCGCATTACCGAGCGCTGATGTTCACTCGGAGCGCGCCGCCCGAGACGGTCACTTCATAGCGATCCGCGGCCGAGTCGTATCCCGGGGAGCGCCAGTCGCGGCTGCCAATCCCGCTGTGGTGAGACCCATCCACGTGGAGGTTGACCGCGCCTCCCGATGCCTCGACCTTAAGCGCGGCCCCCGCGGGTCTGGCGATGTTGACGGTCAGCGCGCCGCCCTCGATGCGCAAGGGCACGATGCCCTTGGGGGCGCCGACGTCCAGCGTCACCTGGCTCGCGCCGGTCCGGCATTCGAAAGCAGTGATCGAGGTGGTAGAGAGGTTGAAGTCGCCGCGGATCGCGCCTGTGCTGCACCTGACCTCCCACGGAATCGCGTCTGAGACCTGCGTGTCGATCCGCAATCGCCGCGCGCCGGCAAACCAATCGAGTCGCTGGCTGATGCGGACGGTGCCCGTGGCACGGTCGAGGTTCACCTCTGGCGCGGTGCCTGCGTGCTCGATGTGGGTTCGGAAGAGCTGGTCGCCGATGTCAGCGGACCGGACCTCGATGCGGCCGCTGCCGACCGCCACCTCGAGCTTCGCCTTCGTCAGACCGTCCCTTGCCTCGGCGCTGTCGACGTCGGCCGACGCGCCGCCCGGCCCCACCCTCGCGACGAGCAGCCAGACACCCAGCGCGATCAGCACGACCGGCCAGATGATGTTCCAGTTGAGGTTGATGTCGAGGTTGCTGAGTAGGAACAGGACGCCGAGGACGACGAGGACGATGCCCCAGAAGATGCTGGGGCTGCGGTTCCACATGGCTCAGCGGCGGCCGCGCCGGAGGATCAGCCAGGCGCCGACCGCGATCAGGACGAGGGGCCAGAAGATGTCCGCACGGAGCCACTCCAACCATCCCAGGTTGCGGGCCAGGAAGTAGAGGCCCGCCAGGATCAGTACCGCAGGCCAAAAGAGTTCGTGGCGCCAGAAGTCTCGCCTCACGCGCGCCAGTGTAGAGGCGAGAGCTAGATCGCCGCGACCACCTCGAACAGGGCGGGGCGCTCTTTGCGGGCGGCGTCGATCAGGTCGGAGCCCGCGACGGTGGTCTGCACAGCGGGCGCACCGAGCAGGTACGCGCGGGTCACGCGCCGCAGGTCATCCGCTGACACCTGCAACAGGCGTTGCTTGAAGAGCTCGCGCGCCTGTCGCGTGAACCCGGTCGCGCGGTTGGTCGCCTCGCGGCGGCCTTTGATGTCCGGCGATTCGAGTGGATCGACGTCTCCGCAGGCGCCGAGGATCGCTTCCTTCAGCGCCTCCGCCTCGATGTCGCCATCGGTGACCCAGCCGATGGCCGCGTCGAAGATATCGTAGGTGCGGACGATGTTCGGGTCTCGATAAGAGCCGAAATAGAACGTCGCGCTGGCAACCCCGGCCTGGGCGTAGGCGCCGTACGCGCCACCTTTCTCCCGCAGCTCGCGGTGCAAATAGGTGTCGCGAAGGTAGTTGGCGAGGACGAGCAGCGCGGGCGAATCTTCGTGCGTGTAGCGCACCGTCTTGAACACGCGGACGTTGAAGGCGACCGGGACTGGCGCCGTGCGGGCCTCGGGTGCCCGCTCCAGCGCGGCCGGCTTGACCGGCTCGCCCATCGCGCCGTCGGCGGCAAGCGATCCGACCAGGCCGGTGAGCAGCTCCTCGTACGGCTGCACCATCGCTTCTTCGCAGGTGACCACGATCCGCAGCGCCCCACCGCGGAAGAGAAGCTTGCGAATCTCTCCGAGCTGGGCGATGACGTCGCCCAGCGCGTCCTGATCGAGGCGCACCAGCTTGCGCATCGTGTGGAGCATTCCGATGCCTTGCAGCCTGTCGTTGATCGCTCCCTCCGAGCTGAGCTTGGAGTGCGCTCGCAGCAATGCGAACTGAAACCCAAGCCCGGCGAGCGAGCTCTCCAGGCGCGTGGCGATCTCGGCGATGATCTCCTTGAGGCGGCGGGGCTCGATTTCCAGCCGCGAGATAAGGTCCGTCAGCAGCTCGATGAACGGCTGCGCGTTGCGGTCCAGAGCGCGGCCCGAGATGACAAAGGATTGGAGGTAGTCGTCGCCCACCGCCAGGGACTGCACCTGCGCTGCGGCTCCGACCCCGCCGGTGAAGGACGCGATGCGGCCCGCGATCTCCGCGTAGTCGGCGCCGGCCGCGCCGCTGTGCGTCAGGACGCGGCTGAACAGGGGGAGCAGATCCTTCTGCTCGGCCGACAGCACCGAGAAGTCGCTGCGGACGTCGAGGTAGGTGATTCCATTCGTCGGCTGCGGATAGAACTCGACCTTGGCCTTCTGCACGGCCGCGTCCTGGACCGGGACGTCCTCGAACTGCATCGGGATGTCGCTCAGCTCGAGTGTCGGCAGGAGTGCGAGGTCTTGCTTGGCGTCCTGGTCGGCTTTGAGTCTTAGGGCTTCAGAGACGATTTGAGCGCGCTCGTCTTCGGTCAGCCTCGCCTCGATGGCAGCCAGCCGGTCGAGCTCCGCACGGCCCTTCCGCTCCTCCAGCTCGGTGTCGGGCACGACGGTGAGCAGAGCACGGTAGGGGTTGTCGAGGAGCTCGGCCCGGATGAGGTTCTCGAAGAAGCGTCCTTCGCGGCGTGCCTTCTCCAGGCGTTCGAGGTCGGCGTCGAAATTCAGCGCCGAGAGGGGGTCCCCGCCGTACAGGTACGCGGGCATCGAGGCGAACAGGAGGCGCAGCGCGTAGGGAAAGCCCGCGTTCGAGCGCTCGCGCTTCTCGAACTCGAGGTGGTGGATGGCGGCGTCGACCATGGACTGGTCCACGCCGCGGTCGGCCACTCCTTCGAGGGTGTCGAGCACAACTTTTTGGACATTTGCGGCGTCTTCGGGGGCGATCCCTTTCAGGCCGGCGCCGAAAACCGACTCCTTGAAGTCGTCGTGCAGCCCGCTTCCGTCAGCCAGCGCGCTGCCCAGGCCCGAATCGATCAACGCCTTGCGCAGCGGTGAGCCTGCGTTGGACAGAAGTACCTCGGACAGCACCTTCATGGCAAGGCCGCGGAACGGGTCGGCGCTCGGGACGGTCACCCATGCGAGGAGCGCCTGCGCTTTCTTGGCATCGTCCTCGCCAGGCACCGCGGGGTACGGCTCGACCGCGGAGGCCGGTTTCACTTTTCGGTTGATGTCAGGGATCGAAGAGTCGACCGCGATGCGCCGGAATCGTCCCAGGGCGTTGCGTTCGATGGCCTCCAGGGTTGTCTCGAGCGGCAGGTTGCCGTACGTGTAGAAGCGGGCGTTGCTGGGGTGGTAGTAGCGCGCGTGAAAGCCGCGCAAGTGCTCCCAGGTCAGATTCGGAATGTCCTCGGGATCGCCGCCCGATACGTACGAATAGGGCAGACCGGGAAACAGGGTCTTGCCGATGGCCCGATCGACCGCGGCAGACGGGGTGGCGAGCGCGCCCTTCATCTCGTTGAAGACGACACCCTTGTTGCGAAGGCCGCTCTTGGGGTCTGCCGGGTCTTCGAACTCGAAGCGGATGCCTTCCTGCTTGAAGGAGTCTTCGGAGAGGCGCGGAAAGAACGTCGCGTCCAGGTACACCTGGAGGAGGTTCATGAAGTCCTTGGCGTTGCGAGTGCTGTAGAGGTACATCGTCCAGTCCGAACCCGTCAGCGCGTTCATGAACGTCGACAGCGAGCGGCGCGTCATGCTGAAGAACGGATCGCGGACCGGGAACCGCTGCGAGCCGGCGAGGACCACATGCTCGAGGATGTGGGCGACCCCGGTGGAGTCGCTGGGCGGGGTGGGAAAGAAAACCGCAAAGCCGTTGTTGTCGTCGGGACATTCGATGTGGACGTGGCGCGCGCCGGTCGTTTGATGCTCGAGCTCGAGGTACGCTCCCTCGAGTCGCTCGAGGGGTTCGCGCCGGGTGATGGTGTAGCTGCCGATCGTGTCGACGTTGTCCGCCGCGGTTCTTGCCATGTAAATCGTTGAGTCTAGGATGTGAGTCGTGTTCAGTGAGGCGGAGCTCGAGTTCTTGCGATCGCAGAGGATCGCGCGGTTCGCGACGGTCGGACCGACGGGCTGGCCACACGTTGTGCCGGTGATGTACACGATGAACGACGACGGCTCGCTTGACTTCGACGTCGACGGGGTGAAGCTCCGTAACCTCGCCGCGGAAACGCGCGCGGCGATGGTCGTGGACACGATGGGTCCGAAGAGGGGCATCGCCATGCAAGGCCGCGTGGAGCTGATCGCCCCGGAACGGGCGCGCCTGAACCCAACCCACAAGTTCACCTGGGGAATTTGATTCGAAAGGCAGCAGCCGGCCTTGCCTTGTGCGTGGCCATCGGCGCGTGCAGCTCCACCCCATCTGGCGTTGCGTCTCCGTCGCCTGGCTCGACCACCCCAGGCGCTTCGCCGTCCATTTCCACGGAGTGGGCCGAATACCACCGCGACGCTGGTAGGTCGGGGGCCGGTGCGGCTGAGCCGGCTGTGCATTCGCCGCAAGTCGCCTGGACATTCGCTGTGGACGCGGCGGTCTACGCGTCGCCGCTGATCGTCGGCGGGCACGCCATCGTCGCGACCGAGAACAACACGGTTTACGCGCTCGACCTGTTTACGGGCTCAAAGGTGTGGGAACGGCACCTCGGCGACCCCGTGGTGGCCGCGACGCTACCGTGCGGCAACATCTCCCCGATCACCGGGATCACCGGCACGCCCGCCGCGGATCCGGCCTCGCGGCGCATGTACGTCGTCGCGTTTTTGAAGGGTTACCACCACGTCCTGTACGCGCTGAGCCTGATCGATGGTTCGGTGGCCTGGCAGCAGGAGATCGATCCGGCGGGTTCGACGCCACAGGTGCAGCAGCTGCGTGGCGCGCTGGCGATAGGGTCTGGCTTCGTCTATGTTCCGTTCGGCGGGTTGTTCGGCGACTGCGGCGCATATCGGGGATACGTCGTGGCGGTGCCGCTGGGCGGCGGGCAGGCGCGTGTGTTCGCGGTGCCTGCCGGGCGCGGCGCGAGCATCTGGGCGCCGCAAGGCGCGAGCATCGGCTCGGACGGAAGCGTGTACGTGGTTACGGGGAACGCCTTCGGATCCGGCTTTGGATACAGCGATTCGGTGCTTCAGCTGTCGCCCGACCTGCGGTCGGTGAGGTCCTACTTCGCGCCCGCCAACTGGCCCGCCCTGAACGCCGGCGACGTCGACCTGGGATCGACCGGCGTGGCGTTGATTCCCTCAATCGACCGGGCCTTCGTGATCGGCAAGGAGGGAGTCGGGTACTTGCTGCGGATGGGCGCGCTCGGCGGAGTCGCCGGCCAGGTGGCGAGTCGGAAGGTCTGCAGCGGCGCCTGGGGCGGTACGGCATGGCTCGCATCGATGGTTTTCGTGCCCTGCAGCGACGGGCTTTACGCGGTGTCGGTCAGCGCGAGCTCGATGCAGGTCGCATGGCACGTCGGCCGCCCGACCCTGGCGCCGCCGGTGACCGCGGCAGGCTCGCTGTGGGCGATCGACGCCTCGACCGGCATGCTTTACGCGTTCGAGCCGGCGACAGGAAAGAGCGTCTTCAGCACGAGCATTGGAGCGGCGAACCGCTACAGCACGCCGGCGGCCACCGAGGGGTTTTTGGTCGTGCCCGCCGGGCAGAAGGTCGTCGCGATCTCCGTCGCGAGCTAGCCCTGGATTTCCCTCAGCGCGTTCGCCATCTCGATCGCGACCTGAGCGGCGTCGGCACCCTTGTTGTTCTTGAGCCCTGAACGGGCGAGGGCCTGGTCGCGGTCCTCGGTGGTCAGGACGCCGAAGGCGATGGGAACACCCGTGTCGAGCTGGACCTGCATCAGGCCGGCGGCCGTTTGCATCGCCACGACCTCGAACTGGAAGGTCTCGCCTCGGATGACGCAGCCGAGGCAGACGATAGCGTCGTGTCCGCCCTTCTCCGCCAGGGCGAGGGCGGTGACGGGAAGCTCGAGCGGTCCGGGCACCCAGAAAACGTCGGGATCCTGAACGCCGTGGCGCTGCAGCGCCTCCTGGGCGCCCCGGAGAAGTCGGTTGGTGACGTCGTCATTGGAGCGCGCGACCACGATCGCGAGTTGCAGGTCGGCCCCGTCGAGGTCGGGGGTCGTGCCTAGCTCAGCCACGCGTTGAATTACAGCAGGTGAGCGTGGCCCAGGGGGGTGCGGCTCAGCAATTGCACAACCGAATTAGGTCTACGAGATTCTCCAGTTTGCTTTCATGCGCTGGATCCGAATTTCTTGTTGGCGTTGGCTTGTCTCCATCCTCAGTGATCTGAAGAGTGAGTTATAGGTGAACAAGCCCTCGGGCTATTAGTACCGGTCAGCTCAAAGAATTGCTTCTCTTACACCTCCGGCCTATCAACCTGGTTGTCTACCAGGGCCCTTACCCGGTTAACCCGGTGGGAGACCTTATCTTGGAGTTGGCTTCGCACTTAGATGCTTTCAGCGCTTATCCAAACCGGCCATGGCTACCCGGCGCTGCCACTGGCGTGACAACCGGTACACTAGCGGGCCGTTCAACCCGGTCCTCTCGTACTAGGGTCAACCCTCCTCAAGTCTCCTGCGCCCACGGCGGATAGGGACCGAACTGTCTCACGACGTTCTAAACCCAGCTCGCGTACCGCTTTAATGGGCGAACAGCCCAACCCTTGGGACCGACTCCAGCCCCAGGATGCGACGAGCCGACATCGAGGTGCCAAACCGGGCCGTCGATGTGAACTCTTGGGCCCGATAAGCCTGTTATCCCCGGGGTAACTTTTATCCGTTGAGCGACGGCCATTCCACACCGGGCCGTCGGATCACTATGCCCGACTTTCGTCCCTGCTCGACTCGTTTGTCTCACAGTCAAGCTCCCTTGTGCCATTGCACTCTGCGCCTGATTTCCATCCAGGCTGAGGGAACCTTTGGGCGCCTCCGTTACATTTTGGGAGGCGACCGCCCCAGTCAAACTACCCGCCAGGCACTGTCCGGTACCCCGATCAGGGGCACCGTTAGAGCTAAAGTTCAGCGAGGCTGGTATTCCACTGTTGGCTCCACCCGGGCTGACGCCCGAGCTTCACAGCCTCCCAGCTATCCTCTACACGCTAAACCCCAGTCCAATGCCAAGGTGTAGTAAAGCTCCACGGGGTCTTTCCGTCCTGCCGCGGGTAACCTGTATCTTCACAGGTATTGCAGTTTCGCCGAGTATCTGTCCGAGACAGCGCCCAACTCGTTACGCCATTCGTGCGGGTCGGAACTTCGTGACTCTCCGCCATTACTGGCGGCACTGACTATATCTTCAGGTACTG